>ENA-ORCV01000106-ORCV01000106.1-marine-metagenome-genome-assembly--contig:-NODE-106-length-157825-cov-6.966859_pt1 | contig 157825 bp, 149 predicted proteins | sample MGYA00237779_ERZ508509 | MGnify/ENA primary metagenome ERZ508509 (study PRJEB26180, sample SAMN06268772) | marine metagenome | isolation source: Bioluminescent Bay, La Paraguera, Puerto Rico | place... | reverse complement strand
GGTTTGGACATTGTGTCTCCGGTTCAATGCGACAGTGTCGCTAAAAGAACCGATTACACAAAATCTAGGACAGGCCCCCCGTTTGGAAAATTGGCCGGAAAAGTATTCGTGGTCTTCCCCCTATTAACCTTTATGTTCCAACCAACAGCCTTACATGCCTTTTCAGTACACAATCTTGAAGAAATGCGCACCCAGCTTAAATAATGTGCGTGGCTCTAGGCGTGCAATATCATCGAAAATGCAACTATCAATTTTTCAGCCAAAGGCACCATTAACCTGAATTAGCTGTATGGCATGAGAATCAATCGAGCCTGACCCCTTGATCCTGAGCCTGACCCCTTGATCCTAATTTGGTCAAATATCGGATAGCAGTTCAGTTGTATTCGTCGACGATATAAATGCATTCTAGTCGCTTGAAAGTCGAACCTTCCAATCAGTCCCTCTCTGCGCGCCTGTAACTACTATAAGAATTTTTTCTCCCATATATCGGGGTAGACCTTTCTTGCCACTACCACCTGAAGTTTCTGTTTCAAACACCAAACGTCGATCAGTTACTCCAATGTAGAAAACCTCAGTTTTGTCTGGGACATTGAAGTGATCATACTCAATCGATAGGCTACTCCCGACGGATGGTTTGGGCGAGATAAGTATTTCATGTACTCCATAACCACCTGACGCCACCCATTCATTAACTGCTGCACTAACCTTTGCCAAATCTTCAACTTTTCTATTTACAGTTATATTTTGAGATAACCTCCTCTGTGAACCCCACTTTCCCATCGCACTGACAAGAATACGATTTTCTCCTGTTGCCAGCGGTAACTGGAATGAAAAACTTCCATCATCTAATGCTGGTGCCTTTACGGAGTCACCGCCATTCACAGATATAAGCACTTCATTGTTTTCTACCATACGGGCCACACCCGAAATCGTGTATGAACTGCTTTCTGTTTCAATTACTTTGGTTGCGTTAACTACTTTCAACTGAGGTGGGACAACACGAAAAGCAGCTCCTTTTTGTGGCACTTTTTCAGCTACGAAACTAGTGCCAGTCGACTTGCCGGTTAGCAAGCGATTAAACTCAGAAGTTGCAGTAGAAATATCCTTTTGATACTCGGCTCTTGGCTCAGGCCCAATTGCCCCACCTACGAGACGTGAAAACTCATCTCGACCATCGAGCCCCGCCTGCGTCAATTTTGACTCACCAGTTATTGCATCTACACCACAAGTAGCAGGATGCACATTTTCTCGCGAACCGTGAATTTTTTGAGCATTTTCTTGCAGCCAGGCCGGGTCAGTTGGCGTATCACCCCCTGCATACACATGCAACTCGCGAGAGTCTTGAGGGAAAGTTCCAATCCAAAATTGGCAAACACCTGAAAGATCCGAATGAAATGCCATTACGCGGATTGGCTGATCTCCAGGCCAACCACCGTGAGAATATTGTGTAAACAATGTGCCATCGGGATTCCAACCTGAATCATGAGTCACAAAACCTTCACTAGGGACATACCCAGTTTCCCCCGAGGCAACACTTCCTTGGAAGATTCCATCAACGTATACATCCACCCAATGGCCCGTAAAGTTCGTGAAGTATAAGAAAGCTGCTCGTTCAGATGCGAGGCTGATCTCAACAAAAGATAAAAGCGAAACTGCCGCAAAAATTAATTTCAGCGGTGAACTGGGCTTGCCTATGACTAATCTCCACTAACAAAGTCAAAAATGCCGAGGATTTCAGCTTCTTTGCTCTCAACATTCCCTGAAAGCCGCTTGCCTCCCCAGCCAACCAATTGGAAATCAATTTGCATCAGATTCGGTTTTCTTTCGAAGGTAACTACACTCCTTTTAAGATATTCATGCTCAGTAATTACTTTTTTCAAACTATCAGCGATCTGGTTAAAATCATTTGCTTGATTGTATGGATTCTCGTAATCCTTAATTGAATATTGGACCCTGCCGCTAGAGCTTCTGCCTAGACTGGGCAATTCTGCTGTTGCAGAAAGCGTAAGCTCGTCAGGCCTATGATACCGACGCTCTATATCTTCCCAGGGCAACCTATTTAACGTGAACTCCTTACTGTATATATAGTGCGTATCCGAATTTTGAAGTTTTTTCGCATTCGATAGTTGGTATTCACGTTGCGTTAGTGCCACATGAAAAATTTGTCTTAAAGCATCTTCAAGTTTCTCATAAGAAATTTTCGGGATCGCACCAGCTTCTGCTCGCCACAATAGGTCTCTTGCATGGGTATTCTCTGGATCTAAACCTAGGACAGCCTCAGCATTTTTTTTAGCTAATCTAAAGTCGTTTGCAAGCAATCCATTTCGCGCCTCACTTAGCAGGCCAAGAATTGTCTCGTATGATTCTAGGTCTTGCAGCCAACCTCGAGCATTGAGTGCGATAAGTACTTCACGAGGACCTGGCTGTTCACTATTCTGCGCTTCCAGTTTCAACAACCAATATGCGGCCTCGCGACCCTCATCCTCCTTATTTAATTGGAGTGCAGCCGCCCCCCGAATCTGCCAAATTTTCAGATTAGTTGTGGCTGCTTCTGGGACTGGTCGTGCCAATATTGCACTTAGTTTCGCATTTAACTCATTATCGTCCTTAGCCGATTGAGCCTCCTGAGCAAAGCGCTCTATTGTTAACACTTCGATTTCTACTAACGGGCCTAACTCCGACGCGCAGGCTGTCCAAGTTGTGAGAAAGATACTCACCAACCCTACGCCAAAATTAAAAGTTTTGTACATTAGTCTCATTCAGAACACTCTTTAGCCAAAACCACATACGCACATAGGGAATACCACCTAACGTCTAGTGCTTATCACCTAGGGAATACGCGAATCCGAGCAAGAAAACTCGTCCCATACCACTCTTGCGCAGTCAAAACCCGCCGCCCTCTTCCCGGCCATGGGTCGCGAACCACAGCAGCCGTCACATCCCCATTTCCAAACTGATCTCGCATGTATGTTAGAGACGTCAAGACCATTGCATGCCCCATTGTGCCGATAATCAATGGCATGTCTTCCGCTAAGTCCTGAGCTGCCGTCATCTGATTGGCCGTGTAGGTATCGCCCGACACATCGAATCGATGACCATTTGCATCAATCCAGGTTCTGTTTAGGTTCGCCAAAATCTGCCCCGGCTGTCCAGGAAGGTTGACGATTTGCCCCCAGGTCTGATGGACGATGTCTGCTTGGTGGACCCGCAGCCCGTAGTAACGGAAAACCATTTCTATGCATGCCGCCCAGCACCACTGGGATAGATGCTGCCCTCCGACAGCTCCAGCAGTGACATCCGCAATCGATGAATCGATACCAGCCTCGCACTGCTGTACTCCAGGGGGAACGAACGGTCCACATGCAAGCCGTGCTAATGCCACAGATGGAGCGGTATAGGCACCAACCCCTAAAAGCGTCAAAAACTTACGTCGATTCATTTATCTCCCCCACTTAAGAATCAGGCAACATCCGATGCTTAACAATGCGGTTATTTGTGACCTGCCTTTCCTGCGTCGTTCTCACTATTGCCTAAATTGAAAATACCAATAATTTCATCTTATGAAATCTATTCTGCTCTCATCCAGATCGCCAATTATGCCCCTACTTGTCTGCACAAGTCTGACGCTCCATAGCAGCTGCTGGTCCAATAAGCTGATCTATCGAGTCTTCATTAAATTCCTGAAAGATTTTGCAAACATTATCTGAGGACCCCAGTTCTGACGATGCAAAGTCATATTGCGTAAGGTCGTACTCATCATTCTCCTCGCGGCAAACATCTCCGTCGGCGCATCTTTGGAAAAAGTGCTTGTAAACAAATCCAGACGTTGGCAGAAAAAACGCCTGCTGGAAGTGTTGTAGCTTTTCCGAAAACACCTTGGCTCCTACTAATTCATAAACACCATCAGATTGTCGAAAAGACAGCAGCGCTATAAATGCGTCGTCTGAATTACGCCTCCCTTCTGCAGTTTGGCTCATTCCAATCGCCACATAATCACCGCTGTGCTCGCCACTCGTAACATGATGCCTGAATACCCAAGGCTGGTGGATCTGCTGATCTACGACTTCAATAGGCACACCTCCCCCCGAGCACGTTTGCTTAGCACGTGTACTGGCCTTATAGATGACAATGGGGTTTAAATCGAACCCTCCGTGCTTAGCATTCAGGCAACTGCTACACCACTGCGGATCAATGCTCGGTCTTAGGGCGTATGTATCCACCCAAGCATTAATTTCTTCGTAATTTTTATCCTGAATCAGAGTGGTAAGTTTGTGATGGGCACAGACATCCAAGTCCTTGGCACCTGCAACAGATGGCCAGAGGCCAGTAACCACTAGTGTCAAAAAGAGACCTAGAATCATTATTAATTGCATATGCCTTGGCCTATTCAGCATTTGCCAACTAGTTATTGTTGTGTTCACAATCCTCACCTCACACTCAAGGCTGACGTATAAAGCTCAACGTCACGTCATGTCCATAATTCCCCAGCACCGACCGCATAAACGGAAAAGGCCCCGTTTCTAACGTCTCATCCTCCGAATCGAGGACACCATTTCCATTCGCATCACGCACTAACACGGCCATGTGTGCGTGTCTGAATTTTGGGCTGTACTTATACGCCACGATCATGCCTGGCTGGATGTCCTCACCCCATCTAAGTTTAGGGCGTACCTCACCATCATCTTTCAAAGTGGCAACTACCACTTTGTCCCAATCATCTACCAGATGCTGTACGTTGATATCTCGCTCTATCGATCTGCGATTAAGTGCGTGGTAGGCAGCGTTTACGGAATCCGCACAGTCTGTTCCCCGATAATTCCCTGCTTGCACAGGGTTTGAGCCAAATACCGCTGGGACATTAAAGAAGCCTTTGAAGTACCCCAGGAATGAGTCATCACTGATGAGTGTTAGTCGATTTGCAGTGACTGGAATACCCCACTGATCAGCCTCTTCTATCCCAGGGCTTTTGATCCACTTGCCGTCTTTGGTTAGCACCTCAGCTTGAAACCAGTAGGTGCCTTCCTGGCTGGAGTAATTGACCACTTCAGACACATTGCCCCATGTCTGTAAAGGGAAGCGTGTGAATGCATTCTGTACGCCATCGCGACCAGCCAATTGCACCTGGGACTTGCCACGAAACTCTGGTAATTCAACACGCTGGTATAGCAATGTGTCAGGCCCAAGGTACTTGTACGCGTTGTTTCTGTCCGGCCACTCGGCATTACGGTAGTAAGATGTGAAATCCGGAATGACCTGATACCAGCGAATATCCTTGGCTGCAATGGATGGATTAATAGCTGCGGTGACAGATTCACCAATCTGGGCAAATACCCCGTTGCCATTGGCTTGCGTGAAGTTACCGCTCATACGTATCAGGCCTGGATCGACCTTGTATTGAGGCGAGGATTGCTGAACCGATACCGCATACGACTTCACCTTGGACACGTGGAGAACGGGATACCGGCTGCTGTAGTCGCTATCTGCAGTCGCCCATAAGCTAATTTGCCGGGACGAATTCATATCAGCTTGTGACAGAGGCCAACAGAAAACACGCACAACCCGCAGAGACTCGCCTGGGAACAATTCTACGGTTGCCGCCCCCAGGGTCTCACTTTCCAATCGGCGTTTGTCTTTGTGTACTCTTGGGTGAGGTTTTGTCCTGTCCGTACTAACGATATTGAACTGAATGGGCGTAACGCGTCTGAGTTTGGTCTCGATGAGTAGATCAACTACAAATGGCTGGCCTATTATCAATTCAGCGGGGAGACTTATATCCTTGATCCTCAGGTACTCGCCTTCCATTAAGCCAGCTCTTGTACTCTCGCCTCGATATAAAGCAGTGGCTGCCTTGATATTCCCACTTTTATTCAGTGACTCCAGTAAATCCCAGGCACGTCGTTCGTTTTCTACGCCACCCATATCACGGAGCACATTAGCCAGAATATACTCCCCCCAGTCATCTCCTGACTTGGCCGCTTTTTCCGCCCAGAACAAAGCCTTATTTAGATCGCTTTCTACGTCAGAGCCCAGGTAATACGCCCAAGCGGTCATTGTGAGTGCGTATTGCTCGCCTGCTTCAGCGCGGGATTGTATTTCCTCGAAGGTGGCCGTTTCTTCAGGCCATGCTCTTCTGGTCAGGATCAGGGCACATACCAGCAAGACGACTGCATAAAGTATGTACTTTGTAAGTTTATCCCCCGACACTTGCCCTCCTTACAGCGTATTTGAGTATTCCTTGTTTTAAACGCTACAGGCCGTAAACAGGTCTATTTACTGACCAATAATCTGTTTCTGCCTTTCATATAGTCCCAATTCTCTTAAGCCGCAAGCATCAATCAAGGTGGCAGACTCGATTGTTTTCATAACTGCCACCCCTATTCAGAGCAAATTCTCTCGCCATATTCAGCATTTATCTGCCGCGCTACTTGCTCTCCCTCATGGCAAAATCCCGTTAGGTCTCTTAACGCTCCTTCGAATCCATTCTCATCAGCCTTTTTGAACCAATATACCGCTAACTTTATGTTTCTCTTCTTACCCGCGATAGCGGATCCCGCAGCGTAGGCCAATGCCACATCATGTTGAGATTCTGCATTCCCATTTTCTGCAGCTTGCCGCAACCAGTACCAGGCTTTCTCGAATGCCGATTGATCCCAGGCTTTCGAGCCCGAGTCATACAAGAACATTTTGTAAAGCTTTCTTTGGGCAACAGCGTGGCCCTGCTCCGCCGCTTTTAGATACCACGCTCTTGCCTGCTCTCTACTTTTCGAAACTCCATTCCCAGAAAAATATTTTTCGGCGAGACTGAATTGCGCATCAGAATGTCCTTGTTCCGCTGCCTTTTTGTACCAGAGAATAGCCTGATCCAAATCCTGCGGTACGCCCCAACCATATTCATACTTCTTGCCCAGAGCATTTTGAGCGCTCTTATTTCCCCGTTCGGCCGACTTTCTATACCAATCGGCGCCCAACTCAGAGTTTTCGGGCACTCCTTCCCCATTCACATGCATCAAGCCAACATGAAACATACATTGCGCATTCCCCTGATCCGCACACTTACGGAACCATGTCATGGCCTCCTGATAATCTTCGGGATATCCATCTCCTATAACGTACATTAGGCCTATCTGTCGCTGCGCTTCAGGCTCCCCGGTTTCAGCTAAGGGTCGAAGTATGGATTTGGCCAGATCAAAATTTTTGTCTTTGTAGGCCTGAATTCCCCGCTCAAGATCTGAAGCCAAAAGAGGTGTAGATAAGATAAGCAATACCAATGGAAGAATAGTTTTCTTCATGGCTCGTCCTCCCAATGCTTTTATATAGAACAGCCCAGTTGTAGCTGATCTCCAAATCTTCTTGATCATCAAAATACTCCCGAAATTCGTCATCAACAACCCTATAAACGGCAGCACACAGATTTAGGTCTATTCGGATTTTTTCTTAACCGCAGCCGGCAATCGGCCAGGCCCGATAGAACATCCGCCCGGTCTTCGGCTCCACCATTTCCATTTCGTACAGGCCCGTGTGATTCAGGGGTACTTCTGGATTTTCGGATAGCGCCTGCATGCCGGATGGCGGTTTGATAATGAGGTGGCTGATGCATTCTTCATCCGGCATGGGGCGGGCTTCATTCTGGCCGATTGGCTGGCTTTTTATGTCCAACCCCGGTTTGCAGTAGAGCATGTAGATATCGGCATCGAAACAGGGGTAGTCGTTTCTGTCGCCATCCTTGCACAGGCTTTGAACATAGAAGAAGTCGACGCCGTACAGGCCGTCGAAATACCAGTCCCAGTACTGGCCTTCGTGTGATGAGTCCTGCAGGTAGGGTTTGATCAAGTCTGCCGTAATATTGAGCCGTACAATGCTGCCGTCTCTTATTGCCTCGCTAGCAAACGCACGGTCGAGCTGGTGAAGCCGGGTCGCCGTGGTTGGGAAATGAAGATCGATTTCTGCCACGGGCCTGCAGTCTGCCGCCGCTACAGCGGGGATGAGCATGGCGAGGATTTCCACGCAGGCCAGCAGACTGGATCTGGGAATAGCTTTCATGGCCGCTCCTGAGGTTTTCAGGTAGTTAAACGACCGGGATTGTTTTTGGATCTACAGTCTTTGGTGTAATACCCCGTTTATTAACCAGCGCTGCATTTCCAGGATGCCTTCGGCGCATATGGTGTGGGCGAATCCTGCTGGCAGGCCACCGAGTTCTGCGGTGGGCAGGAAGCGCTTGGTGGGTTCATCCCACAGGTAGTATTCGTGGCCGTCATAGCCTTGGCGCTGCGAGCCGTCCGGCCCAGTGTGTACGACTGCCATGGAAAAGGGAACGGAAATGGCCAGGCCTTTTTTGCTCATGAAAGGACCCTTGATTTTTGCTGTACGCGTTACGACCCGTTCCTTTAAGTTGCGGGAATGGATGTCGCATTGGCCGGGGTGGGAAAAGCTGAGGACCGGGCCTTGCTCGGTTATGAGGTAGGCGCGTTGCACGCCCACACCGAAGGTGGAGATGCCGTCCGCCTCTCTGATAATCAGCCAGGTTAGTTCAGCAAAATATGCCATGCTGTTCAGATACGCATCTGTTACCACAGCATCGCGTAGTGCACCCAGATACCGATAGTTCACGGGATCGGATTCCTGGCCAAAAATCAGTAACCACCCAGGTTCTTCCGGCACGCCAATGTAGAGCAGCCAGTAATCGCGCCGATACTCCGATGGCGCGGTTAGTGACGTTGCGATACCTCTTTGGGCCCGAAGAGCCTGTGGCAGTTGATTGATGTCACTCTCAGTAAAGCCCAGTGACTTCAGTTTGAGGATAGCCTTGGTTCTCTCGGCTTCGTCAGCGTGAGCAAGCTGCGTCTCCAGTGCCAGGATTTTCTTATAGCTCCAGATTTCCCCGGTCGCCGGGAGTGTTTGAATATGTACTGGATCAAAGCGATTGGCGACGGCATCCAACGGCAGCAGCGTTATAGCCAATAGTAATGCGCGTATGAAAAGCATGCCCGAGGATGCAAGGTGCACTAGGGCACCGCCCCTTGCAGGGCATTGTGCGTGGAAAGTTTGATGAAGCGGGCCATGCGTGCGAGCTTGTCGGGCGTGCTGGCCTTGATGATGTACTCCAATTCGGGGTACACCTCTTCAAGCCGATTGGAGCACTGCCCCATGCCTTCCAACGACCATAACTGGCTGCCCTGATAGTAGACATATTCCATCTGACGAATCATCGGGTTCCACCGTAATTCCGGTGCGCGGTGCTTGATGATTCTGTACTCACCTCGCCCGTCAGCCGGGCCAATCTCAAAGACGATATGTTTGCCCAGTTCTACCGCCTGGCCTGCTCTTCTCAGATACGGCTCTTCGATGCGGAAATCCATTCTCCAACTGTAGTCTTCGGAGTACGTCGGGCAATCCAGGCGCAGGGTCACCAGGTCGTAGGGGATATCGAGCGAAGCCGTAAGTGGCACGTACCAGGTCTGCTCAAATTCGATGGTCTGGACTGAAACTTCTACCCACTGAGGTTTTGGCGAACCCAGCAGGCGGTAAGTAGGCGTGTGGTCGGGCCGGAATAGGCCTGCCGGCAGGGTGTGGATATGGCGCCAGACATTCTTGCTTAGCTCTCGGAACAGAATGTAGAAGTTGCTTCCCAACACCCCGTAGCCGGTGATCTCCAGTGCCATCAGCCGTGGTTCACCGGGCGAATCCATGAGTATGCGGGTTTGTGCTGTACCGTAGTTGTCGGCGTGCATGATTATCGGCGGCTCTCCGTGCCGTGAATGCAGGAATGGAATGTCGGCTGGATCAATTTCTATGGAGGAGAACCCCAGCTCCATATTCAGCGCTTCCACCTTCAGAAAGGACAGGCGGCGACGGATATCGGCATCACGCCCGGATTCGGGCGGCACTTCGATCAGCGACAGGTCTTCGATGAGCTGATCAATTTCTGCTTTGGTCCAGACCGTGTCTCCGGCCAGTACAGGCTGGACGCAGAGACATGCCAGCAAGGCCGGGATGAGAAATCGCCGATATGGGGTCTTCACACTCAGGCCTACTCATCAAGCTGCCAGATACGGCGTTGCAACTGAAGAGCTTTCTGGTCGTGGAGAAATGCATCCAGATGCTGGTATTCACCGGCCTCTGGCCTTCGCCACAGCACAGTCCTGTTCACAGGATTAACCAGGAATTCATCGGTGACCACGCCGGGCGTCTGGACTTTGCCACTTTGAATTTGACGTTGCTCAACTACAAGTTCATAGCTGTCTCCATGCGGGCCAAGCAGGTGTATTTGCAATTCAGCTGCGCCGTCTTTTACCCATGGATATACAGTTTGATTGTCAAAAAAGGCCTGTAGCTGGCGTCGGGCCTCCTCTCCCGTAAATTCGGCTGGCTCCACGGCTATCGCCGGTACGGGGTCCAGCTCGGGGTATTGCACGCCTGATGGCTGACGCTGAGTGGCTAGATGCCAGCCGGCCGCCATTCCCAGGAGCGTACACAGGAAAGCCAACAGCATTTGTCCAACCACTTTACGCTTCACCCTGCCTCCCCTTCTGGTCATTCCCGTGTGGGTCTGGATGTACCGGCCAGGTCTCAAGGCGCGGCGTCTTGCAAGGGCGCGATGCCAAATTCAAACCGGTGCTCGGGGTTGTCTTGCAGCTCTTCGACGCTGGTAAGGCGATACTGATCGTCGTATAGGCGAAAGCTGGCGTATACCTGCCCCTGGCCACACAGTCGGTTCATTCTCAGCTCGGCTTCACCCTTGTCCGGGCCCGGTTGAACGCTGAACGTATCGGGCTGCGGCGCACCAGCTATGCGGACATCCGGGCGGCCCGCGACCTCAATCAATGGCTCGCCTTCATCACGCACGGCATTCTGGTTCTTGTCCAGGTAGGTGTGGAATTCACCACGCCACAGACAATACTCTGCCCCGAGACGGTCAGCCGCCGGATTGGTCGGCGGGATCGCACTGACAAGCCTGTCTGTATTTGAATATAGCGGCTGTCCGTACTGCCAATCGTAAAAAACCATGCCCAGTGTCAACGCCACGACCACACTAGCTGCGATCGCCAGACCGCTGCCAATCCATTGCGGGTATCGGCTTCGCTTTTTCTGCTCGGCTTTCATAGCCTTGAGTATTCTGTCATCGACCTCCGGACGTACCTTAGGGGAGTTCCTGCGATAGATCTCTCTCAGAAAGTCTTCGTCTTCCTGGATATCCGGCATGTCGTTGGGGCGATTACTCATCGGTCACCGCCTGTTTAAGTTTGGCAGTGGCATAACGGATACGACTTTTGACTGTGTTAGTGCTAACACCAACGATGCCTGCGATCTCTTCGGCGGACAGATCTTCATTCAGGCGCAGCTGCATAACCTGCCGTTGTTCTTCAGGAAGGAGGTTCAACGCTTCACGCAGCCGTTGCTGCTGTTCATCCTGTTCCAGCAGGGTGTCCGGCTGATGCGCGTCGCGCGGCATATCCGAGGGTGACAAGTCATCCACCGAGTCGCTGAATGGTGGCTGCTTCCGGTAAAAATCTATCAGGGTTGTACGCACGATGGTGTACAGGTAAGTGGTGAATTTTGCTGTGACACGATAGCTGAAACGATTACGGCACAGCTTGACCCATACGTCTTGCAGAAGCTCCTCTGCAACTGCCCACGAACCACAGCGATAAACAAGAAAACGGAGAACAGCTTCCTTGTGCCGAAGGTAAAGAATGTCGAGAGCGCCCTCATCGCCGTGGGCGCTGGCAAGCATGAGATCCTCGTCTGAGAGCTCAGAATCTTCGTATTCGCCCACCGCCTCCAGCACTTCTGCCATCGGGCCTCTGTCTCCTTTTCAGTGCATCGTCTTCGTTCATTATGCGTGATGCAGCTTAAGTATACGCTGAGGGCGAATGTGGGCTCTATTCGGTGTGCCATATCCTTTCCAGCCAATTAATCAGGGCTTGGTGGATATAACGATGGAATTGGGATTTGGGTCTATCGAAGCTTTGTCACAATTACAGTGACTTTCCGTCACAGCAGCTCTTATTCGCGGTCATTTCTCACATTAAAACCCATGGATAACGATGCCGCAATCCGAAAATTTTTTCCAAGAAACTCATAGAGGTAGCGGCTAAAAAGTGATAAGAGGTCAGGATTGTTGAAGTTTGACTTTGACCTTCTGGAAACTGGCCAACGGGTCATCGATTAATCTGATCAATGAGATGTGACGAGTAAACCCGCTACAGATCAGCCAAGTGGTCATTTCAAGGCATGCGCTACTTCACCCCATTCTGACCCTGGCACAATTTCGTCACATATACGTCACAGGGCCCAAAAAGGGCCTTGACTACCTGGCTCCCAGCCAAGTGGTCCTCTATGTAGCGCAAATTCCCATTTGTCACAGACTTTTTCGGGACATAAAAAAACCCCAACTCTATCGAGTTGAGGTTTCTCTATACGGATCAGCTAGTTATCCGTTCTTATGGCGCGCCCGGAGAGATTCGAACTCCCGACCGCCTGGTTCGTAGCCAGGTACTCTATCCAGCTGAGCTACGGGCGCTTAAACACATTTTCGTCACATTCTACACGCCCGGACCTCTTGGTTCGTAGCCAGGTACTCTATCCAGCTGAGCTACGGGCGCTTAAACAAATTTTCTTTTGAACCAGTTGCCGGTTCAAGCTCGGCAGTGCTTCGCACTGCGGGTACTCGTCCTTGCGCTCTCGCATCCTGCTCCGCGCTGCGAACCCCGGAGCTCGACTCCTGTCTCGCTCGTTCGCCGGGCCGGAACCGTGTTCCGACACTTGCCGGCTCACCCAGCTGAGCTACGGGCGCATATTAGGTTTTTGAGGACGAGGGCCTCATGAGGGCGCGTATTCTAGCACGGCATTTGTGCAGATAGGAGACCCGCGGAAATTTTTCTTCGCCACCTGGCCGTCACAGCAATTTCTCTATGTCTTTGGCCAGCGAAGCGGGCTTGTCGGTGGGCGCATAACGCTTGGCTACATTACCGTCTTTGTCGACCAGGAACTTGGTGAAATTCCACTTGATGCCTTCGGAGCCCAGCACCCCCTTCTTTTCGCCTTTCAAATGCTTGTACAACGGGTGGGCACCAGGGCCGTTGACATCTATCTTGGCAAACATCGGAAAGCTGACATCGTAGGTCAGGGAGCAGAAATTCTTGATTTCCTCTTCGTCGCCCGGCTCCTGATGGCCAAACTGATCACAGGGGAAACCCAGCACCACCAGTCCCTTGTCGCCATAATCCTTATACAGTTTTTCCAGGCCTTCATACTGGGGTGTAAAGCCGCACTTGCTGGCGGTATTAACCACTAGCAGAACCTTGCCTTTGTATTCGTCCAGCTTCATGTCCTGGCCATCGATGGTCTTGGCACTGAAATCATAAACGCTCATAACTCTTCCTTTTACTGATTCAAACCGCCTCGGCGGTACTCGCCATACCGTGATTTAAGCACATAGCACCCGCTTTTCCGAATTCGGGCGACTCCTGTACGAAAGCATGTTCCTACAAGCTTGCGACGTCGTTTCCTACCCGAATATTAAGGGTTGGCCGATACAGGAGCCGCCGCATTCCCGGAACAATATCAACACTGCAAAAAGATATGCAGGCAGAAGAACCGGAGGTGGAGCAATGCACACATCTAAATTCAATACCGCGGCCCTGACCGTGTCCTCATCCTTGCATTCTCACGTAATGCATATGGCGATTCTTTTTTTGTTCGTGGTTGCGCTCTCCGCCTGTGGCGGAGGCGGGGGTGGCAGTGACGGCGGCGGTAACAGCTCTCCCGACAACAGCAATACCGGCAGCGAACCCGTAGAATCGAACGACAACGGCGCAGACTCAGCCAATAGCGAATTCGCACCGCTTGAGGTCCACCTCGGTTTCGAGAATGAAGCCTCGGCAACCAGAATCAACTTCCCCCTGTTTATCCTGGCCACAGCGGCCAACTGGCTTTCCTTTGATGAGCAATTCCGCCAACTGGGGGCACTGGTGGACCTGTGGGACCGGGCCCAGAGCGGCGAGATCCAACTGCCTGAGACCAGTAACATTCCGCTGCTGGGCGCAGATATTTCCCTGTTCACTCGGGATGTGCGCATCGTGCGCACAGACTGGGCCACCATGGGCGAGAAATGCGGCTACGGGTCCGGCGGCCAACCGAACAACGGCTGCGCCTATATCAATGATTTACCCGAGTGCAGCATTTATGTGCCGCAACCGGAAATCTACAAGAATGGCGATGAGAACGCTTTTCACGCCCTGCTGGGCCATGAAATGTGGCACTGCCTGGTGGGCGATTTCCACTGATTATTGATCGAGGAGAAACTCCAGCCGCTGATCCATCCTGGCGGGACCGATCTCGAGAATCTCGGCATCGACAATGCCCTCGGCGACAAAAGGATCCTCGTTGACCCGCGCTTCCAGCTCGGTACGAGCGGTTCCGTGCGCCAGCAACGCCCCACCAAGGTCGGGTTTGAGACTACCCACCATCAGGAAAACACCTTCATCGAAACCGCGTTTGATCCAGTCCTTATGGGCTTCCATGTAGTCAGCCGCCCTCGCCTTATTGGCGAATTTCAGTAATACCACGAACATTCTCTTGCTCCACTTAAAGGATAATCAAAGACCGGCTTTGCCGGGATCGGAGACCCGCGCTTGCAGCCAGGCACACATGTGATTCACTTCACGCAGAACAAACGCTTCATCAGGGAAGGCATTCACAAGTGTCGCCACACCCTGACTCCAGGCGAGCACATGCATGGCCAAAGCATCGGCATCGGAGCCACAGCCCAGCAAGGAAAATTGCTTGCCCAACCATTCACGGAAGAGCGTAAAGATGCCGACAGCATCACCCTGTGATGCATGATCCAGCTTGGCCAGCTCGCTGCTCAGGGTGCCCACCGGGCAACCATACAAGCTGATGTTTGAGCCATTGGTGAGCAGAATCTGCAAATAGCAGCGAATACGGGCCATGGGATCTTCATGCCCGCTTTCCCATTCCTCCAGCATGGCCCGCGTGTTGTTGGCACGCAGATCAATGACGGCATGCAGGATTTCGTCTTTGGTCTTGAAGTGATGATAGAAATTGCCGCGTGAAATTCTCACGGCTTTCGCAATATCGGAAAACGATGTGTGCTCGTAGCCCTGCTGATAGAACAACTGATCAGCCGATTCGAGTATTTGATCTCTTGTCTTCACGCAATAGGCTCCGGCAATGCTTAGGACGCACGTCCTAGATACGCAGAATAGGACTGCCGTCCTAATTCGTCAAGATGGGGAGTCGAAAAACAAGAAAGCCCGCAGAAAGCGGGCTTTCGGGCAAGGGCTCCTGCGCGAAGCCGCTGTTTGATCCCTTTAACGCTTGTAAAGGCGATTCATGTCCTTGTGATCGAATTCGCGGCCGTAGATATCCAGCATGGTGGACATGCGGTAGGAAAGCTCGCCATTGGCCAACTGTAGTTGCATGGAGAAGGACTTGGTGCGTGCTTTCTGATTCATGAACACCGATTCGGCAATGGCCGGAAAATCGCCCTCGGTGGACACGTCTATCACCCAGCCACCCTCCTGAGACTTCCAGCCACCACAGGCCAGCACGCAAACGCCGCGCGGTATGGTCAGGGAATGCATGATCATGTCGGTTTCGGCATTCCACATCCAGTAACCGGTCTGGTTATGAAACACCAGGCCAGTGGATTTGCGCGTGACAATCTGGTGGTAATGCAGTGCGACAAGCGTTTCGCTTTCTGCATTCTCCACGTCCCCTGCTTCGGAGAAGACAATGGTTTCGAAATAGGGATTACGCTCGGTTTCGTCAGGCTCGGGGGCGATATCGACACCCTTGTCTCCGTACCAGGTGCCGATCAGATCCTGCAGAGGACCATAGTCGACAGCGGCTGCTTCCTCACTCATTTATCTCTCCGCAGTGTTTTCGAGCAGGCAATTATACGTGTGGGCCCACGCCAGCCAATCCCTGGCCGCTTACCAGACATCATTCGTGACACGAATGACATAAAAACCGCTGTAGCCATCGGAATACCATATCTCCTTACGTTCCGGCACGAACTCGGGACTGGACATGGCCCAGTTACTGGCCTCGAAAACCGGTGTCAGCCTTGGATACACCGGCGCATTGAAGTAGGCCACCTCACGCGGATTCCGCAAGTCGCTGATGTCGAAAACCCTCAGGCCTGAAATGATCATGCTGCAGGCAACGATTTTCGGGTCCACCCGTGTCGGTAAATTGCAGTAATGCCCGCCGTAACCCTGAGCCGGCGTCTGAGCGCCGGGATCACCGGCGATCTCGTCCCTGTTTTCCGGCTGATGCACTTCCAGCCGGAGTTCAGATACAACAAACGGTTCGGTTTCATCGCTGATATCAATAATGCGCCCTGCGCCGACAACCGGACCATGCAGGGCGAAACCGCCTCCAGAGCTGCTGCTCGAGTATTCATCGATCTCCAGCAGATAGGGCCGGCCGTTCTTGGTAAACGGAATGGCATTCTGGGGAATCGACATGTTGTCCCAGCTCAGTGATGCAACCTCCCGCACCTGCGGATCGGGAACACGCGCCTGAATTTCCGACACATCCAGAATCAACAGCCCGCGTCCACTGCCCTCTGCCACATAGGCACGGTTTCCGTCTTCGCTGATCGACAGGCCATGTGAATAATAGGAACCGGTCCACAACGGCAATGGCAACAGAGGGTCCTCGATATTCACCGCCGTCAGCGTCGGCGTGCTGGGCGAGGCCGAGTAAAAGGTCTTGCCGTCCGGCGCCATACCGCTTTCATGGCCGAGAAAGCCCAGCAGACCTGTGTAACGCAACTGCGGGTTACGGCAGTCCTCAGACAGGTCATAGACATCGACCAGGCCGGGATAAAAAGCCAGATTACCGGTCACCGCCGCCAACACGCCCGACTCCTGCGACAACACCACTGATTCATGCGGCGTGAGCATGGCAGGTGTCACCAGCCTGCCTGTCAACACCGGTTCGCTCGGATCGCTCATATCCAGAACATTCACACCCGCCTGCACGTCCAGCAGGTTGGTGGGAAACATCAGGGTCGTGTCGTAGTAGGCACATTCCCGGCCGGCAGAATCCACGTAGCGCTGCACCTTGAAACCGCCCACGGTGCCAATGGCATTGGGCACAATGTAAGAACCCACCACCTCGGTATTGCAGGTAGACCCCTCTGCGGCCTTGCCGCTGGCGTGGTCTTCGGTGCTCACCCTGCCCTGCATGCCGGTTTCAGGCCGCGAACCCGGTCCGCAAACCGCACTGGGTGTGGCAAAGGCACTGGGAACAACCGGCGTATTATTACCACTGGCGGCATCCCCGCCCCCACCGTCGTTACAGGCCACCAGACCGCTCATTGCCACAGCCGCCATAATCGCCAAAATCGGATTCTTCATTTTCTCTCCCGCATTCCGGTCTCTAATCTACTGCCTGTTTTCAAGTTGCGCAGCTTCCTGACCATCCAGCATCTTCAACATCATTCGTATGCTCGTGATTTCCTCTGACTGCGCCAGAATAATCCTGGAGGCCAGTTGCCTGACCGCGGGCACACGCGCATTTCTTTGCGCGAAACGGGCCATAGGCAAACCACCCTCATGATGGGCCAGCATCATTTCGAGAAAACGCCGGTCGCGCGCCTGCCCCTGCATGCGCCTGAGTTCATTCAACTGCTCAATAGTCGCCAACCCGGGCATACCGGTCTCTGAAGACTCGCAATCAAGAAGATAAGCCTTCAACTCGTCATCCGGCGGCTCGTCGCCCAACAGCATCCAGCCCATGCTTCGAGATGTTGGCAACGTGGGCTTTTCCCACAGGTGCAACCAGCCTCGCATCTGGCCGAGTTCGGCCAACTGGGCATTGGATATGCTGCTGGCAAAACGCTTGAGGGCTGACGGTTGCGGTTCGAGCATTAGCTGCGACATCACAATCGCCTGATCATGATGCAGGCTCATGAACTGGGCAAAGCCCACATCGATTTCGCTACCGACAACGGTATCCAGCCTTTCGGCCAGCTGCTGACGTGAATCATAGAAGTGGTAACCAGCGCCCGCGCTGGTTACCAGAGCAAATACCAGCAATAAGCTCAGCTTGTTCACGCCAGAACCAGCGAGCTAGAGAATATTGGCGCCATCAAATGGCTTGATGGTTAACTGCTCCAAGTCCACATCCGCCAGACAGCCGACGTTGAAACCCACCTGGTCGCCGCCGGGGGCGGTAATTTCACTGAAAATCTGTATGCCACAGTTTGTGCAGAAATGATGTTTTGCGAATGGCCGATTGCCATATTGAGCCACCTGCTGCGCGCCCTCCAGCAAGGTGAAATCAGCGGCGCTGATAATCTCGACGACCGTGCCACGACGCTTGCAAAAGCTGCAATTGCAGCGAATCGGGGCAGCCAGTTCAGTTTCAACGCTAAAACGCACTGCACCACAATGACAGCTACCCTGATAACTCCCCATGCAAGTCTCCCGTGGGTCCCGCCTTATCCCCTCGAATCAGCTGGAACCCAAAGATATTGATACCGCGCCATCTTGGCATAAAGCCGCTTCCGAGACAGCAACTCACTGCACTTGCCCGCCATGTATCCCGGACTCCGCCAAAACCGACTCCAGGCTTTCATCCAGTGGCAAACCGGTACTGTTCAGCACGCCCGCCAGCATTTCGTAATGCCCGATCAGCATCACCACTTCCAGCAGATGCCGGGTGCTGTAATGCATTTCCAGACCCTGCCAGGTCTGTTCGCCGATCATGCGATCATGATGGAATTCGTCGCAGGCCGACATCAGCAGCCTGTGCCGTTCTGACCAACCCTCGGCTTTGGCGCCCAGGGGCACACGGGCAATTTCCTCTGCGCTCAGACCGGCCCGCATACCAATGTCCACATGCTGACCCCATTCGTAGCGCGAGCGGCACAGCCAACCCACGCGCAGGATGATGAGCTCGGTGTCCTTGCGATCGATCTTGCCGTTGGGCATTAAACGCCCGGCAAAGGGCAGCCAGCGAGAGAACAGCGAGAAATCGCGAATCAACATCAGAAACAGATTCGATGCTTCCAGCCGGCCGATCTTGTTCACAAATTTGATGACAAAACGCTGGAAGAGACTCGCGCTCTTCACCGACAAAGGGGGCAACCGGTTACGGCCCGGGTTTCGCCAGCCGCCTTCTGGAGTTAACTGCTTTTCAATTGTGGTGGACATCGGATTCTCCCCTTTCACCAGTGATCATTTTCTGTTCCCCCGGCAACGTTTCCTGACTCAGTGTTCTCATGACAGCGATCTGTTTGGCATTACGTTCACATACATGCATACCCGGAGGTTTACCGCTTAATTGCAGGTCGGTTTGCTGTATAAGCTTGCGCCGCAAACGCGCAGTCAGGAAGACGGGTGTCATGCTCATCTGCAGCCAGGCCAACTGCAGGCTGCGGGCAAAATGTTTCAGGTAACCGGCAAAACCTTCTGCGCCCCCGCCCAGGTGGAACGACTTGAAGGGTCCGTCCACCGCCCAGCGCAAACCAATGGAATGGGTCACGATATCATCCAGTTCTTCGGTGCTGACCACGCCGGACCGCACCAATGACACGCATTCCCGGAACATCGCCGCTTGCAGGCGGTTGGCCACAAAGCCGGGGACTTCCTTACGCAATAGCACCGGCTTTTTACCCAGGCTCCGATAAAACGCCATCGCCCGCTCTACAAGTTCCGGATCGGTTTTCCTGCCCGGCGCCACTTCCACCAGGGGAATGATGTGCGGTGGATTAAACGGGTGGCCGACAATCACGCGACCTGGATGACGCATGCCTTTGGCCTGCCAGCTGGCCTTTATTCCGGAACTCGACGATAAAAGCAGGGCATCGGGACTGGCGAGTTTCTCAACTTCTGCCCATAAGCGCTGTTTGAAACGCAACCTGTCCGGCCCGCATTCCATCACAACACCGACATTGTGCAAGGCCGCTGCCAAGTCACTCTGAAAGCTGAGGCGTGTCGCCATGCCATCAGTACTGAGTCCCATCTCCCTCAGACTGGGCATCATGTCGGCGATACCCTGCCGCACACCGCTTTCGAAATCCGGGGCAATATCAAACACACAGACATGATGCCCCCTGGCCAGCATTAACGCCGCCCAGGAAACACCGATAAGACCACCGCCAATCACAGTGACGCAATGAGTGGTCGCTTTCGCTGTGCTTAACTGATTGGATTCAAACATGGAGAGTTCGGGAAAAACCCGGGTATCAAGGAGAACAGATTTTCACCTGAAACCGCGTCCCCGACGATCATCCATGAGGACATTGTGCCTGTCACATAAGGCCAGCAGCATGCTCGCTGCATACATATTCATCTCCTGCCGCTCCCGGATAACGTGCCAGGCGAGGTCCGGACATACCGGATCTCGCCTGGCTTGACTTAGCGCCGCCCGCGATTTCTCAAACTGGTCGGAGTAAAGTCTTCAGGGGTGCGCTTGATCGGCTGGTAAACTACCGACTCATCATTGAGCAAATTCATGGCGATATAGCGCTGCATGTTGAGGTCATGATGAACTTCAAGCCCCGGCGCCAGAAAGGGCACGTCGTAATAGGTCAAGCTGTGCATCTCTGAGACACGCCATAACTGATCACGGTTATCGTATTTGTCCACTACATGGATGGCCCAGCTATCTTCGTCCAGATAGAATTCGCGTCTCTTGTAGACGTGACTGGTGCCTTGCTTGAGCGTAGCGCTGACGTGCCAGACCCTGTGTAGTTCATAACGCAAATACTCCGGATTGACGTGATGTGGTCGGATAACGTCTTTCACCCGGATTGAATCGCCGTTGACCTTATAGGCGTTGTAGGGAATGTAGATCTCCTTTTTGCCTATGAGCTTCCAGTCGTACCTGTCAGTCGCCCCATTGAACATATTGAAATCATCATTGGTACGCAGGCCGTCAGCCGCAGTGCCAGGATTGTCATAGCCCACGTTCGGCGCCAACCGCACCCGGCGTGAGCCGGGGTTGTAGACCCAGGCCTTGCGTGGCTGCGCAACCTGATCGGCAAACTCGTGCACCAGTAGAATCGAGCCGGCCAGTCGCGGGGGTGCTGTCACTGTTTGCAGGAAATAAAACAGCTGGTTGTCGTGCCGCTCCTGCCTGGACTTGAGTTGATTCCCGTAGACGTGGTCGTACTCGTAATCGAACTCGACCAGGTTGTAATTTCCGTCGGCGGTCACAGGCGCCTGAGACCAGCTTGTCGCGTAAGTATCGCCGCGATAGGTAGTCAAATGATTCCAGATCACCTCCAGGCCACTTTGCGGAATTGGAAACGCCACACCACCCGTCGTGCCGGAAAAACCGTTTCCACCCCGGATCAGCTCAACCTTGGTCGCATTCTCGCGTGTTTCCTGATAAATACCTTGCGGATACAACGCCGACCGATGACTTGGAAAGACCCGCATTTTCCAGGTGGGATAACGGTTGAACAGGGCCTGTTGTCCCGGGGTCAAATGCTCGGCATGTTCCGCCATGTTGTCTGCAGTAATCACAAACAATGGTGTCTCATCCGAGTAGGGGTCGGGATAATGCCCGCCGGCTTTGAAGCTATGGGGAATGTCCTTAATCCCTCCGGTCCAGGCCGGAATGCGGCCATCCTCGGAAGCCCCGCGCTCGGCGCCGATGGGCGTCAGATCCTGATCAAGGCGAGCTGCCTGCTCGGCATCAACAGCCGCCATCGCCGCCCCACTGGCAAGCAAGAGGACGAATGCCAGATGAGCGTGCAAACGATTGAATGAAATCATTTTTTTGTACTCCTCGATTCTTCGCAGTTGTATAGTCATCTCGGCACTTCCTTCAGAATGCGTAGCTGATGGATAGTGCGAGGTAGTCACGATCCCTGGACGGGTTGGCGCTGGTTGCAAAGCTCTGAGGCTGGCTGGACACACCCGGGGTACCGGGCGTACCCGGGGCCACCGGATCAGTACCTGAATAGGTACGGCCGCCGCTGAACATGGTGTAGGCGATGTCGGCCGTCCAGCGTTGCAAGTACTCGAATCCCAGCCCCAGGCTGACAACCTTGGCGCCTTCGTTGAAAGTGGCGCTTACGCCATCAACATCGTGAAAAAACACAGCGCGCGGTGAGACATTGACTGCACCAAAAACATTGTTGTAATCCAGCCGTGTGACCAGACGATATCCCCATGAGCTGGATGTCGCATAACCGCCACCCACTCTCTCCTGACAGGAGCCATTCGACACTGCGGCTAATACCTGCGCCTGTGTTTCTGCGCCGAGTGCGGCTGCGGTTTCACAACTTGGTAGACCGGCACCCGGCCCGTTGAACGGCTTGTCCGAAAGATCCTGATGCTGATAACCGACCTCACCCAGCAGGACCCATTGCGAAGCACCAAACTTCGGGCCGAAAGCCTTGGTGACGGTAGTCTGAATCTGCATTACATCGGTAAGTTCGTAGCCCTGCACCTCCTCACCGAGCTGGTAACTGCCCAGAGTAGCCCCCGGTACGCCAAGCGCCGACAGCAGAACTTCGGTACCGGCCAACTGTACCGGCGCATCACTGCGATACGACACTTCACCCTGAATGGCAGTGCCGAATGGCCCGTTGGTATTGAAACTCAGACCCCACAACGAGATGTCTTCGGGATAAGTCGCAAAGTAACCGGCGCGACAGCCATCAATGGCATTTTCCGAACACAGCGGGGCCGCCTGATTCAGGGCATTGGTGGTGGCGCCCCGATAGGCTGAAATCAGCGGTACGCGGCTGTGATAATTCATGTAGAAAAGGCCGAATTCCGTCGCATTGAACTCTTCTGCGTAGTAGCGCAGGGCAATCCCCGCCTGGGAGGTTTCACTGTCCGGATTCACATCGCCCTGCCGAGGAACCCAGACCTGGGCGTCTCCGTTGGCCGGATCGCCTCCGGCATCCGGGTCGGTACGCGGATCCTTGATCGGCCGGCTATTGTCGTCCTGCCGGCGCCCGAAACTGACCACCGCGTTATCACCATCGTCCGAAACAATGTCGTTGGTCGAGAAGAAGCTGCCGCGAGGATCTATTTCGATATGCTCCCAGTCGAACTGCCAGACCACATCAACACTCAGCGCATCGCTCAGGGACAGTGATGCAAGCAGCATCGGTAGTGGCGTGAGGGCCTCGCGAATCTGCGACCCTGGCAGACGGAATTTCGCCACATCAATGGGATTCAGCACATTCAGCCCGTTGCGGATAAAAGTGCTTTCACCCCAACTGACCACCATGTTGCCGATGCCCCAGGACAGGCGCTTTGAACCCAGTTGCGTGTCGCCATAGAAAAATGCATCAAGCAACTCGAAGTCATAATCAAGACGATTGTGTCCGCGGCTGCCCAACTCCGGCTCGCCTCGACTACGTGAGCGACCCTGGCCGTTATTGGCTGCCAGCCTGCTTTCACGTGATCCGGCGTCATTCGCCTCCAGATCGTAAAAAACCGTTCCTCGCGAAAAGAACCCTAAATTGCCGGACAAGCGAAAATCGGCGTCGACCGTGGCCTTCAGAGCGGTCGATATAATGTCGCCCTTCTCATAACCGTAATTACCATCGTCGTCATTTACCGTGCGTGCTGAACCGCCGTTGGCGATACCAATCAGTGCATCGCTCTGATCTTCCATACGCATCGACACACCGAGTGTAAGCGTGGTGTCGATGCTCGCATCCACACTCCCCCATTGATAACTGGCAGCTTGCACTGCCACAGGTGCGGCCAGAAAACAGGCCAGACACAACCGGCCCCACTTTAATAGCGAGCAAAATTTCATGTATTTGTCTCCTCACTCACACTACAAAATCAGATGTATGCCGCTATACCGACGTATGCGGCCTTATTCTTAATCGCGTCTAAATTGAATCTGATCGTGCTACACACCACCGGTTTGAGCTGCTAACGCTCAAAACGGCCCCTCACCCTCAACGCGAACCGGTTCCCATCCATGGTTACATTGCTTATCGACGACCACTGAACCTTGCAACGAATGCGTAGTGGCGTACTTAAACCAACTGCTGCGCAGTAGTTATCTGATCTGTTTCAACCATGGGGTTTCGGGTTTATCTCGCATTGCATCAAGAACAGATTGTCGCCCGAAGCAAGCACCCCGACGACCATCTATGAGGACATTGTGGCTGTCACATAAGGCCAGTCCCGAAATGATATTGAAATTGACCCGAATCCAACTGGTGCGGGCCTGAAATTACTGGAGAATCCCGGCTGATATAAAAGGAGGGGATGACGTTTCCGTTCAGTGACGCACCTCTCCGAGTATTCCCTCAGAGTTTCAGGTGCGAGTTTTCATGAAGAGATTTTATTTGCGTCACTCATTCTCCGCATGCGGTTCCCGCCGACTCTGCAGAAAGATCCCTGTCGCCCCAACGTAAGGACAGACGGCCTGCATGAAACCAGCAGGTAAAACACACCTACTTAGAGCAAGCGATGAGGAGAAGTTTGTGAACAGGCTGGCCATTTTTATATTCCTGATTGCCTATACGATTCCTGCCAAGGCACTGAACTGGGAACTGGGCGACTTTACAATTGACTGGGTCAATCGTGTTGCCATAGGTGCTGCCTGGCGTATTGAAGAGCGTGACCCTGACCTGATTGGCAAGCGAAATCTCGATCCGACGCTATGCCTGGAGCATGACTGCCAGTCCCTGACCGGCGATGCCAGCCGTAACCAGGAACTGGTCGATGCACCCGGGGGCTTCTTCGCCCATAACCAGGACGATGGCAACCTGAATTACGACAAGGGTGATCCCGTCGCCGGCGTGGCCAAGCTCACTTCTGATCTGCGTGTGTTCTGGGGTGACTACACCCTGAAAACAAGTGCCATAGCCTTCTATGATACCGTCAACACCGGCTTTGAGAACCGGCATCCGAACACGCTTTATCAGCCGGCTCGTACCCCACGTGATGACAGCGTGGAAGAACTCGTCGGGAAAAATGTCGAGTTGTATGACCTTGCCATCAGCCGACCGTTTAGCCTGTGGGGCATCGACGGGGATATATCTATCGGCCAGCAAACCCTGCGCTGGGGTGAATCAAACCTCATCGGATTGAACACCCTGAATGAAATCAACCCGCCCGATGCACGTCGCCTGCGTCAACCGACTGTCCAGCCGAACGAGCTTTTTCTGCCAGTGCCGCTGGCCGTACTGAGTGCTGACATTCTGCCCGAGTTTGGAATTTCAGCAGAAGTTTTCTACCAGTTCGGCTGGAGGCCTGCGATTGGTGACCCGGCAGGCAGCTTCTTTTCCAGCACCGACATCCTCTACCGGGATAATGCGTTCTCACCGATTGGCCTTGGCTATCAGCCAGAAGATCCCGAGGGCAAGAAACGCATCAGCAATCCGATAGCGGCTCTGCTTACCAACACATCGTTTACGACCCGTATTCTTGATCAGGAGATTGGCTACCCTGAAGACGGCGGCCAGTATGGTTTGCGGGTCAACTGGTACACCGAAAATGTCCTGGGAGGTACCGAGTTCGGATTCTACGCCATGAACTATCACAGCCGCTTACCCTATCTCTCCTATATTGCCGCACAAAACAGTTGTCTACGCGATGCTACGGGCAATTCCTATGTGGAACTCATTATTGCCTGTGAGGGATTCAAGCTGCTTGGCGGAAAGGAAGCGCTCCCTGTAGATACGATCAGGGGTTTCCTGGAGTATCCGGAGGACATCCATCTGTTCGGCACCAGCTTTAATACTACGCTGGCAGGCTGGTCGGTTTCAGGCGAGTACGCCTACCGCCCCAACCTGCCGGTACAGGTGGCCGTCCCCGATATTGGGTTTGCTGCGTTAACGCCCGCCTTCCCGGAAGAAGACATCGTCATCAGCCTGGAAGGCCTGTTGCTCGCCGGCAACGGGGGAGGGCCTGTTGATCAACTGCTGGCCGTATTGCTTGACCCGCTCCTGGGTCCGTTGGTCGGGGGTTACCCCTTCACCATTCCCGGAGCCAGCAATGCAGTGCCCAATTTCATTGAAACGAGTTATCGGGGCAATACCATTCAACCCGGACAAACCATCCATGGTTATGAGCGTCTGTCGGTACACCAGTGGGATGTGACCGCTGTGAAAATCCTTGGCAACTCGAATCCCGTCGTATCGTTCCTGGGTTCCGAGCAAATTATTTTCCTGGCCGAAATCGGGGCCAACTATATTGACGATCTACCCGGCCTGGACGAAATACAGTTTGACGGCGGCAGCCCGAACCGTACGCATTACAGCCCTGGGGCCGATGGCACAGGTCAACCCGATGGCAGGCCGGACCCCCGCAGCCAGAATCCGACACAGCAAACAACCGCCTTCGTCACAGACTGGTCCTGGGGTTACAGGATGCTGGCGCGGCTCGAATACAATGACGTGTTCGCTGGCATCAATCTAAAACCCTTCGGCCTGTTCCTGCATGATGTCAGCGGCTGGGGACCCTCACCGATGCAGAATTTCCTCGAAGACCGAAAAATCTGGGTGCTGGGTCTAGAAGGTGAGTTCGGACAGGCCTGGACCGCCAAGATCCAGTACGCCGGCATGGATGGAAGCCGTCATTTCTCCACCCGTGACCGCGACAACATTGCGCTTGAAATCAGTTATACCTTTTAGAAATCACCTATAAGACCCCCTCTCTATCAGAGGGGGTAGTCCCGAAATGATACTGAAATAGACCCAATTCCAACTGGTGCCGTCCTGAAATCACTGGAAAATACTGGTTTATAAACGGCAGGAGTTTGCGTCCCAGTTCATGGACGAACCCCGCATATTCCCACGAAATTTCAGGTGCGAGCCCCATGAAGAGAATTCTTTTTCTGGCATTAGTGCTGGGTTTTGCCCTTGCGATCAGCGCATGCGGCGGCAATAGCGACGATGACAAGATTGTTCAGGGACCTGACGACACAAACACACCCGATGACAACAATGATCTGCCCACCACCACTTCCCCACCGCTGGTACCGGTGGCCGAATCAAGAGCAGGTACATCGTACCGGCATGAAATCCCCTACGAAGACAACAATGGCGGTTCGGCCACACTAGTCATCCAGGTCTATGAGCCCGAGCAACTGGTTGAAGGCGAATCCTATCCACTGGTGCTTCATGGTCATGGCTATGGCGGTAATCGGCTTCTGGCCCCCGATGCACTCACCGAACGTCTGATCAAGGCGGGCTACTACGTTATTTCCATGGACCAACGGGGTTTCGGTGAATCAACCGGCGGCATACGCTCCCTGAGTCCGGACTATGAAGGCCAATCCCTGATAGCCATGCTGGACTGGGCGGAAGACCTGGAAGGGCTGCGCCGACGTAGCAACGGCGAAATGATGGTGGGCGCTTATGGCCTCTCCTATGGCGGCATCATGCAGTTCCTGCTTTTGGGCGCCGACCCCCGGCACCGTCTCAGGGTCCTGGCGCCAGATATCACACCGCATGATCTGACCTATTCTCTCTCATCGAATAACGCGCCCAAGACTGTATGGGTACTGGGACTGTTGGTCGCAGGCGAAACCGCAGGTGGCCCCATACCCAGTTCTTTCACCTTTCAGAATCCGGCGCTCTTCTTCGATGGCTTGCAAAGGGCTGAACTCACAGGACAGGACAATATTGTGCTTGAGTCGGTTATTACAGCCGGCATCAATAACAGGCTCTCCGATGCCTCCTACAATATGTTCAAGTACCACAGCCCCCAGTATTTCTGTAACGGCGAGCCCGCCGGGCCACAGAACTTCCAGTTCGCCACGCCCGATCCTTTGATGGTGCCGCCAACCATCCCACCGTCGGCGGATGTCCTGCTCAGTCAGGGAATGAAGGACACACTCTTTAATGTGAATGAGGCCCTGGCCAACTACGAATGTCTGAAAGAGAGAGGCGGAGACGTACGGCTGGTAACACACGAAACCGGACATCTGGCGCCAGTTGGCTTGAGCAGTATCGGTCTGGAAGCACCTCTGGATCCACTTTACAGCCTGGTCACCATACCCAGCATCCAGGACCCTGCCGGCCCGCAGATGTGCGGCGGTATGAATGTGGTAGACCTGCGCTTTGCCTGGTTCGAGGAAAAACTGCGTGGTCAGGAAGGCCTGATTGATCAGGCTTTCTCTACAGGCAGCAACATTTGCCTGAGCCTGGGTGAAGGCGATGCCATTGAAGTGGAAGAAATACAACGCGGCGGCGAGGACTATGAACTGAATATCGCCACACCTCAGCTGAACAGCCTGCTGGGATTAGTAGGATCGTTACTCGGCAGCGTACCCCAGGAGGCCATTCAATCCGTAACCAAACTCTTTACGGTTCCTGATACCGGCGCCGTACTGGCCGGCATTCCAACTCTGGACATCACGCTTTCAGGCCTCACCGGCCTGGAACTCGATGAATGCCCGCTACCTGTCCTACCGACCGCTTGTGACCCTATTCTCTACTTTGCCTTGGGCCGCCGCCCACAGGGTCAGCAGCGCTGGGATGTGATCGACGATCAACTCACACCCGTGCGTGGTTTTGGCGAACACCATCTGGATATGACAGCGATAGCGGAAAGGCTCCAGCCCGGGGAGGACGTGGCCCTGATGATCTTCGGCTGGCATCCGCAATACGCATTCACCGGGTCGCGGGATATTCTGGTACTGGCCACTCAGATAAGCGGCTCAGTCAGCCTGCCGATGCTGGATGATGAAGACATACTGAGCACCGGCTTTTGAGAATCCGATCATCGTCGGCTTTTGAAAAGCCACGACGCATTATCGTGAAAACAATCCGGTCGCCACATAGGCGCAAACTGCCGCGAACAAAGAAAGAATTGTAAAAGCCGTGGCATCCGGTAGTGCTTCCGTGGCGATCAAGGCAGCCGCTAGCGTTGCCAGCAAACCCCAAGACGTCAGCGCGCAGGCAAGGATAAAAATCAACTTGAGAGCCATAATCATTCGAGAACCAGACCAGCTAATTATTAGGATTAAATAAGGTCTGTGATTTTCACTGACAGAGAATGAATCAACAAGAACTTCTCAGGCCATATTCAGTATGAATACAGGTCAAAGTGACCCACCTCAAGACGACCAGCGATACTCCATCTGTCTCGCCGTTTTCTGAGCCCATTCAACGTTGAGTATTTTTGATACCAGAAACAGGCTCATGTCGATACCGGCCGATATGCCACCGGAAGTCACAAACTTGCCGTCCTGCACCCAGCGTTCTTTTTCACGCACTTCGATGTCAGGGTAGCCAGCTCTGAGATCGGGAATATCCTCCCAATGCGTGGTGGCAGAACGGTCATTGAGCAACCCGGCTTCCGCCAGAAAAAAGGCACCGGTACACACCGAAGCCACTGTGTCGGCTGATTCGGCAGCAGCCTTGACCCAGCGTATGACAGAGGCCTTCTTGATCTCCCCGGTATGCACGCCGCCGACAATTATCAGAACATCTATAGGCGGGTGATCGGTCAAGCTGTAGTGCGGCTGGACCAGGAAATTACCACGTGCCCGCACCAACCCTTCGTGTTCGGCCAGGGTAAATATATTCCAGTCAGTCCCCGCCAGCCTTTTGGCGGTACTGAAACCTCAAAGGGCCCTGAGAAATCGAGCACCTCCGCTTCATCGTATATATAAATGCCTATATTCATTGAGTGCGCCGTTTACGCATCGCCAATACGATACACAAGGCAATTATCCAGAAAATACCGGCAGCGACGAAAGTAAATTTTATTGATGCGAACGAGCTGGCCACTACCCCGTATACGCCGACACTATCGTTTAATACGATTTGTATCAGTGCATAATTCTCGATTGCGTCGGCAGCGGCCATCGCCATGCAGACTGCCACGGCCGGTTTGTTGATCGTCTGCCACTCAAATGCCCTGGCACCCAATGACTGGATGCAAATAGCAATCAGCGCCGGATACAAAATAAGAAACAGGTAGTCCAGCCCCTGGATGAGCATGACTATGTTTTTCTGATGTCCGTTCCAGGCCTCAAGCGCTGCCTCGCAATTGCGGCTGAAGCCACACAACTCAAAGGAAACGATTCCCAACGGGGTCACTGAATTCCGGAGCCCGGTGTCTAAAACAGACAACGCCACCACCATAGGAATAAACAAGGCGAGAATCACCAGAAAGATGCGTTTATTAGCCATGCTATTGGCCCTTCCCCTCTGCTATCAATACAAATAATCTGAATAAAAGCCACTCGAATTAACCAAGGATGGCGACGTGTGCCGTATCTCTGACGAAACGTTTATTTACTGAAAATACCAAAGGCAGGTGATGCCCAACCCAGCCCTGAATACTCGGGTGCCTCGAGCAACGGCTTGCCGCCATACACTGCGTTGCCCTGATCGTCGGAGTAAACCAGCCATGGCACTGTTTTTTGCTTACTCACGCCTGGCTGGCTGTAGTCGCAGACACCGTCGGGAAACACTTCCTGCAACTGCGCCCATTCTGCATCTGAGAACCCGATGGGGCCATAATCGTCGTTGCGGTTCAGCGGCTTGAGCTGGCATTTATGATCGTCATAGGTACCCAACTGCCCGGCAATGCCACGCGGCGTTGTGAATTCAGTACGCAGAACATCGCCCACCAGACCAGCGCCGCAGACCGCGCCCAGCAACGGATCAACGACCAGCCTCAACGCCGGATCAAGCACGGGATCGAGGCCGGTATGTGCGGCAAACAGGACCGGTCCGAGCACCTGCCCGAAGAGCTGATTCAGTGTGGGCTGCAACAGAGGCAGCTGGATGCCTTCCGGCGAGGTCAGCGCCGAAGCGGCGCTGCAACGGTCATGCAGATCGCCGGGGCGGTTCTGCACGATCTTCTCGGCCAGCGGCACATCCCGCTCGTCCGCTTCCACTGCTGATAACCAGCGATCCATCGCCAGCAGCGCCTCAGAAGAATAATTAGGGTCTCCGATCAAAGGAAACTGACCGAACCAGATCACATGATTGTCGTAATGCCCCTGCTCTCGCATCAGTCTGGCACGCATAGTCCAGGCCCATTGGGCATCATGCGCAAGGCCGGGATCGGGGCCGCCGTGGTCGATGATCGCCACGGTGTCGAGCTGGCTGGCGCTATTCAACCAGCCCGTGCGGTACATATTGCCCAGCGCGGGCTCGTCTGCACGCAGACGGCTTTCCACCGCTTCGGCATTCACGTCAAGACCACCGATCTTGCTATTCAGGTCGACAAACATGGCCGGAGTAATGACGCCGGCACGCAGCGCTTCAAGACCATACTGGATACCCTGGGCATCCAGAGGCCAGCCCGCAAAACCCAGGCCAAGCATAACTTCGTTGTCTGACCAGACATCTGGCTGCCGCGGGCCAAAAAGGTTGATGAGCAGATCGAAGATACTGCAACGTACGCCTGATGGATTGGTTTCGGGATGGTAACCAATATCCTCACCAACATAGTCGCAGCCGGGCTTGGGATTGATCGCCCGCTTGAACAGGAGCTCATCCATAGTGATGGCGTTTACCGGCAGGATATGCCCTTCAACTGCGGACCACTGCAGAGGCGTCCAGACAATGCCCGCCCCCCAGCCAGCCGGGTTCTCAAAATAGCGCCGCAGCATGTGATAGTCATAGGCCTGTGCCCCCGGCGAGGCCGTATCAGGATAAGAGCAGGTGGTAATCAGACCCTGGTAGATACCAGGGTAGGCATTAGCCACGGTCTGCTGTGCAATCGAACCGCCGGAACAGCCCGAACCAATGGTGTAACGTAATGGGCCGTAATACTCAATGAGATGTTCCTTGGCCATCATCAGTGACTCGGCGTTCATGGCCACGCTGCAGTTGTGCCCTGTATTGGCCAGCGCTGTCGACATGACGGCAAAGCCCTTGCTCAAGGCCACGGTCGGACTATTACCAACGATGACCGGCACCTCTGACGGCACGAAATCAAAAGTGCCGGAATAATCCGTTTTTGGCGCACCGCCAACCCCGTAATCTGCTCCGCAACCACCGCCATGGGGTACGAATACCTTGCCGTTCCACTGTTCCTGGGGCGCCCAGGGCTGCCAGTCTTCTTGTGGATTGAACAGCACCGCAATACGGTACTGGTCACGGTCCTGATAGCCGATTTCCTCACGCACGATAAAGGGTACGGTCACACCATGGTCAGTAGTGGTCTGTGCCACGTCCGAAGGCGGGTTTTCCGGGTCGTAAGGCAGCAAACCGGCATTGAGCGGGTTCGAGGACTTATAGAAATAATTGAAAACCGGCGCCTGGTTACACTGCTCGTCTTCTGCGCCTTCCTGGCATTGCCAGGGCTGTATCTGCGGGCCCGAGAATACCGGGCCGCCGTTCGGATGATTGATCAGTTCAGTCGTGGCGTTCCCCCCGGGTAATGTAGCAGTGAAGCTGTTCTTGCCTAACCTCAGGCCTGTAACCCGACCCAGCAGGTTGCCTGCTTCCGTCTCGACGAACGCATTGCTGACGTCCGCACCATTGAGTCTGAGGCCGACCTTGTCTGCATTCGCGCCTTCCGGCATCAGCACTTCGATCAAGGCGTCGCCGCCACTGATCAGATCCGCACGGTTTGACAGAACATGGATAGACGGAGAGCTGGATAACTGACTGCCGTCGTTACGCGAGTCGTTGTCACTGTCACCGCCCCCACAGGCGGACAGTATGGCGAACAAAGACAACAGCAGAATAAATCTGAAACTTTTTTTATAAGACATGTTTGAGACCTCACCGCTCCTGCGCGGCTGTGCAAACGACCTGCAAGCTTGCCAGACAGAAAACCGCGGACAAGAATTAATGGGGACAAATAAATGATCAAAGCGGGCCAGTACAGACCGGCTTATTTCATCGAGTAGATTTCGTATCTGAAATCGCTCCAGCCACCCTGATTGAAAATACCCAGGGTCGGCAAACTGACCTGCGTTGTCACCAGATCCTCGATAGACAGGCCGCTGATGGCCGGTGTTTCTATCGGCGGCAGAATTTCCAGTGAAAGCTCGATCTGCTGCTTGCCCTTGGTGAATTTCGCAGGGAGCACAAACTCGTGATCGGCCCAGCGCTTCAGGTCATTCACTACCGGCCAGTGCCAGATGCCTACCGGTTCCCCGTCCACCGACACCATGGCCGTCTGGTCGAACAGGATGCTGTCCATCCGTCGTCTGACCAGCACACCCTGATTTTGCGGGTCAACAGAAACCCGCATGCTGATCAAGTCGCCGACATTGTGATTACGGCCATCGTCCTCAACCTGGTCTGCCGGGTCGAGCGTGGGGATGGCGCCGGGGAAGATCACCACATCAAAAGCTTCCGAGGAAAGGTTGCCATCGTGATCGCCCGAGTAATAACTCTGCAGCGAAGTCACTTCCGTGCTGCCGGAGGTATAGGCATGTCCAGTTTCAGAATCGGCGTTCCCGACATCGACCGTGTCGCTCAGCTGCATGGCGCCCTCGGACCGGCCATACCAGAGCACTACACTGGTATTGCCCGTCACAACGCCATTGCCGCCCCCGTGCTCTACGCCAATGCGAATGCCGTTTCTGAAATCCCAGGGATCAAACAGCATCTGGCGATACTGGGCGAAGCCCATACCACGCTCGGAGGGTTCCTTGGCGGTAAGACCGTGGGTGGGCAAAGTGAAGGGGCCGAACTGGTAGTAAAAGCCCCCGTTGAAAATATCCTCCATCCCGGTGCCGTAGATCTGCGGCGTCTGCGAGCCATCGATATAGATACGTTCGTCTCCTTCCAGGAAGGTGGTGTGCCCGGTGGGCGTAACTGTCCCGTCAACGTTCAGGGTTATAGCGACGACCTTGCCCTGCGCTTCCTGCAGGTCCATGAGAATATAATCCTCACCAATAACAGTCGGGTTCTGCTCGTTGTAATAGGCGTGCAGATAACCACATTCCTGTCGCTTGCTCAGGGCGCTGTCTTTCGACTCAATCAGCGACCACTCCAGACTGGCCGGGCTGTCTGATTCATTGGTCACCCGCAGCACCGCGGAATCAGAGAACGGCATGGGGAAATAAAAGTAGCCTCGCCTCGCTTCCACCTCAAAGCCCGAAAGCAGCGCGAAGGCATCATTCTTTTCACCGCGCCCGCTCATGAACAGGTCGCCAAGCGGCGCTCTCAGCTGGGGCTGTTCGGCGCCATCCCAGGAAGCTTCCAGCCAGAGATCCTGAATACCGGCATCGCCGGTCAGAATCATCTCGAATCCCTTGATCACCCCGGCTCCGGACAACGCCAGCAGTTCACTACTGCCGCCCGCCGGCAAATCCAGCTCATCCTCGTGGGTCTTGCCGCTGGGCAGAATGTCCGGATCACTGCCCGAACGCATCAGCAACTGCTGCTGTTCTGTGGCCGCATCCAGGAAATGCTTGTCCGCCGGGTCGAAGGTTTTCACCTGGCGCCCAGATTCATAGCGGTCGTATTCGATATTCCAGTAATTGGGGCGGCCGGTTACTGCAATCACCGCACGCTGGGCGAAGGGCATTTGCAAATAACAATAGTTGCCCCCGCTGGAAACGGTGTTATTGCCGCAGATGGGGGTCAGGAAAGGCGCCGTTTCACCGGAGAAAAGCTCCATGGCCGGCATATCCACACGCGGCTCGGTTTCGTCATCGAAGAAAATCTGCAGGTTGCCCGACTCCAGTAACGGGCCCTGGGCAATCTGTGCATTCACCACATCCGGTGACAGCTGCGTCATCCAGATTCTCTTGATCGCACCCGGGCCTTTGACATCCAGCAGCACATAGCGGCCTTGATCGTCCCGGTACAGATACGGCCGTTGATGCGGAATGGGATCTGTAACCGTTAAAAAGTCGGTATTCAGCCCGGGACGAGAAAAACTCGAATGCATACCCACTACAGCCTGCTGGTCGTAGCAGGGCAACTCGGACATGGCCGCTTGCGGGTCCGTTACCGGATCGGGTGTGGACGGTGTCGTATCATCGTCATTACTGTCCGAACAGCCAACTAGCAGCAGGAGCACAAGACTGACTGCAGCCAGACTACGGCGAAGTGGCTGCTTTTCAATTGCATCAATACTCATCATTTCAACCCGTAATTGAGAAACTGGCCCTGCGAATCAACGATCTCAATGGCGGTCACCGAGAACGCGCTGACAACGTCATCCGGTGTATCGTCATCATCGTCCTCGTCATCTCCATCATCAGTTGAGCCATCATCGTTGGCATCATCACCACCGTCATCGCCGGTATCTGAATCATTGTTGCCATCGGAGGAAGAATCATCGTCATCATCAGAACTGTTCTGACCGTCGTCGGCCTCATCCTGATTGTTGCCGGTCTCCTCCGTGTCCTGCATGGGATTACTCACGGCGTCATCCGAACCGCCACCGCCACAGGCCACCAGCACACCGGCGAATACCAATACCCAGAGCAGGCGGCGCTGCCTCTTGAAAAGAAGCCAACCGGCCAATAGCCAGGCAATGAGCAGTGCACTGAACAAGGTGGCTGGCCTGCCCCGACCCTCGGCATAAGCCAGGTTGGCCAGTGAAATCCGGCTGGTGGTGACCGCCTCAATCAGCTCCACTGAGAATTCCAGGGACTGCCCGGATTCGAGCACCTGTTCAGGCACCTCGAAGCGACTGATTTCTTTGGGATGCTCCAGCGTCACTGCGGCGTTACCGATATGCAGCGTGGCGGCTTCCAGATCTGAAGCGCCCGGTATCTCGACCGTCACGGCGCGCAGGAAATGTATATCTGCCGACTGGTTATCCAGCTTCACGATATCGGCGTTCTGGCTCACAGCGCCGGAGACGGCCTTTTCAACCGCTTGTGCTGCCGGCACCGCCAGTGAGCCTGCCGGCTGGCCAACATCGCTACTTCTGCAGGGCTGGTTCACCAGACCCGCACATACCGGATAATCCACCGGTGCTTCGCCACCCGGCAGTACCGACAGGGTAATACGCGACAACATGTCACCACCGACATGCACGGTGTTGATGGCGGGTATGGGGTTGAACTGCAACTGGCGGAAGCCGGTAGTGCCCACCGGCGCCTCCACCCGTACCCTCAGGGAAGACCCTTCTCTGAACACATGCCCGACCGGCCACACTTCGATATTCAACAGTGTGGGTTTACCGGGGTTGAGCAGCGTGTTATCCGCCAGCGTATGCAGATGGTAGGGCGCAGTCGCCCGATTCTCCCGCATATCCATCGCGCGATGCGATGCCCGCAGCCAGCCACGCTGCACGAACACTTCCTGCCCGTCCGGCCGCACCTCGGTCAGACTGATCTGCACATCCGTATCCAGGGACGTAGAGGAAAGCCACAGATCCACACGGCTCGGCCCCAGGATTTCCAGATCATGTTCCAGCGGTGGCGTGCTGAAGATGGCTGCGCCGCCAGGCAGAATCGGCAGACCGTAGGTCTGATTCTCCTCGGCCGCGGACAATGCGGCCGTCATGCTCGGCGCAGGTAAAGGGTATAGATAATTCAGTGCACTGGTTTCTTCTGGCCGCTGCACGTCCAACGTTCCAGCCTTGGTGAAATACAGTTCTGCGTATTCCGTTGCCACCGGCCAGGTCGGATGTTCGGTCACCCATCGGGGCGGCTGGCCGTAGGCATTCTCGTGCTCGATCTGCACATGCGGCGTATTCTCGAAACCGTTGTCCTCGCCCTTGAGGAAATGCACGAGGAACTTCTCCGCCGTCTCTCTGACCAAGGCTGACCCCAGGCCGAACCCGTGCACACCGTTTCCATAGATATGCCAGGTGGTTTCCTGGTTCAGCTGTTCATAGTCAATGGTATTGCGGCTGGAAATCTGTTCGTCCTGCCAGCCATGGGTAATCAGCACCGGCACGTCGATTTTCTCGACGCTGCCCTCCGGCACGAAGCGTTCATACACCAAATGCTCGGGCCAGGGATGTGTCTGCCCGAACAGGAAGACGATTCTTTCAGGATTATTCTGACCGGCGATTGCCGCGAGGCAACGGGCATTACCCGCCTGCAGCTCATTGGGCAGGTACTGAAGCCCGGTCTTCTGCAACCCGGTCCACCCCAGAGCGAACGTTTGATTATAAATACCACCCGGATAGGCCACGTCACGATACAAATCGGTCATGGCCGACCAGGGCATCAGCGCCTTCACCGCCGGGTGGCCCACCGGCCCCAACATCATCTGCGTCATGCCGGGAAAGGACAGACCAACCATGGCGACATCGCCATTGGCCCAGGGCTGTTCCACAATCCAGTCGAGTACTTCTACGCCATCGTCAATCCACTGATCCTCGAAAAGATCGAAATCGCCTTCTGAACAGCCGGTGCCACGCAGGTTCACGCCCAGAATGGCAAAACCCAGCTCCAGCCAGCGTTGCGACACCACAAGAATGCCGTTGTCATTGGGATCGGAGCCGGCCCCGTACCCCTGGTATTGCAACAACACCGGGAACGGCCCCTCCCCTTCCGGCAATAACAGCGAATAACGAAGGCCAGTGCCATCCTCCATGTCGATATAGCCCCGCTCATCGATAGCATATGCCTGCTGGCTGCCCAGCAAGCTGCAAAGCGTCAGCAGTAAAAGTGCGATGGTTCTAAATTTGACGTTCATTACTACAACTTCCATAAGGCGGCGGAACCAGTGGTTCAATGGGCACGGTATCGGCCAAGACGTGGAAACCGATCGAATTCGGATGCAGAAGATCTGCAAAATAAAGGGCAGGATTGGGACGCGTGGCATCGAAGGGGGCGCCCATGACGGCGGCAAAATCGGCGAGGCCTTCAAACAGGCCTGCTGCAAAATCCGCCCGGATCATTTCATTCAGGGCCTGCCGTTCGGGCTCCATGCTGGCCCTGTCCCAACCGAAAACAAGATCATCCCGGGGCATGATGGTACCCAGAACCACGCAGAGCCCGGCTGCATGCGCCCGCTCCACCAGGGCCATGAGATGACCGTGGATTTCCTCAGCCGTCGCGCCGGTTGCCAGATCATTTGAGCCTTCGAAGAGAACCAGCGACCGGGCACCGGCGCGCTCCAGCACGTCGCGATTGAAACGTTCTATCGCCGGCGCTCCCCGGTAGGTCTGCTCCGGGCGGGCGAACACCGTATTACCGTTGATACCCAGGTTCAGCACGCCCATCGGAATGCCCGCGGCCTGCAAGCGATTGGCGAACAAATCCGGCCAGCGAGTGTTGGTGCCTGGTGTCTGCATCATGCCGTCGGTAATCGAATCGCCCAGCGCAACAACGGCGCCCAGTGCGTCACTTCGCTGCACATCGACGCCACTCAGAAAGAACCAGCCCAGCGTTATCTCGGAAAACTCGGCACCAGTCTCGCTGTCCGTGACATCCCCTGCTCCCTGCGGTGTCAGGAACTGGGTATCGAAGGACATGGCATGCCAGGTCAGCGGCCCACTTTCGCCCGGCAGGTGAAAACTGACCACCAGATCGTCACCCTCGGCGAATACGAGATCGACCGGGTCACTGACATATTCCTCACCCGGCATCATGGTGATCGTTGACTCACCATCGAACAGCACCGGCGTGTTGGTGCCGGGAATAATGGCGGCAGCCAGAGCTCGAATAGCTACCCGCACCGGCTCCAGCGTGACGGGCCGGTCGCCTACGAGATTGGAAAAACGCAACCGCAGCTGCTCGCCGCCCAGCGTGGGGTGCACGATCATGCGAAAGCTCTGGTCCACGGCCTGCAGATCGGGAAACGCCGTGGGCGTGGTAAAACCGCGCAAGACCTCGGGCAGGGGCAGTACGGCATACACCGCATCAAGCGGACCCAACGGATATGGACCATACGGCGCCGTCGACCAGCTGCCCACCCATCCTGATTCTGCGAACTGGACGGGGCCGCTGCCCTGCCCGGCCTCAACACCGTCACCCGAAGAGCCACAGCCTGACAGACTGAGGCCGCAGGCGGCCAACAGCACGACAACGCCTGCCCGGATAGGTGGACGACCAAATGGGTTCAAGTTCTCTCCTCCTGTACGCCCTGTAGATCTTTTCAATAGGGGGCATATAGCAGGTTAAATTTAATGACCTCTTATTACCCCCGTCTTGCGCACTTCTGCCATAATTAGGAAATCGCGCCACAATAGACTTTGATATGAATAATCTGACGCAATGGCCCGACACGCTGAAAGCCACGGTAACTGCGGCTTACGCATCTTCCCTGCTCGATTATCTGAAGTCAGAAGGCATCGAACCCACGAGCCTGTTTCGGACCGAGCAAATTGCCCAGCTTGAAGGGGGCGACGGCCGTCGCCTCATTCCACTTGCTGACTGGATGGATATGCTTGATACGGCTTCATTCCGCCTGTCGCAGCCGGATCTGCCTTTAAGAGTAGGCATGCACATGACGGCCAAACACCTTGGCGTACTGGGTTACGTCGGGATGAGCTGCCTGAATCTGGGTGACGCCATTGAACAGCTGTCGCGTTATTCGCGACTGGTCGGCAACATCAGCCGGGCTGTGATCATAGAGAAAGGAGAAATAGCAGAGATCATCTGGGATTGGGGCCATGAGAGTCTGCCCCCTTCATCCATGGCCCAGGTGCAGATGGCTGCCCGCTGGAGTAACGCCCGGCGCTTCACCGGCTTGCCCCAGCTTGCCGCCGATGCTTATTTCGAATTCCCGGCGCCAAACGATATCAGCCTGTACAGATCTCTGTTCGGGGGTAAATGCTTATTCGAACAACAGCAGACCAAACTGGTGTTTCCGAGAAAATATCTACAACTCCCTTTTATTTCGGGAGATGTCGAAATTCATCAGGCCATCGCCAAACAGGCACAGCAAATGCTGGCCGCCCTGGAGGATGAACCCAAGTTCATACAGGAACTCAGGATGTTGTTGCTTCGGGGCATGACCACCGGGCGATTATCGTTGTCCGACTGTGCCGAAGAATTGAGAATCCCCGCACGCAGCCTGCAACGCAAACTCAGGGAGCATAGCGTCAGTTTCCAGCAGGTTCTGGATCAGGTACGGCGTAACCAGGCAGAAAGACTGCTTTCAGATCCGCAGAACTCACTTGCCGAAATCGCTTTTCTTCTGGGTTATACGGAACAAAGCAGTTTTCAGAATGCCTTCAAGCGATGGACAGGCTCTTCACCACAGGCATGGAGAAAAACTGAAGGCTGACTCACCCTCAAGTCAGCCAAGGGTCTCATTCCGGCCATACATCATGAAAAGCCTCACTGGCCCAGCCTGAGGGAAATGATGCGGAGGGCAGCGGCTCGCCCCCATAGATGGCCTGCCCGCTGGCATTCTGGTAACTCAACCATTCGACGGCATTCTGAAAGTGCCGTGGCGGCTTTGCATAATCGCAGACACCGTCTGCGAATATTTCTTCCAGAGTCTGCCACTGATCCTCCGTGAATGCCGAATTACCGTAGTCATCATCGCGATTGAAGGGGCGCAAGGCACAACTGACTCCGTCTCCCGGATTGTCGTCACCTGCCACTGACCTGGGCGTACTGTACACCTCCAGTATCGGAGAAGGACATAGGTCGGTCAGTACAAAATTACCGTTCCCGTCACTGCAACTATCACCGATGTCAGAGGGCTTATTCATGACTATCTTTTCGGCCAGTGGGGTTTGGCTTGTATCCTGCTCAATGCTGCTCAGCCAGCGATCCATGGCAGCAAGCCCTGTGTAAACAAAATTGAAATCACCGATGAGCGGTGCAGGTCCAGACCACATGATGTGGTTATCGTACCGGCCCAGTTCCCGCTGCAACCGCCACCTGGTCCAGAAACCATGCACGGCATCATGAGCAAGGCCGGGGTCCGAACCGATGAAGTTGATCATCGCCACCCGGTCCAAATTCCCACCGGAATTGATCATGCCGGAACGGTAGGCATGGGCCAGCGCCGGGGCGTCTGCTGATGTGCGCTGGACCTGGGGCTCAAGATCGATCGTCAGGCCGCCGACCTTTACATTCAGATCGACAAACTGAGCCGGCGAAATCAGTCCTTCCCTGAGGGCATTGAGCCCGTATTGAATACCCACATTGTCAACGATGGCATTACCGGCAAAACCCCGCCCCAGATCTTTCTCGATATCAGTCCACACATCGGGAGGACGAGGGCCAAGCACATTCATGAGGTAATCATTGACCCCGCATCGCACGCCGCCGGGGTTATTGACGGCGTCATAGCGCTCGGCCTCATCCACACCAGGGCAAGTCCGGCCCGGATCGGTCAGGGGTTTGAAAAATACTTCGTCAGCAAACGCAGCATTAATGTGACTGACATGCCCTTCCACGTCAGCGAATTGTTGCGGCGTCCACACCACGCCCAAGGCCCATCTGGATGGATCCTCGAAGTACCGTCGCAGGAGATGATAATCACCGAACTGGGTGAGGGCCGTGAAGGTGTCCGGATACGAACACATGGTCAACAGCCCCTGATAGATACCGGGATAGGCATTCGAAACCTGCTGCTGAACAATCGCTCCTCCAGAACAACCCGTACCAATCGTGTAACGCAACAGGCCGTACTGCTCTACAAAACGTTCTTTGGCCATCATCAGGGATTCGGCCTGAAGAGCAATATTGCAGTTATGTCCGTTGTTATCCAGGGCCGTAGACAGCACAGAATAGCCCTGCCCCAAGGCCACTATATAGCTCTGCTCAAACAACGGATTCGTCGGAATCGTGCCCCCATAATCAATCAGGGGGGCCTGTCCTGCGGCATGGTCGGCACCGCAGCCGCCTCCATGGGTAATAAGCAGTTTTCCATTCCACTGGCTTTGTGGAGCCTGTGCGCTCCAGTCCATCCCGGGGCGGTACAGGGTCAGTATCTTGTATTGGTCCCGATCCTGGTATCCAAGTTCCTCACGGACGATAAAGGGCAGACTTTCGCCATTCTCTGTAGTTGTCGTTGCCACATCGTCAGGTGGGTTGTCCGGGTCATACTCCACCAGCTCTACATTTACAGGGTTAATGGATTTATATAGATAACGATATTCCGGCGGTTGATTGCACTGATCATCAACAGCACCTTGCTGGCAAACCCAGGGCTGGATTTGCGGGCCGGAAAAAATCGGGCCGCCGTTAGGATGGTTGATAATGTTCAAGCTGCCCTCTGGCAACCCAGGCAATCGGGCAACAAGTGTATTGGTGCCCAGCTCCAGGCCATCGACAAGCCCTATGAGTCGACCATTCGCGGCAACAGCAAATACCTTGCTGACATCCCTGCCATTTAGCTGCACGCTCAGGTCTGTCAGTCGTTTGGCTTCCAGCTCGCATTCGGTCTCTTTCTGGCGGATAAGCTGGCAAACCTCTACCCACGGCACCGCATGATTGTTTGCCAACAACGCTTCTTTCATTTCCGACAAGCGGAATCCCAACTCCTGGACTTGCTTGATTAACCGTATGAGACGCACATCACGCTCGGAAAACACCCGGTATGAGCCCTGCCGCTCAGCGGAAGGCAGCAACCCCATAGACTCGTAGTAGCGAATCGTCTTGGTTGAAACGCCGCTCAGTTTCGCTGCTTTGCCGATGTACATCACATTGGCCCTTCACAATTAATGTGGGTCAAGAATATCCGGTTTTGCCTATATGCCGCCTGGCTGCTGGCCGATGAATAAGGGTTGGACGAAATGGTCGATAGAGAAGATACGGTCAAGACAAAAACTTCCGGTGCAACCAGTCGAAGAATGTTCCATGCCAAAGCGTCACAGCCCCATCCTGACAGTGTTCCTTACCACCCGATTCGCCATCGTAAATGACAGATTCCACACTCTTCGCATTCACCAGTGATTGTTGAAACTGCTCGACCTGATGCAAGGGCACCAGATGATCCTCGCTACCAGCCAAAATCAGGACATGCGAGCGTATGCGATCAGCCACGGGTTCCAGGGTATATTCATCAAATGCCCCGGGAACCGCACTCAGCGAGGTCGCCCCGGTAACCCATTGCGTATTACGGATGCCCCAGCTTAGTAATGGCGACGTTTTCATCCTTAACTCAACAAGCACGCTCGCCAGGGCGCCCATACCTGAATTGTTGAGCCAGGAAATGATAGAACTGCCATGGGATTGAGAGCGTAGGGCTTCTCCCACGTCATACAAGACATCAAAGGCGACTACGCCGTCAATCCGATCATCAAATGCCGCGGCTCTTGGCGCCAGGTATCCGCCCATGCTCATGCCGACAAGCACGATACTCGACGGTGCTGTGTATTTCTCCAAATAGCTGTCGATAACGGCCTTGGTTGGGCGCTCCCACTCCGGAGTAAAAACCATTCCTTGCTCGCGTAGCACGGCACCCTGTCCCGGGCCTTCATACAACAGCACCGAATAGCCACGTTCCAGGGCACCGGCGGCGAGCGAAAAATAAAGCTCCTCCATTGTCGAATCCACACCACCACAGACAATGATCAAAGGCCTTGTATGTGCGCCAGCGTCGCTACCCTTGCCTGGGAAATAGAGTGCATTCAAATGACCGGATTCGTATTCAACTTTCAGTTTTTCATATTCAACACCCAGGGTTTCAAGACCTTTGTAAAAAGTGCGAATAGTCTTGTTCCAGGAATCTTTGCGGCGCTCATCAGAAGGATCGAGCAGGAACTCGGCGGTCCGATAGTAATTGTGCGCCCGAAGAAAAGCCCTGCCACGACTCACTGGGTCCTGAAGATCTTCGCCCATGGCTTGAACCCGCTGCGCCGTAGTGAACCAGGCGTTATACCAACTATCCGAGTCCCCGGACTCAATGTGCTTGATGGTCTCCAGCACTTCGCCGGTGTCGGCACCACCATACGGGATATGGCCGAGTGTGCGCATCGTAAGATGATGGTACGTTTGGTCCTTGAAGAATCTTTGGTTTCCACTATCGCTGTTGAGAATGAAGTAGCCGAACGTAGCAATTATCAGAGCAACCAGGACAATAAACTTTCTACGTAACATAGACTGATTCCGCCAGTGTGCAGTATTAACGATTTTTCAGCCCATCAAGATTGCACAACCCGCTCAATCCACAATTTATCGTTGAGCAGTTGGATCGGGTCTGACTTCGAATGACGTAAAAGAACCGGGTTGGCACTCGAGAGGAATTGCAACAGGCCAGCCTCTGACAGGCAAGCTTCTATCAGGCCAATATAGTTATCATTTTAAGCGCCCTGGATATTTACTTCATCGAATAGATTTCATACCTGAAGTCACTCCAGCCACCCTGATTCAGAATACCCAGTGTAGGCAAGCTGACCTGGGTGGTGACGAGATCCTCGGCGGATAGACCACTTATCGCAGGCGTTTCTACCGGCGGCAGGATTTCCAGCGACAGCTCGATCTGCTGCTTGCCCTTGGTGTACTCTGCCGGGATCACAAACTCGTGATCCGCCCAGCGTTTCAGGTCATTGACCACCGGCCAGTTCCAGATGACGACGGGCTCGCCGTCCACCGATACCACTGATGTTTCGCTGTATCGACTCCTCCTCATCGGCATCTCGCTCGTCGCGCGGGACCATCCTTGCAGAATCACGTGGCGCAGGAAAGACCGAAGCACGTCCAATGCGCTGACTGACTTACCGCTGCCGCATCCTGGGCTGCAATTGGGGCCATGGAATCGGCAACTGCGGCTTTTCGCTCTGCGAGCACTGATAGATATTTCAGGCCATGTGCCCACAGGCCCCATGGCCTGTTTTGATAATGAGATTGGCCTTCAAAAATATGGTGAGCCCTACTGAGAGACGACATGATTTTCAAATGGGCGCAACAGTTGATGACACAAGAAGCAGCGGATCATGGACCTGATGCCGTTCTGGCGCGTATTCGCACTCAGTGCCGTGACTTGCTTAGTTGTTGCATGTAATGCACACGATTCAACAATATTTTCTGAGGGGCGCGTTCTGTATGTCAGCGCCCAAGCTTCACCTGACGGAGATGGAACACGCACATCTCCGTTCAACTCGCTGGAGGCCATCGAAAACGCCTCGCAGCCTGGTGATACTTTGGTCGTACTGGCTGTGGCGATTGATGTTCCTCCATTAGACGGGGGTATCGCACTCAAACGGGGACAACGGCTCATTGGTGACGGGCCGGATGTCCTCAAAATCAGCGAAGGCCGATCAGTAGCCGGCGGCCGCGATCTGCCGGCGCTGCCACGAATCCGCAATACCACCGCAGCCCGTCATCACGGCGATGCAGTCCGCCTGGCCGAACAGGGCGAAGTCCGCAACCTCGTGGTTACTGAAGCGGTACGTGGTGCCGTCTATGGATTGAATACACCTGACGTCCTGGTTCAGGGCAACGACATTTCCGGATACAACACCAGCTGTACGATCGGCTACGTGGTTCAACCGTTCATTGTTCCAACAATCCTTCCCCACGTTGGCGCCCCACTTCTGCTGCCGGCAGGGTGGGCCGGTATCATGGTCGATGCGGACAGCGGGGCAGGTTCCATGACACTTGTTGACAACTACGTCCACGACAGCGCCTGCGGCAATGGCATCGATGTGCGCATCAGCGGGTCAGCGAACTATGAGGCTGAAATCTCAGGCAACTTTGTCACCGAGCTCAAGTTCGGCCCCCTGCACCAGCTTGAGGAATTGCATCTCGTTCACGCAATCTCGATTCAGGCCACAGACACCGGCGTGCTGCAAGCACGCTCCGTAGCGAATACTCAGACCTATATCGGCGCTCCCAACGCCGACTGCGAGGGTCTGTTCATGAACCTCGCCGGCAACAGCACCGGAATCTGGACCATCGATAGCAACACCTTCGCTCATGGCATCGGAGGTTCTTCCTGCAACGGTATGGAGTTCATCATCAGCAACGGAAGCCCCCATGGGGAGATGTACCTGAGCAACAGCAGCTTCGAAGACAATCAAGGGGACATGCTGGAACAGGGGAACCTGGGAAGTGGCTCAACCATGGTGCTCGAACTGGACAACGTCACGGTTTACGGCACCCACCAACGCGGAGGCCAGCCCGAGGAGGGGTTTATCCCCTTCAACACGGGCGAATGCCTCATCGCCGGCAGTTCAGGAGCGGGCAATAGTACCATTCTGAAAGTACGCAATTCCCGGTTCTCCGGTTGCAATAACGGGCTTACCGTATTGAGCGGGACCAATCCCATAACAGGCGTCGTTGCCGGCCTGGTATCGACCGATCCACAGGGAAACCCGCTTGGTCCTGACAAGCTTGTTGATGTCGAAGTGCTGAACTCCCGGATCGTGGAAAACGATTTCAACAATGTCTTTGTTGGCGTACTGACGCGGCTTGAGCGCCTGCGACTCAAAGTCGAGAACACCGACCTGAGCCATGCCGGAGAGAACTCCATCAGGTTGGTCAGCGAGTTCTTCGGGCTGCCACTTGGTCAGGTCGATGACTTGCAAATCGATTTCGGAAGCGAACACCTGCCGAAGGGTAGCCAGGGAAGAAATTGCATATTCGGGTCGGGCCAGTTCGATGTCGTCGGTTCCGGCTTGAGCGCATCCCTGCGGAACAATTGGTGGGGGAACCCCGGTGCTCCGGATGCCTCCAGAATTTCGCCGTCAGGCGGCAGCCAACTGGATATCGCTCAGCCGCTGACGATCAGGCCTGATGCTTGCCATGAGCTCCAGTAAGGACGTCGTCCTATACCCCTCTCAAAACCCTTTAGTGAATTGTGTACGAAGTTAGCCCGGTTTGCGGGCTGTTTTAAGTGAAAGGATTATCTTAATGCAGTCTTTCCTACAATTATTATCAACACTCATGTTGCTATCGCTGATCGCCGCCTGCGGCGATGGTGCTTCAGGGGATAACTCATCGACCACTGACGATCCGCCGGGAGCGAACGATACGGCCGGTTCGCGACAGCAGTTCGCCATGTCGCTCGAGGAATATCTCGGCAGCCTTTACAGGCCCTTCAGTTGGTCCGGGCCGATTCGCGACCCCGAACGCGATGGCGTGGAGATACTTGATCCCACGCAGTTTCAACCACTCGACAGCAGCACCGTGGATAGCCTGGAGATGCTGCTGGCAGAGCGCGACATAATTATGCAGATCGGCGGCATGGGGTCGGCCAAGAACCCCGACCCGAACAGGGTCAATGAACAATTCGCGACCTACATGGATTCCATCATCGCCGACGGCGGCAAGCTATGGCGTGACGCCGTTTACATGCGGGGGCAGGAAGTTGCTGCGCTGGACGGCGATCACAAGGTGTATTGGCAAATTGGCAACGAGATTAATGCCGGCAGCTACCTGCGCAATATCAATCTCTACTTCGAGCGCAGCAACAACGACTTGCTCACCATTATTCCGGTGTATGTCGAGTACTTTCTCGCCCCGACATTACAGGCACTGCATCAGGTGGAGGCCGACACAGGCCATCCTGTACGGATTGCACTCGGCTCCATAGCCGGGTTCAGTAATGACAACAGCGCCCTGTTTCTCGACACATTGCTCAACTACCAGATCATCGGTGACTATGCGCCGGCATTGGCCGGCGCCCGCGTCTACGAGTGGATCAATCTGCTCACTATTCACTACTCAATGAATGCCAGCGAGCCGGACGATCCCGACCGCTGGCGCGATGTCCTGGTTCGCAGTTATGAGCAGTGGGTCGGTGTGAAGGACATACAGGGCATCTGGACTACCGAGGAAGTAGGCATACGCGCCGCCGAGAACGGTCACGGTGCCGGCGCGGCACTGCGGGTGATGGTCCGCTACCTGGACTGGATCAGCGAATTCCAGTACCCCGGAAATACCGCGCGCTGGTTTTATTTCGGCACCACAGCTGGCCCCACGAACCAACAGATTAATGATGCCATGTTGCAGGTGGAGCAAATACTTGATGACAGTGCACTGTACTACTACGACCACCAGCTCAATGACAGCGCCACGCTGGAAAGCTATGCCTATCGCATCGGCGACAGCGAGGGATATCTGCTGACCGTCAGTCCAATCGGTAACGACAACCAGAGCATCGAGACCGTGGCGATCACCCTGCCGCCGAATACCTTCGAGGCGGAGATCGCCGCTTGGCGCTACGGCAACGATGGCACCAGTGGCGCAACCGCATCGCTGATCAGCGACAGCTCGGGAGTACAGATTCATCTGAGCCCCGCCGTGGAACTGAGCGAAAGCGACACACTACTGATCCATGTCGATGTCCATCCCTGATTTCATTGACAGACATCTCATATCGAGCATTCATATCGGCGAAGGGCTCATGGGCACTTGCACTCGTAGGGTTTGCGCTTACCACACCCAGTTGGACACGGTTTCAACCTTGGGGAGGTCTCCGCAGGCCGGGCGATGCTCCGCCACGACCCCCGCCGCCAGATGAGCTTCTACTTAACGTATCCTCGATACCGGGCCGTCATTGGCCCCTTATGACAATCAATCTGTCCCTTTATGTAGTTTCGGCGACCCCTGATTCCCCCGATACTTAATACAAACATATCAATAGTTTTTTGACTGTCGGATCGGCCTGGGCCGTGAATGATAAGTCGTGCGAAAACCGTAGGGGACAAATCATGATGCGACAGGGACGTACGCTTTCCCTTGGTATTTTTCTGCTCTTGCTCAGCCTGCCTGCCGCCGGGCTGGATTTTCAGTGGGGCGATGTCTCCCTGACGGGCAAGACTTTCGTCACGGTAGGCGCCGGCTGGCGCTTGGAAGAACGGGACGAAGACCTGCTGTATAAAACCAACATCGAGGGTCAGCAGAATCTCTGTGCTGCGGACGACTGCCTTTCCCTGTTTGGGGATCCCGAGCCCAACCAGCGTCTGGTCGACGCCAAGGGCAGTTTCAGTGGCCACCTGTTTGACAACGGCAACCTCAACTACGACAAGGGCGAACTCTATACCGCACTGGTCAAGATCAATTCCGACTGGGGTCTGGAATGGGGTAAGTGGCTGTTCAAGGCCAATGTGGTTGGTTTCTTTGATGAAGTGAATACCAACTTCGAGGAAACCCACCCGGACACGCGTTTCCAGCCGCAGCATACCCAACGCAGTAGTGAAATCGAAGGCCGCGTAGGCAACAAGATCGATCTGCGCTCCTGGCAGGTGGCCTCATCATTCAACGTTTTCGACCAGGACTTCTTCTTTTCACTGGGCCGCACCCGGCTGCGCTGGGGCGAGTCCAACCTGACGTTGTATAACACCCTGGATTTCATCAACCCGCTGGATGCCGGCCTCGCCCGCCAACCCGGATTTCCTTTGAAGGAAACCTGGAACCCGGTAGAGCTCTTTACCATCGGCACCGACGTTACGGAAAACATCAGCGTTGAGGCCTTTTATCAGCTGAAATGGCGGCCCACCGTGCCGGAAGCCTCCGGCAGTTTTTTCTCCAGTCTTGATTCGCTGGGCGGTGGCACCAATGGCCAGCTCACACTGGGTCAGTTCCCGGAAGATCCGGATGCTCTCTACGCCTCACAGGGAACGCTGGGCCTGTTCAGCAATTCTCACCGCACCGTTTTCCTTCCTGATGATGAAAAGTTTGCGCCGCCTGATAGCGGTCAGTACGGCCTGAGCGTACGCAGCTACCTCCCAGACTTACTGGGTGGTACGGAACTGGCCTTTTACTATGCCAACCACCACAGCCGCCTGCCTTCCTTGAGCTTTATCGCTGGCCAGGATTCCTGTGCGCGCGACTCCTTGAACCTGGTTGAGGCGCTGGACGATTGCAACGGTTTCAATTCCGCTTTCCATCCCGACACCTCGGAACGTTGCGATCCGCGCGGTTGTGACATGGAAGCCTACCTGGCGCGTGAGCCCATGCCGGTAGACACCGCTGGCGTATTTCTGGAATACCCGGAGGACCTGGAAGTCTTCGGCGTGTCGTTTAATACCACCGCTCTGGGTTGGTCATTCGCAGGGGAATATGCCTACCGGCCCAACGCACCCTTGCAAATCAATATCGCTGACTTGCTGTTTGCCTCGGTGATTCCCTCACTGCCTGCCAACAGCCAGACCATTCTCAACCCGGCCAACTTCTTCGATATCAATGCTCTGCTTGGCAACATTACGAACCCTGCCGCCATACCCCGGATCCTGGCTCTTGTGGGCGACCTGATCGCCAGCGGCATTGTTGGACCCGACCTGCTCAACTTCGAAATTCCTGGTTCCGATCAGGTGGCGCCAGCCTACATCACGCGTTATCGTGGCATCGACAGGGTTCAGGCCGGGCAGCACATCGCTGGCTACGAGCAATTCAAGGTGCATCAGCTCACATTGACAGCTTTGAAAGTTTTCGTGGAAAACCCCATCGGTTCAGAGAACGTCGTTTTCGGCTTTGAAGCCGGCGCTACTTATGTGCAGGACATGCCCGGCATTGAAGACGGGCTGATTCTGCTAGGCAGTTCCAACTTTACACACCCGTCCCCCGGCGCTGACGGCACCGGCCTGCCTCCCGGACAATCGGCAGGCTTCTCGTTCAACCCTACCCAACAGACGGATGGATTCGGCACCGACTTTTCCTGGGGCGTACGTACACTGGTGCAGCTCGAATATCCCAATGTCTTCAATACTGGCCTCAACCTGAAACCTACCTTGATTGGTTTCTACGATGTTGAAGGCATCACGCCTTTCCCCATCCAGAACTATATTGAAGGCAACCTGTGGCTGATTCCGGGTGTATACATGGATTACGGAGAAAACATTACCGGCAGCGTGATCTACCAGCACTTCGCGGGCGATGATAACCAGCTGCGTGACAGAGACAGTATCGCTGCCGAGATTACTTATAGCTTCTAGTCTTCCGGACTTTAAGCCGGTCAGCATTCATGATCAGGATTGCCCCAATCAGGCTGGGTCAAAATGCGACTAAGCCAGACTCGGTTGCACTTTTTCCCCTCGCTGGATAATCCACATCGCAGTCAGAATAAACAGCAAGCCCGGCACAGCGCCCCACTCAAATTCGTCCAACCCCAAGCTTACACAGATGAAAATGGCAAACATGGGGTTGTGGAATCCATAAGTGGCTACTTTGGTTGCTCCGATGTGCGCTATGCCGAATTGCACGAAGTAAAAGGTGACCAGCGCAAAACCTCAACTTTGGTTCATGCCAATAGCTTCCGGGCAAAAGTGAGTTGTATCTATTAGGTGACTACTCAAGAAGGCAGGAACAGTTCTGTCATGGCAGCTTCAGGCTTCCTTGCGGCATGCCATCCGAATCCGGGCGGCAAGGCTGATTCAGCAATACACCGCAGTCGGGGATTGGCGCCTCGGCTTTTTGCCCTCGCAACCAACCTAGTTTTATGGCGGAGCGATATTCATCATCATGATGAACGTTAATAAGCACCCCGAGAGGGCGTTGTTCGAACCAACCTGCCGGTGTGTCGATTGTCAATCGCAGTGCCGTGCCAGCGCGAAATACATGTGCAAAAGGGTAGATTTCAATGCGGCCTTTCACGATTTCACCAGGCAGTAATAAACTCTCGCTCGATTCTGCATGCTGATGATAGGGCCGTCGCTCCAGGCTTTGTGTCTCATCCTCAACGCGATGACTCCACCGTAACCAGCCATTCTGTACGTAGACTTCCTGACCGTCCGGACGGACTTCGCTTAGCAATACCTGAATGTCTGCATCAAAGCCGATTGTCGATAGCCATAACTCTGCTGCGGCAGGACCGAATAATGAAAGATCCTCTTCAAGAACAGGTGTTGTGAAACTGATGCTGCTGCCTTCAATACGTGGATTGCCAAAGGAGTCAATACCGGCAAAGTCCGCTGGTGTGTTAGCCGTGGTTGGTGCATCAAAGAACGAGCTGGATCCGGCTGAGTTGCCAGGCGTATTTGTTTGCAAGCTTCCATCAGAGTGTAAGTAGAGTGTCAGCGTTTCCAGCGCGGCGTCTAAGTCGGATAGCTTCGTAAAGCTTGTTTGCCATGCCCCCGGAGGGCTGTCTAGTAGTTCATCGACATCCTCACCCAGACTATTTTCCAGCTCATTGACGATAACCACATGTGGGGTTGATGGCCATTCGGTATCAACACCTTTCAGGTAATAATCGAAGAATCGCAACTTTTCCTTTCTAGTTATCGGGCAATCGTAATGTGTGCCATTTGTACCAACTATCCAGGTGAGATCAGAGTCAAGGCTTGCAATGATGTCGTTTAACGACCTGCTATAAATCGTGGTGTCTTGCCAGTTAACACAAGCAAGGACAGGCAGGTTGACTTGATCCAAATAGGCGGAAGGCTGGTTTGACCAAGTCGGGTGATCAACCCATGGGTAAATGATTGGCTCAACTATTTCCAATGCATTCGTTGGTGTGTGCTGGACGTGGCTTGGGCCGCAGCGCTCCGGATCCGTGAATATCTGCTCAACTGATGCTTGACCCACGAGGTAACCTCGCCCCGCAGTCACCCATAAAGGCACCCAGAGGTTTCGCATACCTCCCGGATAGATGAAGTCTCGATAAAAGTCCAGGAAGACGTTTCCCGGGGCAATGGCTTTCAATGCCGGGCCTGCAAATGCTGCTGTTGCGTACTGAGCTACAGCGGTAAACGAGATGCCTATCATGCCGATGTCACCGCTAGACCATTCTTGCCTGGCAGCCCATTCAACGACTTCAGCCCCATCTCGCCCCCATACGTCGGTACTTAAAGGGTAGAAATGACCTTCGGAGCATCCCGTACCCCGAAAATTCACTCCGAGCATGGCGTATCCGGCTTCATTCCAGGTTGGATCACTCAGAACACCTGCATCATAAGGGTCATACATAAAAATGACAGGGAATGGGCCGTCACCCTCAGGCAGGGTCAATGTGTAATAGAGCTGGGTGCCGTCGGATAATGTCAAAAAATCCTGAGAGACGGTTCCCGGAGCATGTTGCTGAGTAGTGAGCTGGGCATCCCCTTCTGAGGGCATTAATGGATCGGTATTGCTCTCGCCGCAGGCCTGCAAACTGACTGCAAAAAACAATAAGTACGTAGTTTTATAGATGGATCTCATGCCCTGGTCTCCTCATATTCTTTATGCGAATGACGCTTGTCTAATGCATTGAAGATAATGTGGAACCGGCAAGCTCGCTTGAATCACGCTGCTATTTTTTCGAACTATCAATCGAACTGAATGTGGAAGTGCGGCGGGCAAGGCCGGGATAGCAGGTGTATTCAAGTTGCACGGAGCCTATGTGTTTATATTTGCTGGCTGGTGCAGTGAAACACTAAATAAAGTATCGGTGCCTGCAGGAAGGAGACATGCAATGTACGCAAGAATCGGGCGAGCAGTAGTCCTGCCATTAATAATCATTCTGGCTGCATGCTCAGGGGACGGAAGCGACTTAGGTCAAAGAAGCAATGACGGTGATCAGCAAGGGAATCGTCAGCCTGTAGCCCCTGCTTTCGTCCCACTGCCTGAAACGCCCGGCGAGTGCCCGACCTCTCGCGACGGCCTGTTAGAGGCCGCTGATATTCTTCCTGAGCTACTGGTGAATGAACAGACACTGGAAGCATGGCAGACCTATATGGTCGACCTTGGCCCTCGTTTTACTGGCAGCAAGGCGCTGCAAAACTGGCATGATTTTCTTGCACATCAACTGGAAGCGACCGGTCTTGAAGTCGTTCGAGAACCTGTTGCCATCGATTGGGACTTCCACAAGAACTGGTCTTTGAGTATTACCGCTGATGGCGAGGTCATTGAATTACCGGTTGCGTCTTATTTTCCCTATTCCGGCTCCACATCATCCTCGGGTGTGACAGGTGAACTGGTCGATGTAGGTGCAGGACTCATCACCGATTTTTTGACCAGCAATGTACGAGAGAAAGTGGCGTTTTTTGAGGTAGACATGCTGCCTACCACGATGGGGCTGTTCTATTTGAATGCCAGCTATATCCACGACCCGGATCAGACTTTGAGCCCACTGACGGATTATTCGAAGCTGTCCTTATCCATTATTACCCCCCAGCTCTCAATTATTGGGCCGGAGCAAACAACTTCACTGTATAACGCACGAGAGGGCGGAGCTGCAGGCGCCATCATCTCGCTGGAGGCCTCCGCTGATAATGCAGCCGGTCAATACACCCCGTTCCATCATCATCCTGGCGATGCATACGGCGTACCCACCTTGTATGTTGATCGTGCAACTGGAGATCGAATAAAGGAAATTCTGGCGAGCGCGGATTCTGTGACGGCCAAACTCGTGCTGGAAGTGGATGAACACAGGGGCGCCTCAACCGACGACATCATTGCGACACTACCTGGCAGCAGCGATGAAGTGGTGATAATCAACACCCACACCGACGGCACCAGCGCTTCGGAGGAAAATGGTGGCCTGGCGGTGCTTGCCATGGCTCGATATTACGCAACGTTGGCGCCCGAGTGCCGGAAACGCACACTTGTCTTTGTGCTTTCTCCGGGACACTTTCATGGTGGTATCGGAGGGGATATTGGCCGGTTTATCGAGAATCATCCCGAGATCATGGACCGGACGGTCGCCTCAGTTACCCCAGAGCACCTGGGCCAGATGGAGTGGCTGGATGATGAGGAGGGGTTCCATGGAACCGGGTTGGTTGAGCCAGCGATCATTTTTGGCTCCCCTTCCCCGGCAGTTCAGACAATTATCACCAATGCGGTGAGGGCCGAGGACCTGAGGCGTACGGTCGTGTCACGGCCAGTTGGCGGGGTCGCCATCTACTTTGGCTTGGGCTCAGACCTGAATTCTCACGGCGTTCCCAATGCAGCTTTTTTGACCGGGCCAGAAATGCTCTATTCCTTTGCCTCAAACCAGCATCTGGATAAGGTGAACTACGAGCGCATGCACAAGGAGATACGTACACTGACCCGTATTACGAGCGCGTTTGATTCTGTAGAGCGAATATTGTTGTGTGTCGGCATTTTGCCGACCGCGGCCCCACCTCATGGCTGCTTTTCGGTGCAATAGTTTGAGTTAACCAGAATAGCCTGTGGTGACCAGGCTACTCGCAGATCGCCTCGCACACATGCACATCCACCAGCCCCGGGTTTGTGAGCAATGATGGGGGTACCGAGAAATGTGCCTGGAAGGCACGTGTTAAATGTGCTGAGTCGGAAAACCCCATTTCGTGGGCAATATCGGTCAGAGTCACTGATTGCCCAAAGAGCTCTGCAGCCCGCCGCATCTTCATCACTAACAGGTAACTTTTAATAGAGGTGCCCATTTCATGTGTAAAGAGATGGGAGAGACGTCCGGAAGATAATCCACTTATTGAGCAAAGTTCATCCATATAGGATTTGTTTGGGAGATTACGGCGTAACCAGTCGGCGACCATCCGCACACGCTCATCGATGGTCGGATATTTCTCAATTTCCGGAAACAGCGCCTTGAGAAGTGAATTCGAAAGTTGGCGACTCTCAAGACAACCTTGAGGGTTTATCAAATGCGAATAAACCTGCTCCTGATGTTCTGGCGATAACCTGTGGCTGAGATCCCATATAGGGGCCTTCTCGAAATAGTACTGCCTGAGAAGTGGAGATATGGGGTGAATCGGGTCCAGATTCAGACTGTAAAAACCCGATTCGGCAACGACCGACCGGATGACACTGGCACCTATCGCAAGAGCTCGCCCTGAGAATGTTTGATTATTGTGTCCTATATGCAGTTCATTTCTGCCACTGATCAGGATCGAAATGTACGGACGGCTGGTATCACCGCCAGTGTGCGTTTCTGAAGTCCAAATAAGCTGGTCGTGCCAGAAAAATAATGTGGCTAAGGCACTGTTAGATTTAAAGTCTTTATTCATGCCTCAGCAGTCTAAAACAGGTTATTGGAAATTTGAATTAGCGAGAATATTGGTCGGAATCCATTATGCCGTGCGCTTACAGAAACCCGGCAAGCGAGCCTAATCACAACAAATCAACTTCACGTGCGAAGCATCTGTCACCAGTGACGGTGGCATGCCAAATACCTCAATAAAAACCCGGGTCGCATGTGCCAGATCGTAAAAGCCGGCCTCCACCGCCGCCTCGGTAAAAGTGACGCCTGGCTTCCAGTACCCGGCTGCCTGCCATATCGCAGTCCAGCGGGCGTAGTCACCTATCGGCTGGCCGATCTGCTCACGGAACAGGTTACGCAAACGCGAGGGGGATAAGTGCACCTGATCGGCCAGTGACTCGATACTGTATTCGTCCAGCCGCGTTCTCTTCAGAATCTCGCATGCCTTGAATACGCGCGGATCCAGTGCATCTGGCTCCGTATCAGACGTACTGATCAGGCCCATGGTATCCAACATTAACTGCTTTACCTCCGCACCCGGCATACTGCCATCGAAAGCCTCTTGCAATCGGGGGAGCACCGGTTCGAACAGCTTGATATCGAGATCAGCAACAGGCCTGTCTCCCAACCATTTACGCAGGCCCCTGTATTCCGGCTGCTCGATAGGGATATAGAAAAGCGCCACATCACTGTGCTCTGCCAGAACCTTCTTGCGATTCCTCTTCGACCCCGTAAGCGAGGCGCGCGTTTGCAATGTGTAGTCTTCCACCTTGATGGTGTACGGCTCACGCAGTGCAATACGCAGGGTCGCGGCGATAGCCTTCATGGGGCGGGTAAGAATCAGGGTTTCAGCCAGCAGCAACAACCCACAATGCCAGTGGTAGATCAGTGCCCCGTTGGGTGTCGGGTGAGTGAAAACTTCGCTACTGCTCTGCATAGCCCCGACTTTAAGCCATCAACAAAAAACAGTCATCTGATACAAAATTCCGAACGACTCTCCGGCTATCTTAGCTGCCATTAAAACGTCATAACTACGAATTGGCGGGAGGAGAGACCCATGATCAATCACCGATGTCTGGCAATTGTATTGCTTGTATTGGGAGGCAATGTCGCCTGCTCAGACGACATGGGCAACGAATTTCTCCTGCCGGCTTCTCTGAGCGATACCGGCAACGACGAAACAAATGATCCTGATGGCGTAATTCCTCCTACGCGAGCGCGTAACTGGCAGGTACTACCACCAGGCAAGCTTGTGGAAACGTTTGACGCCCCCGAGACAAGCCAGGTCGAAGGCGCGGGCAGCGCATTATTTGTTCGCTATACCACCGTGAACGTGCAGGGGGAACCAGCGCTGGCTTCCGGACTGGTGTTACTACCGGAAATGCAGCCCCACGCCGAGGGCGATTGGCCTCTGGTTGTGTACGGCCATATGACCACAGGAGCTGCCGACGCCTGCGCACCGACACACGGCACCCCTGAATCCACTGAATTGCGCCGCATGCAACAAGGCGATGAAGTTGCGCGCCTGCTACTGAGCCGTGGCGTTGTCGTCGCGCGACCTGATTATGAAGGGCTCGGCGAAGCAGGTCCGCACCCTTATCTGCGTGGCGACTCACTGGCGCAGGCAATGCGGGATATGGCTTCAGCAGTTAAAGATCACTGGCGCGATGTAGGCGATCGCTGGATAGCCGCGGGGCATTCCGAAGGAGGTGTCGCCGCCCTGAACTCGGGTAGCCGGCTACATCCGCAGGCCAAGGATCTTGAATTGGCCGGTGTCGTTGCCATCACACCGGTAACCCAACTGGAAAATCTGATCACTCTGGCGGAACCCTTGCCCATCACCGGCCCCGGTATCAAGGAAGCTGTTGCCCTGGCGGGACTGGCTTTGAAAGGAGTTTCCACGGTTGACCCTGAATTTAAGCGCCTGATCCTCGAAGAAGGCGGCCTGTCTGAACGCGCGGTCTCATTATGGCCGGATCTCGAACGTTTGTGCCTGGGAGATCTGGCTGGCGATGACTCATGGGGCGGCCTGTCACCCCAGCAACTCAAAGGCCCGCGTGGTGACGAAATGGTGGCCGAGGGCACTCGTGCACTTCAGGAAGATGATGTGCGCGTGCTCCCTATGCGACGTGATCTTCCGATCAGAATCGACGCCGGCATTCTCGATGCCGTTGCCCTGCTGCCCTTTACAGAGGTGTTGGTAAAGGAGTATCGAGACCGGGGTTACGACGTCACTTTTGAACGCTGGCCTGCCGCACATTCCCCCACTGCCGATATGGCCGCCCCCGCGATTGCCGACTGGATTATGGAAAAATTTCAGCCATGAAAAACACACTAAAATATCTATTGATCAGCATTCTGACGTTTTCCTGCCTGCTCTCAGGTTGCGAATCCAGTGATGACTCCCGCGACATCAGCCCCGAGCTCCTTCTCGGCTCCGGTAATCCAGACCCCGACTCCACTAACCCGGATCAGGTCGTTGATACAGACCCTATGGCGCCAAGCCGGCTACACGGATGGGTACGGCAACTGACAGAATTCCAGCCGCGCTGGGCTGGCTACCCGGAGGAGCACAAGGCTACCCAGTGGCTGGCACAACGCCTTGAGAACGCAGGCCTGGATACCCGGATAGAACCCTATACCTTTCGTCAATGGGACCTCAAAGATTGGGAAGTGCATTTGATCGAAGATGGCATGCCCGTGGAAATGAAGAGCTTCCCCATGTGGTCAACGCATGAAGGTGATGGCACTGCTGAACTGGTCGATGTCGGGTTTGGCACCGAGTTGGAGCTTCTTGCCCGGGACATCAGTGGCAAGGCGGTTGTGGTCACGGGTCGTGCTCTGCTTAACGTTTTCGCCACCTACCCAAGTACCTATCATCGCGCCGCCGAACTGGGCGCAGTGGCGATGTTTGTCACCTCGGACGCTCCCGACAATCTCATCAGGCCCACGAGTTCAGGCCAGAACATGCTGGATGACAACCCCATTCCCGCATTCCAGATGGGCGCACAGGATCTTGCCAGGATGCGTCAGGCGGCACGCAATGGCGACTCCGTGTCCTGGCGGCTGGACGCGCGCCATAAAGACGGCACCACCCACGATGTTATAGGCCACCTTCCCGGGTCGGGAGCACTAGAGGGTACCATTCTCATCTGCGCCCACTATGACGCCTGGTTCTCAGGGGCGCTCGACAACGCGACCGGCGTGGCCGGGCTCATCGGACTGGCGGAGCACTTTGCAGCACTGCCTGTTGAAGAGCGCCCCCGCGACATGATGTTTCTTGGCGTGACCGGACATGATGCCGGCTTCCCTTATGGCGGCGTCACCCATTGGCTGACAGAGAACGAAGCCTTCGTTCCCGAGGTGGAACTGTTCATGAATCTGGACCACCTTGCCGCCCACGGCGTTGAACATCTAACCACAACCGGCATCATCGACATGCTGGGCTTGGTAATAGAACGTCCGGGTGACGAAGAACGTGCGTTGTTCACCACCACGCATCCGGCACTTATGAGGACGTTCCTGCCCTATCTGCTGCGTTATGGGCTGTTGGCTGCACCTTTGCCTACAGTGCCTGAACTCAATGCGAATAATGATCTGGAAGGCGCCATGGGGAAGCTGGGCGTGCCCAGCGTCAATCTCACCATGGCCACACCGCATTATCACACCGTGCAGGATACCGCTGACCGAATTCCTGCCAAGCAGTTATCCCGCGCAGTCAAGGCTCATCGCGACTTTCTCAGCGACATTATCGGCATGACACGCGAACAGATCAGGTCGCCGCTATAGGTGGTTTTTGCCAACCCGGCAATGACTGGAAAGACGATGTATACGAGAACAACCACGTCCGACCTGCAGAGCCATATTGCATCTGCGTGCTCCCAGCTATCGGGATAAAGAAAGAAATACGACGCATGAATGACACAAAGCCGAAAATCACCAGACTGCTCACTCTGACCAAGCCCAATAAATTAAGAGGCCCCGGGAATCATTACGAAGTGTTTGACATTGCCATCAGACCTGACGGGAAGATGGCAGTGGCGCTTTGGTATGGAGAAGACCCCGACTTCCCCGCAATAACTGTCCTAGATACGGAAAGTCAAAAGCAAGAACTCCTGCAAATGGATCTTGTCGACCAACCAATACGCATGGTGCACTGGCCGGAAAACAACGACATTTTCTGGCTGACCGATATGCTCAATGGCACGACAGGATACAAGTTAAATGGAATAGACATCACCTACCTGGGCCCGGTTTGCAATCAGAAATCCAAAGTAGTCTGGGCACTTCAGGTTACCAGTCTTCCAACTCTCGACTGGAGTCGCTACAGAGAGATCGCAGCAGGCAAGTTCGAGATCATTGACCGTACAGGGGTAGATTACCGATCGGAAGCCATAACAACCACACTACAAGAACTCGTAGACCGCAGGAAAAGCATCATTTTCCCGGTGTCCGATTACGAATCCGCCAGAAAAACCGTGGAGAAGAGCTTTAGCAGTTTTCAGGAGTTAGCGGATAGGCTAGCTCTGCCCGACCAGAAGGACGATGACGCGACATGGTCAGCGTACTTTGGTAAACCCAGATCAGAAGTCACGCAACAGGACATTGAACACCAGCGTCAGTCCTTAAGGCGATTGATAGCAATGGGACAATCAGCCAATGCTGATGCTTTGCGACATTTTGAAGCACTCATTAGATCAGATATTTGCCCCCCACAATGTGGGGACGATCTGGCCAGCATCGTTCAGTCTATAAAGGAGTGCCGTGAAAATAGGGTTCTCAACCACTTCCCATACGCATGAGGATCCAATGAAATACAACGTTTTATTTCTGATTCAATTCAGCCTTCTTACGTCACTCCTTGGGTGCTCACTCGAAATGAAGCCAGGCCAGGTTTACCAGGAATACAACTCGAAAGTCATAGATGGGATGACATTCGAAGAAGAAAAGAAATACTACTCAAAACGAAAACAGGCAGAAATCGAGGCAAAATTTCCCACGTACATGAAGCAAATGAACAAGTCCCGGAAGGAGGTCATCGATTTCTACCTGGATTTCACCAGCAAACATGCAAAATGCAAGAAGCTTCAACTGATGACTGAAATAATAAAAGGCGATACTGCCGAATTAGTTTTTTTACAGACCGATATCTGCGGAAATAACAGCAACACAGAAGAGAAACAAATAATAAATATGGTCTACGAGAATGGCTGGAAAATTGACGAAATAGAAATCGATTTATAACACTCAATCGAGTTCCAAGAGTTTAGTGAACACCATATCCCAGTTGGTTGATTCCGACGTATTAAACACGCCGGAATCAACCAATCTTGAAGCCTCATGAGATAAGAGTTTTGGGCGTATTCACCGTTTTCTGTGGAGCAACACTAAAGCGTCTTACTCATACCACAATCCACAACGAAGTCTGCTCCAGTGATGGCTGCCGCTTGAGGGGAGGCCAGCAAAATGGCAACAGCGGCAACTTCTTCTGGCTCGGCCATACGGCTGATAGTCATTCCTGCAACTTCGGGTAGTTTTTGGCTTAAGAAGTCATTGAGCGCTACGCCCATCCCATTCGCCATCTGATCCCCGAAACGTCCCTCCTCCTCCCATAAAGGCGTGCGAACTGGTCCGGGGGAGATGGAGTTTACGCGTATGCCCTGTGGGGAAAATTCTTCTGAAAGCGCCTTCGTAAAATTACTCACCGCCGCTTTGGCCGCGCTGTAATCAACTACGGGTGGCTGCGGCAGGCGAGCGTTGAGCGAGCTAATGTTAATAATGGAACCGCTACCCTGCTTGATCATCGGGGGTAACGCAGCACGGCAGGCACGCACCGTTGTGATGAAATTGAAATTATAGGTTTCGAGAAATTGTTCATCTGAAACGCTCAGGAAGCCACCCATCCTTGGATCTGCACCACCAACATTATTTATAAGTACATCCACTTTCCCAAAGCGCTGTAATGCCCGGTCCACCAATTCTTGCGGCCCTTGCGGCGTAGCCAGATCAACCTCGACAGACTCAACACGGTCGTCATCAAGCTGAGCCAGCGGCGTGCTGTGCCTGGCGCCACCTACAACCAGAGCACCCTCATCAAGCAATGCCTGGGCAATCGCCAGACCGATTCCCTTACTTGCGCCTGTTATAACAGCGACCTTATTTTCTAAACCTTTGTGCATAACCATTTTTCACTCTCCGTCATAAATTGAATACTTGCTTTTGGCGACTCATTCACTTTCAGACCGGGTTTATGTTCGACCTGAAAGAGAATGGCGACACATCTTCAGCAGCGGAGATAGCGTAGTTACTTGGAGTAATCGAAAAACTCCGTTTTTTGCTTTTAAATTTTTCTCGGGGATCAAACCCCGCGCGCTCCTTCTATCCTTTTAATAATTCGGGAGCTGGCAAGTCAGTCACTGAACTGCCAGAAAGATCCGGGGTGAATGGGTAAATTTCCGATGCCACGGTCATATACAAACCTATCAATATCAGCATGACACGCGCACAGATCAGGTCGCGGCTATAAGCGCCTAATATCTACCGACCGAAAGGCTCAGTGGAATACATGCCGTTACCGGGTTTGCATAAACGACAAAAATAACTTCGGGATTCCGCAGACTAAAAAGCCCGAATCACCCCCCTAACTTGACGAGTAATAGAAGGCAACCTGTGGCTGATTCCGGGCATGTATATGGATTACGGAGAAAACATCGCAGGTGACGATAACCAGTTGCGTGACAGGGACAGCATCGCAGCCGAAGTCACCTATAGCTTCTGATAACCCATATCTTTCTGCCGAGAATTACGCCGCCATCCTTGGCGGTGTTTTTTTAGAACGAATAGCGCAGGAATATGGAAGCGTAGTCACGGTCGCTGAGCTGATTGAAAGGCTCACCACCCCGGAACCAGGTATATCCGGGAGTCACGCTCCAATGTTCCTTGTAGCGAATCTCGAAGTTGGCAATGATGGTTTGCCGCCCTTCCAGGAACGACTCAGCCGGGCCGGGAGATGTGCCTTTGACGTCATCACCAAAAATAATGATGGGCTGTATACCCACGCCCGGCAGAACACTTTCCCAGCGCGGAATGAAGATCAGCCGGTAACCCCAGGAGGTACGATCCGGAAAACCCTCGGCCTGCTGTGTGGGATTGAAACGCAGACCATCTGAACCATCGGCATTGCGGTTGACGGTACTTGAACCGGCCGGCGTACAGGTACGGCCGCCACCTTCTGGCGTACCTGTACCATCCGCCCCCGGCCCGGCATGAGTAAAGGTCCCCGGCGCTTCCAGCGGCAGTTCACAGGGTCCGGTCAGATCTGGCACATGCTGCGCGCCGATTTCAAAGAAGAACAGCATCTGGTCCATGCCGCCCAGCAGTTTGGCGACCGGGCCCGGCGGCTTGTACACATAAGTGCCGCCAATATTGAACTGGTAGGACTCGAAGATTTCCCAGCCGCGGATATAGGCATTTGGCGCCATCTCCTCGTGCTGCATGCCACGGTAGGCCACCAGATAGCTTGGGAAAGCTCGCGCCGAGCCTGTGTAGTCCCCGCCCAGCGGCGCCGCCAGGGTAAAGGTATTTGGCCCGGAAGTGGTTGTGCCTATGCAAGGCGCCACATTGCCGCCGCCGTGACATCGACCCAGCACCGGCTGGAAAGCGGCGAATATCAGATCCTCCGTATCCACCTGAATTGGCAGGTCCGGTCGGTAGGCCACCTCACCCTGCAGGGCCAGATCACCGAATGAGGTATTGAAACTCACGCCGTAGAGGTCAATATCTTCCGGGTATTCCAGCTGAATACGGATGGTGTCAAAGGGAATGGCATTGTCCGCGGCAAGAGTCGTGGGCAAGCCTGTCAGCTGGTAGGCCAGTGGCAGATCGGGGCATGCCAGCAAGAAACTGGAGATATCGAAGGCATCAATGCCAAGATCATTGCCTTCGCGCCGGGCGCAACTGGCATCACTCGAATAGGCACTGATATAGGGCAAGCGGCTATGATAGCGCATGTAGTAGAAGGCCAGCTCCGTGCCGTCATTCAGCCAGTCTGCGTAATAACGCAGGGACAGGCCGTACTGGCCACCGTCGTCCGGCTCATTGTCCGGCAGGCGAAACAGCTTGCCGGTCGTATTGGTAATAACAGACAGAACGTTGTCACCCGGATGGCCCTGCTCGGTGCGCTGATCCTCGAACGGCCCGCCAAAACCCAGAGTAAGGGCGTCCTGTGCGTTGTTGGTGCCCAGGTCGGCGAAGGATAGAAACGAACCCGGCGCCGGAATTTCCACAGGTTCCCATTCGTACTGGTAGAAAACTTCAAGGTTTGTATTCTCGGTCACCCCGATACTGCCGAACAACATGCCGACAGGAGCAAAGGCTTCGGCCAGGTCTGCCCCTACCCGGAACAGGTTATTCACGTTGGGTGGGTTGATCTGATTCAGCGAGTTGATGGCCAGTACCGTACTCTCACCCCAGTTCAGTGTCTGGCGCCCAAGCTGCAGACGCAGTGAGCGCTCAAACACATCGAAGTCGCCATAGAGATAGGCATCGAACAAATCGATATCCGCACCGATCTGTTCGAGCGTCTCATCATCTTTGCGTTTGGGCCGCATGACCTCGCCGCGGGTAATGGTCGGCGTGCCCAGCAAACCGGTCTGCGGCAGGGAAATCGGTATCCCCAGTATGTAGCCCAGAGAATCCCGCATGGCTGCGTCGACAACACTGGGACCGGTCGCCGGTGAATTATTATCCGAGCGGTTCGGGTGATACTCGCGGAAGTCGTAATTCACATAGTCGTAGAAGGCATTCCAGCGACCGAAGAACCCGAAGTCCCCGTAGGTGACATTGATGTCCTGCAGAATCTTGAAGGGCGCCTGAGTCACATCATGCTTGTCGTAATTCAGGTTGCCGTCGTCGCCATTATTGGACAGGGCACCCGGCACGCGCAGGCGCTGTGCATTGGGCTCGGTATCCGCCTGCCACACACCCTGGCAGGCACGCAGCCGGCAAACGGTGGGGTCGAGGTTGCCGAAACCAATGAGATGATCGGCGCGTTCTTCCATGCGCCAGGCGGCACCGAATGTCACCGAAGTATTCAAGGTGCCGTAAATACCTTCACCGACATCCCAGTCGAAGATCAGTGAATTGGCAGGCTGGGAAAACAGCCCCACGCAGAACGCTATCAGCCACAGACGTGGCGATACGGAATGAATCATTTCTCGCAGCATCCCTTCCCCTCGACGCTTCCCTCACACCAGAATAAAAATGGGCGTGCGCAGCCTAATGGAGGAGTGGCTGCGCCGCCCAATACTGTCCTTCCACACAAAAACGGGGCAGTGTAGAAGAGCACAGCGGGAACTCTTGTTATTGTTCAGCGGGACCAGAACTCCTCGGATAACGTCCATGTCCTCATTCTCGGCACACCCGTCACGCTTTCGATCAGTGTTACGGGCTGACGCTATTTCACCAGATGGAAAATCTGGGGCAAGAACCCTGGGTGCCATTGTTGTTGTCACTTCAGGCCAGAGGCCCTTGTGGTGACTTAGACAGGATTTGGATATAGTCGAACTCCATGAATTCCGAAGAACTTACTCGCCCCACTGTGCCGATTGGCTACCTGCTGGAAATCATCCAGATTTCCGAAGAGCGCGGCGTTAAACGGGGTGCATTGCTGGACGGCACCGAAATTTCCGGCCTGCTTGAGCAGCCGGAAGCAAAGATCAGTCTTCTGGAATTTGGCGCTGTGTGCCAACGCGCCCTGTCCCTCACAAAGGACGCATCGCTCGGATACGAATTCGGCCTGCGCAGCAATGCAACGATTCACGGTTTCTATGGCCTGGGGTTCATCAGTCAGCGCAATCTTCGGGAGGCCGTGGATTTCGGCATTCGCTTCTCTCAGCTGAGGATTCCCGGCTGGGAATTGCATAGCGATATTGACGGAGACGACTCCTATGTCGAGGCCCGCGAGCGCTTTCCCTTCGGCCCTATCCGTCAGTTTCATGTCGATATGCTGCTGACGTCGCTGGCCAACAGCTATTCACAGGCCATCCCCATCAAGGAATACGGCGAACTCTGGTTCGACACGGCAGAGCCCGAGCACTATGCGAAATACAAGGATCGCCTGCCCCGGGCGCGCTTTAACATGCCTGCCAATCAGATCCGCATGCCCAGTCGATTTCTCGACATCCCCCTCACCACGGCCAACGAAATCACTGCAAGGCTTGTGGCGCGGGAATGCGAACGGGAACTGGCACTGACCGGCCACGACGAAGACCTGCTGGAGAGAATCCGGGCAGCGATCACCCAGGATAAAGGTCGCTATCCCGACCTGGATACCGTCGCCCGCAGGTTATTCATGTCGACCCGAACCCTGAAGCGCCAGATTCAGCAACATGGCAGCAGTTTCCAGACCATACTCAACGATATACGGGCCGCAGACAGCGTCAAGCTCCTCAAGGATCCTACTCTGACCATTGAAGACGTGGCCGCGCGCATGGGCTACACCTCACCGCCTAACTTTATTCGTGCCTTCAAGAAATGGATGGGCAAATCCCCCAAACAGTACCGGCTTGAGGATATCGACAAGCACTGAGCTGCAATAGAAGAACAGGCCGCATTTCATATATATTGCACGGCATGACACCTGAAGAGCTTAATAAACCGTCAGTCCCGATCGGCTACCCCATGCTGATGCTGCAAATCACGGAAGAGCACGGCATTGATCGAAACACCCTGCTGAGCAAGGCCTCACTGCCACTCACAATATTCAGCCAGCCAGACGCGAAAATCAGCATTCTGGAATACGGCCGGCTATGCATAAAAGCCCTGGAACTCACCGACCAGGCCGGACTCGGCTATGAGTTCGGCTTGAGAAACACCATGACGACGCATGGTTATTACGGCTTCGGCATCGTCAGCCAGCCCACCATTCATGACGCCATACTGTTTGCCGCCAGATATGCCCGCCTGAGAATGCCGGGCTGGAAACTGAGCTTCTATACCGAAAACAACCTGGCGATCATGGAGGCGGTTGAACTGGTGCCCTTCGGAATACTGCGGCAATACGCTCTGGACATGATGCTGGCCACCCTGGTAACCAGTGTAGAACGCGTATTACCTATACGGGAAAAGGGCGAACTCTGGTTCGACTGCCCGGAACCCAAATACTACCCACAGTACCGGGATCGCCTGCCGCCCTGCCGGTTTCAGATGGGTGTCAATCAGCTGCGCTTCGATATCGATCTGTTAAGCATGCCCCTGACAACGGCCAATGCCACCACTGCCAAACTGGCGGAACGTGAGTGCGAACGCGAACTGGCCCTGCAAGGCGATACGGAAGACTTCATCGACAAAATCCTCGGCATCATTCGCAACGTGCATGGCGAGTACCCCGATCTTGAGTCCGTAGCCCGGCAACTCAACGTTTCCAGCCGCACGCTTAAACGGCATATGAGCCGTCATGGCACCAATTACCAGTCCCTGCTGGACAAGGTGCGCAAACGAGACGCCATCTACCTGTTACGGGAAACTCAACTCAGCCTGGAAGAGATCGCCTACCGCATTGGCTACACGGCGCCCTCCAACTTTATTCGTGCGTTTCAGAAATGGACGCGGATGTCTCCGAACGAATTCAGGGAAATCCACAGATAATCCGCCACGCCTAATCGGCAATAACAGACTGACGTTTGAGCAACACACCGCCGGCGACCACTTCCCGAATTTCCGACAGCACAGCCACATCCTTTGTGGGGTCACCGTTAACCAGCAGCAGATCGGCCATCATGCCCTCTTCGACCAAGCCAAATTCCGGCGTTTGCTCACCAGTAATGTAGCGGGCCGCATTAAGGGTGGCGGCGCGGATAACGTCCAACGGCGAGAGGCCGGACTCCTGCAACAACGCCAGTTCCCGATGCAACCCTGCGCCCGGAAATACGCCCGATTGCATATCACTGCCCGCGAGAATCGTCACACCGGCCTCATGCAGGCGCCGTACGTTACTGCGCCATGCCATCCTCTGCTCGAACAGATGATCGAGGTATGGCTTGAAGAACTCCCTGTTCCCGGAATCTTCCGGCACCTCGTTAAATGCGGCCAGTAGATCCGAGGACACCGTTTCCTTTTCAAGACGAGTGGCTTTTCTGGGCTCACGTCCCAACAAGGCATAACTCTCGAAAACCACTGTGGTCGGCACCATGGGAATACGATAGGAAGCGATTTTAGAAATCATTTCATCGGGAATTTCTTCCTGATATACGCCGTGTACCCAGAGTGAAACACCCGCATCGCCGGAATCAACGGCATCCTCAACATAACCGATGTGGGCCACTGCACGCAGACCATGCTTCTTGCCCTCACGAACCGCGGCTGCCAGCAGTTCCCGGCGAATTCTCGGCGTTTGTTCCGGAATGCGATCAACCGCAAACTTAAGGGCGTCCGGCGCATAGCCCGCCACATCCGCAATAACACCGCTCACATCATCCATTGAGGCAATCTGCCGGGTCTGATGTTTCACCAGCCACCAGCGCAACCACCAGGGAACCATCTTGTCCATGATCGCCACCGGGTGCCCACCTTCCGCGGTAATAATGGGGCCAGTGGCATACAGTCGAGGCCCCAGCACCTTACCTTCGGCGACCTCGGCGCGTAATTTGAAAATCCTGTTATCCAGGCCTCCGACATCAAACACTGTGGTGACGCCACTGTAGAGGTAAGCCTGCAGATTTCTTTCAGGATCCGGCAAAGAATTCTTCCAGGCGGGAGCTGAGGAAAAAAGCACATGTCCATGCATTTCTATCAGACCCGGCAGCAGAGTTGTCCCCTCACCCTCAATCACTGTTTTGTAACCCAGCGGAGCATCACCCGAAGCGCGACGAATCTTCGTGATCCGGCCACCGTCGACCACCACGTCCTGACCCCGGATCATGCGTCCCGACCGGACATCCAGAATGTTTGTATTGCTGATCAGGAAAGCCGAGGACCTGTCTGTTGCAGGACTGACCAGATCATCCTGAGGCTGACTACAGGCCGCCAGAATGGCCGCGCATCCCGTCAACAACACTGGCAGCCAGACCCTCGCCCCGAACTCCCTTTGCCAACTCATTTCAGAATCCCTTCGCCGTAGTAAACCGAAAGTAAAGCAGTATTACTTCATATCGCCAAAAGCGACAGCTTCTTATGTGACACTTTTTGTATCACTTCAGGCCGTTAGGCAAAAGAGTCTTAACTGCGGCAGGTTTTAAAACCGGATGCTGTAGCAAGCTTCTCGCTTGAGTCCGCCAGATTCCAGTAGATCAATATGCACTTGACATCCCTGGTCGCAGATATTATTAATACGATCATATTAATACAACCATATTACCTGTGCGAGTTATCTGGAGAGGTCACATGCGCGTCATTCTGCATTTCCTGTTGCTGGTTGCGTTTCTGGGTCTGTCTGCCTGCGGTGGCGACAGCGATGGTGAGCCGCATGGCGCAGCCAACAACACAACAGACAACAACAGCGGCAATTCCGAGTTCGCCAACTCGGAGGAGTTTTTCACCAGCCGCATTCAGCCGCGCATGGACTTCTGCCGCACCTGCCACATCCCTGGCGGTGTTGCCGATACCGACGAAGGCAGGCGCTTTATGCTCTCCTCCAACAGCGGCGACGATTATGCGAATGCCCACGCGGCTTGGCAGGCCATGGGCAGCGGCGTCGAAACTAGCCCCTTGCTGATCGAAAATGCCGATATGGCCGAGCCCCACAGTGGCGGCAAAAACTGGCAACCCGGCAGCGATGCCTATAACGACATGGTCACCCTGCTGACTTGCTGGGATGAGCCTGTTAACTGTGCACTCAGTTCCGTGGGCGACGCCATCGAAGCACTGCCGCTGCTGGGAAGCCTGCATGCCGAGCATCTCTGGGAATCCTACTGCGAGGGCAAGGCAGATGATGTTTCGTTACCGGCGGATCCGCGTACCCGCATCCAGCCCGGCGTCAACGAAGGCAAGGCTGTGTTCTACAACTCGTACTGGGAGGACTGCCATGTCAATCTCCCCGAAAAGGAAAAGCACGCCAAGACCTGCGGCGAATATCGCAGCCGTCGCGACCGGGGCAAGGAATTCGTAATGGGCGACCTGATGCACCAGGGGGACGTTGGCAAGAACCTGAATGCTGACTCTTTCAATAACTTCTGGCGAGCCTGGGGACTGGACGAAAGGCCGGAAAACTACGACCAGATGGTGACATTGAGATATGGACTGAATCGTGCGCCCTTTGACAATCCATATCCGATTCCGGGTGAAGACCCGAATGAAACAAATGGAGGCTCAGGCCAGTTACCACTTGGTTACCGTCAGATGAAGGATGAAAATGGCAACTGGACCGGCGAAATCGCATCTTCGGCTTGCTTCAAGTGTCATGGTGGCCAGATAGGCGACCCCTTCGAAGACGAACCCATGCACGTCACCCTGGAACACCTCGGCGTAGGCAACAACAACTACGATGTGTGGATGCTCTACCGGGACAACTCGGGTTACGAAACCACACCATTCGCTGACTTCGCCCCCTACTATCAGGCGCCCATCATTTCAGGATACGACCCGGTATTCTTCCTGGGCATCAAACAGCGCGGCCAGAATAACGCCGTTGGCGCATTCGAATTCCTGCACGGCGTGCTGGATATCGATTCCATGGGACTGAATCCCAACCCGCTGAAGATGTACACGCTTGCCGCCGACCCTCTGCAGGGACTGCAGGATACCTCACATCCTCTGGCGCACTCCCAGGATACGCCGCCCTGGTGGAATTACGCGTTCAAGCCCCGCAAGTTCTTTGATGGCGGTATTTCCACCGACTCCACCCGCATCATCATGTCGGCCGGAGGCTTCGGGCCGGTGGTGTCGGATAACGGCAAGTACTACCGCACCCGCATCGAGAAGCATGATCAGGACATGGAAGCCTTCTTCCTGTCCCTGAATTCTCCGCAGTGGCCCGAAGAAGTAGATACAAAACTGGCAGAACAGGGCGCCGTATTGTTCCATACCAAGAATCTGTGGGCGGAGGAAGGCAATGCCGATGCACCCAAACCCCTGGGCGGCAACGGCTCCTGCGCCAGCTGTCATGGCGCCTACTCACCTCGTTACGTCAACGATCCGGACTTCCTGGAAGACCCGGCGCTGGAAGGCGTGGCCGGGCACATCTCGCCGCTTGAAGTGATCGGCACCGACACTGCCCGCTCCGATATGCTGACACCCACCCTGCGTGCTGCCTGGGCCACTTCGTACTTCGGCTATCCGGACAACACCGAGGGCTGGGTATCACCCGAAGAGAAGGATCCACTAACCGAATTGCTGGATGACATGTACCCACTGTCCATGCGGCCGAAGGGAGTCTGCGGATGGCAACAGGACGTCATTGGCTACCAGGCCCCGCCGCTCTACGGCGTGTGGGCCACTGCGCCATACCTGCACAACGGCTCGGTGCCTACCCTGGAACAGCTGCTGGACAGTTCACAACGGCCGGCCATCTGGCAAAGAAAGCTGCAGGAAATCGGGCCGGTCAAGGGTTTCGATCAGCGCATGTCGGTGGCCTTTGACTACGAACGCGTAGGCTGGAAACATGACGCTCTCTCCTGTGGCGACCTGCCGGGTGACCCGTCCCTGAACTGCAATCCTGCAGATGAGGAAAGTCCCTCCATGATGCAGGCTCTCGAAAACTTCCTGCACAACACTATTAACTTCACCGGTTATATCGGCATCCCCGACCCGGCACCCGGCTCCATCGACAAACGCCTGGTCTACGACAGCCGGATTCTGAGTAATGGCAATGGTGGACATACATTCAGTGATGTGCTGACCGAACAGGAACGCGCCGCGATTATCGAATATATGAAGACGCTATAGCGGCCCCAGGCCAAGGGCGGCCAATCTACTCTGGATCGTAAGCCCTGGGCTTGACTACTGCATCAAACAACCTCGGTACCAGGCGCAGATAGCCGTGTGGGTAAAGGCGCTTGAATAGCCAAAGGGATCGGGCAAGGGCGGGAAACACTATATAGAACTTACGTCCGGCAACGCCTTTGAGCGTCAAGTTGGCGGCCCGCGCTATCGTGAGCCGGGCACTCTCGCCCAGTCTTCGCGCGGCATCACGCTCAGCATCCTCTCCTCGCGTGTGTTTCCAGATATCGGAGCGATAGAAAGTACACATCATTAGGCTCACATACACCCCGCTGCCCCTCAGCTCGGCCGAGAGTGTTTCACTTGCTGCAAGCAGGGCTGCCTTGGAAGCGTTGTACGCGCTTAAATGCGGCATACCATGAAAAGCGGCGGCACTGGCGACATTGATGATGTGGCCACTGCCCTGCTCTAAGAAATGGGGCAAAAAGGCCCGGCACCCGGTCATGCAGGCGTGGTAATTGACCTCCATAACCTCCCGTTCGTGCACAGGAGAGAGGTCCGTGAACAAGCCGCCCGCCCCGATCCCGGCACACTGAATCAGAAGGTCCGCACCGCCGGCCGTCTCAATGAACCGGGAAGCCGCGTTAAAAAATGCCGCCTGATCGCATACATCAAAGGCATAAGCGTTCACCCGGGATCCGCCCTGGTTACATTCTTTTACCACTTTATCCAAAGCCGCTGCATCAATGTCATTTAAACCCAGCTGCCACCCTTCGCCGGCCAACTGTCGCGCAAGCTCGGCGCCAAGACCGCTTGCTGCCCCGGTAATAAACGCCCGTTTTTCAGGATAACGCCTGCCAAGTATCTGTATGTCTGAAGCCATCTTTCTCACCCAGGTAAATAATCCGCAGCCAGTGACCGGGCAGCGCCCCCGTCACGCATGAGCCTTTCAATCGAGTCCGCCGAATATCCTTGAGCCGCCAATACGGATTCCGTGTCAGTCCCCAACTGGGGGAAAGGCATGCCCGTTTTCAAGCGCCAGGCATTGGCACGGAGATAGGCCGGGGTCGCACGCAGGACTTCAGACCCACAGGGATGATCGCTGTACTTCGTGAAATGCACCCCGGCCTGCCCCTCCCCTCTCCAATAGGCCGATTGAATATTTTGAAGGTTCAGTACCGGCACATAGTCGATCCCTGCTTTTTCCAGGGCATATGAAATCACGACGTAACCTTCCTTTTTCCATTGAATATCCCCCGTGCCCGCCTGTATATCAGGCTGCAACAGGAAAGGGTGCTGTATTAAACCCACGCCCTGCGCCAGTGACACCGATACCGGCAGCGCCTGCTTCGATGCCGAAGCGTTATAAACCGAACATAGAACGCCAAACGCACCGAGATACCCGGTCAGACAATCCACACAGGAAGCAATCCCGTGTAATTCGGGTGTTGTTTCTGTGCCAAAGCGGGTCGTAACGCCGGCCGCCGCCTGCAATACAGGGTCATATCCCTTGCGATTGTCCCAGGGGCCAGGGCGCGTTCCGCGAAACGCGCTGACAGAACAGAGAATCTTGTCTTGAAGGTCAGCTATGCCGAGCATCTCTGCAGCAGGCTGGCTGAAGTTATGGACTACGACATCCGCCTGTTGTGCCAGCTTCCCGAAGACTTCGTTGCCCGCGGTATTTTTCAGGTCAAGCAAGATACTGCGTTTTCCATGACTGACTTCCATGCCATACCAGGCAGTCAATCGCGGCCCGTGTAATGGCTTGGGCGGGTCTACCTTTATCACCTCCGCCCCGAGCTCCCCTAGCGTACGGGCACACAGCGGACCTGCCACCATGGTCGACAAATCCAGAATATTCAGGCCTTCCAGCGGTCTTGCAGAGCTGCTGATGGCAGAAACCTTGTTTTCCTGCCCCGCCCTGGCGGCCCATCCACATGACCCCGATTTAATATTCCGGGCTACAGGAACCGGGCGATCCTTTTCTTCGCCGACACAAACAAACGAACCAGGCATGCTCATCTGACCGCACTGCGGATCTTCCAGCTCAAGCATCAGGCCCCCCTCCACCACTGCGGGTTCTCGCCTCCATTCCTTGGCTTCTCTTACCAGGACACAGGGGATTCCCCTTGAAGACAAAACATCTTCCCAATGCTCAGCCGTATTGGCCTTGAACGCAGCCGCCATACTTTTTCTGAGAAATTTTCGATGCCTGGGCGATAGCATCGCAGCGTCCAGCAGGTTATCTCGGCTTGCCGGCCCCTGATAAGGATCAGAAAGTCTTATGCCGGCTTTGGCAAGGTCGGCTTCCAGACCCAGCTCCTGAACCAGAAGCATTGGCAGCCGACTATGGTCCATGGCAAACACGTAGATCAGCCTGCCATTCTTGCACGCGTAAAAATCCATCAAGGGAGGAACGAAGCTCGCTGCGAGCCTTCTGACCTTTTTCTGTATGGACGGTCCGCCATTTCTAACGAAGAAACGGGCGACGGGTAATATTGCGGAGACCGCCGGGGGCAAGGGCGGGACTTTGTAACGGACGGGTTGTGGTCTGGCATGAAAAAGCACACTGCCCATAGCCGCCATCACGGAGGCATGTGGTGACACTTCCATCTCATCGCCTGAACCGAATCTTTGCCTGCGTACCAGCCCTGCGACTGCCGCGATAGCGGCATGAACCGCCATATAACTTGTCGCCATAGGTAACGAGGTATATGTGGGAGGAAGCCCCAGGATTTCGCCGGACAATGTAATGTCGGTAAAAACGCCGGTCTGGGCATGGACCAAATCATCAAGCGTTGATTCAAGAGAAAACTCTCCATCTACCACCCCGACACCGACCACGACCAGTGACGGATGCTGATCTCTCAGCGGTGCAATCTCAAGATAGGCGAGCCCATGAGCACTCAAATCATCGAATAGAATGACATCACTCTCTGAAGCCAGTTCTGTGACTGCTTGCGCCACTGAATCGCGACCCGACAAGCGATGTACCCGTTTGCCTCTATCCACAAAAGCGGAAACCTCATCCGCTTCTTTCTGAATACCCCCATCAATTCGAATCACTTCTGCGCCCTGATCGGACAGAAGCATTGCTGCAAGACGGCCCGGCCTGTAAACACATAGATCCAGCACCCGTGCACTGGACAAAGCACCCGATTTCATAGTCTTTACCCTTGAAATATCGCTACACATAGTGTAGCATCATGCTACCTTTTATGTAGCACGTCAAGCACTATGTCGAAACCGCCCAAGTCAGAAGCTGCTCAAGGCAAAACAACCTCATCTCGCCCGATTAACGAGTTACTTGAGATCGTGGGACAAAAATGGACATTAAGAATTCTATGGGAGATGCGTAACGGCCCTCTCAGATTCAGAGAGCTGCGCAGTCAATGCGATGAGATATCGCCCACACTCCTGAATCGGCGATTAAGTACGCTCAAAAGCGCCGACCTCATTGAGCGCACATCCGATGGATATCGTCTGACGCCATTGGGTTTGGAGCTTGGCGCCAAACTTCTGGAGTTAACTGCCTGGGCCCGGCGGTGGAAAGATGAACGCAGATCCGGGAACCAATAAATAGCTATCGCTGAAGAGACGTCTGCCTCGTAGCTTTAACACTGCAGATTAAACGCCTATTTCAGGTACTTGCCGGCCATGCCGTAGATCTGGAAATCGAGATATTGCTTGAACAGCTTGTCACTTTCCTCGCGGAATCGCTTGCTGCTCATCTTGCCACCCTCTTCGCTACCGAGCGTACGGCGCAGCAGGTCGATATCCGCCAGGCTGCGGAACAGGTTGTTAACGCTCAGCATGAAATGCAGACGCGGTTCATCACGGGGTTTATCGGGCAATAGCTTCTGCATACGCCCGGCCATTTCAAACAGATAAGGGACAAACACTTCAACCATCATGGACGTTTGTTCCCTCCTTTCAGGAAATTCTCAGTACGATCAGTTCTCTTTATCATGATCTAGCCGAACTGGAGCTGGCAGAATCGACACTACTTTCCCTTCCTATTGTGCAATACCGGATTCAAGACTTTTCCGCGCTCTCCAGGTGCACTGTAGCGTTCTTTAAATTCTGGATATGGAATATCAGTTTCCGTGAATTTCAGCTTGAGCCAGTGCAGTTTCGGCATATGCTTCCAGCGGCAATTCGACACTATTAATCAGTCCAGCCAGCATTTCATAATGTCCGGCCAACATGCCGATCTCGATCAATTGATCGGGACCGTAGTGTTCCGATAGCTGCCGCCAAGTAGTCTCTGTTATCTGTTTGTGCAGGTATAGTTCATCGGTCGCGCGCATTAGCGCCAACTGATGTTTTTCCCAGCCAGCAGCATCGGGCTCATGCGCGATACGCGCGATGTCTTCGGCCCTCAGACCAGCCTGCAATCCGATGATAACGTGCTGGCCCCATTCGTACCTGCAGCGGCAGTTCCAGGCTACGCGTAAAATCACCAGTTCCGAATCCCGCCTGTCCAGCGTACCACCAGGCATTAACTTTCCGGCGAATCGCAACCAGGACCAGTACAGAGATCGATGGCGCATTAGAACCGCAAAAAGCACAGGAAGCTCATCGATACCCGAGTTCGAAAACTTGAATTTCAATATCGCCCATACAAGACCGCGTTCCCACCAATGCATCATATTCTTTGGCAGTGGATCAAGACGCAGCTGGCCCGCGGCGACCCAACCGCCAGGTGGTGCAAGTTGTTGTTCAACAGGTGTCATATCTATTGCGATGCGTGGCGAATCACGCTGGATGGGTCGAAGTATGAAACGGGAAAATCCTGCTCGAAGCTCTCTTCGTCCTCGTTGTTGAGCGCCATTGCCAGATAACGGTTTGACTTGAGGTCGTATACGGTCTCCAGTGCAGGCGTTCCAAAAAACGGCTTATCGTAAGCCTGGAAAGCATGCGCTTCCTGCCAACGCCAGAGCTCTCCGCGCTGGTCATAAATATCCACCAGCACGATCTGCCAGCTGTCCTCGTCAATATAGAACACCCGGCGCGCATATTGATGTGTTGTCGTCGGCTTGACGGTTCCTTCGACCACCCATACACGGTGCAGCTCGTAACGTGTCAGCTCAGGATTGATGAAGTTTTTACCAATGATGTCGCTGTACTTGTACTCATCGGAATGCACCTTGTAGGCATTGTAAGGCACGTACATTTCCCGCTTACCAAGTAGCTTCCAGGTGTACCGGTCTGTAGCGCCGTTAAAGGTATCCGTCTGATCATTGGTGCGCAGCCCGTCTGCTCCCTGGCCGGGATTGTCATAAGCCACACTCGGAGCCCGGCGAAGCCTGCGCTGGCCGGGGTTATATACCCAGACACGGCGCGCTTCCTTAACCTGATCCATGGTTTCATGAATCAGGCCGATAGTGCCCGCCAGGCGAGGCGGCCCCATGGTAACCTGCAGGAAGTATATGGCGACGTTCTCGAGGGACTCGGGGGTTGTGCCGGCCCGGTTGTATTCGAAGCGCACATCCTCGCGTAGCCGGGTAATCACATATGATCCGTTTGTCTGCACTGGTATCTGATTGTTCCAGCGCCGGCCGCCGCCGCCGCGATAACGCAACTTGTGGTTCCACACCGGCTCAACCCCGGACTTGGGAATCGGAAAGGGCACGCCAATGGCCGCCCCCTCAATACCTTCACCATCACTGACGAGCCTGGCGTTTACAGCATTGCGCTTGGTGGCCTCGGCAACAAAATCCGGAATAGCTACGGTGCGACGGGTCGTATAGACATTCATCCTGTAATCAGGATACTGCCGCAACATCGCTAACTGCCCGGCCGACAACTGCTGCTCATATTGCTTTGCATTGGCTGCGGTGATGGTGAATAAAGGCTTCTCATCGGCAAATGGGTCGCAGTAGCGGCTGCCTTCACCCTGGTAACAATCCGGAGACTTGGTCAGCCCGCCTGTCCAGGCGGGGATACTGCCATCCTTATTGCCGGCGACCTCGCCCCCTTGGGGCGTCAGATTCTGCCCCAGCCGCTGTGCTTCCTCCGGCGACACTCCGGCCATGGCGGTGCAGGCATACAGCGCCAATCCAATAGCTCCAATGGCCATTTGAGACAGGTAACGAAAATCAGACATTAGCAACTCCAGGAAATCAGAATTGATAGCCAAGCGAGACCATCAAGTTGTCGCGATCGCGCAGTGCGTCGAGTTTGCTATTCAGGTACGCGGTGTAACGAAACTCACCGAACCAGGTTGACTGGTAATCCCAGCGAACCGCGCCAATAGCCTGCTTGCGGCTTTCGATAAAGTTCATCCCTACACCGGGGGAAACACCGCTCACGTCATGAAACAGTGCCGTCAGAAACTCGAGATTGGCACCGAATAACAGGTTGTCATAGCGAGTCAGTGCCACAGCGCGGTAACCCCATGAATACTGCGTTCCAAAACTATCGGGGTCCTGTGCCATCGGATTCTGGCGTTGATTGGGTGTGGAGCGATTACTCGACGGATCGTTGGGGTTGCTGCGAACGTCCATCGGATTGATGCCCCTCGAACCATCCCCGCCATTGGATATATGCAGATCAGCAATACCGCCCTGGAACTGGATTTGATCAAGATCCGGGAAGTCCAGCACATGGGTCAAGCCGGCTTCCAGAACCGTAACAATCTGGCTAGCGCCCAAGGGGTTGCTGGCGCCAAAGCTACGCAGCAAGGACAGCCCCAGTTGCCCAACTTTCAGACGCTCATAACCCTGGATGTACATGCCTGCAGTCGGCGCCACACCACGGTAATTCGTCTGCACAAAATCCGGGGCCGCGCTACGGCGGCCGGGTAATGTCGCCACACCAATTGAGAAATCGGTTTCCGGAAAAGCAGGTTGTACCGAGGCCATCACCAAATCAATGGCATGTATCTGAACCGGAAGGTTAGGCCGGTACGCATACTCGCCGGCTAAAGCAAAATCACCAAGCGTGGTGTTGAACGATACTCCGTATAACTGGATATCCTCGGGATACTCGACAAACAAGGTTGCAGTATCCACCGGCAGCGGCTCGTTTGTTGCCGCCAGAAATGGCCCACCGGTCACGGAGGCCAGCAAATTACTCGGTGGAATACCGCAAGCGGCAATCAGATTCAAAGCATTAGTTGCTGGATTGCCGCTGTCCGCAGGTACACAGGTCGCCTCTGCCGCCTTTAAGCTCACGCTCGGGATACGTGAGTGGTAATTAACGAAATACAAACCTATGTCGGTGCCGCCGTTGAGATCATCAAAAAACATCCTCAGGGAAGCGCCATATTGCCCTCCATCATCAGGCGTCCGGTCTGCTGTGCGGCGCAAGGTCCGGCTCGCCGTGGAACCCGCCACTGCTGTGGGGTCGTCAGGATTGTCTATTGGTCGGTAGCGGCCACCGGGGTCTTCCGGCGCCCTGCCCAGTGACAACATGGCGTATGTGCCGCCGTCTCCGATGAAGTCGGAGGTGGAGAAAACGCTGCCCACCGGATCAAGCGTCACAGGCTTCCATTCGTATTGATAAAACGCTTCCAGGCTCACGCCCTGAGTGAGTTCGGCGTTGACGACCGCCATACCGACTGGCTCAAACAGTTCCTTGATATCGAATCCAGGCAACCTCAATAAAGCGGCGTTGGGAGGATTGATTGTGTTCAGACTGTTAAAAACCAAAAACGCGCTCTCCCCCCAGTTGAGCACCTGATTTCCGAGCTTGAAGCTGAGCGGACGCTCGTTCCAGTAGAAGTTCTTGCTGACGTAGTAATCCAGCAGGCGCAAATCCGAACCGATGGTTTCGCGCCCGGCACGGGGAAACTTCGAGCGTGAGGGCTGCAGAGTGGTGTCGGGATGATGGTTCTCATGGTTTTCGTATTCGTTATCGAAGAAATACAGACCACGTACGAAAAACCTTGAGTTCTTCCAGTCAATTGTCAGGTCGCTAGTGAGTTTGGCCGCGGCATGCACGAGGTCGTGTTTGTCAAAGTTCAGATTACCGTTGTCACCGTTTACCGAAAAAGCACCCGGCGCAGCAATAGCACGCAAATTGCCGGAACCATCCCCCGTGGTTGAGCAGGTATCACCTTCGAACCGTAGATTCGGATCACCGTCCGACGATACCCGGCGTACACACAACCCCGGGGTAGCATTACTCTTGCCGACAAGATCCGGATCACGAGCCTCCATACGCATCATGGCGCCAATGGTGGCAAGATTGTTCAGGGAGATGTCTGCATCACCAAGGGAGAATTCATAACTCCATGCTGTAGCGGCTGTACAACAGAGAAACACCGCCATCACTGCCCGATGAAACATACCTGTCTTGTATCCCGCTCTCTGATTCTTGCCCGGCCCATCCCCCATTCGCTTATGTATCATTTCTCATCTCTGCAGCCCTGGGTTCCTGTTTTAGTTCCCTATCAAGCGGGGCGCTAATCTCCTGCATCCGGTCATTCAGTTTTTTCATAATCCAGCGATAGGGTGCTGATAACTTGCACTGGAACCAGTGCATCAACTGAATATCAAAGGAGGTGAATACCAGATAGCGATTGGCCTTTAGACCCTTGAGAATTGCCGCTGCAGCCTTCTCGGGTGTTACCGCCCGCTTCATGAAATGTGCCTTGAAGGCCAGAAATTCCTCGTTGTCAGGCTCAATACCTACAACCTCGACGGTCTTCACCAACCCGGTATTCACGCCGCCCGGACAGACCAGGCTTACGCCAATCCCGTGACGCGCAAGATCGAAGCGCAAAACTTCGGAAACTCCGCGCAAGCCAAACTTGGCAGCGCTGTAGGCTGCATGCCATGGCAATCCGAACAGGCCGGCTGCGGAAGATACATTGACCAGATGACCACCCCGGCCAGCCTCAATCATGGGGGGAATAAAACTTTCCATGATGTGGATTGGGCCCATAAGGTCAATCTCGACCACGCGTCGCCAATGATCGTGACTGAGGTTTTCAATCGTCCCCCAGATGGAAATGCCGGCTACGTTCATCACAACGTCCAGACTGCCGAAATCCTGGTGTATTGACTGGGCAAACGCCTGGACCGCCTTGAAATCCGCCACATCAAGAGCCCGCGCCATTGCCACACGGCCACCTTGCTGCTGAATCTCCGACACCGACTGCTCCAGCAATGAAGTATCAATGTCGGTAAGAAAGAGACTTGCACCCTCACGAGCTGCCGCGATTGCAGTAGCTTTGCCAATACCGCTGGCGGCACCGGTGATCAGACATTTTTTGTCGTTCAAACTGGTGATGGGCATATTAATTTTCCTGACAAGTGGATACCGTGGCCATAGCTCTCAGGAAGCTGACGCAGTACATAAGCCCACGTCTGTAACCTGGCCTTCCGGGCTCATTGATAAACCGGCCTCAAGAGGCAAATCCTGCGAGGAAGCGCCAGCCAGTACGCGGAAGCATCCCGGTTGTATACGCCAGCCCGCTTCATCAACATCCCAATAGGAAAAGGCGCGCTTGCCGAGCACAAAACGGACGGTTGCCTGTTCACCCGGCTTTAGCCAAAGCTTGTCGAAGCCCTTGAGTGCTTTTGGGGGCTGTAACAGTGCCGGAGGTGCAGAGGGCAACGTCAGATAAATCTGCGGTACTGCCCAGCCTGCGCGCAGCCCGTTATTGGACACTATGAATTCAACCCCCACCTCAGCCTGGGAGAGAGGCTGGATACTCAGATTCGAGTAATCGAATTCGGTGTAAGACAGCCCGAAACCAAAGGGGTAAGCAGGTTCATTGGCATTGGCGTCATACCAACGGTAGCCGATAAACATGCCCTCGCTGTATTCGGTGTGTTCCAGCACACCTGGATACTGCATGGGGTTTCCGTATATAGGTGAGTCTGATTCACTCATCGGAAAGGTCAGGGGCAAACGCCCGCCGGGGTCGGTGTCGCCGAACAACACCCTGGCAATGGCTGCGCCTGCTTCCTGTCCGGGATACCATTGCACCAGAATTGCAGCTACTTGCTCTCGCCAGGGTGTAAGAACCGGACCGCCCACGGTTAACACCGTAACGGTGCGCGGGTTCACGGCAGACACTGCGGATATCAGCTCATCCTGGCGGCCATCGGAAAGTAACCGCTTCACATAGGCAAAGAACAGTAAGCCGAAGTCCCTGGCCGATGCGTCAGCGAAAAGCTCATCGTCGATCGGATTCAGGAGCCCACCCAGCGGCAGACCGGTCAATGAACAATCAAGTGACAGGCAAAGCTTGTCGACACCCTCGGTGGAATGGTCAGCTGCGAACACAATAGCGATATCCGCATCCTGGGCCAGAGCCGCCGCCGCAGCGGGATCATCCCCTGCGTCGTACACCACTTCCACCTGTGGACCGATCCGTTCGCTAATTGCTTCCAGCGATGAGACGAAGCGATAGGGCGTCACTTCGGATGACCCATAGCCGCGATGAAACTGAACTGCAGGCCGACCAATGAGCGCTATCTTCCGCAGCTCACTCGCGTTGATGGGCAACAGATTCTCGTTACGCAACAACACCATTCCCTGCTCAGCGTTCTCCTGGGCGATTTTCTGATGCGCCTCCCGATCAACCCCGCCAAGATCAAACGGGAATGCTTGTCGATCAAAAAAACCCATACGAAACAGGGGCCGCAGAATATTACCAACCCGTTCATTGATGGTCTCTTCGGATACGGCACCCGTCTGCACGGCAAGTTCCAGCAATTGTGGTGCATACCAGAGGCCGGATGGCATTTCGATGTCCAGGCCGTTGTTCGCCGAGTTCACGGTATCCTTGGTCGCAGTCAACCAGTCAGAAACAACGAAGCCGTCGAAACCCCAGTCCTCGCGTAAAGCCTTCTCCAGCAAATATTCACTGGAACAAGCCGGCGAACCGTTCACCCGGTTGTAGGAGCACATCACTGACGCCGCACGACCCTTGACGATAGCAGGCTCGAAACCTGCCAGGTAAATTTCCCTAAGTGTGCGTTCGTCAACCTGGGCATTAACCAAATACCGCATTCCCACCAACGGGATAAGCGGGATAGCCTGAATCTGCCCCTCCTGGGTATTGACGGCGTAGTGCTTAACCGTGGCAATCACGCCCTCATCCTGTGCGCCCAGCACCCATTCGGCCCCCAGCTCACCGACCAGGTACGGGTCCTCACCATAGGATTCAAAGACCCGGCCATGCAACGGATTTCGCATCACATCGGTTGCCGGCCCCAATACCTGGTCAATACCCTTATGTCGAGTTTCAATGCCAATAGCTGAACCCACACGATACGCGAGCTCGCGGCTAAAACTGGCACCAATCGCCACTGGCGCAGGGAACGCGGTACCCGGGCCGCTATTGGAACCGGCCGGTCCATCCGACATATAGAGATCGGGTATACCTAGTTCGGGTATACCTTCCAAGCGTCCGTGTACAACGTACGCATCTGGCTCAGGCGAGCGAGCTTCATCCCCACCCATCATGCTGATCTTCTGCGGGAGAGTCATCTGCGCCAGCAACAATTCCGTGCGTTCAGACGGTGTGAGCGAGGTATCACACCAGGCACGCTCAGTTGCATTTCCGCAACGCGCATCTTCAGAGGGTCCAGGCGCCCTCCCCCCCGGGCTCAACGGGTCATCAGACCCGTTGCATGCCACAAGAAGCGTTGCAATCAGCACGGTAGCGTTGAACCGGCGAACCATTACGGAACCAGAGACCAGCCGCTGTTAGTGGTACAGGTGGCGGGGGTGGATCCGTATACATAATGAAGGAAATCTATGAGGTCCTTCTTCCAGTAACCCCACTCGTGTTTTCCAAAGCCCCGGCAGTAGCGGTGAACGACACCATTGGCCTTGAGCGCCTCGTGAAAGGTATTGTTCATGTTGACGATGTCTTCTTCACCACCATCCCACCAGACAAGCGAATCCCCCGAGTAAATCGCCATCTTGCCGCTGTAGCCATAGTAGGAAGAAACAAGCTGTACAGGATTGACGGACGGCCATCCGGGCTGATTTTCCGGCCAATGACTGGCGCCGGGCTGCGGCGATGTCGTAGGACCAAAAATTGCCTCCAACCTGTCGGTCTCTTCCTCTTCAGGGAAGCCGCCGAAAGTCATTCGGTACTCCGACTGAAACTGGCCCTGGTTACCTATAGTGGCTCCGTAGAACCACATGCTGTTGCTCACGGTGTCCTGGAAGGGTTCGTAGCGCATTTCTACGGCCCCGGAAAATGACCCGACGGCCGAAAAGGTTGACGGATAACGCGCGGCATAGCGCATCGCGCCCAAGCCGCCCATGGACAGTCCGGCAATAGCCCTGCCACTGCGTTCGGCGATGGTTCTGAAATTACTGTCAACCCAGGGAACGAGTTGCTCGACGTGGTAGGTTTCCCACTTGGGCGAGAAATGACCATCGGTTTCCCCGACCCAGTCGCTATACCAGCCAGCCCGACCACCTTCCACCATGACAACAATACCGTCGAATGGAGAAGCGCCTATGGTTGACACAATATCGCCACCCGAACTGCCGGTTTTTGACCAGTCTATGTAGCTGCCGGCGCCTCCATGCAACAGATACAGAACCGGATAATTCCGTGCAGGCTGCGCTGCGTAACCCTCGGGTAGGTAGATACGCACTTTGATGGGGACATTGACAGGATTCACGGCAGGTGGAGGGGGCGGATTGGTTCCGGCAACGAATATTGACGGAGTGATCATGGTCACATCCCACAATCTGGCCTCCGCGCCTGTAATAGTGCCTGAGCCATCGAGATCAACCTGGGATGGAACACCCTGCACGTCGATATCTGCTGAATCGTAGTAACTGAACGGAGGTGTTGCGCTGGCCTCTGCAACCACCAAACTAAAAACAGCAGCCAATAGACCCCAAGCTGAATTAACCGTATTGAAGCGCATTTGTAGTCTCCTCATTCGCTTTGTGCCGTACATTTACCTTTTCACCGGTCTGTCCACCTTGCGCGGTGTCTGTACAGCGTTAATGTATTTACAGACCGTACGTACGGTTTTTATATTTTCACGGATACTGCATACTTGTCAAATGAAATGAATTGTTGGGTCTATGCCTTGAGCAGTTATGATCAGCAAAAGCTATTCAAGCGAGTCACAGGATGTCGACAACCGCAAACACGAAAACACGCACTCCACAACGACGCAGCCATGCCGAACGTAAGGAAGCCACGCGCAAAAAAATTCTTGAAGCCACTCTGGTGTGCCTGGCGAAATACGGATATGCAGGAACCCGCGTAAGTCAGGTCGTGGAAAAGGCTGGGGTATCACGTGGCGCATGGTCGCACCATTTCCCTTCCATGAACGCTATGTACCTGGAAGCTGCCGAATATCTGACGACGAAAGTCTACGATCGCGTTGGAGTTTTGATCCAGGGGTTGCGTAACTCGGAAGACCCATTGAACGGCCTTGTATCCAGCATCTGGAAAGAATTTTTCGATAGTGACGTAAACAAGGTTTATCTGGAACTTTTAGTCGCCAGTCGCCAGGACGCTGAGCTTGCAAAAACGCTGAAAACTAACGCCGAACATCTCGAGCGCAGCCTTACCATTATCACCGAGCAATACTTTGCACCCAAGCCAGAAGCTGTGGATGGGGTGGCGCATATGATGGTGCTGACGCGATGGGTTTTGCGGGGCATGGCACTGGACGCCCACTTACTACCAGACGGAGCCATCGAAACCGGACTGGACACCTGGCATAAGCTGCTTGCTACGCAGATGCAGATCAAATAGACACAAGGGGGAATGGTACTTTTCTGGCTGGCGGCAGCGGCTGACATACCGACACCGTCATTCAAGCTCGCTGGCATCTGCTTGTACGACCACACCATCGGTTTAATAAATAGCTGTCGCTGAAGAGACGTCTGCCTCGTAGCTTTAACACTGCAGATTAAACGCCTATTTCAGGTACTTGCCGGCCATGCCGTAGATCTGGAAATCGAGATATTGCTTGAATAGCTTGTCACTTTCCTCGCGGAATCGCTTGCTGCTCATCTTACCGCCCTCTTCGCTACCGAGCGTGCGCCGCAGCAGGTCGATATCCGCCAGACTGTGGAACAGATTGTTAATGCTCAGCATGAAATGCAGGCGTAACTCGTCACGGGGTTTATCGGGCAGCAGCTTCTGCATACGTCCGGCCATTTCAAACAGATAAGGGCCAAACACTTCGACCATCATGGTCTGCCCGGCTTCGCCAAACTCCCAGGTCATCCGGGACAATAGCTTTTCGGCATTACGGCCGAACTCATTCCTGAGGAACAACGACATCACCGGCATATGCAGCGCCACCATCAGCTCCTTCACGCCCGGTGGATTCTCCGCATCCTCATCCAGCTCTCGCAGCATTTGCTCCTGAAGCGGCTTCAGCTCTTCTGCAATACGCTCGACGATGGCACGAAGCAAGCCTTCGCGATTACCAAAGTGATAAATAACGGCGGAACGGTTCAGTACCTTGGCGTCGGTTACAACTTGGTTGATCGATACGCCGTTTACGCCATATTCGGCGAACAGCTTGAGCGCTGAAAGAATCAGCTTTTCTCGTGTGTTCGCCTGATTCGGCGTACGTGCCGTCGATTTTCTGGAAGCAGACATAGGGTAATCATAATCTAATACGGCGGTATTACCCCAATAGGTTTTTCCTGGCCAGGACTTTATCTACCTCGAGTCAGCGGGCAACAGATACCCGCAGTCTCAGAAACCCCATGAAACGCATCCTCTTTCGAGCGAGCCTGCTTCTTACAACGCAGCCTTGATTCTGTATTTAACTTCGGGCGGCGCACTGAGATACGAACCCAGCTCCGCCAGGACACCACTTTCAGTGATGGCCTGGAAATATTTCCGGTGATGCTCAACACTGGCCCAATCCTCATCGAAAAGCATCTTTTCACGTGACTCATCGAAAAAAACCGTTACGGAAATGCAGCCATCGAAGTTGCGAACGTTGGGCAGATTGGTCTCAAGGAATCCGAGCAGGTTTTCGAACGTATCTGGCTTGGGCTCTGACTCAATCAACACTTTAACAGTCACTTTGAACTCCTGATCATTAAGGAGCCCTTAACTTATGAGATAGCTGGATTAGCGACTACCCGGAAAAGGCCAAAAATACGGTTTATGAGTCAATTTCTTTTCTGAGCTGGAAAGGTGTCGTGTCATAACGCTTTCTGAACGCCTCGATAAAGTGCGAAACATTCGTATAACCAAGACTGGCAGCAACCTGCGTCACCGAATGCTCGCCAGTAACGAGCAGCTCATGTGCGTTTTTCATCCTGCGATCAATGAGCCACTGTTTCGGGGTGGTGTCAAAAAGCCGTTTGAACTCACGATTAAAACTGGAAAGACTGCGGCCAGACAAGGTCGCAAAATCCCTGACGCTCAAATCGGAGCAGGCGTATTGTTCAACCAGGCGTTTAATATTTCTCCTGGGATACCCCTTGGCAGAGCTGTGTAACCTCTTGTAGAAATCTGCTGTGTGGTTCTCCAATGCTACAAGATGAAGCAATTCAATCAGCTTGACCTTAAGCAACTCTGCGGATTGGCGCATTTCCCTTCGCATATTGGCAAGTGATTGGTAAAAGGCCAGTTGTACCTCGCTGGTACGGAGAGGTAGCGGGCTGTCATTTGTGTTGGCCCCCATATTACTGATTATGTTTTCCCGGCCAGGCAGAAAATTCTCAACCACGTCATTTCCCAGGAACAGAAGATAGGCGTTCAAAGACGTGCCTTTTCCCACATAATCGGAATAAAGGCATATACCTGCAGGAAATAAAATCGTTGACCCGGAAGTCAGTACATAGCGTTCGTTGCTGCTGCTGGTGATCACCTCTTCGCCAGACAGCACATGCACCAGGCAAGGTAATTGAGAAACAAATTCGATATTAACGAGATCCTGCGTCAGGTCTTTATAAAAAATACTGGATCGCCCTGCAGTGCCCACTTCCTCCACATCCGACATCTTGAATAAATCTGCAGGGATGGATAACAGATTGTTTTGACAGTGCTCGAATACCGAAGATCGTACTTCCTTAGTCATGCATCTATCTTGCACCACCGCATCATCAGAGGACAGCTTGATACCGTAGCAATGATTTACATGGGCATCATACGGCTATCCCTGGTGAGCCAACGGCGGCAGACTGCCCAGATGCCAGGTGCTCTGCAAAGAAGGTCAACATACGGCGCCATGAATCCTCAGCAGCCTCCTCATGGTAATCCACCACCATCAGGGGACGAACCAGGGGTGCCAGCAACCCGGGCACAGCCTTGTTCATATAGCAGTGACCCGCTTCCGGATAGATCTTCACATCGTTGGGAATACCGAATTCCGTGAGCCGTTGCTGCAGACGTTTGCCCTTGCCGCGAAAGCCCTTGTCCCTGCCACCGTAGCCGGCAACAATCGGGCAGGCCTGTTTCAGCTCTTCCGAAGGTCTTATATCCCCGTAAAAAACAGCCGCCGCTCCCAGTGGTACACGCGTAGCCAGCAGGGTTGCAAACCCTCCACCCATGCAGAAGCCGGCAACGCCGACCTCGCTCGTATCTGCACGCCCACGCAGTAATTTGATCCCGGCCTCAAGCTGAGCCACCTGTGGTCCTTCGCCCTTGCGTAATGATTCAACCGCGGCACGAATACAGCCGATGCGTCCGCCATCCGCCATCAGGTCGGGACAGGCAGCCAGATAACCGTTTTCCGCGAAGCGACCGGCAATGCGGCGAATATCGTTGTTGAGCCCCAGCAGTTCGTGGATCACGAGCACCGCCGGCCACGGCCCCTCCCCTGCAGGTTTGAATATTTCCAGCGGAATGGGTGCCTTTACACCCTGAATAGTTTCCAGCTCAGTGTTGCTCATGTCGGGTCTCCCGGATTTTTTTGCCTGGATAGAAAAGTTCGAAGTGCATGTTCCATTGCTGCCTGAGTACGTTTTTTCCCAGAGCCCATATCGAGGCGGAATACCGCCCAGAAATGCACATCGGTCAATGCGAAAACCTGATCTACCAGATCATTGGAGAGCATCTTCGTATCGAGGATCTCTGCCAGAATCACCTTGAGCCAACGCCGGCGCTCAATGCGGCCCTTTTCCAGTTCTTCGTGCACGGTCGGCCACTGCCGTTCCCGAGTACGCAGGTAGATCAAGGCGTGCCCCCAGCGTTCATAGATACTCAGTTGGGCGCGCACCAGAAATGCGGCGACATCCGTATCAGCAGGTGACCGCTCCCGTTCGGGTTTGTAGAGAAGGCGCGCACGTGCGAAAGCAGCGGCATAAAGACCATCTTTCGATTCGAACTTGCGCACGATCGTGGGAACACTGACGCCTGCGGTCTTTGCGGCCAGTTCCAGATTCACGTCTGCAACGTCCATTTCCTCGACCAGTTCCAGCACTGAATCGAGAATGTCTGCAGTCAATTCGTCCGCACGGGCAAGACGGCCTTTTCTGTTATATGGGCGAGTGCTCATATATTCATGTTAGTGATACTTACATGAATGTCAAGACATCCTGACCACCCTCTCTGCAGCCACAGGCGCATCCGGCCTAAGGCGGATCGGCTCAATGCGTAAGAGCGGCGAGGTAGTTCGCGATCATGGCGCTGTGGCGGGGGGCGCCGCTTTCCTTGTCGTGCCGGGCGATGAAATTGCCGTCAAGACGCATGGAGACATAACCATGACAAAGCGACCATAGACCTACTGCCGCGGTTTCCGGGTCCTTGCCGGCGGGAAGGGGAAGCACTGTAAGTTCCTCAAGCAACCGTGCGTAAAGCTGGTCCATTGTCCCCTGTAATGCAACGTCCTCGCTGTCCAGAAGATCGCGTCGCCATAAAAGCCGGTAGCGCTCGGGATGGGCAAGACCATAGGCGACAAGCGCTTCCGCAAAGGCAGTAAGCCGGGCCACACCCAGGTTTGTGCTGGTTTTTTTGGTGGCCTCCGCCAACGCCTTTTCCATAGCCTCTGCCAGGTCCGCAAAAAGCTCCGCCGCCAGCGCCGTCAGCAGGCTGCGCCGGTCGGCGAAATGGTTGGCCGGGGCGGCATGGGAGACGCCGCAGGCCCGCGCGACGGCGCGGATCGTGACGGCATCCGCCCCTTCCCGATCGAGCTGGGTACGGGCGGCGGCCAGAAGGACGGGGCGCAGGGCGCCTTTCCTGGCAGGCTTTCTGGGCGGTGCAGAGGGGGGGGAATTGGCCATGCAGATATATTGACAGTGTCAATTAAAGTTTGTAAATTGACACTGTCAATGAAACGGAGAGCCACCATGCCCGCCAAAATCGTTCTGTCCCTTGCCGCGCTGCTTTATCTCGCCGTGCTGCCTTTCATGGAAATCAGCGATACCCATGTCTTCAACCCGGATTGGCCGGGCCATGCGCGTATGCATGAGGTCTGGCAGCTCACCGTGCATTTCGCCCTTGCGCTTCTCGCGCTCTGGCTTGGCTGGGTGCGGGGGCAAGTGCGTCTTGGCGCGGCGATCCTGCTCATTGTGACGGGCGGCTTCGTTTTCGCTTATATGATCGCCGGGACCTATGGCGGGGACATGAAATATGCCGATGGCACCGAGCTTAATGTGCTGGGTGTCAATCCGGCTTTCGCCATCACCGTAATCGTCGCCGTAGCGCTTATTGCCGTTCTGCTGCGGCCCGGCAGCGCGCGGCAAGCCGGCTGACGCCCGGGATATGCCTTACCGGCGAACATTCATATATCCAGGTTGGTAATACTCACGCGAATGCAAAACCATCCTGCCCACCCCCTCTACAGCTACAGGTCCGGAATCCGCGATTCTGGAGCTATACCTCCGGGAACTACGGGCACAACGATGCCGGATACATGCTTTTCTGAAACATGAACGGTTGTAAGGCCGCCCAGGACGGCAATCAGATCGGGTAATGGCGGTATGCCGTGCCAGAAATCAATGGATCCTATTGAAACCCTTAAGCGGTGCCCTGCGGCGATGAATGCACTGGCAGGCGCAATCTCGACCCGCAGCAATACGGGCTCTCCTCCAGGCGCCAATGGCATTTTGGTTTCAGGGCTGAACATATGCCAGGGTTGAATCATGACGCCATTCAGGGTGCGTGATCGCCGTTCATCGACCTCGCGTAAAGAAGCCATTAACAAGCCGTCGCTCACAGGCGCGGCCTGGCCTGTCGGCGACACATCACTAATGCGCACGCTGATCGCTGTATCTTTAGAGGATGTGGAAATCCAGATATCGGCCTGTAACGGTCCGTTAAGATACAAGCCCTCATCCAGCGGCGCGGTTTCGTACCGGGCATCAAGCAATGTGGCCAGGTTGTCATACTGGTAACACGGCAACGGAAGAATGCCTTGCACGCCACCTGTTGACTGATCGGTACTGGGTGAACAAAGACCACTGAAAGGTTGCTGAAGAATTTGCTGGTCGGTTTCTTCCGCAACGGGCGCTTGTTCAGTCAAGGCACCTTGCGCCCGCAGATAGTAGCGTTTGGCCTGCGCTTCAGGATGCGGCCAGTCAGCGGAGCTCACGAATCCTCCGTCGCCCAGCACATACTGTGTCACCGGGGGCAACTGGTCAGCCCCATTGTTCAATCCCTTCAAATACCTGTCGAACCATTGCAAGGCAATGTGATCCAGCGGAGGCACGCCGCCATTCGGAATTTTGGTTGTTAAAGGGCCGACGTCCAGTACGTCAAGATGCGCCCAGGGACCTATCAGGAGTTTTGTGGTTGTCTGATTTTTTAACGCCTCATACAAGAGTGGTTCGCCGCGCTGAAAAATATCTTGCAGGCCGCCCACGATAAACGTGGGCACCCTTATTTTTTCCGCCTGCTCAATGGGAGAGCGTATACGCCAGAACTCCGAATCAAGTGCAATGTCTTCGCCACCCAAAACACTGTCGAGTAATACCGGAATCGAGAATTCCCCGAGGGCGCTATTCAGTCGATCGGATAATTGCGTAAGCCACGCCAACGGGTCCGTCAGCAAATTGGTATTCAGCAGATTCAGTGTTTCAACGACTATGAACCAGAAAGGGTAAAAACCCAGATTGACCTGACCGCCAGCAAAAACCAGGTCACGATAGGGATCTGCGCTGGGAAAAATCGGAAAAACAGCCTTTACAGCCGGATGACCCCTGGTAGTCGCCAGTAAGGCAGTGATGCCGACATAGGAAATGCCATAGAGCCCGATATTGCCATCACAGAACGGCTGGTCGGCGATCCATTGAAGTATGGGAAGGTAATCAGCCTGCTCAGGTTCTCCGAATGAATCCCAGCGGCCGTCTGATGCGCCGGTGCCCCGCACATCCACAATGACATGAACATATCCGTGGGAAACCAGATAGGCATTCGCGCCGCCCAGTGCCGGCACAAAACTTCCGACCAGCTTGTTATATGCCGTCATGGAAACGATGGTTGGCAGGGGCATCGACACCGGCTTGCCCGAGTCATCAACCGGCGTCACGACAGTGGCCGCAAGCTTTGCTCCGTCCGGCATGACTATGTGATGTTCCGTGGACATCCGCCTGGAGTACACCGCAGGCGGATTGTAGTCTGACCAGCCAGTTATCCGCCCCGGAGAAACAGGAATATTCGGCTTTGCCTCTGTGGAACGGGTACCCAGTGTGCTCCAGCGCGACTGAATCCCGGAAGATTCATGCTCAACACTTTTCCCGTCGCCCCCGCAGCCACCACAAATACACAGAAAGAAAACGCCCAGCCACATTTTGCAGATCAATCGCAGGGTGGCAGGGCGCTGTTGTGTCATGGCTAGTCCGGTTCTCGGCCTGATTGGACGTTGTTGCTGGCCTCAGGAGCGTGCATATGAAATTTCATGGGCAGGCGCCTTCAAACCCGTCAACACCAAACCGAGTGTGATCAGACCTGCCGTAGCGGCGATACTCCAAACATATAGCTGGGAAAGATACGGCCAGTCATTCCAGTCACCCTGGAGCCCGTAGATCGTGAACACCAGGCAAGCGCCAGCATTGCTGACGATGCCCATCCAGATAACCGATAACATGCGCCGCCCCTGCAACGCCTCAGCCAGGCCGAAGGCATACCCAACACAAAGCGCAAGATAAGCCACGCCCAGGGCCCTGATGAACATGTAGCTTTCCTGCTCGGGAACACCTAACGCGCTGAGCCACGAAACAGGAAACAGCATCAGTGGCACACATACACCCAGCACCGTTGCCGTTATCTTGTATACAAGCACATAGACCAGATTTTTCATGTTCATCTCCTAGTTAAAAGCCATTAATTTCTCGGATTCAGGCAGGCTCTTGTAAGTCTCCTGGACAGTCGGCCATCCCATGTCTGCGCAAAGACTGTCCAGCGTCTGGGAAAACGTGATGCTATTCACGTAGGTTTTGTGGCGATCTGAATCGACCAGACCCAGACCCTTGCTCATACGCCCGTCCAGCTGCTTCGCTTTAAACTTCAATACAGCTTTTGCGTGATCTCCCCGGGCAATAGATCTGGCTATAAGGTGGGCCATTCGGTCGAACAGGGGGTATATCCCTGAATTGGTTTCGAAGTAACTCAACCCAAACAGGTTGTCATGCTCCTCACTGATCATTCTCAGGAGAAAATCAGGAGCTTTGCCCCTTCTTTTAGTGTGTTGATCCGCAATAAAGGGGACCGACTTTTCGTAACCGGTCGCAAGGATGACGAGATCGGGCGTAATGCTCGTGTTATCCGTGAACACAACCTGAGTACCGGAAAAGCATTGAACATCGGGCTTGGCTGCTATGTCGCCATGCGCCAGGTGATGCAGTATCTGCGTGTTCATGATCGGATGCGTAGCGAACAAACGATGATCGGGCTTCGGCAATCCGTAGCTTTCGAGTGGTCCGGTATGCAAACGAATCATCTTTTCCGATACCCAGCGATTGAATCGCATTGGCAGTTTTGATGAACGGGACGCAAGCACATCCATCGGCGTACCCATCAAGAGCTTGGGCACAAAGTGATAACCTCGCCTCAGACTTATCCAGCTTTGATCGGCATATTTAGCCGCATCGCAGGCGATATCCACCGCCGAGTTACCACCTCCCACGATCAGCACTTTTTTACCGCTGAACTCACCGGGATCACAGTAATCAACTGAATGACGCATCTCACCGGAAAACTCGCCTTGATAATCCGGCATTCGCGGAAACCAGGTGGATCCTGTCGCCAGGATGAGCGCTGAATATTTTTTCTCGGCGCCGGACTTCAGTTTCAGCGTCCAGGCCTCCGCTTCAGGCCACGCGCCGGTAACCTCTGCGTTATATTGGATATGCTCGTTTAAACCATACGCTTTCGCGAAATTCCTCAGATACTTCAGTACGTGCTGATGGGATGGATAAAGCGCGACATCTTTGGGAAAGGGGAAGCCTGCAAATGCCGACCTGTCTCTTGAAGAAATGAAATGGGCAGATTGGTACATTGGCGAATCCGGACGTGCAACATCCCAGATACCGCCGGCATCGGAGTATTGCTCCAGAATTTCGAATGGCAGCCCTTCGTTTTTCAGCGCACGGGCTGCCGCCAATCCAGCGGGCCCTGCCCCCACGACTGCAACGGGCAGATTTTCTTTCGACTCAAACTGATCCACTCACTGCTCCAGAAAACTTTTCTGGAAGCAGTGTGGCCACCCGCTGATTATTTGGCTTGTATATTTCGGACTTGCAAAGATTTGATCTGGCTGGCGGTCATCCCTGACAGAAGGTTCGCCTCGCGTGTGAAATGCGGCTGATCAAAATAACCTGCATCCATAGCGATATCCGCTAACGTCCGTTGCGGAGAATTGATAATCGCGGCCAGCGCTCTTTGAAACCGCACAACCCGGGCAAGGCGCTTGGGCGGAAGTCCGGTCTGTTCGATCAGCAATCTTCGTCCCTGCCGCTCCCCCACCTGACGCACCTGATATAGAGCTTCATGCGGACGCGACATATCCAACGAAGATGCTATTAAGGTGGAAAAACTGGATGCCAACAACGGTTCACCAGACCCGTGACTGGCAAGGATGGATCGCTCTAATGAAGCGCCCAACTCGGAAAGCGTATTTTCTATGCCTCGAATTGAAGGTAGTGATTTTGAAAACCGAATCAGAGGTGAGCGTTCGCCCAGCAATTCGAGGAGCGGAACGCTTTTACCTGCCAGATCACGCAGATGCACATGATGGGTCAGGAGCGACACCGTGCCAGGCAGTAAACGCGCTCCCAGGATCCGAACGTTTGGTACGCCTATGGTTAAAGGCGTACTTGCTGAATACGTAAGCATAGGAGCCGCCTGACCCCCGCAATCAAAGTAAATATCAGCACAACCATCGGCAACGACGTGGTACGGAATAATCCTCCGTCCAAGACGGCTGGCATCCAGATACCAAAGCTTATCCACATACCGGCTGAGAGGCTCGGCAACTCCCAGCTCCCGATATTGAATTAGCTCGGTGTTAGACACCGAATTAAGGCCCGGCTGAATAGCTGAATACATACCAGATTTAAGTAATGTTCCTTATGCAGTATAGGCCGGCATGGCTAAATTTCACATGCAGTTCGACTCGCCTCCCTCATCTGACACGTTGCCAAGATCGAGGATATTGTTCCGATCGTGAAATTCCTGTTAACCGATGGCTGGTGGATCACGAGCCAGCCCATCTTCGCCAACGGCGGCTAAACGACGCCTTGAAACCGGCGAGCACTTGGAATGAACCTGCCCCGCCCGTTATTGTGGGCGGGGCATATCTTTGACAGGGGAGAATAATGACCAATCAGTTTCTGATCACAGTTGGCCGTATTCTGATCGCCAGTATTTTCGTCGTCATCGGCGGTGAACGCCTGCTGATCGGCTTCGGTTTACTGGAATCGGCCAGCAGTTTCTCCACGGGAGTGCTGGTCATCAGCGGGCTGGAAGTACTGGCCGGCATTTTGATTGCTGCGGGCTGGCAGTTGCGCTGGCTGGCCAGCATCATGGCGCTGCTTATGCTCGTCGACGCGATCGGCTCACACCCTTTCTGGGCCGTGGAACCGGAACAGGTTCACGGCCAGTTGCTGCATTTCGCCAAGAACATGGCCATCGTCGGCGCCTTCCTGCTCCTGGCCGGAATGGATATGAAACAACGCAAACAAACACCCTGACCCCAAGTGACGAACATGATTGGAAAGCTGTTGAGCAGCCGGCCGATGCCCCCGCGTGATCCAGACGAAACCCATCGCGCCGCGACGCCACTGGAGTTGTTGTTCGATCTGGTCTCGGTGATTGCCATCGCCGCGGCGGCTGCCGGCTTGCATCACGCCATTGCCGAGGCTCATGTGCTGGACGGCCTGATCAAGTTTGCCGGAGCATTTTTCGCCATCTGGTGGGCCTGGATGAACTACACATGGTTCGCCTCGGCCTACGATAACGATGACGCCCCGTTTCGCATCCTGACCATGGTCAACATGGCCGGCGCCCTGGCCATGGCCGCGGGTATTCAGCCTTTCTTCGAATCCCTGGATTTACGGCTGATCGTTATCGGCTATGTCGTCATGCGGCTGGCCATGGTGGCCCAGTGGCTGCGCGCCGCCAGCCACGACCCTGGGCATCGCAGAACGGCACTCGCGTATGCCACAGGCATCTCATTGGCACAGGCGTACTGGGTTGGCCTGATGCTGGGCCAGCCCCTGTTGTCCGAAACATCGTTCTACCTCTTCTTCGGGCTGGGCGTCATTATCGAGCTCTCGGTACCGGTTCTGGCCGAACGTCAGGGCACTACCACCTGGCACCGGCATCACATTATCGAACGTTATGGCCTGCTCAATATCATCGTGCTGGGTGAGACACTGTTGGCGGGTTCGATGGCGTTAGGCAAGGCCACAGGCGAACACTTCGATGTGGCCTTGCTGCAGCTGGCGCTGGCATCGCTGGTCATTCTGTTCTCGATGTGGTGGCTGTATTTTTCCAAGGAAGACCAGCTACAGGAAGAACGGCGGGCACTCGCCTTCACCTGGGGCTACGGGCATCTGCTGATCTACGCCAGTGGTGCGGCCGTTGGCGCCGGCTTCGGCGTACTGGTGGACGTAATCACCCACCACGCGCATATCAGCCTGCTCGCGGGCAACTATGCGGTCGCGGCTCCCGTCGCCCTGTACCTGATCGGCCTCTGGTTCGTGCGGGACCGCTTCGTATTGGCCGGCCCCATGCGACATGTATTACCTGTCTTCAGCGTACTCATCCTGTTGGTAACGCCCGCCCTGGCGCTGGAGGGAGTCGCCGCCCTTACCGTGCTCAGCGTTGTGGTGCGTAGTCAGGTTGCCTGTAGACAAGCCCCAGCCTGAAGGGCAACTTACATTACAAACAAAAAGCCCGCACTAGGCGGGCTTTTTTGTGTTTGGCTGGGGGAGAGGGATTACTCGCGCCATCCATGGCGCTCATTAACAATCACATCCCTGTGATTGTTAATCGAACCCCGCGTTGGGGTCTCACCCTCCTCCTGCCGCACAAAACAAAACACCCGCCACAAGGGCGGGTGTTTCTGTTTTGGCTGGGGGTGAGGGATTCGAACCCCCACTGGCGGAGTCAGAGTCCGCAGTCCTACCATTAGACGAACCCCCAGGGGTTCGGTAGTGAACTGTCAGCGCTTGCTGTACTGCGGACGTTTACGCGCCTTATGCAGACCAACCTTCTTGCGCTCAACCTGACGGTCGTCGCGGGTGACCAGGCCAGCCTGGCGCAGAGTGCTGCGCAGGCCTTCGTCATAGTCCATCAGGGCACGGGTCAGGCCATGGCGAATGGCGCCGGCCTGGCCGCTGGGGCCGCCGCCCTTGACGGTAGCGACGATGTCGAAGCGGTCAACCGACTCGGTGAGTTCCAGCGGCTGACGCACGACCATGCGGGCGGTTTCGCGGCCGAAGTACTCGTCCAGACTGCGCTTGTTCACAGTGATCTGGCCGCTGCCCGGCTTGATGAAGACGCGGGCTGTAGAAGTCTTGCGACGACCGGTACCGTAGTTGTTCTGGGTTTCTGCCATGAGAGTGCTCTGCTAAAACTTGCTGGCGAGTTGCCGGGACGGGTTAGAGTTCCAGCGCCTGAGGCTGCTGGGCACTGTGCGGGTGCTCGGCACCGGCATATACACGCAGTTTCTTGAACATGGCGCGGCCAAGACGATTCTTGGGCAGCATGCCTTTGACTGCGGTTTCAATGACGCGCTCCGGCGCTTTTTCGAGCTGCTGCTCAAGCGTAATGCTCTTGAGGTTGCCCGGATAGCCGGAGTGTCTGTAATACGTCTTCTGTGTCGGCTTGTTACCGCCTGTCACACGGATCTTGTCCGCATTGATCACAACGATGTGGTCGCCGGTATCGACGTGCGGGGTGTACTCGGGCTTGTGTTTGCCGCGCAGGCGATGCGCGATCTCGGTCGCCAGGCGGCCAAGAATCTTGCCGTCGGCATCGATCACAAACCAGTCACTTTGTACTTCACCGGGTTTGGCGGAATAAGTCTTCATGGTTCCACAAAAAAAGCTGAACGCGCAGAGCGCGGAAAGGCGCGAAATAGTACAGAAGAAGGACCTGCTTGGCAAGGGTTCTTTAGGGGAAGGCTGCTTGCTCTGCCGGAGCTAGATTCTCAGACGCTCCACGGGTTTTCCACCTGCAAGATGACTATCGATGATTTCATCAACGTCATGTTCATCAAAATAGGTGTACCAGACCTCTTCAGGATACACCACCATGACCGGACCCTCCTCACAGCGGTCCAGGCAGCCGGCCATGTTAATACGCACCCGCCCTGCCCCGTTCAGGCCCAGTTCCTTGATGCGCGCCTTGGCGTAATCCCGCAGCTCGCGTGAGCCGCGGTTGGCGCAACAGGGCCGGGAAGCGTCTTCCCGCAGGTTGCAGCACATGAATACATGTTTGTCGTAATAGCTTGCGCTCATGTCTGTTAATGCTTGCCGAACTCGTAGGACAGGCTCACCGTTGTATAGGTATCGGTATTTTCAGTGCCCGCGGGTACGGTGTCGTTGTGTTTCACCGTATAGGAAAGTTTCGCATACAAATTGCCGTTGATGCGTAGCTTCAGCGCGCTGATGGCCTCGGCATAGGTATTGGCCTCGCCGGCCTCCACCACCAGATCCTGGTTAAACAGGGCTGATTCGCTGATATCGCGCTCATAAGCGGCGCCCATGCGCACGATGGCATCATCTTCCATGGTGCCGTCCTGCAGCTCGTTCTGACGCGCACCCACGCCGATTTCGGCCTCCATGCGATGCGTTTCGCTATCGAACAACTTGCGGCCGTAACCTACGGTTTCCGAGGTGCGCTCGTAGACGCCACCAAATTCGTCACGCTCATATTCCAGGTTACCGAACAGGTAACTCACTTCGGACAGTGCGCGCTCCACCTTGTAGGCCGCTTCGTAGCGCTCGGCCTTGGTAGTGCCGTTGTCGTCCTCGCGCACGGCGCCCAGCATCAGGCCGTGCGTCCACAGCCCCTTCAGATACTCGATTTTGCCGATAAAGTTGAGATTTTCGGTTTCACTGTTGCCATCGCTGGCGCTGTAACCGATATCGGCATTGCCGGACCAGGCGCCAGTGCCCTCTTCGGCAACCGCCGTCTTCTCTGCCGGCAGCTCCTCAGCCATGGCAGAAAAGGCACAAACAAAGCTGATAGCGGCTATGGTGAATAGTCGCATTGCAAACCTCTCGGGAAATGGATTGTTATGCTGAGAGTATCATTATATAAGATATTTATATTGCACTGCAGCATTTCTGGAAATACGTGAATCAGGACGCTACCCACACCTACCCGCTGGACCTCGCAGACCGCTGCGTGAAGTGCGGCCTGTGCCTGCCGCATTGCCCGACCTACCAGGTCACGCAGAATGAGGCTGAATCACCGCGCGGACGCATCATGCTCATGCAGGGACTGGCCAACGGCATGCTCGAACCCTCCGGCCAGCTGGAAAAGCACCTGGATCAGTGTCTGACCTGCCGTGCCTGCGAAGTCGTTTGCCCGGCCGACGTACCCTATGGCGAGCTGATCGACCAGGGTCGACAAATGTTGTCGCAACAGCGCATCAATCAACCTCCCATGGTCAGCAAACTGCTCACTGCAGTGCTGATCTCAAGATCACTGCGCAGACTGTCAGGCTGGGGATTGTGGCTGTATCAGCGGCTGGGGCTGCAAAGGCTGCTGCGCCACAGCCACCTGCTGGGCAAAACCCGCCTGGCGCGGCTGGAATACATGCTGCCAACGATTACCCGCCCGGGCCGCCCGCGACCAAGCACCCCGCGGAGGTCGGTTGGGCGCGTTGCCCTGTTCACGGGCTGTGTCAGTGAATGGCTGGAAGGCGGCACACTCAGGGATGCCGTACAGGTACTGAATGCCTGCGGCTACGAAGTGGATGTCCCGACGTCACAGGGTTGTTGTGGCGCGCTTTACCAGCATAACGGCGATCTCTCCAGGGCCCATACACTGGGTGCACAGAACCTTCGCGCTTTTGCCGGTAATTACGAAGCCATCGTGGGCATTGCCAGCGGCTGTACTGCTCAACTGGCGGAATACGATGTCATGCTAAAGGACGGAAAAACAGGAGAATTCTCTGGAAAAGTCTTTGATATCAGCAGCTTCCTGGCAAAGTCGGGCATCAAAAAGCTGACCTTCAGGCCACTCGAGGCCCGCATCGCCGTGCACGACCCTTGCACGCTGCGCAATGTGCTACGCCAACAGGCTTCGGTCTATGACATCATCCGTGAGATTCCGGGCATTGATCTGAAGCCGCTCAGTGATAACAGCAGCTGCTGTGGCGCGGCCGGCAATTACTTCATCACCCAGCCGGAGATGGCCGACAAGCTCGGCGAGAAAAAACGGCAAGCCATTCAGACGCAGGCGCCGGACATGGTGCTGACTTCAAATGTGGGGTGTGCCATGCAGCTCAAGGCCCAGATCAAGCAAGCCGGGCTGGAGATTCCGGTGTTGCATCCGGTAAGCCTGTTGCGACAGCAACTCAACGGTCATTCCGGAAACGCCTGAAAAGGGATGCCCGAATGGACAACCTTGCGCAGGAATAACGTGATCAGGAGCTGAGTGACGTCTCCAGCCGCAGCATGATCAGCTCCGCCAGTTCGCGGTACATGGCATCGCGAATTTCCTGACTCTCGTGCTCGGCCGGAATAATTTCACGCTTGTCGAAGCTGTATTCCTCGTAAACCGTCATTGACTGCCTTGGAACTGCCGGCTTGCCGCCGGACAACAGCTCGAATTCAACCGTAATGGTGAGCAGATATTCAATGGCCTTGCCATCCACACCAAGTGACAGAATCTGCTCGTCTTCCTTAACCGAGGAGATATGAATCACGCTGGCGTTGGCAATCGCGGCGATACGTCCGCCTCTTCGCTCGACCTCGGTGCGCAGGGCCCGCTCCAGCTCGCTTTCCACCACCGGACTGGCCGTGTTGTTGATGCGCACATCCTGCAATTCGGGCGGCAAAGGTCGCTTGCCTTTCAAGTAGAACCCACAGCCCGCCAGCAACAGCATGACGGCAACAATTGTCCCCTGAGCTAAACGCATGCGCGCTCCCTTAACGTCGAATAAGTGCCGACAGGCCTAGACCACAATATTGAGCAATTTGCCCGGCACCCAGATGACCTTGCGCGGCGACTTGCCTTCCATATGGCGCTGGACGTTCTCTACCTCCAGCGCCGCCTCACGCACGGTACCCTCGTCAGCATCGGCGGCCACTTCCAGACGTGCGCGCACCTTGCCGTTGACCTGAACCACAATATTAACCGATTCGGCCACCAGGGCCGCATTATCGGCCTGCGGCCAGGTCGCATCAATGACCGCCCCCTGATGACCGAGTGCTGACCAGAGTGCGTGGCAGATATGCGGCGTAATCGGCGCCAGAATCAGCACCGCCGCATCCAGCGCTTCCTGAACCACCGCCCGGCCCTGTTCTGAATCATCCTCGAAGCGCTGCACGGTATTGAGCAATTCCATCACCGCAGCGATCGCGGTGTTGAAGGTCAAACGGCGGCCCACATCGTCGCCGGCCTTGTTCAGCGTTTCATGCGTCTTGCGGCGCATATCCTTTTGCGTAGCAGTGAGACTACTGGGATCAAGTGCCGGCGCCTGGCCGGCGGCGACATGTTCCGCCACCACACGCCAGAGGCGCTTGAGGAAACGGAAAGCGCCCTCGACCCCGGATTCCGACCATTCCAGCGACTGCTCCGGCGGCGCTGCAAACATGATGAACAGGCGCACGGTGTCGGCGCCATAACGCTCGATCATCACCTGCGGGTCGATACCGTTGTTCTTCGACTTGGACATCTTGCCCATTCCACCGTATTGCAGCACCTCACCCGAGGACTTGAGCTTGCCGCCGGTCACGCGACCCTGCTCATCGCGCCGCACCTCGACGTCCAGCGGCGAATGCCAGACCTGGCCGCCGGATTCGTCCGTGCTGTAGAAACAGTCCGCCAGCACCATGCCCTGGGTAAGCAGACGTGTGAAAGGCTCGTCGCTGGTCAGCAGGCCCTCATCGCGCATGAGCTTGTGGAAGAAGCGCGCATACAGCAGATGCAGAATGGCATGCTCAATGCCCCCCACGTACTGATCCACCGGCGCCCAGTAATCGGCCCGCTCGTCCAGCATGGCATTGCCCAGGTCCGGGCAGGCAAAGCGGGCGTAGTACCAGGAAGACTCGAAGAAGGTATCAAAGGTATCTGTCTCGCGACGGGCCGCCTTGCCGCACTGCGGACATTCGGCATTGACCCAGTCTTCCATGCTCTTCAGGGGCGAAGCGCCCCCGGTAACTGTGACGTCTTCAGGCAGCACTACGGGTAGCTGATCTTCGGGGACGGGTACCGCGTCGCAATCGTCGCAGTAAACCACCGGAATCGGGCACCCCCAGTAACGCTGACGCGATACACCCCAGTCGCGCAGGCGATAATTTATGGTTTCGCGGCCCTTGCCGGCTTTGCCCAGTGATGTGCTCAGGGCATCGAAGGCTGCATCGAACTCCAGACCGTTGAAGTCACCGGAATTGATCAGAATGCCCTTGTCGACAAAGGCCTCGCCAGTGATATCCGGTTCATTCTGGCCGTCTTCGCTGATCACCACTTTTTTCGGCAGCTCATAAGCAGTCGCAAACTCCCAGTCGCGCTGATCATGCGCCGGCACGCTCATTACGGCGCCCGTGCCATAGCCCATCAACACGAAATTGGCGACCCAGACCGGGACTTTCTCGCCGGTAACAGGATGCACCGCATCCACGCCGAGCGGCATGCCCTTCTTGTCCTGGGTTTCCAGGTCAGCCGCAGCCACACCACCCGACTGGCATTCCCTGATGAAGGCCGCCAGCTGCGGATTGTCCTGCGCCTGCCGGCGGGCCAGCGGATGCCCTGCCGCCACCGCCACATAGGTGACACCCATCAGGGTATCCGGGCGGGTGGTGAATATACGGATGGGGTCGGCAGCTTCTACCTCAAACTCAATCTCCAGCCCGCGGGAGCGGCCGATCCAGTTACGCTGCATGGTACGAACCGCTTCCGGCCAGTCGTCCAGGCCATCAAGGGCATCCAGCAGCTCGTCGGCATAGTCGGTGATCTTGAGGAACCACTGTGGAATCTCACGTTGTTCCACCAGGGCGCCGGAGCGCCAGCCGCGGCCATCAATCACCTGCTCGTTGGCCAGCACCGTCTGGTCCACCGGATCCCAGTTCACCACTGAATTCTTGCGATAGACCAGCCCCTTCTCCATCAGCCGGGTAAACAGCCATTGCTCCCAGCGGTAATACTCGGGGGTACAGGTCGCTATTTCCCTGGACCAGTCATAGGCAAAGCCCAGACGCTGCAGCTGACCGCGCATATAGTCGATATTTTCATGCGTCCATCGGGCAGGCGGTACGCCGTTCTTGATGGCGGCATTTTCCGCCGGCAGACCAAAAGCATCCCAGCCCATCGGCTGTAGCACATTCTTGCCCAGCATGCGCTGATAGCGGGCAATTACATCGCCGATGGTGTAGTTGCGGACATGCCCCATGTGCAGACGGCCGCTTGGATACGGGAACATCGACAGGCAGTAGAACTTGTCCCTGCCCGGGTCCTCGCTGACCTTGAAGCTGCTGTTCTGATCCCAGAATGTCTGGGTGGATTTCTCAACGGATTGCGGATCGTATTGGGCGTCCATGGATTTCTGGCGGGCGCTGAAGAACTGTGGAAAAGGCCGCACATATTACCGCAGGGCCGCTGCCAGTGCCCAGAGATGGACAGCAACCGGACCGGAGAGTAATTTTATCGGGCAGGAGAAGCCCATGAGCGAAAAAGACGATAACAACCTGTCAGGCGACTACGAAGGCGATGCCACGCGCAGCCTGATGCAAGCCGTTGAGCGCATGCGTACGCGCCTGCACGAGGCAACGGTGAACGCCCCGCCGCAAATCTATCAGGCCATCGAACGATTACGGGAGATCGCCCAGGATCGCTTTGAGCGCACTGAACACAGGATCAGCCAGATAGCCCATGAACTGGGCGAAACCGAAGATGATCTGCTGGAATGGCTGAAACTGGATATCCGCACGCTGGAGCGACGTATGCTGCAGAGCCTGATCGACGCCTCTGACGAAAGTCGTGTGGAATTGCAGCGCTGGCTACGCAAGGAAGAGGAAGAAGAGAAAAAATAAGGGCTTCAGCAGGAATCATGCTTCACGCAAAGGCGCAGAGTTCCCCCTGTTCTTCTTCGTAATATATTTTTAAGCGCCTTTGCCTGAATGTCTGCGTATCGACATCGATCCCAGCAGAACCAGCATCCCCGCCAGCCACAGTGGCCAGTCTCCCCGGCGCACATAAGGCGTCACGCCCTGATGCGCAGAAACCGTCGTAAATACCCACTCGGTCGCCAGAAACCCGGTCGCGGCCTGCAGCTGCCCATCGGTCCTGATATGCGCACTGACGCCGCGATTGGATACACGCAACAGCGGACGCCCGGTTTCCACCGCGCGCATACGCGCAATCTGCAAATGCTGATGCGGTGCCGAAGAATCCGCGAACCAGCCGTCATTGGTCACATTGACCAGAATATCCGCCTCCGGCAGGTCACGCCGTATATCGCGGCCGAAAACATCCTCGAAACAGATGGAAATGCCCAGTTTGTAACCCGCCACCTCCACCAGGGCCTGCTCGCGTGGGCCAGCCGCGATATCTTCATAACCCACATTGATGCCTTCCATGAATACCCGGATAAAGTCCGGCACCGGGAAGAACTCGCCAAAAGGCACCAGATGCCGCTTGATATACATGGAGCCGCTGTCCAGCCCTACTGGAAACTGGGTATTGATAATGCGGTCATCCTCACGCAAGCGCAGCGCCCCGCCCAGAACCGTGGCCTGGCGCCCTTCCGCCCAACTGTGAAGTGGCTTGAAGAAATGTTCCTCAACATGCTGGTAGAGGGCCGGCACCGCCGCCTCGGGCCAGATGATCAGACGCGTGTCATCCGGCAGTTCCCCGCTGAGTTGCATATAGCGCTCCAGCGTGGGTTTGAGCATGGCCGGGCGCCATCTGTCTTCCTGGGCGATGTTGCCCTGCACCAGCCCCACGGAAAGCGGCTCGCCCACTGGCACCGTCCAGTGTCCCGGTGCGGGCAACAGATACAGCGTAGCCGGCAGCAGGAACAGCCCGCCCAGGGCAGCCAGGCGCGTACGTCCCTGGCCCGCCAGCAATAGCCAGAGAGAAGCCGCGAGAAAGATAAAAGCGGCACTGATGCCGAACACACCCGCTATCGGCGCAAGCCGCAGGAGCGGCGTTTCAAGTCCGGCATACCCCAGACTCAGCCAGGGGAAGCCCGTGCCGATCCAGCCGCGCAGCAATTCCGCCAGACCCCACAATAATGGCAGTTGCAGAGAGGCCCAGGGCAACGGCGACCAGGCCCAGCGACGACCGGCATAACCCACCAGGGCCGGATAAAGTGCGCAATAACTGACCAGCAGGCTGACCATGATGGCGGATATCCACAGTGGCGCACCTCCATAAACATAGGTACTGATGACCACCCAGTAGAGTCCCGTGGCGAAATGTCCAACACCGAACCACCATCCGAGGAAGAAAGCCTGACGCGGTGCCGAGGAGGACCACAGGGCAACCAGCCCCGACAGAGTCAGTATCAACAACCAGACTGCGTTAAAAGGCGCAAAAGCCAGGGTCGTCAGCACACCCAGAAACAGGGCACAGAGATAACGCAGCCAGGACTTCCCGGTAATTTCGGCCAGTTTTTTCATGCAATACGGCTAGCTGGTTCCGGAATCACCTTCTGGCACGACACTCACCTGGAAAAGATGCACCTGGCGGTTATCGCCACGTTGCACCTGGAACAGGAAACGCTCGATCACGGTACTTTCGCCACGCTTGGGCATGTGTCCGAAGGCATGAATGACGAAGCCACCCACGGTGTCGAACTCTTCGTCGCTGAAGCTGCTGCCAAAATAGCGGTTGAATTCCTCGATCGGCGTCAACGCCCGCACCAGGAAACGGTCCTCGCCCTGGCGCAGCACAAAGGCGCCCTCGGCTTCGTCATATTCGTCGTCGATGTCGCCAACGATTTCTTCCAACACGTCTTCAATCGTGACCAGACCGGCCACGCCGCCATATTCATCGACCACAATGGCCATATGATTACGACTGCTGCGAAACTCCTTCAACAGCACGTCCAGACGCTTGCTTTCCGGGATGAAAACCGCCGGGCGCATCACTTTGCGGATATCGAATTCCCGCGCCTCACCATTGCCCTTTTCCAGCGCCAGGCGCAGAAGATCCTTGGCCAGCAGGATGCCGACCACCTCGTCCTTGTTTTCACCGATCAGGGGGAAGCGGGAGTGGCCCGATCGAATCACCTCGGGCAGCATGTCTGCCGGTGCGGCATCACGCTCCAGAACAACCATCTGCGCGCGTGGCACCATGATGTCGCGCACCTGGGTCTCCGAAACCTCGAACACGCCCTGAATCATGGCCATGGCATCGTGGTCCAGAAGCCCCTCATCCTGAGACTCTTGCAGCACCGCCAGCAATTCCTCGCGGGTGCGCGGTGGTCCGGAAAGAGATTTACCGAGACGCCGCATCCATGAGTCCTGCTGCGCCTCGTTCTGACTTGATCCGGGTTCCTTGTCGTCCGGTCCGTTGTTCATGGTTAATAGGGCCTGTTCATTTATATGGATCGGCGAAACCGAGTTTGTTGAGGATAGCAGTTTCAAGCTGCTCCATCTCTTCGGCGTCCGCCTCCTGAATATGGTCATATCCGCAAAGATGCAAGACCCCGTGCACCACCATATGCGCCCAGTGAGCATCCGGGGTCTTACCCTGCTCCCGAGCCTCACGGCGGACGACCGGCGCACAGATGGCGATATCACCGAGCACCGCCTCACCTACCTCCTCCGGCAGATCGGCGGGGAAAGACAACACATTGGTAGCATACGGCTTGTCACGATACTGGCCGTTCAACTGGGCCGACTCCTGTTCATCGACCACACGCAGCACCAGTTCGCCGCTGGCGCCGGCCGCGGTCGCGGCCGCCCGTGCCCAGTTACAGAAATCGGCATCGGCAGGCAGGTCGCGAGTCTCGATCTGGCGCTGCACTTCAACGACCAGCGGACACTCAGTGGCCTGCATCATCGCCGTTCTGTGCCTCATGCGTCTCATAGGCCTTGACGATGCGTTGCACCAGAGGGTGGCGCACCACATCACGGTTATCGAAGCGGGTAAAACTGATGCCGGGCACTTCATGCAGAACCTGCATGCAATGTTTAAGCCCGGATACCTGATGACGCGGCAGATCGATCTGGGTGACATCGCCCGTGACCACGGCCGTGGAGCCGAAGCCAATACGGGTCAGAAACATTTTCATCTGCTCGATACTCGTATTCTGGGCTTCGTCCAGGATGATAAACGCCTCATTGAGCGTGCGTCCCCGCATGAACGCCAGCGGTGCCACTTCAATGACGTTGCGCTCGAGCAGTTTGGCGACACGTTCGAAACCGAGCATTTCATAGAGTGCGTCATACAACGGCCGCAGATAGGGGTCGACCTTGGCCACCAGATCACCGGGCAGAAAGCCGAGGCGCTCACCGGCCTCAACTGCCGGACGCACCAGCACCAGGCGCCGCACTTCATCACGCTCCAGCGCATGCACCGCACAAGCCACAGCCAGATAGGTTTTACCGGTACCGGCCGGGCCAATACCGAAATTGATATCGTGCTGCTGAATGGCGCGCAGGTATTCGCGCTGATGAATACTGCGCCCCCGGATCACGCCACGGCGGGTACGTATGAGCAGGTCGCTGTCCGACTCCGGCTGGCCGGCAGTACGCGGCGCCGCCATCGGGTGGCTATGCTCCTGAATCGCCAGATGTACACGCTCGGGATTGAGCACCTCGGATTCAGAGCTTGCATAAAGTGTCTCAAGCACTGCCTGCGCCTGCTGCACACCGATTTCGGGACCGTTGATGCGGAACAGGCCGCCACGGTGGTCTATTTCCACGGCCAGCCGCCGCTCAACCTGGCGTAAATGCTCGTCCAGTTGGCCACAGAGATTCGCAAGCCGCGCATTGTCCAGCGGCTCGACTTCCCATTCGGCAGTAATCAGGGCGGGTTCGCTGCTCAAGAGTGTTATCAGGCAGCTGCCTGATCGTCCTCCGGTTTACCGCCAGCCGAGGTCACCACCCGTCCACGCAGGGAATTAGGCAGTACTTCGGTAATCCGCACATCGACAAAATGCCCGATGAGACGCTCATGCCCTTCGAAATTCACCCAGCGATTACTGGACGTGCGTCCCGCAAACTGGCCGGCGAACTTCTTGGCCGGGCGCTCTACCAGGACGCGCTGCACGCTGCCGAGCATCCTGTTGTTATAGGCTTCGCCCAATTCGTTGATGCGCGCCTGCAATTCGGCCAGACGACGCTTTTTCTCCTCCAGAGGCACGTCATCGGGAAGATTCGAGGCAGGCGTGCCGGGCCGGCGGCTGTAGATGAAGCTGTAAGCCTGGTCGAAACCCACATCTTCAATGAGTTTCATGGTGGCCTGATGGTCGCGTTCGGTTTCACCGGGGAAACCGACAATAAAGTCGGACGACAGGCTGATATCCGGGCGCGCATCGCGCAAACGGCGAATGCGGGCCTTGTATTCCAGGGCCGTGTGGCCTCGCTTCATGAGCGCCAGAATCCGGTCTGACCCGGACTGCACCGGCAGATGCAGATAGCCGGCCAGCTTGGGCTCCTCGGCGAAGGCCTCGATCAGTTGGTCGTTGAATTCCAGTGGATGCGAGGTCGTAAAACGGATGCGCTCAATACCGTCGATACGGGCCACATAACGAATCAGCAAAGCGAGATCGGCCTCATCCGCGGACTGCGCCATCGCACCCCGATAACCATTGACGTTCTGCCCCAGCAGCGTGACTTCGCGCACGCCGGCTTCAGCCAGTTGCGCCACTTCCAGCAACACATCGTCCAGCGGACGGCTGACTTCCTCACCCCGGGTGTAAGGCACCACACAGAAGGTGCAGTACTTACTGCAGCCCTCCATGATCGACACATAGGCAGTCGGGCCTTCCTTGCGTGGCGGCGGCAGGTTGTCGAATTTCTCGATCTCCGGGAAGGAGATGTCGATGACTGCCTGCCCACGGCTGCGCAGCTCGGCAATCATGCCGGGCAGGCGATGCAGCGTCTGCGGCCCGAACACCAGATCCACATAGGGTGCGCGTTCACGAATGGCGCCGCCTTCCTGGCTCGCCACACAGCCGCCCACACCGATGATCATCCCGGGTTTTTTCTGTTTGAGAGCCTTCCAGCGGCCAAGCTGCGAGAACACCTTCTCCTGGGCTTTTTCACGCACCGAGCAGGTATTGAGCAGAACGATGTCCGCTTCGGCAGGATCATCCACCTGAATGGCACCACTGGATTCTGCGAGTACGTCCACCATTTTAGTGGAGTCGTACTCGTTCATCTGGCAACCCCAGGTCTGTACGTAAACTCGATCAACCATAAGCTAGCGGGTCAGTCGCGGACCTTGACCACCAGTTTGCCGATGGCCTTGCGCGCCACCATGTCCAGCATGGCCTGCGGCGCCTGATCCAGGGAATAGACTTTGGAAACATGCGGCTGGATGCGATGCTCACCGAACCAGGTATCCAGCTGGGCAAAGTTGTCCTGATTGGCCTGCGGCTCACGCATCATGGATGCGCCCCAGAACACCCCCACAATGGAACAACTCTTGAGCAGCGCACGATTAACAGCCGCCTCGGGAATGGTACCACTGGCGAAACCGATGACCAGAATACGGCCGTTCCAGTTGATGCAACTCAGGGACTGCTGGAAAAGGTCGCCACCGACCGGATCATAGATCACGTCAGCACCCTGTCCGGCGGTCAGCGCCTTGACCTTGTCCTTGAGCTTGCCGTCGCTGTAGTTGATCACTTCATCAGCGCCGTGCTTCTTGCAGATTTCCAGCTTCTCGTCAGAACTGGCGGCGGCTATGACACGCGCCCCCATGCACTTGCCCAGTTCCACTGCGGCCAGACCCACACCGCCGGCCGCACCCAGCACCAGCAGGGTTTCATCCTTCTTGAGCTGCGCACGCTGATTCAGGGCGTAGTAGGAAGTTCCGTAGGCCATCGGGAACGCAGCCGCCGCGGTGTATTCCATATCCTTGGGAAACGGGAAGCAGCCCATCGCCGGCACCACCACTTCCTCGGCGAAACCACCGTAGGGCACCACCGTCATCACACGGTCCCCCGCGCGCAGATGCTTGACCCGCTCACCCACTTCCAGCACCTCTCCGGCAATCTCGCCACCCGGGGTAAATGGCGGTTCGGCCCGGAACTGGTATTTGCCCTCAATGATCAGTGTGTCGGGAAAATTCACGCCACAGGCGTGCACCGCGATCTTCACCTCGGTTTCACGGGGACTGGGAGACGGCACATCCTCCACGACCAGCTGGTCGGGCGGGCCAAATGCTTTACAAACTACGGCTTTCATAAGTAACTGTCGGAATAAACGTGAAGCGTAACGCCGGCACTAGAACGGAATGTCGTCGTCGAAACCCTCATCGCTCATCGGCACTGGCGCCGGGCCCTGAGAGCTCTGTGAGCGTTCGTTGTCGTAACCTGCCGAACCGCCGGATGAACCACCCGGACGACTGCCAAGCATTTGCAACTCATTGGCTACGATTTCCGTAGTATAGCGGTCGTGTCCATCACGATCCTGCCACTTGCGGGTGCGCAGACTGCCTTCCACGTATATCTGACTGCCCTTGCGCAGATACTCGCCCGCAATTTCGGCCAGCTTGCCGAAGAACACGATGTTGTGCCATTCGGTACGCTCTTTCAGCTCGTTGGTCTGCTTGTCCTTCCAGCCCTCGGAAGTCGCCAGCACGACATTGGAAACAGGGGTTCCACTGGCCAGATAACGATTTTCCGGGTCCTTACCAAGATTGCCTACCAGAATCACTTTATTGACGCCGCGCGCCATAACTCCTCCCAACTCTCACTGTTACAACTCAGGCCCGGACAGAAAAGTCTCTCAACCCCCTGCTTTTTCCGGGAAACTCACTTGACTCATCACTGCGCGCAACGCAGGAATTCGCGAACATTGGATTATACCCAACCTGGGCGACAATAACGCCTATTCAGACAAGCCCTCAATTGCCGTTGCCGTATCCCGGGCCGGTGGCGGATTGAGACGCCAGGCCAGGGCCAGCCAGCAGATGGTCATCACGGCAGCCGCCAGAAATACCGCGGTCAGCCCTGACCAGCCCAGCAGGGCGCCCCCGATAACGCCTCCGCAGAAGGCCCCCATGAACTGGGCGCTGGAATATACGCCCAGCGCAGCCCCCTTATCCGCGGCGGGCGCCATACGCGATATCAGCGATGGCAGGCTTGCCTCCAGCATATTGAAGGCGGCGAAGAATACAAACAGCCCGCTGACCAGCGCCAGTAACTGCGCATGCCCCCAGGCCATACCCAGCGACGCCAGACCGAGCAGGGTCACGGCCGCCAGAAAAACCGCCTTGAAATGTCCGCGCCGTTCGGCCACATGAATCAGCGGCATGGTGCCGAATAATGAAACCAGCATGACCGGCAGATAAACCTTCCAGTGCTCGGCCGTCGCCAGGCCTGCCTCGTTGCGCAGCGAAAGCGGCACGGCGATAAAACTGGCCGTCAAAATCGCATGCAGTATGAAAATGCCGGCATCCAGCCGCAGCAGATTACCGTCACCCAGCACGCGCCTGAGGCTGATCAGGAAATGATCGCCGGTACGAATCGGCTCGGGCGCGGCCGGCACCACCCACAGAACAAGCGGAATGGCGATCAATCCCAGCACGGACGTGAGCAGGAAAATGCCCGGCACACCAATCCAGGTATTGAGCACAGGGCCCAGAATCAGAGACAGGGCGAATGAGGCGCCGATGCTTACGCCGAGCACCAGCATCGCTCGTGTACGCACGCTGTCGCGCGTTAAATCGGCCAGCAAGGCGCTCACTGCCGCTGCAATCGCACCGGCGCCCTGCAAAGCGCGCCCGGCGATGATCCAGTCAATATCCCGTGCCAAGCCGGCCAGCAGACTCCCAGCAGCAAACAGACAGAGGCCAAAGACAATCACCGGCTTGCGGCCCAGCCTGTCTGAGGCCAGGCCAAATGGCATCTGCAGCAACGCCTGGGTCAGGCCATAGGCGCCCACTGCCAGGCCGATCTTGAATGCAGTTGAACCATCAAGATCGTCTGCATACAGCGCCAATACCGGTAGAACCAGGAAAAGGCCCAGCATGCGAAAGATATAAATCAGCGCCAAGGAAGCGGTGGCGCGGCGTTCAATCGGCGTCACGGCGAATACGGATGCATCAAATAAAAAGAGGCTTTGCGCAGCCTCTCGGGAGAGACGTATAGTAACAGGTTTCCCTGCGGAACTCTGGCTGAGCATGGACCATATCTCGATACGCGGCGCACGTACGCACAACCTCAAAAACGTTGATCTTGACCTGCCGCGCGACAAACTGGTGGTGATCACCGGCCTGTCCGGCTCCGGCAAGTCTTCACTGGCCTTCGACACCCTGTATGCAGAGGGGCAGCGGCGCTATGTGGAATCCCTCTCCGCCTATGCGCGGCAGTTCCTGTCGATGATGGAAAAACCCGATGTTGACAACATCGAAGGCCTGTCACCCGCCATCTCCATCGAGCAGAAATCCACCTCGCACAACCCGCGCTCAACGGTAGGCACTGTCACGGAAATCTACGATTATCTGCGCCTGCTGTTTGCGCGCGTCGGCAATCCACGCTGCCCGGACCACGATGTCACCCTGCAGGCGCAAACCATCAGCCAGATGGTGGACAAGGTGCTGACCCTGCCCGAGGAAAGCGCCTGGATGCTGCTGGCGCCGGTGGTTCGTGGGCGCAAGGGTGAATACAAGGACCTCTTCGACCAGCTGCGCACCCAGGGTTTCGTACGCGCCCGGGTCGATGGCCAGATCGTGGAACTGGAGGAAACACCCGAACTGAACCCCAAGGTCAAACATGACATCGAGGTCGTGGTGGACCGCTTCCGCATCCGCGAAGACGTGCAGCAGCGCCTGGCCGAATCCTTTGAAACCGCATTGCGCCTGGCCGACGGCCTGGCCTATGTCGCCCCTTACAAGGACAACGAGGCCCTGAAAGACAGCGAAGGCATGCTGACCTTCTCGGCCAAGTTCGCCTGCCATATCTGCGGTTACAGCCTGAACGAACTGGAACCACGGCTGTTTTCCTTCAACAGCCCGCATGGGGCCTGCCCGTCCTGCGATGGCCTGGGCATGCAATCGGTATTTGATCCCGAACGCGTGGTTGCCCACCCCGAGCTCAGCCTCGCCGGCGGCGCGGTGCGCGGCTGGGACCGCAGAAATGCTTATTATTTCAACATTCTCAAGGGCTTGGCAGGCCATTACGGGTTTGACGTGGAAACGGCTTTTGAGGCGCTCGACGACAAGGTTCGGGAGGTAGTGCTCTACGGCAGCGGCAAGCAGAAAATCCTGTTTGAATACGTCAACCCCCGCGGCAAGACCTGGAAGAAGGAACACACCTTCGAGGGCATCATTCCGAACATGGAGCGCCGTTATCGTGAAACCGATTCCAATATCGTACGCGAGGAACTGGCGCGCTTTCTCAGCGACCGCCCTTGCCCCCCCTGCGACGGGCAACGATTGAACCGCTCTGCGCGGCATGTGTTCGTGTCCGGCAGCAATCTGCCGTCGCTGTGCGACATGAGCATACGGGAAAGTCTGCAATGGTTTGAAAAACTGAAACTCTCGGGTCCGCAGGCCGACATTGCCACACCCATTGCAAAGGAAATCCGGCAACGTCTCGAGTTTCTGGTCAATGTGGGCCTGGACTACCTGAACATGGCGCGCAGCGCAGAAACACTCTCCGGCGGCGAAGCCCAGCGCATTCGCCTGGCCAGCCAGATCGGCGCCGGGCTGGTCGGTGTGATGTACGTACTGGATGAACCGTCGATTGGTCTGCACCAACGCGACAACAGCCGTCTGCTGAAAACACTGACCCGCCTGCGCGACCTGGGCAACACCGTCATCGTGGTAGAGCATGACGAAGACGCGATTCGCGCAGCGGATTACCTGGTGGATATCGGTCCGGGTGCGGGCGTACATGGCGGCGAAATCATTGCACGCGGCACCGCCGACGACATCATGGCCACGCCCCGCTCCATTACCGGCCAGTACCTCTCCGGCGAGCGCCATATACCTGTACCGGCATTGCGCAATCCCTTTGATTCCAAACGCAAACTGGTCCTGAAAGGCGCCAGCGGCAATAACCTCAAACAGGTGGATGTAGAAATCCCCGCGGGACTCATGACCTGCGTAACCGGTGTCTCCGGCTCGGGCAAATCCACCCTCATCAACGATACGCTGTACGCGCAGGCCGCCAAGGATCTGAACCGGGCCGGCACGCGCGCCGCCCCGTTTGAAAGTCTTCAGGGCCTGGAACTGCTGGACAAGGTCATTGATATCGACCAGAGTCCCATCGGCCGCACGCCGCGCTCCAATCCCGCCACCTATACCGGCCTGTTCACCCCCATCCGCGAACTGTTTGCGGGCACCCCGGAAGCACGGGCGCGCGGCTACAAGCCGGGCCGCTTCAGCTTCAACGTCAAGGGCGGCCGCTGCGAGGCCTGCCAGGGCGATGGCCTGATCAAGGTGGAAATGCACTTCCTGCCCGACATCTACGTTACCTGCGATGTCTGCGAGGGCCGCCGCTACAACCGCGAGACCCTGGAAGTGCGCTACAAACACCAGAACATCTACGAAGTACTGGAAATGACAGTGGAAGATGCGCTGGAGTTCTTTAATGCGGTACCGGTTATACGCGGCAAGCTGCAAACCCTGATGGATGTTGGCCTGGGCTATATTCGACTGGGTCAGAGCGCCACCACCCTGTCGGGCGGCGAGGCGCAACGCATCAAGCTGGCGCGCGAACTGTCCAAACGCGATACCGGGCGCACGCTCTACATCCTGGACGAACCCACCACCGGTCTGCATTTCCACGACATCGAGCAGTTGCTGGGCGTGCTGCAACGCCTGCGCGACCACGGCAACACCATCGTGATCATTGAGCATAATCTCGACGTGATCAAAACCGCGGACTGGATTATCGACCTCGGCCCTGAAGGCGGCGACGGTGGCGGCACGATCGTGGCCACCGGCACACCGGAGGAAGTGGCCGACGTTGCGGCCTCACATACCGGCCGCTACCTGCGCCCCCTGCTCGGCCTCAAGTCTGCAGGCCCGAAAGCTGTGGAGAAGAAGTCGGCTTAATGAAGGGTTGATCCACAGATTACACAGATGACACAGATTTGTTTGTAAGATTCGTCATTCCGGAAAATTCCGGAGGAATTTGTCCGGAATCCACATGCGCCTGACGTCAGTGCCCGTGGATTTCGCATCACGAGGCTTTGCCTCATGTGCGGAATGACATTTCTCCGATTTAATCTGTGTAATCTGTGTAATCTGTGGATATATCTTTCAGCGCCCTGCCTGAGACTAGAACGCGTACTTCACGGCAATCGAAGCAAAGTCTCGGTCCGACAGTTGATTGAAAGGCTCTGCACCCCGGAACCATGTATAGCCCGGCGTCACGCTCCAGTGTTCCTTGTAGCGGACTTCGAACGTGGTACTGAGCTGCTGACGTCCTTCCAGGAAGTTTTCACCTGGCCCCGGCGCCGTACCCTTCACGTCATCGGTAAAGATGATAATGGGCTGGATACTGACACCCGGCAGGATGCTTTCCCAGCGCGGGATCAGAACCAGGCGGTAACCCCAGGAGAAGTCATCCGGGAATCCGTCAGTTTGCTGGGTGGGGTTGAAACGCAGCCCGTCGGTGCCATCCGCGTTGGCGCGGAAGTCAGTCCCCGTGGGATTACACACGCGCCCGCCACCCTGGGCCGTGCCCGTGCCGTCAGCGCCGGCGCTGGCATGCGTGAAGGTGCCTGGCGCCTCCAGCGGCAATTCACAGGGACCGGGCAGATCCGGCACATGCGTAGCTGCCAGTTCGAAGAACATGATCATCTGGTCCATGCCTCCGAGCAGCTTGGCAATGTTGCCGGGCGGCTTGTAGATATAGGTGCCGCCGATGTTGTACTGGAAGGCTTCAAAAGTTTCCCAGCCACGGATATAGGTGTTGCCCGGAAATTCCTCCAGCTGCTGACCACGATACGGCAATACATAACTGGGGAAGGCACGAGACGCACCCACCACGTCACCGCCCAATGGCGCCAGCAGGGTAAAGGAATTGGGACCGGAGGTCAGCGTACCCTGACAGGCAGGCGCGGTGTCGAACGGACTGCAGCGCGCCAGCGTCGGCTGGAACGCGGCAAACGCCAGATCCTCCGCATCCACCTGCACCGGCAGGTCGGGACGGTAGGCCACTTCACCCTGCAGAGCCAGGTCGCCGAACGCAGTATTGAAGCTGATACCGTAGAGATCGATATCTTCCGGATATTCCAGCAGTATCTTGGCCGTATCCAGGGCCAGAATATCGTCCTGGGCGCTGGCAGTGTCGCCCGTGATGTGATGCACCAGCGGCAGATCCGGACAGGCCAGCAACAGGCTGACCGTATCCGTGGCATCTATGCCCATCGGATTGCCTTCACGCTTGGCACATGAAGTATCCGCGGAATAGAAACTCACATAGGGTAAGCGGCTGTGATAGCGCATGGCGTAAAACGCCAGCTCGGTGCCATTGTTCAACCACTCGGCATAGTAGCGAATGGCCATGCCAAACTGCCCGCCATCCTCAGGCTCGTTGTCGTCCAGTCGTTTGATATTGCCGCTGGTATTCGTGACCAGGGCGAGCACGTTGTCCTGAGGCGCACCGGTACCGGACTCATCCTCCGCACCCTTGGAGAAATTGGCATTGATGAAGTCGACCGCATCATTGGTGCCGATGTCGATAAACGACAGGAAGGAACCCGGTGCGGGAATTTCCACCGGACGCCATTCGTACTGGTAGAAGCCTTCAAAAGTGACGTTTTCAGTCAGCCCGAAGGTGCCATAAATCAACCCTACCGGTTCGAAAACTTCCGCCAGATCAACGCCGACGCGAAACAGATTGTTCACGTTCGGCGGATTAATCTGGTTCAGGCTGTTGATGACCGCAACCGTGCTTTCGCCCCAGTTAACGGTCTGGCGCCCGACTTTCAGCTGTAATTCACGATCACCTGGCAGCGGGAAATAGCCGTAGAAGTAAGCTTCCTGCAGCCGAATATCCTGACCAATCTGCCGCAGTATCTCGTCATCGTTACGATCACGTTTGAAGCGGTCACCAGGGCCGTAGGTAGGCACGCCCAAGGGTAGTGTCGGCAGAGAAATGGGAATGCCCAGCAGGTTCTCGATTGCATCCCGCCCGGCACTGCCCAGTGCGGGGGGGCCGGTTGGCACAGTACCTACCCGGATTCGGTTAGGATGAAACTCTTCGAAGTCCTTATTGACCTCATCATGGAAAGCGTAGATACGACCAAAAAACCCGTAATCCCCATAGCTCAACTCTAGGTCGGTAAAAATCTTTAGCAGACCAGAGGTTAAATCGTGCTTGTCGTAGTTGAGGTTGCCATCATCCGCATTGTTGGAGAACGCACCCGGCGCACGAACCGCCGTCAGGTTAGGCTCAATATCGCCCTGAAAAATACCCTGACAGGTTTTGACCGGACAGACCCCTGGATCGAGATTGGCCTTGCCGATCAGGTGCGTGGCACGGTCTTCCATGCGCCAGGAAGCCCCGAGCACCACTGCGGTATTCCACTTGCCGGTTACGCCCTCGCCGATATCCCAGTCGAACAGGATCGCCTGAGCCGGTAACGCCCAGACCAGCAGCGGTAACAAACACAGAAATCTGAAAAAAAGCACGGCACGAGAGTGCCACGCCGGCACGCCCAAATCCTTTTGGTACATAACTCCTCCTCTACGCACGCCTGGCGGGTCGATTTTTTCTACGAGCGATCCTGCCGGGAAAGCGCCTCAATTATTAAACGCGCGGTCAGGGAGGGTCAACCGCCCATTGAGGACAAAAAATGACGCCGTGCAAAGAAATAATTATCTGTACAAAAAAACGCCCTCCCGCGGCTAGCCGGGGAGGGCGGGAATCAGCTGAAAAAATGACGCTAGAAAGCGTACTTCACAAACAGGCTGGCATAATCGCGGTCACTGAGCTGATTGTAAGGCTCGGCCCCGCGGAACCATGTATAACCCGGAGTGATACTCCAGTGTTCCTTGTAGCGGATTTCGAAATTCGTAACGATGGTCTGGCGTCCTTCCAGGAAGGACTCAGCGGGTCCGGGTGAAGTGCCCTTCACATCATCACCAAAGATAATAATCGGCTGGATGCCCACGCCCGGCAACACGCTTTCCCAGCGCGGAATAAGGACGATTCGATAACCGGCAGAGAAATCATCCGGGAAACCATCTATCTGCTGAGTGGGGTTGAAACGCAGACCGTCAGAACCGTCGGCATTACGCTGGTCGATCGTTGCGCCTCCGGGCACGCACTGGCGGCCGCCCCCCTCCGGAGTACCCGTGCCATCCGCGCCCGGGCCGGGGTGTGTGAAAGTGCCGGGCGCCTCCAACGGCAATTCGCAAGGCCCGGTGAGATCCGGCACATATTGCGCACCCAACTCGAAGAAGATGATCATCTGGTCCATACCGCCCAGCATCCTGGCGATCGGTCCGGGCGGCTTGTAGATGTAGGTGCCACCAATGTTGAACTGATAGGACTCGAAGTTTTCCCAACCGCGAATATAAGCGTTCGGGGCGATTTCCTCGTGCTGCAGGCCACGGTAGGCAACCGTGTAGCTCGGGAAGGACCGCGCAGCGCCAGTGTAATCACCGCCAATTGGAGCCGCCAGACTGAAAGTGCCTGGCCCACTAGTAGGTGTCCCAATGGGTCCGCCACAGCGCGGCGAGCCATCAGGATTGTAGCAACGCCCCAGTGAAGGCTGGAATCCGGCGAATATCAGATCCTCGGCATCGATCTGAATAGGCAGGTCGGGACGGTAGGCCACCTCCCCCTGGATTGCCAGATCACCAAAGGCCGTATTGAAACTCACGCCATACAGATCTATATCCTCAGGGTATTCCAACTGAATACGAACGGTATCGAAAGGTATGGCGTTACTGGTCGCCATGGTCGTTGGCAATCCTGCCAATTGATAGGCAAGTGGCAAATCGGGGCAGGCCAGAGCCGCAAAGTCGACGGTAGTAATCGCATCAATGCCGAAATCGTTACCCTCTCTTCGTGAGCAACTCGCATCCGTCGCGTAAACACTGACATATGGCAAACGACTGTGATAGCGCATGTAATAGAAAGCCAGTTCTGTACCTTCGTTGAGCCACTCGGCGTAGTAACGCAGGGCCAGGCCATATTGGCCGCCATCTTCGGGCTCGTTGTCACGCAGACGGAACAGGCGCCCTGTAGTATTGGTAATTGTAGAGAGCACATTGTCGCCAGGGTGGCCCTGCTCCGTACGCTGGTCCTCGAACGGCCCACCGAAACCCAAGGTCAACGCATCTGCCGCATTGTTGGTACCAAGATCAATAAAGGACAGGAAGGAACCCGGCGCCGGAATTTCCAGAGGCTCCCATTCATATTGGTAAAAAGTTTCAAGATTGATGTTTTCGGTAATACCGACAGCGCCATAGAGCATGCCAACAGGCGTAAACACTTCAGCCAAATCAGCGCCAACCCGGAACAGGTTGTTTACGTTCGGCGGATTCACCTGGTTCAAGGAATTAATCGCCAGCACCGTGCTCTCACCCCAATTCACGGTCTGACGACCCAACTGCAACCTCAGCGAACGATCAAAAATATCGAAGTCCCCGTATATATAGGCGTCGAACAAATTAATATCCGCACCTATTTGCTCCAGGGTTTCGTCATCTTCACGCTTGGGCCGCTTCACTTCGCCGAATTTCAATGTAGGCGTGCCCACCACACCAGGACCAGGCAAAGAAATGGGGACACCCAACACATCTTCGATGGCGTCCCTGAATGAAGCATCGACCACGCTCGGTCCGTTTGCCGGTGTATTGTTATCCGCCCTGTTGGGATGGTATTCGCGAAAGTCGTAGTTCACATAGTCGTAGAAAGCATTCCAACGACCGAAGAAGCCGAAATCACCATATGTAATATTTATATCCTGCAGTATTTTGAACGGCGCCTGAGTAACATCGTACTTGTCATAGTTCAGATTACCGTCGTCACCATTGTTAGAGAATGCACCGGGCACATTCAAACGCTGTGCGTTGGGCTGAGTATCTTCTTGCCACACACCCTGACAAACACGCACATCACAGACGGTTGGATCAAGGTTACCGAAGCCAATCAGATGATCAGCACGATCCTCCATTCGCCAACCAGCGCCAAAAGTAATCGCGGTATTGATAGTGCCCGATACACCTTCGCCAACATCCCAGTCAAAAATAATGGCGGAACTGGGTAAGGAATAAACGGTTGCCAGGGCGGCAAAAAAGAACGCGCGTGCGCACCGGCCCCATTTCGGGCCATGGACAAGGTTTCCCACTTTGCTCTCCTCCACACATATCGGTGGTTTTTAATCGTTTTTCGGCTCAAGGCCGTTGCACCCATTGTTGCGGAAACTGCGGGAAAAGCCAAGTCGGCCCGGCACAAGCCGCCAGCATGGGATAATGGATCATCAGAAAGTCGAGGGAGATGAGGTGGAAGCGAAAGCGTTGGAAAATTTTTTTCACGAACAAATCCCGCTGACGCGGCATATGCAGGTTGGTGTGGCAGAGCTGGGGCCGCCGGGACTTTGCCTGTCGGCTCCCCTTGAAGCCAATGCCAATTTGCATGGCACGGCTTTCGGCGGCAGCATCGCCAGCCTAGCAGTACTGGCTGGCTGGGCATTGCTGCACACGCGCACAAGAAGCGCCGGCATCAATTGCTCAATCGTCGTGCAAAAAAGTGAAATCAGTTACGAACGCGCAATACGCGGCAATTTCACATCTTGCTGCATCGAACCGGAAAACAGCGCTTGGGACAAATTCACCCGGACACTGCAAAAACGCGGCAAGTCACGCATTACACTTGATGTTGTAGTTGAATATGACAACCAGGTAGCAGCGCGCCTGCAAGCCACCTATGCCGCGGAAAAAACTGCGTCTTCAATCTGACTGACAGCTGTAACTGCCAGACACAAAAAAGCCGGGCTTGGCCCGGCTTTTTTTCGCGGTGACGACCGCTTATTCCACATCGACTGCTTCAGCCGCCGTCTCGGGACGATCGACCAGTTCGACCAGTGCCATCGGGGCATTGTCACCCGGACGGAAGCCGCATTTCAGGATTCGCAGGTAGCCGCCAGGACGGGCCTGATAACGCGGACCCAGCTCGTTAAACAGTTTGCCAACCATTTCCTTGTCACGCAGGCGATCAAAAGCCTGGCGGCGGTTAGCCATGCTGTCTTCCTTGGCCAGAGTAATCAGCGGCTCGGCAATACGGCGCAGCTCCTTGGCCTTGGGCAGAGTGGTGCGGATCAGTTCGTGCTTGAACAGGGAAGAAGACATATTGCGCAGCATCGCTTCGCGGTGCGCGGTGTCTCTACCCAGATTGGTACCAGTTTTGCGATGACGCATGGCTAATCTCTTTGCTAATTCGTTATCAGTTCAGGCGTAGCTCAGCTGGCTTTCTGCAGGTTTGCCGGCGGCCAGTTTTCCAGGGTCATACCCAGGCTCAGACCATGCTGCGCCAGTACATCGGAAATTTCGTTCAGCGACTTCTTGCCGAAGTTCGGCGTCTTCATCAGCTCGGTTTCGGTACGCTGCACCAGATCACCCACGAAATAGATGTTCTCTGCCTTCAGGCAGTTGGTGGAACGCACGGTCAGGTCCAGCTCCTCGATGGGCTTGAGCAGTACAGGATTGACGCTCTCGGAGTCCGAACCCGCATCTTCCTCGACCACTTCATCGCCCTTGAGTTCGACGAATACGCTGAGCTGGTCACGCAGGATATTGGCTGCCTGACGCACAGCTTCCTGCGCCTCGATGCTGCCGTTGGTCTCCACGTCCAGAATGAGCTTGTCCATGTTGGTCTTCTGCTCAACACGGGCGGCGTCCACCTGGTAGCTCACACGGCGAACCGGGCTGAAGGAAGCGTCCAGACGCAGACGACCAATGATGGCGTCGCTGCCCTCTTCCTCACCAGGCGCCTTGCTCTGGGCCGGCTGATAGCCACGGCCACGTGATACTTTCAGCGTCATGTTCAGCTCGCCGCTGGTGAGATTGGCGATCACGTGGTCGGGATTGACGATTTCAACGTCATGATCCACCACGATATCAGCGGCCGTCACCACGCCCGCACCACTCTTGGCCAGTCGCAGCTCCACCTCGTCGTGGGCATGCATGCACACCGCCACGTTCTTCAGGTTCAGCAGCACGTCTACGACGTCTTCCTGCATACCTTCCACAGTGGTGTACTCATGCAGCACGCCATCAATCGCCACCTCGGTGATTGCAGCACCGGGAATTGACGAAAGCAGAATGCGACGCAGGGCGTTGCCCAGCGTGTGCCCATAACCGCGCTCCAGCGGTTCCAGAGTGACGCGAGCGCGATTGGCGGTAACCTGCTCTACATTGACCAGGCGTGGCTTGAGAAGATCGGTAACAGAACCCTGCATGCGTGTTTCCTCGTAAATTCTGTTTCGCTGGCGCGATTACTTCGAGTACAACTCGACGACCAGGTTTTCATTAATGTCCGGGAGAATCTGATCCCGGTCCGGAATCTGCTTGAATACACCTTCAAGCTTCTTCTCATTGACCTCGACCCATTCGGGGAAACCGATCTGGGAGGCAACCTCAACGGAGGTCTGGATACGGGTCTGCTGACGCGCTTTTTCACGCACTGTCACCACATCACCCGCCTTCACCTGGTAGGAAGGAATATTGACGGTCTGGCCGTTCACGGCAATAGCCTTGTGGGAGACCAGCTGACGGGCTTCGGCGCGCGTAGTGCCAAATCCCATACGATAAACCACGTTATCCAGGCGGCTTTCCAGCATCTGCAGCAGCAGGGTGCCGGTGGCGCCCTTTCTCTGCGCAGCGCGCTGGTAATAGTTACGGAACTGGCGCTCCAGCACACCGTACATCTGACGGAGCTTCTGCTTCTCACGCAGCTGCAGCGCGTAATCAGACAGACGCTGGCGGCGGGAAGCACCATGCATGCCTGGAGGCGTTTCCAGCTTGCACTTGGTTTCCACCGAACGGCCGCGACCCTTGAGCATCAGGTCGGTGCCGGCACGGCGGGATTGCTTACACTTGGGACCGGTGTACTTGGCCATGTTCGTCGAATCCTGTCGCTAAATCTGGGGACGCTTAAACGCGGCGCCGCTTGGGTGGACGGCAACCGTTATGCGGTATAGGCGTCACATCCGTGATATGGGTGATCTTGAAACCATTGGCGTTCAGGGAGCGTACGGCCGCTTCACGACCGGGACCTGGCCCTTTGACGCGCACTTCAAGGCTCTTGACGCCGTGTTCGGCCGCTGCAGCGCCTGCCTTCTCGGCCGCCACCTGGGCAGCGAAAGGCGTGCTCTTGCGCGAACCGCGAAAACCGCAGGCGCCGGCAGTAGACCAGCCCAGAGCGTTGCCCTGGCGGTCGGTGATCATGATGATCGTGTTGTTAAACGTGGCATGGATATGGGCAATACCGTCCTGCACGTTCTTTTTGCTGCGCTTGCGCGCGCGAGTAGAGGCTTCAGCCATGTTCAAATCCTACTGCTTATTTGCGGATCGGACGGCGCGGACCCTTGCGGGTACGGGCATTGGTTCGGGTACGCTGACCACGAACCGGCAGTCCGCGACGATGGCGCAGGCCGCGATAACAGCCCAGGTCCATCAGACGCTTGATGTTGATAGAAATTTCACGGCGCAGGTCACCCTCCACCGCATACTGGGCCACTGCGGTACGCAAAGCCTCGACTTCACCGTCGTTCAGATCGCGCACCTTGGTATCCGGCTGGACATTGGCGGCAACACAAATATCGCGTGCGCGCGCAGGACCAACGCCATAAATGGACCGCAAAGCGATTACCGCATGCTTGTTGGCGGGGATATTGACACCTGCAATACGTGCCATTTATTACCTCACTCGACTCTTTTAACGAGGATCAAACCTGCCTGGAATGCGGCAGCGCAAAACGCGCAATTTTGCCGATTTCAGGCCCAAAAATCAACCAGGAACCCCTGGTAACTCAACCCTGCCGCTGCTTGTGGCGGGGATCCGTGCAGATGACACGCACCACGCCATGGCGACGAATCACCTTGCAGTTACGGCAGATTTTTTTCACTGAAGCACGAACTTTCATCGCTTCACTCCTAAATAAAACTGGTTAGCGGACAGTGCCGGCACGGCCATGCGACTTGAGATTGGCTTTTTTCAGCAGCCCCTCATACTGATGAGACATCAGATGAGCCTGCAGCTGCGCCATGAAGTCCATGACCACCACAACGATAATCAGCAGTGAAGTACCGCCGAAATAAAACGGCACATTCCAGTAAACGATCAACAGTTCCGGCAACAGGCAGACCGCAGTAATGTAGGCAGCGCCGGCCACAGTCAGGCGGGTCAGCACGTTATCCACGTAATTGGCGGTCTGGATACCCGGGCGCACACCCGGGATAAAGGCGCCGGAGCGCTTCAGATTGTCGGCCGTTTCGCGCGAGTCAAACACCAGCGCGGTATAGAAAAAGCAGAAGAACACGATCATCAGTGAATACATGATCACGTAGATCGGCTGTCCCGGGGAAAGCGCATTGGCGACCCAGGTGCTCACCGCACCCTCGCCCATGAAACGCACCATCGTGGCCGGGAACAGGATAATGCTGGAAGCAAAAATCGGTGGAATCACACCTGCCATGTTCAGCTTCAGAGGCAGATGCTGGGTCTGCGCCATGTACATATTACGCCCCTGCTGGCGGCGCGCATGCTGAATCGGGATACGGCGCTGGGCCCGCTCCATGAACACCACAAAGGCCGTCACGCCCAGGGCCAGGGCAAACAGGAACAGCGCACCTGCGGGGTTCATTTCACCAGTACGCACCAGCTCCAGCGTACCGCCGATGGCGGACGGCAGTCCGGCCACAATACTGGCGAAGATAATGATAGAAATACCGTTACCGATACCGCGTTCGGTCACCTGCTCGCCCAGCCACATCAGGAACATGGTGCCGGTTACCAGCGAGACAGCTGCCGTAAACACAAAACCAAAACCCGGCGCCAACGCCACGCCCTGATTCTGCAGCGCGATTGCCGCACCGGTCGCCTGAAAGCTCGCCAGCGCCAGCGTGCCATAACGGGTGTACTGGGTAATCCTGCGGCGTCCGGCTTCGCCCTCTTTCTTCATCTCTTTCAGCGATGACACCGTCGCGGTCAGCAGCTGCATGATGATAGAGGCGGAAATGTAGGGCATGATGCCCAGGGCAAACAGACTCAGGCGCTCCAGCGCACCGCCGGAAAACATGTTGAACATGTCCAGGATGGTGCCGCGTTGCGCATCAAACATCTGCGCCAACGCCTGCGGGTCAATACCCGGCACCGGGATGAAAGAGCCAATGCGATAGACGATCAGGGCACCGAGCAGGAACAGCAGACGCGAGCGCAGGTCTCCCAACTTGGACAAGTCGGGCATGCCAGCGCCGCTAGCGGCTCCAGGATTCAGTGCGGGTCGTTTCGCCATGATGCTCTCTGCTATTCCCTTCAGGCTTCGAGTATCTTGCCGCCAGCAGCTTCAATAGCCGCGCGGGCACCTTTGGTCACTGCAATATCTGCGGCCACAGTCACGGCCTTGCCAAGCTCACCCGTGGCAATCACCTTCACACGATGTACGCGCTTGGGTACAACACCCGCCGCCTGCAGAGCAGCCAGATCCACCGTCTCGGCCTCAACCTTGGCCAGGGTATCCAGACGCACTTCCGCATTGAACGGATTGGTGCGCGAACGGAAGCCGATCTTCGGCAGGCGACGCTGCAATGGCATCTGGCCGCCTTCGAAACCGCTCTTGTGGAATCCACCTGAACGGGACTTCTGGCCCTTGACGCCGCGACCCGCGGTTTTGCCCAGGCCGGAACCCGGCCCGCGGCCAACACGCTTGCCGGCATGCTTGGCACCGGCGCCCGGTTTGAGCGTATTCAGTTTCATCTTAGGCTTCCTCAACCTTCAGCATGTAGCTGATCTTATTCATCATGCCCAGATTCTCCGGGGTCGCAGCCACTTCCACCGTGTGGTGGATGCGGCGCAGGCCCAGGCCCCGCAGGCAGGCCTGATGATTCTTCAACCGGCCGGCAGAACTCTTGATCTGGGTCACACGCAGGGTTTCAACTTTTTTCTTCGCCATCGCTCAGTTCCTGCTTAGCTGAGAATTTCTTCGACCGTCTTGCCACGTTTGGCAGCGATCGATTCCGGGTCGCGCATATCCGCCAGCGCATTCACGGTCGCCTTGACCACGTTGACCGGGTTACGCGAACCGTAGATTTTCGCCAGCACGTTCTGCACACCGGCCACTTCGAACACGGCGCGCATGGCGCCACCGGCAATCACACCGGTACCGTCGGAGGCCGGGCGCATAAAGACACGCGTCGCACTGTGAGTGCCCACACTCTTGTGCTGAATGGTGCCTTCCTTGAGATGGATGCTCACCATGTTCTTGCGGGCCTTGTCCATGGCCTTGGAAATGGCCAGAGGCACTTCCTTGGCCTTGCCGTAACCAAAGCCAACGCGGCCTTCGCCATCGCCCACCACGGTTAGCGCGGTGAAGGTGAACTGGCGGCCACCCTTGACGGTTTTGGCCACACGGTTAACCGCGACCAGCTTTTCGTTCAGTTCCGGCGTGTTGCTGCCGTTTTCAAAATTCGTGCTCATAAGTCAGCCCTTAGAACTGCAGACCGTTTTCACGTGCCGCATCGGCCAGCGCCTTGACGCGACCGTGGTAACGGAAACCCGAACGATCGAAAGCGACTCGTTCGATACCGGCTTTTTTGGCTTTTTCCGCCAGGGTTTTGCCAACCAACGCTGCGGCTTCGGCATTACCGGTTGCCTTGAGCTCGGCCCGCAAGTCCTTGCCCATCGTCGAGGCAGACACCAGGGTCTGGCCGCCGGCGGGATCGATAATCTGCGCATAGATGTGCTTCGGCGTGCGATGCACCGTCAGGCGATGCTCACCCAGTTCGGCAATCTTTGCGCGGGTACGGCGTGCGCGCCGTAGCCGGGTTGTTTTCTTGTCCATGGTCGTCCTATCTCGTCTTTAATGAAGCCGGAAGTTATTTCTTCTTGGCTTCTTTACGAAGAACACGTTCGTCGGCATAGCGGATACCTTTGCCCTTGTAAGGCTCCGGCGGCCGATAGGCGCGGATCTCGGCAGAGACCTGACCCACCTGCTGCTTGTCGACACCCTTGACCAGAATCTCGGTCTGGCTCGGCGTTTCAATCGTTATGCCTTCCGGCACCGGATAATTCACCGGATGTGAAAAACCCAGCGTCAGGTTCAGATTCTTGCCCTGGGCCTGTGCGCGGTAACCCACGCCAACCAGTTCCAGCTTGCGCTCAAAGCCGTCGCTGACACCGGTCACCATATTGCTGACCAGAGCGCGCACGGTGCCGCCCATGGCCATGGTGGCGCCATCGCTGACTTCGATATTGGCCTTGCCATCGGCCACATTGATGCCGATTCCGGCCGGCAGGTTCATCTGCAGGGCGCCTTTGCTGCCCTTCACATTGACCTGCCCATCGCCGACATTCAGCTCAACGCCGGATGGCATGGGGATCGGGTTCTTAGCTACACGCGACATAACAACTGCCTCAGGCAACAATGCACAGGATTTCGCCACCCTTACCCAGCTTGCGGGCAGCGCGATCGGTCATCACGCCACTCGAAGTGGAAATAATGGCAATACCCAGGCCGCCCATAACTTCGGGCAGCTCGTCCTTGGATTTGTAAACACGCAGACCCGGCTTGCTCACGCGCTCAATCTGCTCGATCACCGGGCGACCGTCGAAATACTTAAGATCCATGCTCAGGTCACGCTTGTTGTGCTCACCATCAACGGTGCTGTAGTCGGCAATATAGCCTTCGTCCTTGAGCACATTGGCAATCGCAATCTTCAGCTTGGAAGCCGGCATAACCACACGCTTCTTGTTCGCGATCTGAGCGTTGCGAATGCGGGTCAGCATGTCGGCGACGGGGTCAGTCATACTCATGATATCGATACCCTATGTTTTACCAGCTGGACTTAACCAGACCGGGAATTTCACCACGCATGGCGGCTTCACGAAGTTTGTTACGGGCCAGACCGAATTTGCGGTAGTACGCACGCGGACGACCCGTCACGTGACAGCGATTACGCTGACGATGGGGGCTGGCATCACGCGGCAGCTTCTGCAGGGCCTGCACCGCTTCGTAACGCTCCTCATAGCTAAGCTTCGGATCGCGGATTTTGGCCCGCAGCTCATCACGCTTGGCCGCAAAACGGCGCGCCGCGTTGGCACGCTTTACTTCACGGGCAATCATGCTTTTCTTCGCCATATCTACTCTCTCCCCCGCTTATTTGCGAAACGGGAAGTTGAAGGCTTCCAGCAATGCCTGACCTTCTTCATCGGTCTTGGCGCTGGTCGTAATCGTAATATCCATACCGCGCAGGCGATCGACCTTGTCGTAGTCGATTTCAGGAAACACGATCTGCTCGGTAATACCCAGGCTGTAGTTGCCGCGTCCATCAAAGGACTTGAGATTCATGCCACGAAAGTCGCGGATACGCGGCAGCGACACATTGACCAGCCGGTCAAAGAATTCATACATGCGATCACGGCGCAGGGTGACCTTGCAGCCGATCGGCCAGCCTTCACGAATCTTGAAGCCGGCAACAGATTTACGGGCCTTGGTCACAACCGCCTTCTGACCTGCAATCTGTTCCATATCCCGGACAGCCGCATCAATCAGCTTCTTGTCGCTGGTTGCCTCACCCACACCCATGTTCAGGGTGATCTTGGTAATACGCGGCACCTGCATCGGGCTGGTATAACCGAACTGTTCCATCAGTTTTGGAACCACTTCGGATTTGTAAATATCGTTCAGTCTCGCCATCTCATTTACTCCTAGGCGTCGACCAGGTTGCCGTTGGACTTGAACACGCGCACCTTGCGCTGCTTACCGTCCTTCTCGACAAACTTGAAACCCACACGATCACCTTTGCCGGACTCGCTGTTGAACAGCATGACGTTCGAAACCTGGATCGGCATTTCCTTGTCCACGATACCGCCGGCAATGCCGCGGTTCGGGTCGGCCTTGACGTGTTTCTTGGCCATGTTCACGCCTTCCACGACCAGACGCTTTTCGTCCAGTACACGGATGACCTGGCCACGACGACCCTTGTCTTTTCCGGCAATGACGACGATCTCGTCACCTTTCTTGATCTTACGCATAGCTGCCTACTCTTAGAGTACTTCCGGTGCCAGCGAAATAATGCGCATGTACTTCTCGCGCAATTCGCGGGTTACCGGGCCGAAAATACGGGTACCGATGGGCTCCAGCTTGCCGGTCAACAGGACCGCGGCGTTGCTGTCGAAGCGGATCACCGAACCGTCGGGGCGCCGCACGCCCTTACGGGTACGGACCACAACGGCGTTGTACACCTCACCCTTCTTGACCTTGCCGCGCGGGATGGCGTCCTTGACAGTTACCTTGATGACATCGCCAATCCGGGCATAGCGGCGCTTGGAGCCGCCCAACACCTTAAAGCACATCACCTGGCGCGCACCGCTGTTGTCGGCAACGTCCAGCATGGTCTGCATCTGAATCATGGTTCTACCCCGTCCGCCTTAAGCTCAAGCCTGGTCCACGGCAGCCGCCGGGACCACCTTGACCAGTTTCCAGCGCTTGGACTTCGACAGCGGGCGGCACTGAGTCAGCACCACCATATCGCCAGTCCGGCACTCATTGTTTTCGTCATGCGCACTCACCTTGGTAGTGCGACGCACCGTCTTGCCATACAGCGGGTGCATCAGACGACGCTCAATAGCAACCGTGATGGTCTTGTCCATCTTGTCGCTTACTACACGACCGGTAATCGTGCGCATTTCCTTAGCTTCGCTCATCGCCTCTATACCCCTCAGGCCTGCTCGTTCATCACAGTCTTGACGCGCGCAATATTGCGGCGCACCTGCTGCAGACGATGTGTCTGGGCCAGCTGCCCGGTGGCCAGCTGCATACGCAGGTTGAATTGCTCCTTGCGCAGCGCCAGCAGTTCATCAGCCAGTTCACTGGCCGACCTGTTACGCAATTCTTCGACCTTCATCACATCACCGTCCGGTTAACAAATGCGGTCTTCACCGGCAACTTGGCGGCCGCCAGGCGGAAAGCCTCGCGGGCAACTTCTTCGGACACACCTTCCATTTCGTAAAGCATGCGGCCCGGCTGCACCTTGCACACCCAGTACTCGACATTGCCCTTACCCTTACCCATACGCACTTCGATAGGCTTCTTGGTCACCGGCACGTCCGGGAACACACGAATCCAGATCTTGCCGCCACGCTTGATGTGGCGGGTCATGGCGCGACGGGCGGCTTCGATCTGGCGCGCCGTAATCCGGCCCGTATCCAGACACTTCAGCCCGTATTCGCCAAAGCTCACGCGGTTGCCCACCTGGGCCAGGCCGCGGTTACGTCCTTTCATTTGCTTACGGTACTTGGTCCGTTTCGGCTGCATCATGGCGCGAGACTCCCGTTAATCCTGTCGATCAACTCTCTGCCGGCGCTTCGGCTTCTTCAGCCGGCGCTTCGCGCAGAGGTTCGAAAATTTCACCCTTGAATACCCACACCTTGATGCCGATCACACCATAGGTGGTAGAGGCTTCGGCGGTGGCGTAGTCAATGTCCGCGCGCAGGGTATGCAGCGGCACACGGCCTTCGCGATACCATTCGGTGCGGGCAATTTCAGCGCCATTCAGACGACCACCGACCTGGATCTTGATGCCACCGGCGCCCAGGCGCATGGCATTCTGCACAGCGCGCTTCATGGCACGGCGGAACATGATGCGACGTTCCAGCTGCTGGGCCACGCTTTCAGCGACCAGCTTGGCGTCCAGTTCCGGCTTGCGCACCTCTTCCACAGCCACATGCACTGGAACCTTGAGCATGCTTTCCAGCTTCTTGCGCAGGCGCTCAATGTCCTCACCCTTCTTGCCAATCACGATGCCGGGACGGGCTGTGTGAATGGTGATACGAGCGCTCTTGGCCGGACGATCGATCTGGATCTTGCTGACGGAAGCGTTCTTCAGCTCGCTCTGCAGGAAATCACGCACCTGGATATCACTGGCCAGGATCTCACGGTAGGTGCCACGCTCGGCAAACCAGCGGGAGGTCCAGTCAGCGGTAACGCCAAGGCGAAAACCGGTCGGATTTACTTTCTGACCCATAGCTCTTCTCTCTTACTCGTCCGCCACAACCACGGTAATGTGGCTGCTGCGCTTGAGGATACGATCGGCACGGCCCTTGGCGCGTGGCTTGATACGCTTCATCACAGGCGCCTGATCTACAAAAACCGCCTTGACCTTCAATTCGTCCACATCGGCGCCATCGTTGTGTTCAGCATTGGCAATCGCCGATTCCAGCACCTTCTTCATCAGGTGCGCTGCCTTCTTGGGGCTGAACTGCAGGGTCTGCAGGGCACGCTCGACCGGCAGTCCACGCACCTGGTCAGCCACCAGGCGGGCTTTCTGCGGCGATACACGCGCCATTCTGAGTTTCGCTGTCGTCTGCATAACTGCGTCCTTAAGCCTTCTTGTCGCCGAGATGGCCCTTGAAGGTCCGGCTCGGTGCAAATTCGCCCAACTTGTGGCCCACCATGTTTTCGGTCACGAAAACCGGCACATGCTGACGGCCGTTATGAACGGCAATGGTCAAACCCACCATGTCCGGAGAGACCATGGAACGACGGGACCAGGTTTTAATCGGTCGCTTGACCTTGCTGTCCTGAGCCTCACTGACCTTCTTGGCCAGATGCAGGTCAATAAACGGTCCTTTGCGGAGGGAACGTGGCATGCCTAACCTCTACTCTTAACGCTTGTTGCGACGGCGCACGATCATGCCGTCAGTCCGCTTGTTCTTGCGGGTCTTGTAACCCTTGGTGGGCATCGCCCAGGGGCTGACCGGATGACGGCCACCCGAAGTACGGCCCTCACCACCACCATGGGGATGGTCAACCGGGTTCATGGCCACACCACGCACAGTCGGGCGAATACCGCGCCAACGTGTAGCGCCGGCCTTGCCCAGCTTGCGCAGGCTGTGTTCAGAGTTACCCACTTCGCCCACCGTGGCGCGGCAATCCAGCGCCACCTTGCGCATCTCGCCGGAACGCAGGCGCAACGTAGCGTACTCGCCCTCACGCGCCACATACTGGATGGCGGTGCCGGCGCTGCGGCCAAGCTGCGCGCCCTTGCCAGGACGCATTTCCACGCAATGTACCGTGGTACCCACCGGGATATTACGCAGCGGCAAGGCATTACCTGGCTTGATCGGAGCGTCCGTACCACTCATCAGCGGTGCGCCTTCCTGCAATCCCTTGGGTGCAATGATGTAACGACGCTCGCCGTCCGCGTACAGCACCAGGGCCAGACGCGCACTGCGGTTCGGATCGTATTCCAGACGCTCAACACGGCCCGGCACGCCGTCCTTGTTGCGCTTGAAGTCAATCACGCGGTAGCGCTGCTTGTGGCCACCACCCTGATGACGGGTGGTAATACGGCCCTGATTGTTGCGACCACCGGTCTTGGACTTCTTGGCCAGCAGGGCAGCGTGCGGCTTGCCCTTGTGAAGGCCTTCGGTCTTCACCTGGACAACAAACCGGCGCCCCGGTGATGTCGGTTTGGCTTTCTGTAATGCCATGGCTAGTCCGCCTGTCTATACCAGTTACGAACGCTTACTCAGCGTTCAGAAAATCCAGCTCCTGACCTTCGGCCAGGCTCACATAGGCTTTCTTCCAGTCGCTGCGGCGACCCAGACGGCCACCAAAGCGCTTGTTCTTGCCCTTCATGTTCACAGTGGTGACGCTGCGCACCTTGACCTTGAACAGCGACTCGACAGCCTGCTTGATCTCGGTCTTGGTAGCATCCGGCAACACCCGGAAAGCCACCTGGTTGCCCTTTTCGGCGACCATGCTGGTTTTCTCGGTAATGTGCGGCGCTAACAGCACCTGCATGATTCGCTCCTGATTCACGACAGGGCCTCCTCAAACTGCTTGACTGCATCGGCAGTCATCACCACTTTCTCGTAGCCCACCAGCGCGACCGGGTTCAGGTCGCCCACCGTGCAAACCGCCACGTTGGGCAGATTGCGCGTAGCCAGGCCCAGATTCATATCCAGATCAGCGGTCACAATCAGCGCATTGCTGGCATCCAGCTTGGCCAGCTCGGCCAGGGCCAGCTTGGTCTTGGGCTCCTTGAGCTCCAGACCCTTGACCACAATAAGACGCTCCTGACGCACCAGCTCGGCAGCAATGCTGCGCATGGCTGCGCGATACATCTTGCGATTAACTTTCTGACTGAAGTCACGCGGCACAGCAGCGAAAGTCTTGCCGCCCCCGCGCCAGATGGGGCTGCGGATGGTGCCGGCACGGGCGCGACCGGTGCCTTTCTGGCGCCAGGGCTTGCGGCCACCGCCACTGACATCCGCACGATTTTTCTGTGCCTTGGTGCCCGCACGCGCGCCGGCCATGTAGGCCGTCACGACCTGGTGCACCAGCGCCTCGTTGAATTCTGCGCCGAACAGTTCCGGAGAAACCTTCAGAGCAGCCTTCTGACCTTGTACTTTCAATTCCATGATGATGCCCCGTTATTTCTGCTTGACGGCGGGACGCACGATCAGATCACCGCCCTTGGCACCTGGCACGCCACCCCTGATGAGCAGGAGGTTGCGCTCGGCATCGACGCGGACCACTTCCAGATTCTGGACAGTGCTGCGTACGTTACCCATCTGCCCCGCCATCTTCTTGCCCTTGAACACGCGACCCGGGGTCTGGTTCTGGCCAATGGAACCCGGCGCGCGATGCGACAGCGAGTTACCGTGGGACATACGCTGGGAGCTGAAGTTGTGACGCTTGATGGTGCCGGCGAAGCCTTTACCGATGGAGGTGCCCGTTACATCAACGATCTGACCATTCTCGAAGACCATGTCAACAGTAATGGCATCACCCACCTGAGCCGGACGCTCTTCGTACTGGGGTTCAGCTTCGGCAGTTTCCTGAGCCTCTTCGGATGCCTCTGCCTCTTCACCCTCGGCTTCCGCCTTGGGCGCGGGCTGGGCAGCCTGCTGCTCAATCAACTCTTTAATGGAAGGCAGGTTTTCGCCGTCTTCGAGACGAAATTCCCAGAGACCGCGACCCGCTTCGGTTGCGGCCTTCTTGAAGTGGCCGGCCATAGCCTTGGTCACGCGCGTTGCGCGGCGCTCACCGGCAGTGACCTGCACAGCAACATAACCATCAGTATCGACGGTTTTGATCTGGGTCACGCGGTTCGGCTCGACCTCAATCACGGTCACCGGCACGGAAACACCGTTTTCGGTAAACACGCGAGTCATGCCACATTTTCGGCCAATCAGTCCGATAGCCATGTTTCTAACCTCTTGCTTGTCGTCACGCCCCTGGCGGACGATAGTTCAACGAGTTTTAAAGGCCGCGCATCATACGCGGCTCTAATCCTTTTTGCTACCCCGGGAAGCCCCCGGAGTTACTGCAACTTGATCTGTACGTCGACACCTGCTGCCAGATCAAGCTTCATCAGGGCATCTACCGTTTTTTCGGTAGGCTCCACAATGTCCATCAGGCGGCGGTGGGTGCGAATTTCATACTGATCGCGCGCATCCTTGTTCACATGCGGCGAGATCAGGATGGTGAACTTTTCCTTCTTCGTCGGCAGCGGAATCGGGCCCTTCACCTGAGCGCCTGTGCGCTTGGCGGTCTGCACGATTTCGCGGGCAGACTTGTCGATCAGGCGATGATCGAAAGCCTTGAGACGAATGCGGATGTTCTGACTGGCGGACATATTCCTAACTCCGATGAAGCCTCAGGCCTTACTCGATAATCTTGGCGACGACGCCGGCGCCGACGGTACGGCCACCTTCGCGGATGGCGAAGCGCAAGCCTTCTTCCATCGCGATCGGCGCAATCAGCTCAACCTTCAGGTTGACGTTGTCACCCGGCATCACCATCTCGGTGCCATCCGGCAACTCACAGGCACCCGTCACGTCCGTGGTGCGGAAGTAGAACTGCGGGCGGTAGCCCTTGAAGAACGGGGTATGACGCCCACCTTCTTCTTTCTTCAGGATGTACACCTCACACTCAAACTTGGTGTGCGGGGTAATGCTGCCCGGCTTGGCCAGCACCTGACCACGCTCAATCTCTTCACGCTTGGTGCCACGCAGCAGAATGCCCACGTTGTCACCCGCCTGACCCTGATCCAGCAGCTTGCGGAACATTTCCACACCGGTCACGGTGGTCTTGGCAGTGTCCTTGATACCGACGATTTCAATTTCGTCGCCCACGTTCACCACACCACGCTCCACACGACCCGTAGCCACGGTGCCGCGACCGGAGATGGAGAACACGTCTTCCACCGGCATCAAGAAGGCACCGTCAATGGCGCGTTCCGGCTCGGGGATGTAGGTGTCCAGCGCTTCGACCAGCTTGTCAATCGCCTGGCTGCCAATTTCGCTCTCGTCGCCTTCCAGCGCCTTCAGGGCAGAACCCACAATAATCGGGGTGTCGTCACCCGGGAAGTCGTAGCTGCTCAGCAGATCACGCACTTCCATTTCCACCAGCTCCAGCAGCTCGGCGTCGTCTACCATGTCGGCCTTGTTCAGGAACACGACAATGTAGGGCACGCCCACCTGGCGGGCCAGCAGAATGTGCTCGCGCGTCTGCGGCATGGGGCCGTCGGCCGCACTACATACCAGAATCGCACCGTCCATCTGCGCCGCACCCGTGATCATGTTCTTCACGTAGTCCGCATGGCCCGGGCAGTCCACGTGCGCGTAGTGACGTGCGTCACTCTCGTATTCCACGTGCGCCGTGGCAATCGTAATACCACGCGCCTTCTCCTCCGGCGCATTGTCAATCTGGTCGTAAGCCTTCGACTCACCACCAAACTTCTTACCCTGCACCACAGTCAGCGCCGCCGTCAGCGTCGTCTTACCATGGTCCACGTGACCAATCGTCCCCACATTTACATGCGGCTTCGTGCGTTCAAACTTCTCTTTGGACATCTGGCAACTCCCGAGTCGCTTTCTTTATCAAAAAGTCATCAAAACTGTTGTGGAGCCCATAACCGGATTTGAACCGGTGACCTCTTCCTTACCAAGGAAGTGCTCTACCGACTGAGCTATATGGGCCAAAACCCTGTTAGTTTCATGCCACCGCCCAGTCATTTGCGGCGTGCATCATACTCCAATTTGGAGCGGGCGACCGGGATCGAACCGGCATCATCAGCTTGGAAGGCTGAGGTTCTACCATTGAACTACGCCCGCCTGGCCGGCACGTACCGGATACAAACCCGCACCCCATGTGTTGCCTGGCGGCAAAAAACCTCACAAAAACAACACGTTTTGCCTGGTGGTGGGGGTAGGATTCGAACCTACGAAGGCTGAGCCGTCAGATTTACAGTCTGATCCCGTTGACCGCTTGGGTACCCCACCGGGAAAATGCAAGCCGCGTATTGTTGTGAAATGCGCCCCTCATGTCAACCGCATTTCCGCGAAAAATACTGATTTCAACCGTATTTTTTACTCTGTGGCAATCAATAAACGCCTTTCGCCTGCCACCAGCGGCAAAAACAGCAGACCAAGCGCCCTCACGGCAAGCCGGCCTGGACAAAAATCGAGCGTCAGAAGGGAGCCCGAAGGGTGAGGCCCAGGGACGGGCCAAATAACCTGCGACAGGTCGCAGCCTTGCGATGCCCCTGAACGATCGCAAAAGTCCGGGGGGTCGAAAAAGCTGGAGCCGGCGACAGGAGTCGACGATTTTGTCCGGAACAAAATCGAACGACCGCAGGGAGCCCGAAGGGTGAGGCCCAGGGACGGGCCGAATAACCTGCGACAGGTCGCAGCCTTGCGATGCCCCTGAACGACCGCAAAAGTCCGGGGGGTCGAAAAAGCTGGAGCCGGCGACAGGAGTCGAACCTGCGACCTGATGATTACAAATCAACTGCTCTACCAACTGAGCTACGCCGGCACATAAGAAACTTGACAGCCGCCATCCATGGCGTCGCACCCGCACTCCTCCAACCACCAGCCGCGACTTCCATATCGCGTCGCTCTGCGGCGCAAAGCCGTGCTTTGCTTTTAACCACTTCGCCCAACTGAGCTACGCCGGCATACCTCTTGAGGAGGCGGCATTCTAGAGCCGCAGGCAGGCCGGATCAATTAATCTGCGGCCGACTGGGCAAGAATGCCCAACCCTTCCAGCACCAGATTGGGCGCAATTTCCCACTCACCCTGCAAAAGAGGCGCAATCACCTCCGCATCGCCACCGGTCATCAGGCGCCGCCAGGGCTGACCGTCAGCCGCCAGTCGGCCGCTGACACGGTCGATGTAACCCGCCAACGCATGCAGGGTACCGAAACTGACACAGGCATCAGTGCTGTTGCCCAGCAAGGCCGGCGCTTCGTTCAGGGCATTGGCCCGTACCTGGGTGTGATCCAGCATCGCGCGGCGCTGGGTGGCCAGACCGGGCGTAATCAACCCACCCAGATGACGGCCCGCAGCATCCACGGCATCAATCGTAGCGGCGGTTCCTGCACTGACCACTACGGCGGGTCCTGCGGCCCGATGATGAGCGGCAATAATGGAAAGCCAGCGGTCCACGCCCAGATTGCCGGGCTGCTCATAGGCATTGCTCACTCCGCAGGCACCTGCCTCACTGACAACAAAGTGCACCCCCTGCGTTCCCTGCTCGCGCGCCCAGTCATCAATGACAGGGTGCAGATCCTGATGACCCACACTGGCTACCCAGCAATCCTCAACCTGGTCAGGCATCGACCAGGCATTCAGGGCCTGGTCCAGCCCCTGATCAACATAGGCCTGTGCCGGCAGCAACTGCAGGCCCGTGCCGCTCTGTACTGCAGCCTTGATACGGGTGTTGCCGACATCAATCAGCAGCCTCATGACGCAGACACCGGACGCAAACTGACGTCACCGGATACGAAACGCTGGCGCTCGCCGCGCATACGCACCAGCAGCGCGCCGTCACGATCAACGCCCAGTGACTCGCCCTCCTGCCAGACGCCTTGCTGTTCAATCCGGATGACCTTGCCCAGACATATATCGAAGTCGGCCCACTGCAGCCGGAATGACTCGAAACCGCAGGCTTCAAAATCGGCAAGGCCCTTGAGCAAGGCGCTTGCCACAGCTGCGGCCAATACATTCCTGCCCGGCAGCGGCCTGCCTGCTTCAGCTGCCAACGCAGAAAGACTGACCCAGGGCTGATCGACTGCCGCTGCCCGCGACGGCAACATGGCGTAATTCAGCCCCAGACCCACCACGACCTGACAAGGGCCACCGGTTTCGCCCCGGTGTTCGATCAGAATACCGCCAAGTTTGCGCCCGCCCGCCCACAAGTCATTGGGCCATTTCAGACCCACATTGGCAAAACCCATCGCCCGCAAACAACCGGCGACTGACACGCCTACCGCCAGACTCAGCGCCGGCAAATCGGCCGGCATGTCCTCAAATCGCCAGAGGAAAGAAGCGTAGAGATTGGCGCCAAAGGGAGATAGCCACTCGCGGCCGCGGCGGCCACGGCCCGCGCTCTGAAACTCGGCAAGGCACAACGCAGGCGCCTGTATCTCATGCCGCGCGGCCGCCTCTGCCAGATAACGATTGGTAGAATCAACTTCCGACAGGACTTCCAGATGCTTCAAGGTCACAGATTGCCCGTCATTCAAGACCTCGAGAATTTTCGAGGCATCCAGAAGCTCCAGCGGCTGCGCCAGGCGATAGCCTTTTCCGGCTTGCGATTCGAATTGCAAGCCAAGGGATTCCAGGTTTCGCAAACGTTTCCAGACCGCCGCCCGGCTGACGCCAAGCACCTCCGCCACGGCTTCCCCGGAGTGCCAGCGCCCGTCCGCGAGCTGACGAATGAGGACGTGATTCTTGTCCATGACCGGTTTTTATTCGGAGCGCTTGCCGCCGAGCCAGTAGGTAATGCGGACTTTGTTGAAGCGGTTTTCGTTACCCTCGCGCATACGCTGAATGTTGGCCCGATGGGTATACAGAATCAGCGCCAGGGCCAGCAGGCTGAATACACCCGCCGGCGAAAAGAAGGCATGCATATTCGCCAGCACGGCCACAGCCGCAATGGCCAGCATGGTGGCCAGCCCGACCATACCGGTGATCAGCAAGGTTCCCAGCCAGACCAGTACCGCCAACGGCATGAGTGGCGTCATCAGACAGAACATGATGCCTATCAGCGTAGCGGCGCCCTTGCCACCGCGGAAACTGAAAAAAACCGGATACAGATGCCCGACAACCGCGGCCAGACCACAAAGGTAGGGAAGCCAACTGCCCAGCGCCGAACTGGACTCCAGGAAAGGAATGGGAAGCTCAGGCAGCAGTAACGCCGCAATCACACCCTTGGCGATGTCGATGACAAATACGGCAATGCCGAATACAGGCCCCTGAGTCCGCCAGGCATTGGTCGCACCGGCATTACCACTGCCCTGCTGGCGGATATCCACATGGCCACGCAAACGGCCAATCAGCAGGCCGCCCATGAGGGAGCCCAGCATATAAGCCAGCAGAATCTTGATCAGTGCATCAATCATGGTCTTGTTCAGGCCCTGTTAGCGCCAGTCGGGCGCACATTCTAGCAGCGCCCCGACGCATCCGCCCTAACTCCACCAGGCCTGGCGCCTGGCTTGCAGCTCATCACCCGCTTTGGCGCCCAATATGAGCTCCCATGTATCCAGCGGCTTCTCGCCCAGCGTCAGAACTTTTTCCAGCAACCTGTCGTCGCGGAACACCTGCAGCTGCCAGTTTTCGCCCGCCCGGGCACTGTTCAGAAATCCGTCCAGCCCGCCCGGCACAAGCCGTTGCCGGTTGATCGCCACCAGTTCATCTCCCGGTTGCAGCCCCGCCGCCTCTGCGGCTCGGCCATTGAGCACCATCTTGATGATTTCGCGCCCCTGTTCCTGCGCCGTTACGACTCCCAGGTCCGCATTGCTGCTGGCGGCAGCACCACCGCCCGGGCCGCCCGCATCCATCAAACCCGTACGCGCCCTGAGGTTGGCGTCGATGCCGAAGGCAGCCAGCAACTCGGCCACCGGAGGATCTTCTGTGCCGTGTACATAGCGGGAAAAGAAATCCAAACAGGGGCATCCGGCCAGTTCGTTCACTATGGCTTCTATACCATGCTCGGGAACCGGCTCGTCGCGGCTGCCATGCCGGCGCCAGAGCGTGCGCATGACATCGTCCAGGCTCACCTTGCCTGCCGAATCAAGACGTAGCTGCAGATCCAGACACAGCGCTACCACCGCACCCTTGGCGTAGTAACTGATAATGGCATTGGGCGCGTTTTCGTCCTGTTTGTAGAACTTGGTCCAGGCGTCGAAACTGGACTCGGCCAGCGACTGCCGGAAGCGGCCGGGCGTGCGCCACACACGCGTCAAGGTCACAGCCAGTTCATCCAGAAAGGCCTGCGGCTCGATCACCCCGGCCCGCAGCAGCATCAGTTCGTCGTAATAGGAGGTGATGCCTTCATAGGCCCAGAGATCACGAAACGGCGCCTCGGCGGCCAGATCCGATGCCGCCACCGCCGGCGGGCGGATGCGTTTCACGTTCCACAGATGAAAATACTCATGGCTGCACAGCCCCAGGAAGCGATGGTATTCCGGCGTAGCCTTGCCCAGGCCGGTCGGCGGCAGATCCTTACGGCTGCAAATCAGCGCCGAGCTGTCGCGATGCTCCAGCCCTCCGTAGCCCTGGGTCTTGACCAAGGTCAGAAACAGATAACGCTGCAGCGGTGTGCCACCGAACATGGTCTGCTGCGCTTCGCAGATTTTCTGCAAGTCAGAAGCCAGGCGTCCGGTATCAGTATTATGCTCACCGCAGAGTGCCATGCTGTGCGGCACGCCACCGACCTCGAATTCCACCCGGTCGAATTCGCCCATCTCTACCGGGTAGTCGATCAGGTCAGCATAGTTTTCAGCCCGGTAGCGGCCAAAGCCCCGCGCGTCGACCTGGGTAGCCGGCAGCGTGGTCGCCACATGCCATTCGCTGAAGGCATCACCCTGTGGCGCTTCAATGGCCACCAGACAGGCTGCCTGCTCCTGCCCGGCCACGCGCAGAAACACCGAAGTGCCGTTGAAAAAGCCGCGACTCTCGTTCAGGTAGGCGGTGCGTACCGACTCGTCATAGGCATAGATTTCATAGACCACTTCCAGCGTGCCCTTGGCCGGCTCCGCCCGCCAGGTCTGCTTGTCCAGCTTGATGATGGCCACAGGACCGTCGTCGTCTTGCGCGCGGATGCTCACGATATTGCGCGCGAAGTCGCGCACCAGGTAACTGCCGGGAATCCAGGCCGGCAGGGCCAGCACCTGGCCGTCGGAATTCGGCTGCGCGATACGGCAAGTCACTTCAAAGAGATGCGCCAGCGGCTGGGCCGGGCGAATGCGGTATTCGATCATGCAACTCCAGCAATCATGAAACTCGAGAGAGAAAATCCAACTTACCCGGCCGGTTGACCGGTCGGCGGCTCGTTCTTAACTTAAGTCCGTTTTATCCATTGCAAACAGGACAACCAGATGAGCACGGACACAATACGCTACGACGGCAAGACTATCATTATCACCGGCGGCGCCGGCGGCCTGGGGCGCGCTTTTGCCCGCCTGCTGGGCTCGCGTGGCGCCAATCTGGTGATTAATGACCTGGGCAGCAGTGTGACCGGCGAAGGCGCCGACACCAGCGCGGCCGAAAAATTTGCCGAAGAACTCAAGGCCGATGGCATCAACGCCGTGGCCAATCACGACACCGTCACTACCATGGACGGCGCCCAGGCCATTGTGCAGGCCGGCGTGGAGGCCTTCGGCAGCGTGCACGGCGTCATCAACAACGCCGGTATTCTGCGCGACGTATCCTTTGCCAAAATGACCGAAGACGACTGGGACGCGGTGCACAGCGTGCACATGCGCGGCGCCTTCTGCATGAGCAAGGCCGTGTGGGAACGGTTCCGCGAACAGAACTACGGCCGCCTGGTCATGGTGAGCTCGCATGCCGGCCTGTTCGGCAACTTCGGCCAGGCCAACTACAGCGCTGCCAAGATGGGCCTGGTGGGTCTGGGCCAGACACTGGCGCAGGAAGGTGCCAAGTACAACGTGCGCACCAACATGATCGCCCCGCTGGGCGCTTCGCGCATGACCGAAACCATCCTGCCGCCGGAAGTGCTGGCCCAGCTCAAGCCGGAATACGTGGCCCAGGTCATCGGCTACCTGTGCAGCGAAGGCTGCGAAGCCAACGGCGATGTTTTCGAAGTGGGCGCGGGCCGGGTTTTCCGCCTGAAGTGGCAGCGCAGCGCCGGTCTCAACGCGGGCGAAAACCTCAGCCCAGAAGCCATCCGCGACCAGTGGAACGATCTGATCCAGCCCAAAGAACCGCTGACCACCCTGGGTATCCAGGAGATCATGACCGCTTTCCTGAGCTAGGCCCTACTTGCCGGTCGACCCCTGCCAGGCTTCGGCAGGGGCGGCCCCCTCCTCTTTCAGCGCTTCGTAACGGTCGTAGCCGTCCGAGCGGGTACCGAACAGCTTGTCCATGTAACCCAGGGCGCCGGCAAAGTTGCCCTTGAAGCGGCCATGGTGAAAGTCGTGGTAGCTGGTGCCGTCATAGAGCGGCAGGAAGCGCAGCGGATTCCAGGGCAGGTCATAACCGAAATGCCCGTCGGCCGCTTCCAGCTGCCGCACCACCACCCAGATCCACAGCGTCAGTACATGCGCCCCCAGCAGCACCGGCCCCACCAGAATCAGGGAGATGGTCGCCAGGTATTCGCCCCAATGCAGGTAGTTACCGGCCACGGCGCAGGGTGTGCGTACGCGATGATGGTAGGCATGCACATGCTTGAACAGCCAGCGGGTGTGCATCGCCCGGTGCATCCAGTAGTAGAGAAAATCATCCAGCACGATAAAGAACAGCACCTGGGCGACGATCACGTACCAGGCGGGCAGCGGACCGGCGTGCACACCGCTGAGGCGCAGCAGCGGCCAGCTCAGCACGATGGAGACAAAACCCACGCTGTAGTTGACGGCCATGCTCCGGTAGCTGGCTTTCATCCAGTATCCGACATCGATCTTACGGTCCTGGATACGGTATTTACGCAGGGATGGAAAATCCTTCCAAGCCAGCCAGGTCATGGGCAGGGCCCAAACCTGGAACGCCACAATACCGATCACGGTAGAACCCACCGGAAACAGCCAGAACAGCGGTTCGCTGTAAATGGTCTTTATATAGTCGAGGAAGCCTGCCCACTCCATACGGGCAAGTTAACGCGAACTTATTCTGACGTCCACTTGAACCAGGTGGCGCCCAGCAGCATGAACACGAGCGTCATGACCAGCAGCGCAACGAGCGGATACAACACATCACCAAGTCCGGCCCCGTCCAGCATGATGGCGCGCGCGCCATTGAGCAGATGCGTCAGCGGGAAGATATCAGCCGCACGCTGCAGCAATGGACTCATCCCCTCAAGGGAAAACCATACCCCGGAGAGAAACATCATGGGCCAGCTGAGCACGTTAAGCAGCCCGCCGGCCAGTTCTTCGCTGGTAACGCGGGCGGATACGCTCAGCCCCAGCGCAATCATGGCGACCGCGCCCACCAGGGTGAGAATGAACAGATCCAGATAGCTGCCCTGCATACGCAGATCAAGCAACCAGACGGTACCGCCGAAAATCACCACCGTAATGCCGATGATCAGCAACAGGCGGGACAGCACCTGGGCACAGATGAATTCAAAGGCGGTCAGCGGTGTGGCGTTGAGACGTTTCAGGTAACCGTTCTTGCGGTAGCGCACGATCACATAGCCCACTCCGAACAGGCAGGAGAACATCATGTTCATGCCAAGAATGCCGGGCACCAGCCAGTCGACATAACGAATCTCTTCGCCGTCGACCACACTGCGCTGCAAGGCTGGCCCCTGCGTACCGACCAGCATGCGTTCCAGTGTGTAACCCTTGGGCGACGACTCGTTTACCCAATACTGGCCGCTTTGCAGATCGATCATCATATCCACCTTGTGGTGGATCAACTTGTCCATGTAGGCATCGGCACTGTCAATGCGGATAAAGTCCACATAGCGGGTATCCAGAAAGGGATGCAGCTCGGCCGTAAGCACCTGTGCCTGTGTTGCCACCGCCACTTTGTACAATGGCTTGCCGCCGCCGGAAAACAGCAGCGACAGACCCAGTACCAGCAGGATGGGCAGCACGATATTCCAGCCCAGCGAAGAACGGTCCCGCAGGAATTCGAGGTTGCGAACCTTGGTCAGCGCCACTATGCGCCGCAATGAAGCTCCCGGATTCATCCCCGCAACTCCTTGCCGGTCAATTCGAGGAACAGGTCTTCCAGCGTACGCGGCCGCACCACCATGCGACTGAGCGACACCCCGTGTTTCAGCAGTGCACTCACGGCCGCTTCCACGTCATCGGTGACGATTTCCACTGCCCCCCGCTTGCTCAGCACCTTCAACGGGAATTGTTCAGCATCCAGCCGGAAATCCTCGGCCGGCAACTCAATCACACTGTCATTGAAGTGTTCGGTGAGCAGATGTCCCGGCGATCCCCGGGCAATGACCTTGCCGTGGTCCATGATGGCGATCTCATCGCAGAGCCGGTAGGCCTCTTCCATGTAATGTGTGGTGAGAATCACCGTCTTGCCGCGCGCCTTGATGCGCTCCACCAGCTCCCAGAAATTGCGCCGCGCCTGCGGATCCAGGCCCGTGGTCGGCTCATCCAGAAACAATACCTGGGGATCATTAACTAGCGCGATAGCCAGTAATAACCGCTGTCGCTGACCGCCGGACAGCATGGCTGAATCCCGCTCCAGTAACGGCTGCAAGGCACAGACCTCGATCAGCTCGTCCATCGGCATGGTTTTCTGATAGAAGCTGGCAAACAGATTCAGCTGATTCGCCACGGTCAGATAGTCCTGCAGGGCGGTATTCTGAAACTGAATGCCGGCCTCTTCCTGAAAACGTCTGCCCAGGGGCTCGCCCTTGTACAGCACTTCGCCCGAAGTCGGAGGCAGGATGCCTTCCATGATTTCCACGGTGGTGGTCTTGCCGGCGCCATTGGGGCCGAGCAAACCGAAACACATGCCCTTGCCCACAGTAAAACTGATGCCGTTCACAGCCTGAACGTTGGGGTAATGCTTGATGAGATTGCGAACTTCGAGAATGGCGGACATGGCATTGAGCTTTTTGCAGCCGCGAGAGAGTAACACAGCCCGCCTGCTCCTTGCGGTTTTTCATACGGTGCAAGGGGACTTTGTTAGGTTTAGGCTTGTAACACTAACGGCCGACAGCGGGGGTCGGGCATGACGGGAAAACACAAGTACATGGCAGCCATCATCGACCTCAGCGGCGTACTGTATATCGACGAGCACGCCGTACCCGGCAGCGTTGAAGCCTATCAACACCTCCTGGATAGCGGCCTGCCGCATTGTTTCCTGACCAATACCACACGGCAAACGCGGGACAGCCTGTGTCGTAATCTGCAGCACATGGGCTACGATATTGCTCCCGAGCGTGTCATGACAGCCGCCTCCGCGGCGCATGCTTATGTGCAACAACACAGACTACGCCCATACCTGTTGATTCATCCCGACCTGCAAGATGAATTTGACGACCTGGATTGCCAGAATCCGAATGCGGTGGTGGTTGGCGACGCCGGCCAGAATTTCACCTATGAACGTATGAATGCCGCCTTTCGTGTACTCACAAATAATGGCGACGCGCCCCTCATCGCCATGGGCGCCAACCGTTATTTCAAAGAAGATGACGGCCTGTCGCTGGACATGGGGCCCTTCGTCCGCGCCCTGGAATATGCCAGTGGCCGACGAGCCGTGTTTACCGGCAAACCCGCCGCCAGCTTCTTCCGGGCTGCCCTGCATGCCGTGGACAAAAGCGCAGCAGAAACCGTCATAATCGGCGATGACTTGGAGAACGATATTGGCGGCGCACAGGCCACAGGGATTGATGGCATCCTGGTAAGAACCGGGAAATTCCGGCCGGAAGATGAAACAGCGACTATGGCTCCCCTCGCTATTGTGGATAATTTTTCCGCAGCCATCGACAGCATCCTATAGACCGGAATCGGTAGCTGTTATTCTGACTGCATACCAAGAAACAGGGGGGGGGCATGAGACGCTCTTACACTTTTATCAGCGCACTAGCATCCTTGAGCTTGCTGATGAGCAATGGCTGCGTACAACACCATAAGCACTGGGGGGAAGATGCCAGCCCGCTACCGGGATGGCGTGCCGTGGGCGAAGCCGCCAAAAACGCTTTCTCAGACCCCCAGACTTGGGGGCCGCTCATTGCCGCTGGCGCCATAGTAACACTGGATGCCGATGACAAAATCACTGACTGGGCAGTCGACAAGGATCTCATGTTCGACAGCACTCGAGCGGCAAGCGACGCAAGTGACGATTGGCTCGACGCAACAGAGGCGCTTGTGTATGCGACTGCCTTAGTCACACCGAGCGGCGAAACGCCCGGAGAATGGCTATTCAACAAGGGCAAAGGCCTGACGGCAACATACCTGATCACGAAAAGCAGTTACACAATTTCAGAAAACGCCAAAAAACCATTCAACCGGGAACGACCGGATGGTTCCAATGACAAAAGCTTCCCCTCGGCCCACGCCCTGCGAGCCTCCATGCATGCCGCCATAGCCAGCCGCAACGTGGATGCCATGGGTATTGATGATACGGCCAAACTGTTCGCCAAGGGCGGCTTTTACACGCTCGCCGGCATGACTGCCTGGGCACGTGTGGAAGCCAACAAGCACCATCCTTCTGATCTGCTCGTAGGCTATTCGATAGGACGATTGTTCGGCATCTTTCTGAACGATGCCTTTATTACGCCTTACACAGGAAATAAAATGCGCCTTAGTGCGAACGCTGGCAATGGCAGTTGGCGACTGAGCATGGAAGGAAATTTTAATTGACTACCCGATCGACCGTTGAATCACCCTGCGTGAGCATCTGTGAACTGAATGAGCAGGACATCTGTCTCGGTTGCGGCCGCTCGCTGGACGAAGTCGGTGCATGGCTGACAGCCAGCGAAGAAGAAAAACGCCAAATTCTCTTGCGCGCCGAGGAACGTCGGCAACGGCAGTTACAACAGGCGTAAAAAGCGCTCCAGATAGCGGGCGGCATCAAGCATGTGCGAGCCGTACCAGCTGAAAGCCTCCCCATCCACCAACATGATGTCAGCCTGTGGCAACAGCATTTCCAGTTCGATCTGGTGCTTGTCGCGGAAGGGATAAGGTTCCGAGCTGAGCAAAACCACGTCGGGATTTTCAGCCGCCAGCATTTGCAGTGTGAACTCCGGATAACGGTCAGCACCGGCGAATACATTGTCGAAGCCCAGTCGCTGCAACACCGCGTCTATGAAGGTGCCCGAACCTGCCGCCATGAACGGCTTGCGCCAGATCAGATAAGCCACTTTCAAGGACTCTGACAACACAGGCAGCTTTTGCCAGGCGCCATCAATGGCTGCCGCCAGTTGCCGTGCCTTGTCGGCCTCGCCGCAGACTTGTCCCAGGCGCTCGATCATGTCAAAGGCGCCCGGAATATCCACCACTTCGGTCACGTATACGGGATACTGTTCCGCCAGGCGCTCAACATCCCCGCGGTTATTCTCTTCTTTCTCGGCGATAATCAGATCGGGTTGCAGCGCTTCGATAACTTCGAACTTCAGTCGCTTGGTACCGCCCACTGACGCCTTGCCCTGTACGCGATCTTCGGGATGTATGCAGTAACGTGTCAGCCCGGCAATACGCGCATCCAGCCCCAGCACGAACAGCGTTTCGGTAATCGAGGGACAGAGCGAAACGATACGCTGTGGCGGGCCGGCAAGCCTGACTTGCCGGCCCAGCATATCGGTGTGATTAAAGGGCTGCGGCACTCAGTGACATGAAGTCTTCACTGCCAGCGCGCGCCATCTCGCAACGCCCCTGCACTTCCGGCAGCAGCCGTTGGGCGAAGAATTTAGCCGTTGCCCGCTTGGCCCGGGCAAAGTCGTCATCACGGCCAGCCACCGCCTGTACCGTGCGCAACCAGTTGTAACCCAGCAGCGTCAGGGCAAAGCCACGCAGGTAATCCGCGGCTCCGGCGCCGGCATCGTTCGGATCGTTATTGAAGCTGTTCTGAATCCAGTCGGTTGTCGCTTTCAGCTCCCCGACAGCCTTGGCCAGCGGTCCGATGAGCCATGCGAGATCAGCATCCGCGCCCTCTATAGCGGTATTAACGGCATCAAAGAAGCGCTGCGGCAAACGGCCGTTATGCATCAACAGCTTGCGGCGCGCCAGGTCCATCGCCTGGATACCGTTGGTGCCTTCATAAAGACAACATATCTTGGCATCGCGGGCAATCTGCTCAATACCATGCTCGCTGATGTAGCCATGACCGCCGTAGACCTGGATGGCCATACTGGCGAGTTCCACGCCGGAGTCCGTAAGAAAAGCCTTGTGGATAGGGGTCAGCAGTTCCACCCAGTCCTGCGCCTCTTCCCGTACCGCCTCGTCGGCATGGTGCGTGGCCAGGTCGAGATACTTCGAAATCTCATAGGCCAGCACACGCCCGCCTTCGGTGATGGCTTTCATGTGCATCAGGGTACGGCGCACATCCGGATGCTCGACGATCAGATTACTACCGTTGTAGGCCTTGCCCTGAACGCGTTCACGCGCATAGTTGATAGCGTTCTGGGTCGCCAGTTCACACAGGCCCAGTCCCTGGAAGCCGACCATGATGCGCGCCAGATTCATCATGACGAACATGTTCTGGATGCCTTGGTTGGGCTTGCCCACCAGCCAGCCCTTGGCGCCGTCGAAAGCCATGGTGCAGGTGACCGAGCCGTGCATGCCCATCTTTTCCTCGATGGACACGGCCTTGACGGCATTGCGCTCACCCAGCGAACCATCTTCGTTGACCAGATATTTGGGCACCACGAAAGTCGACAGGCCCTTTACGCCCGGGGGCGAATCCGGCAGACGCGCCAGCACGAAGTGGATGATGTTATCCGCCATCCTGTGCTCGCCGGAGGTGATGAAAATCTTGCCGCCTTCAATAGCGTAGCTACCGTCTTCCTGCGGAATGGCCTTGGCCTTGACCGCACCCACATCAGACCCGGCCTGCGGCTCGGTCATGCACATGGTGCCAGTCCATTCGCCCGTGGCCAGCTTGTGACAGTAAGTTTGTTTCTGCTCGTCGCTGCCGTTGGCCATGATGGCTTCATAACAGTCCTGGGTCAGACCGATGTAGAGCTCGAAGGCTACGTTAGCGCCGCAGACCATTTCGCCAACCACTTTGGACAACACAAACGGCAGGCCCTGGCCACCAAAGTCCGGCTCGTTGGCCAGACCGATCCAGCCGCCTTCCTGAAACAGCTTGTAGGCTTCGACATAACCCGGTGGTACGTCCACTTCCCCGTCGGCATATTTACAGCCGATCTCATCGCCCTTGTGATTCAGAGGGGCGATTTCCTCTTCGATCACCTTGGCGGCTTCTTCCACCACACCCGCCACGATGTCCGGGCTGGCATCGGCAAAACGCTCAATGGCGGTCAATTCGTCGATCTTGAGAATATCGTTGAGGACAAACAGGATGTCCTGGGTGGGGGCCTTGTAGCTCGCCATGGGTTACTCCGTATTCATAGTCCCGCGAAGGGCGCGCAGGCTAGCATAAATGCCGGTTTCAGGCACTTCAGGGGGTAATCAGCTTACCTCATCGGCGGGCAACAGATCGGCGAAAACGAAACCATCCCGCTCAACCACCTGGCCCTTCCTTAAGGGTATGGCATGCTGAAACATCGGGCCTGCAAAGACAAAACTGTGGAATTCACCGTTCTCGCCACAGGGATCAACCGCGGCAGGCAGATCATCCAGCAACCCGGCATCGAAATCACGGCCGACAAACTCCTGCGCCAACTGGCCTGGATCCACGCAGGTCAATACTGCCTGCAAGCCCGCCGCCACCATGCTTTGGGCCAGCTCTGATGTCGGCTGCCCCCACAGGGGAAACACAGGGGTGATGCCGGTGCCCGCCAGTTGCTGCTCGCGGTATTGGCGCACGTCTTCAAGAAACAGGTCGCCAAAGGCCATGTGGCCAATACCCATCTCCCTGACCTTGGCTATGAAGGCCGCCATGCGCTGCTCATATTCTTCGTTGCTACAGGGCCAGGGCAGTTCGATGATATGCAGCGGCAAGCCGGCGGCATCCGCCTGCGCCCGCAACAACGCTATCCGCACGGCATGCATGGCCACCCGCTCGAAGGCCTGGTTGACGGTTGTCACCAGGCCAGCCACTTCATAAATCTCGGATTGTTGCAGCTGATACAGCGTCCATGCACTGTCCTTGCCGCTGCTCCAGCTCAGCAGAATCGGTGTTTTCATCAGCAGGATTGTATAGGATCAGAGTTCGCTGGCTCATGGCTCGGGTAGACTGACCATCACTTTGGGAGAAACACATGCAACGTGTCTTGGTATTGATCATGGCCATGCTGGCAAGCGCCTGCGGCCAGCAGGATATTGAAGACGGCGAACATGTCTGGAAGGAACAGATGCAGACCATGGATAAGGCCCGCGAAGTGGAACAGACGCTTCAGGAAGCCGACAAGCGGCGGCGTGAAGCGGCCGAGGCAGAGACAAACTGATGCCGGCCCGTTACGCCCTGATCGTCGCCGCCATGGCAGGTTTGAGCGGAGTTGCCCTGGGCGCCTTTGGCAGTCACGCTCTGCGTGGCCAGGTAAGCGAACAACTGCTCAATGCCTGGAAAACCGGCGTGGAATATCAGCTTTATCATGCCCTGGCGTTGATGCTGGTCGCAGTGTTGCAAATCCAGCGCCCGGAACTGGCAGGGCTTAAATTCGCCTCAGGCGCCTTTACTGCCGGTATTTTGCTGTTCAGCGGCAGCCTGTACCTGCTGACACTTACCCAGATCAGCAAACTGGGCATCATCACACCTTTCGGCGGCACCGCGCTTATGGCCGGCTGGCTCGCTTTGCTGATCGCTGCCTGGCAATGGCCAACGACCTGAAACCGATACCCAGCGACTAACCTGCGATTGCCGTGCCCCAGTAGTTGAAGGTCAGGGGGCGTGGCCCCTTGAGATACATGGTGTCGAGTTCCTGCACGTCGAATCCGCCCTGTTCCAGCAGACTGGGCACCGGGCGGTTGAGGTTGCAACCACCCGCTATGGGCTTCCAGATAGGATTCAGGCGATCCTGCCAGCGCTGCACGGACGCATCCGGAGCCTTGCCATGTTCGCAGAAAATCAGGCGTCCACCCGGCTTGAGTACACGCCGCATCTCACCGAGAGCCTGTACAGGGTCCGGGATGGTGCACAAGGTATAGGTACAGACCACCGTGTCGAAGCTGGCATCTCGCATGGGAATTTCTTCTGCCGGCAGCCCGACCAGTTCGACATCCAGCCCGGCACGAGCAATCCGCTTGGCCGCCAGCCGGTGCATCTGCATGGCAGGATCCAGCCCCCAGATCTTCTCGACTCGGCCCTTGTCATAATGCTGCATATTCAGACCGGTGCCTATTCCGATCTCCAGCACCTTGCCATGCGCCATGGGTACCACTTTTTCACGCTGATGCGTGATGTCCTTCATGCCACAGGCAAAGTCCAGCAGATAGGGCAGCAAAAAGCGGTCGTAGAGATTCATCATGCATTCCCCGGCCAGGTTGAGTTGAGACTATACCCCGCTGGTTCCTCTATCGATACCGGGCCAGTTGAATGGCCTCCTGCCGCGCCGCAAGACTTTGCTTCCAGCTCACATGCTGCTGGAACTGGGCCTCAATCACCGCCAGGTTCTCACCTTCATAACCAAACAGCGCTATGCTGCCACCGTGCAGATCTGACACGGCAACCAGCTGCGCCTGCTTCAGGCCGTTTTCGTTACGGGCATCCGTACCTGGTATGAGAAAGACGGTGACCGGGCCGCGTTCCCCTTGAACTACAAGATGCGCAGACGCTCGCCCCCGCACCGGGCACAAACGGGCATGAGTCAGATTTTCCGGGTACTCTCCCTGCCACTGCCCACCGATATCCCGCATGACCATAGCCAGGCGCTGAGCCGCATCGGTCTGGGTCGGCAGCATGTGCAAGGGGTCTTCCATCATATGGCGCGCCAGTTCCGGCACGACATTGGGTTTGCTGCCCACGGCATGCAATATCACGCCCAATGCTACCGACACCATGACCGTCGCTGCCATGGCCTGCCACCTCGGCCAGCTATGTGCCGAGGGCTTTTCGAAACTACCTTCAAAGGCGATCTTGCGATCCAGACCTTCCGGCACTGTTACGTCCATCGCCGTCTTCAGCTTTTCCTCGGCTTCCAGTATGCGTCGACGATATTGCTGGCAGCATTTGCAGGAATAAATATGCATTAACAGACGGGGGCTGCGATTGGTCGGCTCCGTCAGACAGATGCGGCGTACGTCCAGACAGTTCATGCGCCCCCCTCCTGCAACAGTTCATCGGGAACCAGCCCTTCGCCAAACTGGTCGAGCACGCGCTTGCGCGCCCGGAACAGGCGCGTCATGACCGCACTGGGGGAAAGTTCCAGCGCGGCTGATATTTCCTTGACCGAGTAGCCGAATATCACCTGCAGGGCCAGGGGCTCACGGTATTCAATCTCCAGAGCCATTATCTGTTGGCGCATTTTGTTGCGATCCACCTCCATCAATACGTCCTGCGATTGCGGATCCTCGACAATTTCCTCATCCACATCGGCAATATCCAGGCGCTTGCGTTCATAAATCCGGGCATGCTCACGCCTCAGGGTAGTAATCAGCCAGGCTTTCACGGCCTTGCTATCGCGCAGTTGGTGCATAAAGCGCCAGGCCCGCAATAAAGTTTCCTGCACCAGGTCTTCCGCCAGATGCGGATCACGGCAAAGCCAATAGGCGTAGCGATACAGATCATCGGTGAGGGCACCGACCATCAGTTCAAAACGCTTTTGTTTGCTGCTCATGCTGAAAAGACCCGCCTCAACGCATTTACATTGCAATGAATGCCGCGATTTTTATCGCGCATTCCCGGACCAGTAGCAACACATCATTCAGCCAGTATTCAGCTACGCAAGAGCAAGCTGATCGTGTATCAGTCAGCCGCCCGGAGATAAATCATGAAACTGCGTTATATCACGGCTTTTTGCCTGGCTCTTGGAATTTTCGCGCTTTCCGGCACGGCCAGTGCCCACGACAGTTTCAGGTCCGGGCATTACGGACATTACAGTTACGGTCACGGCCACAATAGTCACCGCCGCCACCGGCGCGATTATTATCGCGGGCACCGCTATGGCCACCGCCACCATGCCCGCTGTGGCCACTACTACCCGCGTTATCGCCGGCATCGCCACTACCATAACGACGCCTGGATCCAGTTCGGTTTTCGTCTGGATTAGCTCAGGCGGGTTCGTCACCGGTCCTGGGGGAACGTGACCACCAGGCGGCCAGCAAAGAGCCCGAAATGTTGTGCCAGATGCTGAATAGTGCCCCGGGAAGTGCTGCCTTGGCCGTAAAATACTGAGTGGCCAGGGCAACCGCCAATCCCGAATTCTGCATCCCTACTTCAATGGCGATGGTGCGACTCACCTGCGGTGACTGCCCCAGCATACGGGCACAACCGTAACCGCTGATCAGACCACCGGCGTTATGCAGCATCACTGCCAAAGCCAGGGTGATACCCATCTCTGCCAGCCCTCCGGCATTGAGCGCGACGATTATCCCGATCACATAGACAATTGCGACCACGGATAACAGCGGGAAAAGCGTCTGTATCGCCTGCATACGCCGACCGAAGAGCCGGTTGACAGTCATCCCGACAACTACCGGAAAGAGCACTATCTTGAGCAAACTCAATAACATATCTAATACAGGCACTGACACGCCGTGGCCTACATAGAGCCAGGTCAGGGCTGGTGTAACCACTACGGCCAACAGAGTCGATACCAGCGTCATCGAAATTGATAATGCCACGTCACCCCGCGCCAGGTAACAGATGACGTTTGATGCCGTACCTCCAGCCACGCTGCCCACCAACACCATACCCACCATGAGGTCTTGCGGAAGTTTCAACGCAAGGCTCAGCATGCTGGCGAGCAAGGGCATCCACAGGAACTGGAGAAAAACGCCCAGCAGAATAAGCCATGGGCGCCGCAGGACATACGCGAAATCACTGGCCGTCAGGGTCATTCCCATGCCGAACATGATCAACATCAGGCAGGGAACAATGAGTGATTTCTGGTCTGACAGCCATTCAGGTTGCCAAAGGGCGTAAGCCGAAAATAACAATGCCCATACAGGAAACAGGCGAGTCAACGCTGTCAGCATTTAGTAGCCGGGTGTTATTGCACAATTACAGAACTGAGGTGATGCGTATTCCCTTTCGCCCCGCCAAACGCACCAGCCGGCGCTGGTCGGCCAGCGGCATATCGCTGATCAGTTTCAGAAGAGACTGCATTCGTCCCTGTTGTTCGGCCACCTCGATGAACTTCAGATGCAGGCCTTCCTCCTGATTGGCGATATTGGCAGCCAGGCGTTCGCGCGCATGGCCGCTCAATGATTGCCATATAACCAGCAATTGCGACCAGGTATTCAGCCGCAGAGAGGCCCACAGGAGGTCAGTCATGTCTGTATGCGCCAGATCCGCCAGCCGCTCGCCTAGCTGCCTTTTGGTCGATGCATCCAAGGCTTCAACAATGTCGAAAATCACCTGCCAGTTGTCATCGGTCTCGGCTGCACTGAACAGGCCGGGAAGTCGCTTTGTCGGCAAATGTGCAATGGCTGGCGCCAGCAGATATTTGTCTTCCACCTGCGTTGCAATCTTGAGCAGATCATCGCCCGAATACAGCACCCTGACCACTGAAGTTATGGAACGCGGCGAAAGGTAGGCAACCAGGCCGCTCATTTCGGCAAAGGCCCGATCATCTGCCAGATACTTGGCAATCCGGCCTGTCGTCTCGGGGCTAATCAACAGCAGCAACGCTTGCAACTGGTCAGGTTCAATACAGCGTGTGGCATTAACGAGATAGTCGGTAGACAAGTGCTCAACGATGGCGGCAGCTTTCCGGGGCGGCATTTGAGCAGCCAGACTCGCCGTGCTGGGCGGTTGGAGAAAGCGCTCGATAAACCAGGCACTTATACGTGCCGGTAACAAGCGTCCCGCCCATATCAGAAAATTGTGTTCTGCAACCGGCGTTTCACGCCGTGCCTGTTCTTGTATCTGACTTTGCAACTGGACCATAAAACAAGTGTACGCTTTCCTATGCCGCTGTGCAGCATAAAAACACCACTCTTCGTGTCAGTAATCGGCTATTTGCAACGTAGGTGAGCATGTTCGGATCAGGCAGCTGTTTTACGCGGCCTGGCGGCCCGACATCTTGGCCTCCAGTGCCCTGAAGAACGCCTGATGATTGATAAAATCCTGCCCATCGCCCTGTGTGACCATGCCCAGGCCAAGTCGCATCTCCAGGTCCTTTCTTTCACCGTTGGCAATAAACTCACAGGCCTGCTCCTGTTGCAGAGGTTTGCAACGTTCCTGCACCTGCGCAGCGTTCATGCCCGGCACAACAGCGACGAATTCACCACCGGCATAGCGCGCCACTACGGCAGAATCGGGAAGACAGCGTTTGATAGCCCTGGCCGCCACCCGTAACATCTGATCACCGGCCTGGTGCCCGTAGTCTGCATTTGCCTTACGCAAACCCTGCGTAACAATCATGACCAGCGTGACCGGCTTTCCTGTCTTTCTGGAAGCCGTGATGACGCCTTCCAGATAGCGATCAAGGTAACTGCGGTTATACAGGGCTGTAATCGGGTCGTGATAACCCGAGGTCTCGAGTATCTGGTATCGGCTATCAAGCGCCTTGGTTGCGTGCTGTAGCCTGTCCACTTTCTGGAGCGCATCGATATTGCGGCCAACAAGAATTTCACGAGCCTGTTCAAGTATGGAATCTGCTGCACCTGCAGGCACCAGGCTGGTAGAGAAAAGCAACTCGATATCCGGAATCAGCCCGGCGATGCGCTCAATAACCTTCTGAAAGTTCTCGTGGTCGAAATTGAGATAGTTATAGGCCAGGTGTCCCAGCTTGACGAAGGATTCCCTGTCGCCATTATTGACGAACAAATCTGCCACTACGCCGGAAAGCGCCACCACACGCGCAAATTTTCCATACAGACTCTGTTCCGGGAGACGCTTTGCATTGTGACTGTTCCGCACCACTATCCAGGTGCGCTCTGAGAGATTCCATGTTTTCAGTATCTCGGCACCCAGCTCGGCGTGATCCATTTCCATGCGCGCCTTTTCATAAGCAACGAGTTCGTCGTGTTTGTACTGCGCATCACCCAGTTCCGCATAAAAATCGGGCTCGGCACGATCTACAGCCAGCATGCCGACATCCTGCAACAATGCCGCCAGGAACAGTTCTTCCAAGTCCTGAACGCCTACGAATTCACCGAGCACCTTGGCTGCTGTGGCAGCGAGTAGTGTGCGCTTCCAGAAATACGTGTAATCGAGTCCATTGCCTGCCTCTTTTTGCATAGCTGCAACCAGCGAAAACGACAGGGCAATAGAGATAGTCTGCTTCAGACCCATAATTACAATCGCCTGATGGACGATTTCCACCTGACGAGGCTTCACGTACAGCGGTGAATTCACCATGCGCAGGACTTTACAGGCAATGGCAGGGTCTTTGTTGACCAGATTGGCGACTTTTCCTATCGAGGCATTTTCATCGCGCGCCAACTCGATGATCTGGGTAGCTATGGCAGGCAAACTCGGCAGGGCCGTCGCCGACTTCATGATCTTTGCGGGTTCTACCTTCATCGCGTGGTCCGTGCATTGTATGGAACAGGTTAAAGACGCCTGTAAACCCTATCGGCTTCTTGCACGGAAACTTAAGCGATATGCCCTGGTACGGAAAATAAAAAAAGCCCCTGACTTAGTCAGGGGCTTTCTCAATTAAAAGCCTGGCGGTGACCTACTTTGCTCGTATCGTCCTGATACTCGCCCTCGGCTTCGCCTCAGGGCAGTTCGCTTTGCTCACTGACCAAATCTGTTCCATACAGATTTGTCACTGCGTTCGAGCAGGACATAGCTAACCCTGAAAATAAAAAATCCCCAGCTCTAACGAGCTGGGGATCGTTTATTTAAAAGCCTGGCGGTGACCTACTCTCACATGGGGAAGCCCCACACTACCATCGGCGATGCATCGTTTCACTTCCGAGTTCGGTATGGGATCGGGTGGTTCCAATGCTCTAATGCCACCAGGCATAGCTAAAACTTAACAATTGGGAATGTCGAACAACTGACACTGTCTGGTCAGGCACTCAAAAATGCTTGAGCGTTATATGGTCAAGTCTCACGGGCAATTAGTACTGGTTAGCTGAACCCATTACTGGGCTTACACATCCAGCCTATCAACGTTGTAGTCTGCAACGACCCTTCAGAGACCTTAAAGGTCTGGTGAGATCTAATCTTGTGGTGGGCTTCCCGCTTAGATGCTTTCAGCGGTTATCCCTTCCGCACGTAGCTACCCTGCTATGCCACTGGCGTGACAACAGGAACACCAGAGGTGCGTCCATCCCGGTCCTCTCGTACTAAGGACAGCTCCACTCAAATCTCAAACGCCCACGGCAGATAGGGACCGAACTGTCTCACGACGTTCTAAACCCAGCTCGCGTACCACTTTAAATGG
>ENA-ORCV01000105-ORCV01000105.1-marine-metagenome-genome-assembly--contig:-NODE-105-length-158088-cov-11.609185_pt1 | contig 158088 bp, 146 predicted proteins | sample MGYA00237779_ERZ508509 | MGnify/ENA primary metagenome ERZ508509 (study PRJEB26180, sample SAMN06268772) | marine metagenome | isolation source: Bioluminescent Bay, La Paraguera, Puerto Rico | place... | reverse complement strand
TTCAGGCCGCCCAGCAGGGCGACCATAACCGCCGGAACTCTAACTTAACCGGTGGACCACCCTAATGGGGCAGGTCAGGCTTGCTTACGCCAATCTCGGGTAATCGATCTTTTGAAGCCTTGCCTAGCTGAATGCGATTGGGCACTCTATAGGAATGAAGTTCTCCAAGCTTGTTCTAGCTATATTGCCTGCTTCGTTCATCGTTTCGGTACCCGCACAAGCCTTTCCTGACAATGCCGCAGAGCTTCGCGAGATCATCGCGACGGAGTTTGCCGGCAACGCCAATGCCTATGTGGAGGAGGAAAGGGGCGATTTCCGCCGCATGGCTTGTCGAAACCGCGCCGATTTGGTGCAGCAATTGCTCGATGACGGGCTAGTAGTTTCAGACATACCATTCGATACAGCAGAAGATTTTTACGAATGCGCTTTCGACGAGGATTCGTGGACTGCGCTCGCGCTGATTATCGATCCTGAAGTGCTGGCTGTTATCGAGCAGGAAGCCAGCACCTATTCCCTGCCTCTGCAGCACGCCGTTTATGGCGACAATTATGAGGGGACGCGCCTGCTGATGGAAAACGGCGCACATACAGTTGATACCAGAGGCTGGACACAAGGCACCCTGACCAAGGACGGCCATCGCCTTCTGGTTGCACATTATATCACGCGGGAAAATGAGCAGCAGGCTGCAAGGGGTATGGAAGATGCGGGCTACGGCGACATCCTTGCCGATGCACGACAGCCAGGCTTTTGGGAACTTGTCTATCAGATTGGCACGGGCAGCGAAGCGAGTGGCGGTGGTGGTGGCGGCCTGCTGGGCGGTATTGCCGACATCGCCATCGGTGCGGCACTTGGTGGCTCGCAAATGGATTTCTTGATGGCCGGTGCGGGCGGCTCTTTCCTCGATGCCATCGCGGGCGGCGGTGAAGGTGGTGGAAGCGGTCAGGCCAGTCTCTCGCCCGAAGGCTTGGAAATGCAGCGCAGGCTCTCGCGTTATTTGTTGACCGTGGACGCGCCGCCAGAGCCCGCGCCGCAGCCCGAAGCTGAGCCCGCCGCGCTTGCTGCGCAGCCCGCTGCAGGGCCTGCGCCTGCTTCTGCCACTCTGTCGACGCTCGAAGAGCTTGAGCGCCTTGCCGATCTACGCGATCGAGGCGTGCTTTCGGATGCTGAATTTGAGGCGATGAAAGGCCAGATCATCGCTCCGGCCATTGCGCCTGCCGCAGTACCCACTTCCTCAGTCCCGTCGCAGATGCAGGCGTCTCCACCCCAGGCCCGCGCCAACCCCGGAGCTCCGCAAACGACGGCTCCGCCCCGGCCTTCAGGGAGAAACGCCGCGCAGCCGACAAGGCCTGTTGTCTCCCCTCCTTCCGCTTCAATGACGCAACCTGATTTGAGTGCGCTTACTGGCGCAGGCATTGAGTTTGACGACATAGAAGCGACCGATTTGGCAGGCATGCTAGCCAATGCCCGTGCCGTCGCGGCTACAGGCGATGTCAGCATTTTTTATGATGAAAAGGGCCAGTTCCGCACGACGCAGGCGCCCGAAGTCGCGGCACTGGCAGCACAAGGGGAAGCCCGGCCAGCCTATGAAGGGTTTGATCGCGTGCCGGAAGTCCAGATCGAGTTGCCGTGCATGGATATCCCGACACCGGAAGAAATGGCCCGGTTGGAGCAGGGCCTGCCGGTTGAGGGTTTTGATGCGGGATGGGAATTGTGCGGTGATCCCAATCTTGCTGGAGCCGGTGGAGTGTCAGGAAACCCGCTCGACGAGCCGGGAAGCGACACAAACGGTTCGCCCACCTCCGGCACCCAGGTGACGGGCGGAGCAGCCGACATCGCATTTCAGGACATCAACTGTGAAGCGTCGGAAAATGTCTCCGATCCAGCTTGCGCTGCGCAAGCCACGGGAGGGGCTGTCAGCGTTCTCGACTATGCTCGCGGAGAAAACTGTAACTCGGGCACCAGCTTCAACATCGAAATCAGAAACGATCTGACGGTGGCGCAGGATGTGAGAATTTGCCTGCAGCGGAGCGATGGCTCTCAGAGTTGCACAATCAGAACTAGTGTTCGCGCAGGCGAAGCCGCGACGAATTATGTGTGCGCTTTCGGGGGCGAGGTCCTTGTGTATTCACGCATTACTGGCGAGCGCAACTGGTCTGCACCTAAGCTTGCGCTGCGATACTGAAGGGGATTCAAGCCTCCAGGTCGCTTCCGATGACGTACTAAATGTCCGCTTTCCACCCACTTTCTGCCTTAATGACCAGGGACACTTTGGCCTAAGAGCCGACATGCAAAGCCATTCGTTTTTTGACCATTCTGCGCGGGCGCGAACCTACTAGCTATAGCTAGCACGACGGGGGCGGGGCAAATCCTTGGGACGATCTTAGGGGAAACCGGAGCCGCTAGCTGATTAAATCGCAAAGCCAGTTTTTCCCGCGCGCGCGAGGGTTTCTAAAATAGAATCAAATAGCCGTCAGAGACGGCGCGCCCTGCCCAAACGTGGGGGAGAGTGTGGGGGGATTTTGAAAACCTGAAAAACAATCAAAATATATCAAACGTCTAGGGACTGGGTTCTATTCAAGCCCTGCCACCACCGCCGCAAGCCCCCAATGAAGAACGACCGCCGCAGCTTTCGCCGCGACGGCCGCTCCCCTCTCCAGCCTGTTATCAGTCGCGCAGCTTGGCCAGCGCCCGCGCGCGATGCAGAATCGGCTCGGTATAGGCTGAAGGCTGACGTGCGCCCGCCACGATCAGTTCGCGTGCGGCGTTCAGGGCGATGGACTGGCGTTCGTTGACCGTCATCGGGCGATAGCTCGGGTCGCCCGCATTCTGCGCGTCTACCTTGGCGGCCATGCGGTGCAGCGTCTCGTTGATCATCAACCTGTCGATAATGCCGTGCTGCAACCAGTTGGCCACGTGCTGGCTGGAAATGCGCAGCGTTGCGCGGTCTTCCATCAGGCCCACGTCGTTGATGTCGGGCACCTTGGAACAGCCGATACCGGCGTCGATCCAGCGGACCATGTAGCCAAGGATGCCCTGCACGTTGTTGTCGAGCTCTGCCTGCACCTCCTCGCGCGTCCAGTTGACATCCTCCGCCAGCGGCACGGTAAGCAGTTTTTCCACCGGCATCACCGGCTCGGCCATGCGCTCGCGCTGGCGTTCGGACACGTCGCACCGGTGGTAGTGCGTGGCGTGCAGCGTTGCGGCAGTGGGGGAGGGCACCCAGGCGGTGCTTGCACCGCTCAGCGGGTGGCCGACCTTCTCCGCCAGCATGGCGTTCATGGCATCGGGCGCGGCCCACATGCCCTTGCCGATCTGCGCGCGGCCGGCAAAGCCGCAGGCAAGCCCGATCTGGACGTTGCGATCCTCGTAGGCGGCGATCCATTCCGCCCGCTTGATGTCGGCCTTGCGCAGCATGGGCCCGGCAAGCATCGAGGTGTGGATCTCGTCCCCCGTGCGATCGAGGAAGCCGGTGTTGATGAAGAACACCCGGTCCTTCACCGCATGGATGCAGGCGGCAAGGTTGGCACTGGTGCGCCTTTCCTCGTCCATCACGCCCAGCTTGATGGTGTTGCGCGGTAGGTCGAGCATGTCCTCGACGGCGGCAAAAAGGCTGTCGGCAAAGGCGCATTCCTCCGGCCCGTGCATCTTGGGCTTCACCACGTAGATGGAGCCGGCACGGCTGTTGCGCAGTCGGCCGAGGCCTTTCAAGTCGTGCAGGCCGATCAGCGCGGTGACGGCTGCATCGAGCAGCCCTTCGAACATCTCCTCGCCCGAAGGCAAGCGCACGGCAGGCGTCGTCATCAGGTGGCCGACATTGCGCACCAGCAGCAGGCTGCGGCTGTACAGGGTGTGCTCGTCGCCATGCATGTCGCGCCAGGTGCGATCCGGGTTGGCGGTGCGCACCACCTTGCTGTCACCCTTGGTGAAGCTGGCGACGAGATCGCCGCGCAGCGCACCCAGCCAGTTGCGGTATGCAGCGACCTTGTCCTGCGCATCCACGGCGGCGACCGAGTCTTCGAGGTCGACGATGGTCGAGAGCGCGGATTCGAGCCGGATATCGGCAATCCCGGCGGGATCGATGCTGCCGATGGCGTGTGCGGGATCCATCACGATCTCGATATGCAGGCCGTTGTGGCGCAGCAGCAGGTTGTCGCCTGCGGTGCCGATCAGCTGGTCCGGGTCGGCAAGGTCAGGCAGGCCGCCGGTCCAGTCCGCCCATCGGCCCGAGGCTAGCGGCACCACGTCGTCGAGGAAGCCCTTGGCCCAGGCGATCACCTGTGCGCCGCGTGCCGCGTCGAAGCCGGGACCAGACGGCACGGTGCCGTCCAGCGCATCGGTGCCGTAAAGCGCATCGTACAGGCTGCCCCAGCGCGCGTTTACGGCGTTGAGCACGAAGCGGGCGTTGAGTGCGGGGACCACCAGTTGCGGCCCCGCAACCTGCGCGATTTCGGGATCGACGTTCTGCGTGCCGATGGTGAAGGGCGCAGGTTCCGGCACCAGGTAGCCCACTGCAGCCAACATGCGTGGCGGCACGCCGATGCCCGCATCGGGGTTGGCGCGGTGCCAGTCGTCGATTTCCCGCTGCAGGTCTTCGCGCCGTTCAAGTAGCGCGCGGTTCTGCGGGGTGAAGCGTTCGGCCAGGGCGGCAAGGCCGGACCAGAAGCGATCCGCACCGATGCCGGTGCCGGGCAGGGCCTCTCTCTCGATGAACATGGCCAGCACCGGATCGACGGCCAAGCCCGCGCGGCGGACAAAACCGTCGCGCGGGGAGGTGTCTTCGCCTTGCTCCGGCTGGCGAAGCGTGGCCTTGGTCATCGGGCGAACCGTCCCAGGCGGTGGTGCAGGTTCACCAGCTTGCGCGTTTCGGCGCTGTCTTCACCGTTGCGGATGGCGACGGCCAGCGCATTGCGGATCAGGCCGAAATCCTCGGTCGAGAAGACCGGACGAGCCATTGTCGGTTGTGCCATTTTTCACTTCTCCTTCTTCGCTATGCGCCGACTTACGCGGCAAACTGGTTCCCCGCAGCGTTTACGCTGCAAACTGGTTCATGGTGTTGTTCTCGCCGCCAGCCTTCAGGGCTGCTTCGCCGGCGAAGGCTTCCTTGTGGTCGTCCCCGATATCGGAACCGGCCATGTTCTGGTGCTTCACGCAGGCGATGCCCTGGCGGATTTCCTCGCGCTGCACCTGCTTGACGTAGCCGAGCATCCCCTCCTCGCCGAAGTAGCGCCTGGCGAGGTTGTCGGTGCTGAGCGCAGCGGTGTGGTAGGTCGGCAACGTGATCAGGTGGTGGAAGATACCCGCCCGCTTGGCAGCGTCGCGCTGGAAGGTGCGGATCTTCTCGTCAGCCTCGATCGCCAGCTCGCTGTCGTCGTAGTGCTGGCTCATCAGCTGTTCGCGCTCGTACAGCGACAGGTCGCGGCCTTCTTCTGCCCAGGCGTCGTACACCTGCTGGCGGAAGTTCAGCGTCCAGTTGAAACTGGGCGAGTTGTTGTAGACGAGCTTCGCGTTCGGCACGACTTCGCGAATGCGGTCCACCATGCCGGCGATCTGTTCGATGTGTGGCTTCTCCGTCTCGATCCACAGCATGTCGGCACCGTTCTGCAGCGCAGTGATGCAGTCGAGTACGCAGCGGTCCTCTCCCGTGCCGGGGCGGAACTGGAACAGGTTGGATGGCAGGCGCTTGGGGCGCATCAGCAATCCGTCGCGGTTCATCAGCACGTCGCCCTTCTGGCCAATGCCTTCCACCACCTCGCAATCGAGGAAGCGGTTGTACTGGTCGCCCAGGTCACCCGGTTCGCGGCTGAAAGCGATCTGCTTGGTCAGGCCGGCGCCAAGGCTGTCGGTGCGGGCGACAATCACGCCTTCGGGCACGCCAAGTTCGAGGAAGGCATAGCGGATCGCGCGGATCTTCTGCAGGAAGTCCTCGTGCGGCACGGTAACCTTGCCGTCCTGGTGGCCGCATTGCTTTTCGTCGGACACCTGGTTCTCGATCTGCAGGGCACATGCACCGGCCTCGATCATCTTGCGGGCGAGCAGGTATGTCGCCTCGGCATTGCCGAAACCGGCATCGATATCGGCGATGATCGGCACGACATGCGTTTCATGGTTGTCGATGGCCTGCTGCGCGCGGGCGGCAGCGGCTTCGTCCCCTGCTTCGCGGGCCTTGTCCAGATCACAGAACAGGACGCCCAGTTCGCGGGCATCGGCCTGGCGCAGGAAGGTGTAGAGCTCCTCGATCAGCGCTGGAACGCTGGTCTTCTCGTGCATCGACTGGTCGGGCAGGGGGCCGAACTCGCTGCGCAGGGCGGCGACCATCCAGCCAGAGAGGTAGAGGTAGCGGCCCTTGGTGGTGCCGAAGTGCTTCTTGATGGAGATCATCTTCTGCTGGCCGATGAAGCCGTGCCAGCAACCCAGCGACTGGGTGTATTGGGCCGGGTTCTTGTCATAGGCGTCCATGTCGGCGCGCATGACCCTGGCCGTGTGGCGCGCGATATCGAGACCGGTCTGGAAGCGGTTCTGCGTGCGCAGGCGCGCGGCGAATTCGGGGTCGATACCCTGCCAGTCGGCACCGTGGCGGTGCTTGATGCCGGTCTGGCGGTGGATTTCTTCGAAATAGGTCATGGGTCGGGTGTCCTTGCGGGTATTTGGGCGGGTGATTGGCTTGCCCCGTTCCTGGCACCCGGAAATGCGCCCGTCGCGCCTTTCGGTGTAATGTTGTCGAACTTTACAGAATTTGCGTGTAAAGTTGTAAACAAGCACACTTTGCATGGAGCCGAGCATGGCCGCCAAGACTCTCTACCTCGGTCCTCGCCTGAAGAAATTGCGCCGTGAAATGGGGCTGACCCAGGCCAACATGGCCGCCGACCTCGATATCTCGGCCAGCTATATCGCGCTGATGGAGCGCAACCAGCGTCCCGTCACCGCGGAAATGCTGCTCAAGTTGGCGACCACCTATCGCATCGACGTGGCTGACCTTGCGGACGAGCACGCCGATGAAACCGCCGCGCGCCTGCAATCTGCGCTGCGCGATCCGCTGTTTGCCGATATCGCCATCGAGCCGCTCGATATCGACGATATCGCCACCAGCTACCCCGGCGTGGCCGAGGCGCTGCTGCGCCTGCACACCGCCTTTGGCGAGGAACAGCTGGCGCTGGCGGGAAGGCGGGAGGTGCGGCTGGGCGCATCAGGGGAGGCGGGGGCAGACCCGGTGGCCGAAGCGCGGGCCTTCCTGGCGGCACGGCGCAATTGCTTCCCGGTGCTGGACGATAGTGCTGCCGAAATGGCGCGCACGCTGAACACCTATGAAGCGATGAAGGATCATATTTGCGAGCAGCATGGGCTGGACCTGCGGCTGGCGGACGATGGGCTGCTGCGTGGCGGCACGCGCTGGCACGACTACCACCGTCGTCGGGTGCATATCTCCGAACGGCTCGACCACGCGGGGCGGCGTTTCCAGGCGGGGCTGCAAATCGCAATCATGGAACAGGGCAGCTCGATGGATGCGCTGCTGGCAGAGGGGCGGTTCGACAGCGAGGATACCACGCGGCTGGTGCGCCGTGCGCTGCAGTCGTATTGGGCGGCGGCGCTGCTGATGCCCTACCGCGCCTTTCGCAAGGCGGCGGAAGACCTGCGTTATGACGTCGAGGCGCTGGCTTCGCGCTTTGCCGTCAGTTTCGAACAAGCCGCGCACCGCCTCACCACCCTGCAAAGACCGGGTGAGGAGGGCGTGCCGTTCTTCTTCCTGCGGGTGGACCGGGCCGGCAACGTGTCCAAACGGCTGGACGGCGCAGGCTTCCCGCTGGCGCGGCATGGCGGGGCCTGTCCGCTCTGGAACATCCACGAGGTGTTCGCCACGCCGGGCCGTGTCGATGCGCAGATGATCGAACTGCCGGACGGGGAGCGGTACGTCTCCATCGCTCGCACCGTGCGTGCAGGCGGCGGGCGCTTTGGCGAACGCAGCGTCACCCGTGCCGTGGCGCTGGCCTGTTCGGCAGAGCACATGGATCGACTGGTCTACTCAGAAGCACTGAAAGGCACCGAGCCGACCCCGATCGGCGTTGCCTGCCGCCTGTGCCATCGCCCAAGGTGCATCGCCCGCTCCGCCCCGCCAATGGGGCGCGAACTGATCCCCAGCCGCTTTCGCGACAGCGGCGTGCCGTTCGATTTCTCCGCCGATTAGGCGGGCAGGCTGCCCAGCTTTTCCTCCACCATCGCGCGCACGTCCACCTTTGCCTTCAGCCGTGCGGCCAGCAGGGCGGTGCCGCTGATCTTGCGCTGGACGAACAGGATCTCGGCGGGCGGCAGGTGCCATGCCGCGCGGTCCTGCGCGATGGCCATGCCTTCCTCGCGAATGGTCTGCACGAAAGCGCGGTCGCCGAAGTCGAAGGGGCCGGGCTTGGCAAGCTCTGCCACGATGGTGGCGATGATGCGGTCGAGGTGCGGGCGATGCGCGTCTGCAGCGTGCTGCGAGAGGAAGCCCGCGGCAATCGCGGCTTCGGCAATTGCATCATGGTCTTCGGCAAGGCCCGCCTGCAGCAGCGCACGGTAATTCTGAGCGACATGCGGCGAGACGGTGCGCGCGGCGCCGAAATCGAGCAGGACCAGCCTCTCGCCATCCTCCGAAACGCGATAGTTGGCGAAGTTGGGATCGGTCTGCATCAGGCCGAAATCGAACAGCTCACGCAGGACGAGGGCAATCAGCCGCTGCATCATGGCGTCGCGCACGTGCTGGGGCTGATCCTCCAGCGTTTCGATAGAGCGACCGGGCACGAAATCCATCGCCAGCACGTTGGTCGTGGTCAGGTCTTCGTGAAAGCCGGGCACCAGGTAATAGCCTTCGCCTTCCAGCAAGGTGCCATAGGCCCGCAGCTGCATGGCCTCGCGCTGGTAGTCGGCCTCTTCGTGCAGCTGCTGCTTGGCTTCTGCCAGCAGCGGCGCGATATCCAGTTGGTCGGGCAGCAGGTTCGAGACGCGCAGCAGGGTGGCGACGTTATCGACATCGGCATCGATGGATTCGCGCACGCCGGGATACTGCACCTTGATCGCCAGGTCGCGCCCGTCGCGCGTTATCGCGCGGTGCACCTGGCCGATCGATGCGGCGGCAAGGGGGCGCGGGTTGAAATACTTGAACTGCCGCCGCCAGCCGCTGCCCCAGTCCTGCGCCAGCACCGCCTCCAGCTGTTTGGGGGGCATGGAATGTGCGTTTTCGCGCAAGCGAGCCATGATCTGCGAAAGCTCGGGCGGCAGCACGTCGCCGGCATCCATCGAGACCATCTGCCCCAGCTTCATCGCCGCGCCGCGCAGGTGCGAGAGGCGATCGGCCACGCGCGCCACATTGCCCGGCGTCAGCAGCAATTCGTCGAGCCGCGGGCGCTTGCCTTCGGCCAGGCGCCGGGCACCTTCGGCCACGATTCCGCCGGCAAGCCCGCCTGCCAGGCGCCCGAACTGGCCCATCCGCGCGCGGCGGCTGCCGGGAACGGCACGGGTATCGGCGTGGTTATCCTTGCAAGACATGGAGAGCTAAATGGTGTGCATAAGCGGGAAAGACCAGCGGGGACAAAAGGCGGTATCGCTTGTGAGCATTGCAGCAAGTGCATAGGTAAGGGCGATGGCTGGAGAACTCAGAGACAATCGTGGCCGCGGCGATGCGGAATGGGGCTTTCCCCCCGTCCATCCCGAAGGCCGCAAGTTCGGCGTTATCGCCGTGGCAATTTCGCTCGTGGTGCTGTTGCTGCTCGACTGGGAGTTGCTCGGCTGGCCGTTGCTGCTGCTGTCCGGTGGCGTCTTCGCCTTCTTCCGCGACCCGGAACGCGTGGTGCCGCAGGGTGACAAGCTGATCGTGGCCCCGGCAGACGGACTGGTATCGCTGATCGCGCAGGTGCCACCGCCGCCGGAACTGCAGCATACCACCGAAGATGGCGGGCGCGGGCTGGGCAGCGAGCCGGTGACGCGCATCTCCATCTTCATGTCGGTGTTCGACGTGCACATAAACCGTTCCCCCATCGCGGGCACGATCAAGCGGATCATCTATATTCCCGGCGCCTTCATGAACGCCGATCTCGACAAGGCGAGCGAGGAGAACGAGCGCCAGCACATCCTGGTGGAGCGAGCGGACGGCACGTCCATCGGCTTTACCCAGATCGCTGGCCTGGTGGCGCGGCGCATCGTGCCGTTCGTGAAGCCGGGCGATATCGTTGCCGCCGGCCAACGCGTCGGCCTGATCCGCTTCGGCAGCCGGGTGGACGTGTACCTGCCCGCCGGGACGGAGCCGAAGGTGCTGCTCGGCCAGCGCGTGATCGCAGGCGAAACGGTGCTGGCGGAAATCGGCACGGTCGGCCTGCTGGAGGGCGTCAACCAGTGACCTCGGGCGAGAACCACAGCCCCGATTACGACGACGATGCCACTGCCCCGGCAGGGCCCGCGTGGCTGGGCCCGAAGGCCAGCGAACACGAACGCGTGACCCGCTCGCGCGGCGGCAAGGGGCTTTCGGTGCGCGCCGTGCTGCCCAATGCTATTACCGCCGCGGCGCTGTGTTCGGGCCTCACCTGCATCCTGTTCGCCATTGCGGCGGAGTGGGAGAAGGCGATCTTCGCCATGATTATCGCCGGCGTGCTGGACGGCATGGACGGGCGGATTGCCCGCCTGTTGAAGGCGCAATCGCGCTTTGGCGCAGAGTTGGACAGCCTTTCCGATTCGGCCAGCTTCGGCATGGCGCCGGCGCTGGTGCTGTACCTGTGGTCGCTGGTGGAAGTGCCGCGGTTCGGCTGGCTGGCCGCGCTGGGATTGGCAATCGCCTGCGCCTTGCGCCTGGCGCGCTTCAACGCGCAGATCGACGTGGACGACCAGCCGCACAAGCTGGCGGGTTTCCTGACCGGCGTGCCTGCGCCGATGGGAGCCGGGCTGGCCTTCCTGCCGATGTACCTGTGGCTGGCAACCGACGAGGCCGTCTTCCGCGAACCCTGGCTGGTGGGTCCGTGGGCGGTGATCGTCGCGCTGCTGATGGTATCCAACCTTGCCACGCCCAGCTGGAAATCGCTGCGCCCGTCAGCCGAACTGAAGCTGGCCGTTATCGCGCTGGTGGGCCTGCTGGTTGGCGGCCTGCTGATGGAGACATGGTGGACGCTTGTCCTGATCGCTACGAGTTACCTGGTGCTGATCGGCTGGACCATCGCGCGCTACGCCAGGGTCAAGCGGGCGAAGGCGGCCGAAAGCGCAGGTGATGCCTCACCCGCCGTTACGCAGCCAGCAGGGCGAACGCCTCTTGCGGTTGACGAAGTGGACGAGGCGCTCTCGCAGGAGCGCGATCCATAGCGGCAAGTTCCGTGCGGGTTTCGTGCCAGCGCCGCAAGCCGTAGCGGATCGAGCCCTGGCAGGAGAGCAGGGCGGCGGCTGCCACGAGGCCGAGGAATACCGAAATCGCGATTGCCACTGTCATTGTTCCGAATCCTGCGTTTGTTCCTGTTGCATTCCGTGTTCCACTTTCGTTCCAGCAGGTCAAGCGGTTTTTGTTCTTCCTGTGTTCCGTCTAGGCATTTATAGGGTGGATTTTCCCATGCCAGTCGGCTAATGGCGCGCTCGCCTGAAGGGCAGGAGCGATTCCCGTTTCCGCCAGAGAGGGCAAATCCACATGGAAGGCACTGACATACCGGTGCTGCCCACGGGACTTGGTCCCGAGGGTCGGTTCCCCGTCTTCCAGAGGCTTAACCGGAAAGGAATTTACCTATGGCGGCTCCTACCGTTACCATGCAGCAATTGATCGAGGCCGGCGCACACTTCGGCCACCAGACCCACCGCTGGAACCCGCGGATGAAGCCGTACATCTTCGGCAGCCGCAACGGTGTTCACATCATCGACCTGTCGCAGACCGTGCCGCTGTTTGCGCGCGCTCTGGACTTCGTTGCCTCCACCACCCGCGCCGGCGGCAAGGTGCTGTTTGTCGGCACCAAGCGCCAAGCGCAGGAGCCGATCGCCCAGGCCGCGCGTGCCTGTGGCCAGCACTTCGTCAACCACCGCTGGCTGGGCGGCATGCTCACCAACTGGAAGACGATTTCGCAGTCGATCAAGGAACTCAAGTCGCTGGAAGAAAAGCTTTCGGGCGACACCCACGGCCTGACCAAGAAGGAAATCCTCCAGCTGACCCGCAAGCGCGACAAGTTGGAACTGTCGCTGGGCGGCATCCGTGACATGGGCGGCGTGCCCGACGTGATGTTCGTGATCGACGCCAACAAGGAAGACCTTGCCATCAAGGAAGCCGGCGTGCTCGGCATCCCCGTGATCGCGGTGCTCGATACCAATGTCGATCCCACCGGCATCGCCTTCCCGGTTCCGGGTAACGACGACGCCAGCCGTGCCGTGCGCCTGTACTGCGACGCGGTCGCCCAGGCTGCCAGCAGCGGCCAGACCGAAGGCGTGGTGGATTCGGGTGCCGACATCGGCGCCATGGACGCGCCTCCGGCCGAAGCGGCTGCTGCCGAAGAAGCCCCGGCCGAAGAAGCCAAGGCCGAAGCCTGATCCAACGCTTTGGCGTGCTGCGTAAGCGGCGCGTCACATTCCACGCACAATGGGCCGGTTCACTGATCCCCCCTCGGTGAACCGGCACCCACTATAACCTGAAGGAAGTACACATGGCTGCATTTTCCGCATCCGACGTGAAAGCCCTGCGCGAGAAGACCGGCGCGGGCATGATGGACGCCAAGAAGGCGCTCGAAGCTGCCGGCGGCGATATCGAAGCCGCGATCGACGCGCTGCGCGCCAAGGGCCTGGCCACCGCCCAGAAGAAGTCCAGCCGCACCGCGGCAGAGGGCCTGGTCGGCGTTGCCGTGGAAGGCACCAAGGGCGTTGCCGTCGAAGTGAACTCGGAAACCGACTTCGTCGCCAAGAACGACAAGTTCCAGGATTTCGTGCGCAAGACCACCGATGTGGCGCTGGGCATGGACGCCGACGACGTCGAAGCGCTGAAGGCCGCTGCCTACCCCGACGGCGGCACCGTGGCCGAAAAGCTGACCGACAACGTCGCCACCATCGGTGAGAACCAGCAGGTTCGCCGCATGAAGAGCGTGTCCGTCTCGAACGGCGTGATCGTGCCCTACATGCACAACGCGCAGGCCCCGAACCTGGGCAAGATCGGCGTGCTGGTGGCGCTGGAGAGCGAAGCCGGCGCCGACGTGCTGGAACCGCTGGGCAAGCAGCTGGCCATGCACATCGCCGCCGCTTTCCCGCTGGCGCTGACCGCTGAAGACCTCAACTCCGAAGTGATCGAGCGCGAGCGCAAGATCGCTGCCGAGAAGGCTGCCGAAAGCGGCAAGCCCGAAAACGTGCAGGAAAAGATGGTCGAAGGCGCGATCAAGAAGTACGCCAAGGAGAACGCTCTCCTCAGCCAGCTGTTCGTGATGGACAACAAGACGCCGATTTCCGATGTCGTGGCTGCGGCTGGCAAGGAAGCCGGCACCGCCATCGTGCTGAAGGACTATGTCCGCTTCCAGCTGGGCGAAGGCATCGAGAAGGAAGAAAGCGACTTCGCCGCGGAAGTGGCCGCTGCCGTCGGCGGCTGATCGCTTTCCCCTCGCGAGGCTTAGAAGGGCCGCCGGACTTGCTGGTTCGGCGGCCCTTTTCGCATCTGCTATCCGGCTATTGCCCGTATCCGGCGAAAGTGGCGGGATCGGCATCGCAAGCGGTAATCTGTTCGACCGTTTCCGGCGACTGCTCGGCGGCGATCAGGTCGTCCCAGCCGACCGAATCCACCAGGCAACTGGCCTGTGCCTCGCTCAAGCCGAAATTGGCGCCCCAGGTGGCGATCTGGCTTTCGCGCCGCTTCGCCGCCTCCTCAGCATCCACTTCCGCTTCCGCCGCCATCGCCTCGGGTGCGTCACCCTCCGCGGCCTCGTTCGCGGGTGTGTCTGCTTCACCACCGCAAGCGGTGAGGGCCAGCAGTGGCGCCGCAAGAATAAGTTGTTTCATGAAAGCTCCCCTCGTTGAAACCGCGGCAGGGTAACATGTCGGCGGCGGACAGTGGAGGGAAAGGGTGCGCGAACACTTGGCACCGGCCCCTGTGCGCTCTAGAAGCCCGCCAACCCCGCTGCGAGAGGACATACCCACAAATGCTGCTGCCCAACGCCAAGCGTATCCTGCTCAAGCTTTCGGGCGAGGTGCTGATGGGGGAGCAGGAGTTCGGGATCGATCCGGCATACGTGCTGCGCCTTGCCGAGGAGGTGAAGGCAGCCAAGGAAACCGGGCTGGAGATCTGCCTCGTCATCGGCGGCGGCAATATCTTTCGTGGCATGGCCGGCGCAGCGCAGGGCATGGACCGGGCGCAGGCCGATTACATGGGCATGCTGGCCACCGTCATGAACGCGCTGGCGATGCAGAGCGCGCTGGAGCAGCTGGGCGTCGACACCCGCGTGCAGAGTGCAATCCAGATGGACCAGGTGTGCGAACCGGTGATCCGCCGCCGTGCCGAACGCCATCTGGAAAAGGGCCGCATCGTGATCTTCGCCGCGGGCGTGGGCGCACCCTATTTCACCACCGACAGCGGCGCTGCCCTGCGCGCGGCCGAACTGCGCTGCGACGCGCTGCTGAAGGGTACCAGCGTGGACGGGGTCTACGATTCCGACCCCAAGCGAAATCCCGACGCCAGGCGTTTTGAAACCGTCACCTACGACAAGGTGCTGGCAGACAACCTGAAGGTTATGGATGCCTCTGCCGTCGCCCTGTGCCGCGACAACGACATTCCCCTCGTGGTCTTCTCGATCCGCGAAAAGGGCAATGTCGCGCGCGTGCTGGCGGGCGAGGGCGCGCAGACAATCGTACAAAAGGACTGAGACGATGCCGAAGTATGACAAGAGCGATATCGAACGCCGCATGGCAGGCGCCATCGAAAGCCTGAAGGGCGACCTTTCGGGCCTGCGCACGGGCCGCGCGAACACCTCGCTGCTCGATCCCGTGGTGGTGGAAGTCTATGGCGCGATGATGCCGCTGAACCAGGTCGCCACCGTCTCTGCGCCGGAACCGCGCATGCTGGCCGTGCAGGTGTGGGACAAGAGCAATGTCAGCGCGGTGGAGAAGGGCATCACCAAGGCCAACCTCGGCCTCAACCCGATGACCGACGGCCAGACCGTGCGCCTGCCCATGCCCGACCTGAACGAGGAACGCCGCAAGGAACTGGCCAAGCTGGCGGGTGATTATGGCGAAAAGGCCAAGATCGCCGTGCGCAACGTGCGCCGCGACGGCAACGAGGCGCTGAAAGAAGACGAGAAGAAGAAGGAAATCTCCGAAGACGACCGCAAGCGCCTGGAAGACGAGGTGCAGAAGCTGACCGACAAGCACGTGGGTGAGATCGACGCGGCGGTGGAGAAGAAGGTCCAGGAGATCCTGTCGCAGTAAGCGAAGCAGGGTGTCCTCCGGTGGCTGACAGTTCCTTCCCCCGCCACGTGGCGATCATCATGGACGGCAACGGGCGCTGGGCGAAGAAGCGCGCCATGCCCCGTGCGCTGGGCCACAAGGCGGGCGGGGAAGCAGTGCGCCGCGCGGTGCAGGCAGCCGAAGACCTGGGGCTGGAATGCCTGACGCTCTACGCCTTCAGTTCGGAGAACTGGAAGCGCGAGGAAGACGAGATTTCCGACCTGATGAACCTGATGCGCAGGTTTATCGAGGCCAATCTGCAGGACATGATCGAACGCAAGGTGCGCCTGAAGATCATCGGCGATTACAAGGCCTTCGCGCCCGACATTGTCGAAAAGCTTGAAGGCGCGCTGGAGCGCACGAGCGGTGGCGAGCGCACGCTGGCGGTGGCGCTTAACTACGGTGCGCAGCAGGAAATCGCCCGCGCCGCAAGACTGGCCGCCGAAGAGGGAGCCATCACGCCCGAAAGCATCGAGAAACACCTCTACACCGCCGACCTGCCGCCATTGGACCTGCTGATCCGAACCAGCGGCGAAGTGCGATTGAGCAACTTCCTGTTGTGGCAATCGGCCTATGCCGAAATGCTGTTCATGGACGTGCTGTGGCCCGACTTCGGCGAAGAGCACTTGCGCGCGGCTTGCGAGGAATTCGCCAAGCGGGAGCGACGTTTTGGCGGGCGGTGACAACGAAGCTGTCGAGGTTCCGCTGCCGGTGAAGACCAGCGACCTGCCCACGCGCGCAACGAGCGCGGTGGTGATGATTGTTGTCGCCGGGGCCGCGTTGTGGCTCGGGGGCCTTGTGCGCGATGCCTTCTTCGTTCTGATTGGTCTTGCCTGCATCGCCGAACTCGCGCGGCTTGTCTGGAGAGCAACATCAAAGCCGGTCGTACGGATCCTCGGCATTGCTGCGGGCACAATCTACGTCGGCTACGCCGTCTACCTTATGACGCGGATAGACGTGCTGCCGCTCCTGCTGCTGTTGATCGGGACAGTCATCTGCATCGACACTTTTGCCTATTTCTTCGGGCGCACATTGGGTGGTCCCAAGATCGCACCGAGCATCAGCCCATCGAAGACCTGGGCGGGCCTGCTTGGCGGGGCAGTGGGGGCGACGATTGCGATCATCATATACTTCGCTGGAGGCTGGTACCTGGCGAGGGGAGAGTGGATCCTGAGCGATTGGCCGATGGCCTTCCCTGTCGGGGCGCTGCTGGCGGTCGTCGCGCAGTCGGGCGATTTTCTCGAGAGCTGGCTCAAGCGAAAGGCGGGAATGAAGGATTCGTCCAATCTGATTCCCGGACATGGCGGCGTATTCGACCGTATCGACGGGCTCATCCCGGTCACAATCCTTGTCGGGAGCGTGCTACTGACGCAGTATCCGCACTGGCTAGGTGAATAGAATGACCCGCTCCATCTCCATCTTCGGCGCAACCGGCTCGATTGGCGATTCCACGCTCGACCTGATCCGTCATGACCGCGCCAACTGGAACGTCGTCGCGCTTAGCGCCAATTGCTCGGCGGAGAAGCTGGCGAAGCTGGCTATCGAGTTTGACGCGCAGATCGCCGTGGTGGGCGACGAGGCGTGCCTGCCCGAACTGCGCCAGCACCTCTCCGGCACCCAGATCGAGGCAGCAGGTGGCGCGCAGGCGCTGTGTGATGCGGCGGCGCGCCCGGTGGACCTGGCCGTTGCCGCCATCGTCGGCTGTGCGGGCCTCGCGCCCACCATGCGTGCCATCGAACAGGGCAACACCGTCGCGCTCGCCAACAAGGAGGCGCTGGTCTCCGCCGGCGAAGTGATGACGCGGCTGGTCGCCCAGCACGGCACCACGCTGCTGCCGGTCGACAGCGAGCACAATGCGATCTTCCAGTGCCTGGAAGGCAACAATCTGGACGATGTGCGCTGGATCACGCTGACCGCCAGCGGCGGCCCCTTCCGCACCAAGACCATGGCCGAGCTGGAAGCGGCCACGCCCGCGCAGGCCGTGGCGCATCCCAACTGGGACATGGGCGCCAAGATCAGCGTCGATTCCGCCACCATGATGAACAAGGGGCTGGAATTCATCGAGGCCTTCCACCTGTTCCCGGTGGGGCTCGATCGGCTGCGCATCATCGTCCACCCGCAATCGATCATCCATTCGATGGTCGAATATCGCGACGGGTCCACGCTCGCCCAACTGGGCCCCAGCGACATGCGCGTGCCGATTGCCTCCACGCTGGCATACCCCGCGCGAATGGACACGACTTGCCAGCCGCTGGACCTTGCAACCATCGGAAACCTGAGCTTTTTCGCGCCCGACGAGGAGCGTTTTCCCGCCACCCGGCTGGCGCGCGAAGCGGCCCATGCAGGGGGCGGCACGCCCGCCGTGCTCAACGCCGCGAACGAGGTGGCCGTGGCCGCTTTCCTTGCCGGTCAGATCAGGTTCACGCAAATTTCGGCAATTGCTGCCAGAACCCTCGACACCTATGTGCCCCCTGCGCCACAATCGCTCGGCGACGTGCTCGCCGTCGATGCAGAGGCAAGGGCGCGCGCCGGAGAGATGCTGGAGATAGCCTGACGTGAATTTCGAAACACTGCCATTCTGGGTCTACATCGTCGGCTTCCTGCTGATGCTGGGCCCGCTGGTCGTGCTGCACGAGCTGGGCCACTACCTTGTCGGCCGCTGGTTCGGCGTCGGGGCAGAGGCGTTCTCGGTCGGTTTCGGCAAGGAAATCGCCGGCTTTACCGACAAGCGCGGCACCCGCTGGAAGCTCTCCATGCTGCCGATCGGCGGCTATGTGCAGTTCAAGGGCGACATGAACCCTGCCAGCGTGCCCGATCCTGATACGCCCGCTGCGCCCGATACCTTCCAGTCCAAGCCGCTGTGGCAGCGCGCGCTGATCGTGGCGGCAGGGCCGGTGGCCAACGTGCTGGTGGCCGTTGCCATCTTTGCCGCCTTCTTCATGATCTTCGGCAAGCCGGTGGCCAGCGATCCCTTGCAGGAAAGCACCGTTGCCGCCTTTGCCGAGCAATCACCTGCGCGCGAGGCCGGGATCGAGGTGGGCGACCGGATCGTGGCCATCGAAGGCGAGGAAATGGGCTCCTTCCGCGAGGTGCAGCAGGCGATCTGGCTCTACCCCAATCGCGAGTTGGACATCACCGTGGAGCGCGATGGTTCGCAGATCACCATTCCCGTCACCACCCGGGCAGAGGAGATCACCGACCAGTTCGGCAATGTCTCCACAATCGGCCTGATCGGCGTGGAAGGCCGCCCTGGTGAGCGTGTTTTCGAGGCGGTTGGTCCGATTACGGCTGTGGCTCTAGCGTGGGAGCAATGCGTCGACACTGTGGACATGATGATCACCGGCATCGGGCAGATCTTCGCGGGCGAGCGCTCGGTGGAAGAGCTGGGCGGGCCGATCACCATTGCCAAGGTTTCGGGCGAACAGCTGAGCCTGGGGTGGCTGGAATTCACCGGTTTCGCCGCGCTGATTTCACTTAATTTGGCATTCATCAACCTGCTGCCAATCCCCGCTCTCGACGGTGGGCACCTGGCTTTCTACGCGGTCGAGGCGATCCGCCGGAAACCAGCCAGCCCGCGCAGTCAGGAATGGGCGTTTCGCACCGGCATGGCCCTCGTGCTGGCGCTGATGCTGTTCGTGACGATCATCGATATTGCCAAGTTGCCGATTTTCGGAAGCTAGGCCCAACAGACCCAAGTGGGGAAAGAAAGGCACTAATCGCGCGAATCGAGGCAACTTCGCTTGATTGCCAGTCTGGCATCGGGCAAGGGCGCTTTTCGCGTTAGAAACGGAAAGCTTTACCCGCAGGGGGCGGGTTGCGCAGGTTTCCCGTTTCGCCCTCGCGGCAGTGTCGACAAGAGTGGACGGATAATGGGTTCCAAGGCCAGGACGATAATTTCCCAGCATTACGCGGCAACCCTGCTGGGTTGCACCATGCTTTCAGGCTTGCCGATGCAGGCGCTGGCGCAGGACAGCGAAGAGCTGACCCTGCCGCCGGTGGAACAGGAGGCGACCCCGCAGGAGGCAGAGCCCGAACCGACGCCGGCTCCCGCACCGCAGGAACAGGCAGACATCATTCGCACCATCGCGGTGGCCGGTGCCCAGCGCCTGGAGCCGGAGACGATCGTTTCCTACATCCAGCTGCGTCCGGGCATGACCTATACAGCTGCCGCCGGTGACCAGGCCCTGCTGGACCTTGCCCGCACCGAACTGTTCGCCGACTTCGAAATTGCCTTCAACGATGGCAACCTGGTGATCACGGTCGAGGAAAACCCGATCATCAACCGCATCATCCTGGAGGGCAATCGCCGGATCGACAACGACGAGATCCTGCCCGAGATCAACCTCTCGCCGCGCCAGATCTTCACCCGCAGCCGTGTGCGTGCCGACGTTGCCCGCATTATCGAGCTGTACAAGCGGCAGGGCCGCTTTGCCGCGACCGTCGAACCGCAGATGGTCATGCTGGACCAGAACCGCGTCGACGTGATCTTTGAGATTTCCGAAGGGCCCAAGTCCAAGGTTCGCCAGATCAACATCATCGGCAACGAGGTGTTCTCCGACGGCGAACTGCGCGGCGAGATGGTAACGCGTGAAGACAGCCTGTTCGCCATCTTCAGCTCCAACACCAGCTACGACCCCGATCGCCTGGCTTTCGACCAGCAGAAGCTGCGCCAGTTCTACCTGACAGAAGGCTATGCCGACTTCCGCGTCGTCTCCGCCGTGGCCGAGCTGACGCCGGACAAGCGCGACTTCATCATCACCTACGTGGTGGAAGAGGGCGAGCGTTATACCTTCGGCGACGTCGAGGTGGTCAGCCAGCTGCGCGACTTCTCTTCCGAACAGCTTTCCGCCGGCCTCTCCATGGAAACCGGCGACTGGTACAACGCCGAGCTGGTCGACCAGACCATCGAAGGCCTGACCGAGACCGCCGGCGCCTTCGGCTATGCCTTTGCCGACGTGCGCCCGCGCATCAACCGCAACCCCGAAGATCGCACCATGGATGTGACCTTCACGGTGTCGGATGCGCCGCGCGTCTATGTCGAGGCGATCGAGATCAACGGCAACACGCTGACGCAGGACAAGGTGATCCGCCGCGAGTTCCGTATTGCCGAAGGCGACGCCTTCAGCAGCCTGCAGGTCGCCCGCTCGTCCGCCCGCATCAACTCGCTGGGCTATTTCCAGGAAAACTTCGAGGTCGAGCAGGTCGAAGGTTCCAGCCCCGACCGCATCATCCTGCAGGCTAACGTGCAGGAAGAGCCGACCGGCGAGCTGTCGCTGTCGGCGGGCTTCTCGTCCCTAGAAAGCTTCATCTTCAATGGCTCGATCCGGCAGAACAACTTCCGCGGGCGCGGCCAGACCATCGGCCTTGGCATCAACTATTCGCGCTATTCGCGCAGTGCCAACGTCAGCTTCACCGAACCCAAGGTGTTCGACCGCGATATCGCGCTGGGCTTCGATATCTACCGGCAGGATTACAACAACGGTTACTTCAACCGTTCCAGCGCCACCTACGAACAGGCCACCACGGGTATTTCGCTGCGTGTCGGCGTGCCGCTGACCGAATACATGAGCCTGCTGGGCAGCTACACGCTGAACTACCAGGAAGTGACCGTGGCCGAGCAGCAGTTCTTCGCCGACTTCGACGGCGACGGCGTTTCGCAGTGCGAACCGCTGCTGGCCGGTCGTTACCTGTGCGATGCGCTGGGCAACCGCCTGCAGTCGATCCTGGGCCTTTCGCTCACCTATTCCACGCTCGACAGCCGCGTGCGGCCGACGCGTGGTGAAAACGTGGTGGCCAGCCTGCAGTTCGCCGGTGTCGGTGGCGATACGCGATATATTCGCGCCCGCCTGAACGCGGCCAAGTACTGGCCGCTGGGTTCGGGTTTCATCGGCTCGCTGCGGCTCGAGGGTGGCTACATCAACGGCCTCGGCACCGACGTGCTGCTGACGGACCGCTTCTTCCTCGGTGAAGGGCAGATCCGCGGCTTCGACATTCGCGGCGTGGGCCCGCGCGTGGTGCGCCAGTTCTATGAACTCGATGCTGACGGTAACCAGGTCCTCATCCCGCTCAACGACCGGCGCAACCAGGACGATGCGCTGGGCGGCAATGCCTACTACCTCGCCCGCGCCGAGCTGGAGATCCCGCTCGGCTCCGGCGCGCGCGAACTGGGCCTGCGCCCGTCGCTGTTCGTCGATGTCGGTTCGGTGTTCAACGTCACCGCGCCGCAGCTGGTGCAGAGCGAGCTGCCTGACGGCCTGTTCATCCCGCAACGCGACGGTGACGGTAATCCGCTGTTCGCGCAGGTGACGCTGGGCGACGCCGGTGAAGTGATCGCATCGGAAATCACCACCAGCCCGGTGGCCCCCGATGGACGCCTCAACGACCCGGTCGGCACCCAGCTGCCACCGTTCTTTGAAGGTTTCTATGGTGACACCCCGTCGCCGCGCGTCACCGCCGGTATCGGCGTGAACTGGAACTCCCCCTTCGGTCCGTTCAGGATTGATGTAGCTTACGACCTGCTATCAGAGCTTGGGGACCAAACGAAGACCTTCTCCTTCAATGTAGGAACGCAATTCTAATGAAAACTCTGATGAAATCGGCGCTCGCCGCCGTTCTCGCCGTTGCAAGCGTTGTCGCGCCTGCCGTCGTTGCCCCGGCAGCGGCGCAGTCGAACGAACGCGTTGCATTCGTTAACGTGAATGCCGTGGTAGCCAATTCCACGGCCTACCAGACCGCGCAGACGCAACGGCAGACCACCTATGCCGCGCAGTTCCAGCAGGCCGAAACCCGCCGCGCTGCCATCCAGGCGCAGCTTGATCCGCTGATCGCTGCCTTCAACGCCGCCCGCACCGCCGAAAACCCTGACCAGGCCGCGCTGCAGCAGCAGGCCCAGCAGATCCAGCAGATCCAGCAGGCCGGCCAGGCCGAACTGCAGCAGATCCTTGCTCCGGTGGCGCTGAGCCAGGCTTATGTCGAGGAGCAGATCCGCGACCAGTTGGGCACGGCCATCCAGAATGCCGCGCAGGCCAATGGCGTGACCCTGGTGATCAGCCCGGACACCATCCTGCACGCTGAAGCCAGCCACAACCTCAACGAAGCCGTTCTGGCCCAGCTCAACACGCTGATCCCGTCGGCACAGCTGGTTCCGCCGGAAGGCTGGCTGCCCGCCGAACTGCGTGCGCAGCAGGAAGCCGCCGCCGCCGCACAAGCCGCTGCCGCTACTGAGCAGCCGGCCGCGACCACGGGCCGCTAAGACAAACGACAAGGGGCAGGGCCATGAGCGAAACGCAAGACTACGACGTCGTCCGTATCCTTGAGGCCCTGCCGCATCGTTACCCGCTGCTGCTGGTCGATCGGGTATCCGAGCTCGTCAAGGGCGAGAGGATCACCGCGATCAAGGGCGTGACCATGAACGAACAGTTCTTCCAGGGTCACTTCCCAGGCAGGCCGATCATGCCCGGCGTGCTGCAGATCGAGGCGCTGGCGCAGGCCAGTGGCATCCTGGGCATAGAGACCCTGGAACTCGCGGGCACCGGCAAGCTGGTCTACTTCATGGCCATCGAGAACGCCAAGTTCCGCGCTCCGGTGGAACCAGGCTGCCTGCTCACGCTGGAAAGCCGGTTCACCCAGCAGCGCAGCAAGGTGTGCAAGTTCGAATGCAAGGCCAGCGTCGATGGCAAGGTGACCTGCGAAGTCGGCATTACGGCGATGATTGCCTAGCTTGTTTCGCGAAGGCGCCTCCGCGCCTTCGTCCTCGCTAGACGCGCAGCAAGCTGCGCCCGCTGCGGGCGGGCGTTCGCCCTTGCGGCCCCTGTGGGGCCGTTTGGGCTTGCATTTGGGAGGGTGTACCGTTAGGGGCGCGCCTTCTCGAAATTCCAATCTGCAGATCGGTCGGAACCGGTCGAACGCAAAGGACACAATGCCATGAAGGCCGATACGCATCCCGATTACCACATGATCACGGTCAAGATGACCGATGGCACCGTATTCCAGACGCGCTCTACCTGGGGTGCCGAGGGCGATACCATGAATCTCGAGATCGACCCCACCAGCCACCCGGCATGGACCGGTGGCCCGCAGCGCATCCAGGACGGGGGCCGCGTGGCCCAGTTCAACAAGCGTTTCGGCGGTCTCTCGCTCAAGAAGAAGTAAGCGCCCGAGCCAACCTTGGCGCGCGGCTTCACGCGAAATCAGGGAAGGGCGGTCCATTGCGGCCGCCCTTTTTTGTTGGCTATGGATCCTGGCGAAAGGGCAAAGCCATGTTTTCGATCGCAACGCTGACGATGAACCCCACGGTAGACATGGCCTGCGAGGTCGAGCGCGTGGTCGATACCCACAAGATGCGCGCCAGCGGCGAGTACTACAATCCCGGTGGCGGTGGCATCAACGTGGCGCGGGTGTTCGTGCGGCTGGGCGGCAATGCGCGCAGCATCTATACTTCGGGCGGCCCGATCGGTGTGGCGTTGGATGGCCTTGTCGACCGGCACCAGCTGTCGAGGGTGCGCATACCGGTTCGCGGGGATACCCGCGCGGCGCAAAGCGTGCTCGAACGCTCTACCGGGCGGGAATACCGCTTCGTGCCTGCTGGCCCGGAGCTGGCGGAGAGCGAGTGGCAGGCGACGCTCGATGCCTTGCGCGAAATCGAGTGCGACTACCTTGTGGCCAGCGGCTCGCTGCCGCGCGGTGTTCCCGACGATTTCTATGCCCGCGCCGCCGCCATCGCTGCCGAACGCGGCAAGCGTTTCGTGCTCGATACATCGGGCCGGGCCTTGCGCGGCAGCCTTGGTGGCGGGCCGATCCACCTGCTGAAGCCGAGCCTCAGCGAGTTCTGCCAGCTGCTGGGGCAGGACGTGGAGGACCTTGACGAGATTGGCGAACACGCTGTCCGGCTCACTGCAAAGCACGACATCGCGCTGATGGCGGTCACAATGGGGCATCGCGGCGCCGTGCTGGCGCGCGCTGGCGGGGCGCTTTACCTGCCTGCCCTGCCGATCAAGGCACGCAGTGCGGTGGGCGCGGGCGACAGTTTTACCGCTGCCATGGTCTACCGCCTGTGCGCAGGGGACGAGCCCGAGGCCGCCTTCCGCTTTGCTGTCGCGGCAGGTTCGGCCGCTGTCTGCAATCCGGGCACCCAGCTAAGCCAGCCGGACGATGTCGCCAGGCTGCTGCCGCAGGTGGTGGAGCCGCGCCCGCTGTAGCCGGGGTCAGTCGTCGTTCGTCAGGCAGACGAACAACATGGTGATGGCCGAGGCCATGGCATACATGAACGCCCCTTCCATCGACGCACCGCCGACTTGGGTCTGCCACATCTGGAAGAAGGCGGCGCCAAAGGTCATGAACAGGCCGAACCACGTCAGCAGGGCCAGGCCCGCAGCTATAATTCCTGCGCGCTTGGCCGCGTGGAACTGGGCTGCATCGGCCTTGCGGGCCCTGAACAGGTCCCATCCGCCCCACAATCCGAAAATGCCGGTCGCGAATTCTCCGAGTAGCACGATCGCCAGCGCAACCCACGCCAGCGCCGGGTTTTCCAGCGCGAAGAACAGGGTTTTGGGGTACGATTCGTGGTCTGCATTGGAGAACACGTAGAGCAGCGCGCCGTGCGCCTGCGAAAGGTTGGCGATGTTCTGCAGGGCATAGAATAGCGCGTGCAGTCCGATGGTGGCCACCAGCGCGGCCTTGATGATGCGAAGCATGTTTCCTCCATCCCGCGACCCGCGCAAAGGCTAACGGGTCAGGGGGCGAGAGGCAAATCTGCGGGCGGTCAGTCCACCAGCCGTTCGTAGCGCATCACGCCCAGGTAGACCGACTTGCCGGTGTCCATCGGGTGGTTCTGGCCATCGAAAACAGGCACTTCCTCGAAGTCGTAGATGGTCATGCCGTCGATGCAGGCCACGTTGATGCCGTATTTGTCCGGGTCGGAACGGGTCAGGTGGAAAGGGTGGATGCCGCAGACCGAACAGAATCGGTGCTTCGCTTCGCCCGTTCCGAAGGTGTAGAGCGTGAGCGCGTCCTCGCCCTGCGTGATTTCCAGCGCGGCCAGTGGCACGTCGAGCATGACCACGCCCTTCATCGCGCAGATCGTGCAGTTGCACCGGCGGATGGTAGGGCTTTCCGGCAGATCGACGGTGAAGCGTACGGTGCCGCAGTGGCAGCCGCCCTGGTGTTTCTGTGTCATTCGGCCCATTCCCACGGCTTTTCGCGATACCACTTCGTGATGACGTACTTGACCCCGGCGCGCACCTTCATTCCGTGGTGCAGGGTGGCAGCGTTGCAGCTGCCGTCGGGACGGCGGTTGTTCCAGCACACCAGCTTGCCGGTTTCGGGCTGGAAGGTCTTGCCGATCACCTTGAACCGCGTGCCGCCACCCGCCTGCACATTGTTGAGATAGACCATGAAGGTCCAGGTGCGGTTGCCCGCGACGCTGCAGAACTTGTCGTAGTCGGCCCCCTGCGGCTCGAAATAGTCGGTGTGGGGCTTGAATTCCTGCCCCACGGCATAGCGTTGCCCCTGGACGGGTTCGCCATAGGCCGGGTCTATGCCGTTGAGTTCGAACAGCATGTCTTCCAGGTCCTTCACCGCCGCCTCTTTCGGGTCGAGGTCGCAGGTCTCGCTGGTGCGGAAATAGTCGTCGCCATTGGCATCGGCGATGGTGGAGGGGCGGCGATCCTTGTCGATCAGCTCGATCAGCCCCTCACACAGGTCGGGTGGCAGGAAATGCAGGGCATCGAGCAGGGTCAGCCGCTCTGTCGGCACCCGGCGCACGCGCGGGTCCTGCATCAGCAATTCAGGTGTAGTCGTGCCCGGAGTCGCCATGTGCGGGATCATTAGACGCGTGGGGAGCGCATTCAAGCCGCGAAATTTTCTTGCGTGTGTGACGGTGCAAAGCACTTTTCGCTTTGCTTGGGCTGCGACTTGTGCAACAGGCTCGCGCCCGCACCGGATACGGCTTGACCGACCGGCGCAGACCCCTAACAGGCGGCCTCTCGGCAAGAGTGCCTGGTTATTGTGGCGATCGTAGCTCAGTTGGTTAGAGCGCCGGTTTGTGGTACCGGAGGTCGCGGGTTCGAACCCCGTCGATCGCCCCATTTCCCCAGCATTCCTGCCATTCGTGGAACTTGAGGGGCCATAGGTAATGCCGGCATTCTGGACTGAACCCGACTGGGACGAACACGAGCGGGTGGAAGTGGTGCACGATCGCGCCACCGGTCTCACCGCCATTATCGCGCTCCATTCCACGCACCTTGGCCCGGCCGCGGGCGGCACCCGGTTCTGGCACTATGACGATCCGGCAAAGGGCATGCGCGATGCGCTGCGGCTGTCGCGCGGGATGAGCTACAAGAATGCCATGGCGGGCCTGCCCATCGGCGGCGGCAAGGCCGTGGTGCTGCTCGACAAGGATCGCACCAAGACCGAAGCGATGCTGCACGCCTTTGGCGATGCGGTGGAGGCGCTCGGCGGTCGTTATGTCACTGCAGAAGATGTTGGCGCCACCGAAGCCGACATGGTCGCCATTCACACCCGCACGCAGCATGTCTGCGGCCTGCCCGCGCAGGAAGGCGATGCCGGGGGCGATCCCGGCCCGTTCACGGCGATGGGTATCTACCACGGTATCAAGGCTGCCGTGGCCTACAAGCTGGGCAAGGATTCGATGCAGGGCGTGCGTGTCGCCTTGCAGGGTTGCGGCTCGGTCGGCGGCGGCGTGGCGCGCCTGCTGGCCAAGGACGGTGCGCGGCTGGTGCTGTCGGATATCGACATGGCGCGCGCGCAGGATCTGGCTCACCAGCTGGGCGGCGAGGCGGTCGCCCCCGACCAGGTGATGGGCGTGGCCTGTGACGTGTTCAGTCCCAATGCCCTTGGCGCCATCCTCGATGACGAGGGGATTGCCCGGCTCGATTGTGCCATCGTCGCGGGCGGCGCGAACAACCAGCTGGCGCGGCCGCACCATGGCCAGCAACTGCACGATCGCGGCATCCTTTACGCACCGGACTATGTGATCAACGCCGGTGGCATCATCAACGTCAGCTACGAATACCTCTGCCGCCGCGAAGACAAGCCGTGCGACATCAACGAAGTGCGCAAGCGCATCGGCCGGATTCCCGGCCGCCTCGGCGAAATCTGGAGCGAGAGCGACAGCAGCGGCCGTCCGTCGAACGAGGTGGCGGATGCCATGGCCCAGAAGCTTATCGGCCGCTGATTTGACGCCGGCCCGGCGCTGGCTGCAAGCTTCGCGTCAGACTCGCGAAAAAGCTCCGGTTTTGCTTGTCCGGGGCTGTGTGCTCTGTAAAAGGGCGAGCCAGAGAGTGACTTTGTCCAGAACATGCACGGCTTCGCCAATCCCGCCCGTTTCCTGAAGATCGCCAGGTGGCTGACCGTTCCGCTGTTGGTCGGCGGACTTGTGGTTTCCACCGCTGCGGTGCTTTGGGGACTGACACAGGTCCCGCCCGATCGCCTGATGGGCGATACGGTGCGCATCCTGTTCGTCCACGTTCCCGCCGCCTGGCTGGGCATGGGCGGGTGGAGTGCGATTGCCATTGCCAGCCTCGTGGAACTGGTGTGGCGTCACCCGCTGGCGGCTATCGCGGCGCGCGCTGCAGCCGTGCCCGGCGCGGTGTTCACTGCCATCTGCCTGGTTACCGGATCGATCTGGGGCCGCCCGACATGGGGCACCTGGTGGGTGTGGGACGGGCGCCTCACCTCCATGCTGGTCCTGCTGTTCCTCTATTTCGGCTATATCGCCCTGTCGTCCTCGCTGGCGCGCGAAGGGCAGTCCAGCCGCATCGCCGCCATCTTCGGGCTGGTTGGCGCGATCAACATTCCGATCATCAACCGTTCGGTGGTGTGGTGGAACAGCCTGCACCAGCCGCCCAGCATCACCATGGGCGGTAGCTCGATCGACCCCGTCTTCCTGTGGCCTCTGCTGATCGCGACGCTGGGCTTCTCGCTACTGTTCGGCGGGGTGGTGCTGGCGCGGATGCGCGCGATCCTGGCCGATATCCAGGCCGAGGCGCGGCTGCGGCGCAAGGCATTGCAGGCCGAGGAGGCACTGGCATGAGGGAAGCACTGGACGAGTGGCTGTTCGTCTATGCCGCGCTTGGCATCACCTTCGTCGGCACGCTGGCGCTGGTGATCACGAGCTGGCTGGCCATGCGCCGGGCCGAGAAACGGCGTGAGGAGACGCGTAGGAAATGATGTCTGGCCTGAAACCCAAGCACCAGCGACTGGTGCTGGTCGTCGTCGCGCTGGTGGCGCTGGTGGGCGCCGGCCTGCTGGCCGCGCTGGCACTGCGTGACCAGGCGAGCTATTTCTACGTGCCCGCCGATATCGCTGCCGATCCCCCTGCGCCGGGCCAGGCCATCCGCCTTGGCGGCATGGTGGAGAACGGCTCCATCACCACGGCTGCCGACGGCGTGACCGTGCAGTTCGTGGTGCAGGATGGCCAGGCACGCGTGCCCGTCAGCTATTCCGGTATCGTGCCTTCGCTGTTCGTAGAAGGGTCGGGCGTGGTCGCCGAAGGCAGCATGAATGCAAACGGCGTGTTCATCGCCGACAACCTGCTGGCCAAGCATGACGAGAACTACATGCCGCGCGAGCTCGAAGGCATGACCAGCGCAGAACTGCGCGAGGAACTGCAAGAGACCGTCGAATGATCGCAGAAATCGGCCTTGCCGCCCTGTGGCTTGCCGCAGCGCTTGCCGTCCTGGAGCTGCTCGGCGGCTTCCTTGGCGCGCGTGACGAGAACAACGAGCTGACTGCGCTGGTGCGTCCGGCTGCGGTGATGCAAGGCGTGCTGTGCGGCGTATCCTTCCTGGCGCTGGTCTATCTGTTTGCCGTTACCGACCTTTCGGTGAAGCTGGTGGCTGCCAATTCCCACTCGATGAAGCCGCTTGCCTTCAAGCTTTCGGGTGCATGGGCCAACCACGAAGGTTCCATGCTGCTGTGGATCACGGTGATGGCCCTGGCAGGCGGCCTGATCGCCTTTATCGAGCGTCGCCTGCCCGAAAAGACCATGATGGCGACGCTGGGCACGCAGGCCTTCGTGGGCCTTGGCTTCTACCTTTTCATCCTGTTGGCATCCAATCCGTTCGAGCGGCTTTCGCCGGTTCCTGCCGATGGCAATGGCCTGAACCCGCTGTTGCAGGACATGGGCGTCTCCTTCCACCCGCCCACGCTGTATATCGGCTACGTCGGGCTGTCGGTGGCCTTCAGCTTCGCGCTGGGCGCGTTGCTGACGCGGCAGGTGACGCCCGAATTTGCCCGCGTGATGCGCCCCTGGGTGCTGGGATCGTGGATTTTCCTCACCATCGGCATCACTGCCGGTTCCTACTGGGCTTACTACGAGCTTGGCTGGGGTGGATGGTGGTTCTGGGACCCGGTGGAGAACGCATCGCTGATGCCATGGCTGGCGGCCACCGCCTTGTTGCATTCGGCCAGCGTGCTGGCGGCGCGCGATGCCCTGCGGACCTGGACGATCATGCTGGGCGTGGTGGCATTTTCCATGAGCATGGTCGGCACTTTCCTGGTGCGCTCGGGCATTCTCACCTCGGTCCATGCCTTTGCCGTCGATCCCGAACGCGGCAGCTTCATCCTGGCGCTGTTGGCGCTGTATATCGGCGGCGCTCTGGTCGTGTTCGCCATGCGCGCCAATACCATTGCCGAAGGCCAGCGGTTTGCCCTGCTAAGCCGCGAAGGTGCGCTGGTAGTCAACAACGTGGCGCTCTCGGCGATCCTCGGCATCGTCTTGCTGGGCACGCTCTACCCGCTGCTGACAGAGGCGTTCGACGTGCGGGTGTCGGTCGGTCCGCCGTATTTCAACCCGGTCAGCGCGATCTTCTTCCTGCCCATGCTGGTGGTGCTGGCTGTTGGCCCGCTGCTGCGCTGGCGCACCGATAACTTCGCGCGGATCAAGTGGCCGGTCATTGCGATTGGCGTGGCCAGCCTGGTGGCGCTGGCGGTGGTGCTGGTGTTCTTCGATACCAGCGTGCTTTCGCTGCTGGGCATGGGCCTTTCCATTGGCGTTGCCGTGGCCAGCTTCCTGCCCTTGAAGGGCCGTGCCATCCGCCGTGTGCCATTGGCCGTATGGGGCATGTGCATTGCCCACTTCGGCGTCGCGCTGGCGCTGTTCGGCGTAGCCGCAGACACCGCGTTCCAGAAGGAACGGCTGGTTGCCGTCAGCCCCGGTGACACCGTGGAAGTCGGACCGTGGGAAGCCACGCTGGCTTCTGTCAGCCCCGTTGCCGGCCCGAACTGGACGGCCATGCAGGGCGACATCTTCGTTTCATACCAGGGCGGCGAGCAGACCGAGACCTTGCCGCAGGCGCGCAGTTTCTGGGCACCTCCCGGTGAAACCAGCGAAGTGGCGCTGGTGACCCGCTGGAATGGCCAGCTTTACGTCGCGCTGGGCAACATGGCCGAGGACGGCCGCTGGCAGCTGCGGCTGTGGTGGAAGCCGTTTGTCACCTGGATCTGGTACGGCGGCTTGCTGATCGCGCTGGGCGGCTGCCTGGCGCTGGTCGGGCGCGTGGTCAGCGACCTGCGCCGCCGCAAGGCAGAGCAGCGCGAGGAAGCCATGCGCACCGAGGAAGCGGAGCTGGCATCAGCATGAAACGCCTTCGTTACAGCCTGTGGATCATCGTCGGCCTTGCCGCCGCGCTGTTCGGCCTGTTCGCTTACCAGCTGACCCAGCCCAAGGATGAATTCGTCGAATCGGCCATGGTGGGCGAGCCGATGCCCGATTTCGAACTGCCGCCTGCAGTGCAGGATCGCCCCGGCCTCTCGCGCGCGGACCTGGCAGACGGCACGCCCAAGCTGCTCAATATCTTTGCCAGCTGGTGCATTCCTTGTGCGGCAGAGGCGCCGCAGCTGGCTGCGCTGGAGCGTAGAGGGGCGAATATCGTCGGCGTTGCCATCCGCGACCGGCCCGAGGACGTGCAGCGCTTCCTGGCGATCTACGGCAATCCCTTCAGCCGCATCGGGCGTGACGACATTTCGGAAGTGCAGCTGTCGATCGGCTCTTCCGGCGTGCCGGAAACTTTCGTGATCGATGGCAGTGGCACCATCACCTACCAGCATATCGGCGACATTCGCGACCGCGACGTGCCGACGCTGCTGGAAGAGCTGCGCAAGGCGGGCGGCTGATGCGCTGGCTGCTTCCCCTGCTGGCCGCGCTGATGCTGGTGCAGCCTGCCACCGCGCAGGATCGCATGCCGCCGGCGCCCTATGCCTATACCCAGCTGGACGATCCGGAGCTGGAGGAGCAGGCGCGCGAACTGATGCTGACGCTGCGCTGCCTAAAGTGCCAGAGCCAGTCGATCGCCGACAGCGATGCACCGATGGCGGGCGACATGCGCCACCAGGTTCGCACGCGCCTTGCCGCGGGGGAAAGCCCGGACGAGATCCGCGCCTGGCTGGTGTCGCGTTATGGCGACTATGTCAGTTACGAACCGCAGGTCAGCGCCACCACCTGGCCGCTGTTCGTGATCCCCATCGTGCTGCTGCTGCTGGCAGGCACGGTGTTGCTGCGCCGGGTGGGCAAGCGTGGGTCCGTCGAAGACGAAGGTGAGGAGCCCGCATGACCTGGATTGCCGTAATCGGCCTTGCGATTGTCACTTTCGCCATCGCCGCCTTTGGTTTTCGCCTGGCGAAAGGCCTGTGGACCAGCCTGGCCGCCGCGCTCGGTTTTGGTCTTGCCGGCTATGCCTTGCAGGCCAGCCCCGAACTGCCTTCCGCGCCGAAAGCAGCCGTAGAAGCTGCCAGCGAGCAGGAATTCGACGTGGTCGAGGCGCGGCGCGAATTCGTCTCGCAAGGCGATCGCTCGGCCAGCGAAATGCTGGTTGTGTCCGACGCCATGGCGCGCCGCGGCCGCTATGCCGAGGCAGCGCAGATGCTGGAAGGCGTTACCCGGCAGGATCCGCAGGATTTCGAAGCGTGGCTGGCACAGGCCATCGCCCTGACAGAGCACGCCGACGGGGCGCTGTCGCAGGCTTCGCTCTATGCCTTCCAGCGCGCTTCGGCGGTGAAGCCCGATAACCTTGCCCCGGGTTACTTCCTCGGCGTGTCGCTGGTGCGGCAGGGTCGGTTGATGGAAGCGCGGCAGGTCTGGCGCGAAACGCTGGAAGGTGCGCCCGAGGATGCCGAGGGCAGGGCCGGGATGGAAGATCGCCTGGCGCGACTCGATGCCATGCTGGGGGCCATGCAGGCAGGCCAGCCACCGATAGCAGCACCTTCGCCGGAGGGAGCCCCCGCGGAAGACGGGGAGTAATGCTGCACCGCATCATGTTGCGGCAGGGCTCCAGTGCTGCTAACGCGCCCGCTTCGCCGTTCGATACGGGCCACGTGGGCTGCAAATCCATATGAGCGCAACCGGACCAGACCGGAGTTCTGCCAAGCTGAAACTCGCCGCCGGTGCCATTGGCATCGTCTTCGGCGATATCGGTACGTCGCCGCTATATGCCTTCCGCGAGACCTTTCGCGGCGCGCACAGCCTGCCGATCGACGACCTGCACATCCTGGGCGTGGTCAGCCTGATCTTCTGGTCGATGACGCTGGTGGTGGCGATCCAGTATGTCACCATCCTGATGCGGGCCGACAACAACGGGCAGGGCGGCAGCCTGGCGCTGGTTGCCCTGCTGTCGCGCAGCATGGGCAAGACCGGTTCCAGCTGGCTGGTGGTGCTGCTGGGCGTGGCCGCCACGGCTTTGTTCTACGGCGACTCGATGATTACGCCGGCCATTTCCGTGCTTTCCGCGGTGGAAGGCTTGACGGTCGTGAACCACGACCTAGACCCCTTCGTCATTCCCATTGCCCTTGGCCTGCTGATCGGCCTGTTCGTGCTGCAAAGGCGCGGTACGGCCAAGGTGGGGGCGATGTTCGCGCCGGTGATGATCCTCTATTTCAGCACCATCGCCCTGCTGGGGGTGGTCCAGCTGTTCAACACGCCGGAAATCCTCTGGGCGCTGAACCCGTGGTACGCGATCCAGTTCTTCCTCACCGACAAGTGGTTCGCCTTCCTCGCGCTTGGCTCGGTGGTACTGGCCGTGACGGGGGCAGAGGCGCTTTATTCCGACATGGGCCATTTCGGGCGCGGGCCGATGAAGCTGTCGTGGTTCGGCTTTGTCATGCCGTGCCTGGTGATCAACTACTTCGGCCAGGGCGCCATGATCCTGGGCCTTCCCGATGCCGCAGCGGAAGAGGCGATCATGAGTCCGTTCTTCTTCCTTGCGCCGGAAGCCTATCGCCTGCCGCTGGTGATCCTGGCCACCTGCGCCACCTTCATCGCCAGCCAGGCGGTGATCTCGGGCGCGTTTTCCATCACCCACCAGGCGATCCAGCTGGGCTTCGTGCCGCGCCTGTCGATCCGCCACACCAGCGATGAACACCATGGCCAGATCTATATCCCGGTCATCAACTGGGCGCTTATGTGCGCGGTGATCCTGCTGGTGCTGACCTTCCAGAATTCGTCGAACCTTGCCAGCGCGTACGGCATCGCGGTGACCGGCGCGATGACGATCGACACCTTGCTGATGGCCGCGCTGCTGGTGGGCGTGTGGAAATGGCGCTGGTGGGTGGCCGCGCCGGTCGTGCTGACCTTCCTGATCGTGGACGGCGCCTACTTCGCCGCCAACCTGACCAAGGTGCCCGATGGTGGCTGGTTCCCGCTGCTGGTGGGTGCGATGGCCTTCACCCTGCTCACCACATGGTCGAAGGGGCGCGCGCTGATGCGTCAGCGCATGACCGAAGCGGGCCTGCCGCTGGATATCTTCGCCAAGTCCGCCCGCGGCAGCACCGCGCGCGTGCCTGGTACGGCGATCTTCATGAATTCGGGCAGCAAGGGCACGCCCTCTGCGCTGTTGCACAACATCAAGCACAACAAGGTGCTGCACGAACGTGTGATCGTGCTGACGGTCAACATTGCCGATGTGCCCTATGTCGGCGAGGAAGACCGATTCAGCGTGCAGGAACTTGGCGACGGGTTTTTCCGCGTGGTGCTGAATTACGGTTTCATGCAGGAAACCGACGTGCCCACGGCGCTCCAGCGGCACGATCTGTGCGGGGGGCAGTTCGACATGATGCAAACCAGCTTCTTCCTCAGTCGCCAGACCCTGCTGAGTGCCGAGAAGCCGGGCATGATGGTCTGGCGCGAAAAGCTGTTCGCGTGGATGATGCGCAACGCGGCAACGCCAATGGAATTCTTCCGCCTGCCCACCAACCGCGTGGTGGAACTGGGCAGCCAGGTGGAAATCTAGCGTTTTACGCCTTCGGGTAGCCTGACGTTCTCTTCGCGTTCGAGCATCTCTTCGCGCGACAGTTCGCGCCGCATCTCGAAAGTGCCGTCCCAGTCTTGCAGGCTCCACACGCCGCGGATCAGCGCGCCGTCCTCGCTCACGCTGCCGACGTAGTCGACAGGCTTGTCATAGTGGGACGAGGCGCGCGGAGCATAGGTCTTGGTGAAATCGATGGAACTGCCATCGTGGGTGCCCACCAGTTCGGCTTCCAGCGTCCCGCCTTCGATGGTGTTCGGTTCCACGATCGTGCCGGTCACGCGCCCGCCATGGTCTTCGATCAGGGCCAGGAATGGCGTGACCGGGCCTGCCTGTCCGGGATAGGCAAACTCCCCGCTCCACTGGCCGGAAAGGTTATCGGCGCCCATCGGCTATTCGGTGCGCGGCGGATCCTGGATCACCTCTTCCTTTTCCTCCACGGCCAGTCCGTGGCGCATCAGCATGGGCACCTGGGTGAAGGTGAACAGGAAGGTTAGCGGCAGGAACAACCACAGCTTGGCGGCCAGCCATGTCTCGAAGCTGACCATGAACACCATCGCGCTGTTGAGCGCGGCCAGCACGATGAAGAACAGCCCCCAGTTGCGCGACAGCTTCAGCCAGCCTTCGTCGGACAGGCCTTCGAATGCAGCCTCCAGCAGCACTTTCAGCAGCGACTTGCCCTTGGCATATCCCACCAGCAGCACCACGGCGAACAGGACGTAGACGATTGTGGGCTTCCACTGGATGAAGCGTTCGTCCTGGAAATAGATCGTCAGCGCACCGAATCCCACGATCATCGCGGTGGAAAGCCACAGCATCGGGCTGACCTTGCCCAGCCGCCACTTGCTGATCGCCAGCGCGGCGATGGCGGCGATGATGAAGGCGCCGGTGCCCTGGATCACCGCCAGGATCTCGCCCGCCGTGTCCTCGCCTGCGCTTTCGGGCGCGTAGTACTTGTAGACCAGGAAGAAGACCAGCAGCGGGCCGTAATCGACGGCGAGGTTCAGCCAGCCGGACTTGGGTTTCTGCTTGGCGGTTTCATCAGCCATCAGGCCACTCCTGCAATTACACGGGCCACAAGGTCAGGATCGAACGGGCGCAGGTCGTCCAGCGTCTCGCCCACGCCGATGGCGTGGATCGGCAGGCCGTACTGCTCTGCCGCCGCCACCAGCACGCCGCCGCGCGCGGTGCCATCCAGCTTGGTCATGATCAGGCCGGTGACGCCGGCCACTTCCTTGAAGATCTCGATCTGCGACAGGGCGTTCTGGCCGTTGGTGGCATCCAGCACCAGGATCACGTCGTGCGGCGCCTCGGGGTTGAGGCGGCCCAGCACCTTCCGGATCTTCGCCAGTTCGTCCATCAGCTCGCGCTTGTTCTGCAGGCGGCCGGCGGTATCCACGATAAGCGCATCGGTGCCGATATCGGTGGCCTTCTTAACCGCATCGAACACGATGGAAGCCGGGTCGCCACCTTCCGGGCCGGTCACGATGGGCACGCCCAGGCGCTCTGCCCAGATCTTCAACTGGCCGATGGCCGCCGCGCGGAAGGTGTCGCCGGCGGCCAGCATCACGGCATAGTCGTCTTCCTGCAACCAGTGGCCCAGCTTGGCGATGGTGGTGGTCTTGCCGCTGCCGTTGACCCCGATCACCAGGATAACCTGCGGACGCGGGAAGGCGGTGATTTCCAGCGGCACGGCAACCGGGCGCAGGATGGCGGCGATTTCCTCTGCCACGGCTTCCTTGAGTTCGCGCTCGGTGATCGTCAGGCCAAAGCGTTTCTCGGCCAGCTTTTCACGAATCCGGCCTGCTGCGCTGGGGCCAAGGTCGGAAACGATCAGCGCGTCCTCGATATGATCTAGCGTGGCATCGTCCAGCCGGGCCGTGCGCATCGTGCCGGCGACCTTGGAGACGATGGAGGCAGGAGCGGACGCAGGCGCAGGCTCCTCAACAGGGGCAGGCGACGGCGACGGCGCGGGAGCGGCCTCGGGCGCAGGCTCAGGCGTGGGTTCAGGCTCGGGTGTCGGTTCCGGAGCCGGTTCATCGGCCGGTTCTGGCGCCTCTTCCTCTTCGACAACCGGCTCTGCCGTTTCGACTGCGGCGGAAAGGTTCTCGGACAGGCGGTCGGACGTCTTGCGAAAGCCGCCGAACAGTCTTTCGGTCCAGCTGGGTTTGCTCACTTTAGCAGGCCTTCCTCTACGGCTGTGGGCGTAACGGACACGATCGTACCGGGCGCTGTGCCTTCGGGCACGGCCACCCTTGCGAAGTTCTCGGCATAGCCCGTGCCGTCGGTCTCGGTAAGCACGCGCTGGCTTTCGCCCACAAGGCTGTCGAGCCAGGCGGCGCGTGCCTTTGCAACGGCGGCGCGCAGGTCGGCCGCGCGTGCCTTGATAACGGCCTTGTCCAGCCGCGGCATGCGTGCGGCGGGCGTGTTGGGGCGGGGCGAATAGGGAAACACGTGGCCGTGTACGACGGGCAGCTCGGCAATGATCGAGCAGTTGTCGGCATGGTGTTCCTCGCTTTCGGTGGGGAAGCCCGCGATCAGGTCTGCGCCGATGGCGATATCCGGGCGCGCGGCTTTCAGGCGCCGCACCAAGTCCACGGCGTCATGACGCAGATGGCGGCGCTTCATGCGCTTCAGGATAAGGTCCGCGCCGTGCTGCAGCGACAGGTGCAGGTGCGGCATCACCCGCGGTTCGCCGGTGAACAGGTCGAACAGCAGCGGGTCGATCTCCACCCCGTCGAGCGATGACATGCGCAGGCGCTGCAATTGCGGGAATTCGTCGAGCACTGCCTTTACCAGTTCGCCAAGCGGTGGCTTGCCCGGCAGGTCGTGCCCCCAGCTGGTAACGTCGACGCCGGTCAGCACCACTTCGGGCGCGCCCTGGTCGAGGTGGCGTTCCACTTCGCGCAGCACCTGCGCCACGGTCAGCGAGCGGCTTTCTCCGCGCCCCTGCGGGATCACGCAGAAGGTGCAGGCATGGTCGCAGCCGTTCTGCACGGCGATGAAGGCGCGGGTGTGTCTTGGCGGCACGGGCTGCGTGCGCTCAGGCACGTTCCACGCGCGGGCATCCAGTTTCTGCGTGTTGGGCACCAGGCCATCGACTTCGGGCATGGCGGCCAGCTGTTCGCGTTCGATATCGGCGGCGCAGCCGGTGACCAGCAACCGCGCATCGGGGCGCGCGCGGCGGGCCTTGCGGATCGCTTGCCGGGTCTGGCGCACGGCCTCCATGGTGACCGCGCAGCTGTTCACCACCACGACGTTCTCCTCACCGCTGATGAGCGTGCGGATCCGCTCGCTCTCGGCGATGTTGAGGCGGCAGCCCAGGGAGATAACTTCCGGCTGGCTCACGCGTAGTCGTCCCATTCGAAGGACCCGCGAAAGGCCTCGGTCGCCGGGCCGGTCATGGTAATGCGATTGTCTTCGTCCCAGCCGATCAGCAGCGGGCCGCCGGGCAGGTGGACGGTGACTTCGCGCTCCACCAAGCCGCGCCGCATCGCAGACACCGCGGTGGCGCAGGCACCGGTGCCGCAGGCACGGGTCAGGCCCACCCCGCGTTCCCACACGCGCAGGCGGATCGTCTGGCGGTCCACCACCGTGGCGACGTTCACGTTGATGCGATCGGGGAACAGCGGGTCGGTTTCGATCTGCGGGCCAAGCACCTCGAGCGGCACCTTGTCGGCGTCCTCGACGAAGAACACCACGTGCGGATTGCCCACGTTCACCGCCAGCGGCTGTTCCAGCCTGTCCCAGCCCACCGGCATGGCAGCGGTATCCATCGGGTAGGCGAGCGGGATCGCGTCCCACTCGAAGCGCGGTTCACCCATGTCCACGGCGATGCCGCCAGTCTCTGGCGCGGTGGTAATCAATCCGCCGGCCGTGGCGATGGTGGCAGGCTTGCCCAGCAGCAGGCCGATCGCACGCGAGGCATTGCCGCAGGCTTCCACCTCGCCGCCGTCGGCATTGTAGATGCGCATGCGCACGGTGGCCTGTGCATCGTCCTCCAGCACGATCAGCTGGTCGCAGCCGATGCCACGCGTGCGGTCTGCCAGCGCGCGCACCCTATCGGCCTCCAGCGCGGGCAGGGGCGTTTCACGCGCGTCCAACACGACGAAATCGTTGCCCAGGCCATGCATCTTGGTGAAGGAAATGCGCATCAGCGCCACCTAGGGGCGCAAGCGCAGGTTCGCAATGCTTCGCGAAGGGTCGGCCTAGCCTGCCTTGCGCTGTTCGATGGCTGCGACGCTGCCGCCTTCGCTGGCTACGTGCTGTGCCTGGGTCAGCATGCCCAGGGCCGCAAGGCGGTTGCGGGTGGCGTCCGCATCTTCGGGCTTGCCGTAGAGGTAGCCCTGGCCCTTCAGCTCGCCCATGCCTTTCAGTTGGCCCAGCACGTCGCTGTTCTCGATGCCCTCTGCGGTTACCGGCAGCGCCAGGCCTTTGCCCAGCGAGACGATGGCTTCGACCAGCGCCTTGCCTTCGCCTTCGCCCGTCAATTCGGAAACGAAGCTGCGGTCGATCTTGAGCCGGTCGAACGGCAGCGAGCGCAGCTGCGAGAGGCTGGAATAGCCCGTGCCGAAATCATCCAGGCTGATGCGGATGCCCTGGTTCTTGAGGCTGGAGACGATCGAGCGCACCGCGCCGATGTTCTCGTGCAGGCAGCTTTCGGTAATCTCGATTTCCAGCCGGGCAGGGGGGAAGCCGCTTTCCACCAGCAGGTGCAGCAGCTTTTGCGCAAACCACGGATCGCGCAGCTGGACGGGCGAGATGTTGACCGAGAGGGTGAGGCTGGGGTCCCAGTCCTTGGCGTCTTCCAGAGCCTGCCGGATCAGCTGCTCGGAAAGCTCGCCGATAAGGTCGATTTCCTCGGCGATGGGGATGAAGATTTCCGGGCTGACGACGCCGTAGCGCGGGCTCTTCCACCGGGCCAGCATCTCGAAGCCGGACAGCTTGCCCGTCTCCAGGTCGATCTGCTGTTCGTAATAGGGCACGAATTCGCCCGCCGGGATGCCGCGGCGGATACCTGCCTCCAGCTCGTTGCGGAAGCGCAGCTCGTCTTCCATCTGCGGTTCGAACCAGTAGTAGCGGTTCCGCCCGCGCTTCTTTGCGTGATACATGGCGATATCGGCGCGGTGGATCAGCGCGTCGGCATCGGCTTCGGGCTGCACGGCGAAGTTGCCACCCGATTGCGCCACGCCGATGGAGATGGTGGCTTCCACCGTCATCTGGTTGGATTCGATCGGCGCGGAAACCGAGCGAATGATGGCGGTGACAATGTCGTCCACCTCTTCGCGGGCGTTGTAGTCGAAGGGCACGGCGCAAGCGAACTCGTCGCCGCCGATCCGGGCCAGCAGGCCATCTTCGGGCAGGGCGTCGCGAATACGCCGCGCCACGGTGGTCAGCACCCTGTCCCCCATCTGGTGGCCGTTAAGGTCGTTGATCTGCTTGAAGTTGTCGAGATCGATCATCATCACCGCGATCTCGCGGTGCGTGCCCTCCAGCATGCTGCGCAGGCGCTCCATCGCCGGCGGTCCGCTGCGACGGTTGAGGCACCCGGTCAGCGGGTCGCGCTCCGCCAGCTCGCGGGCGCGCTTTTCCGCCACGCGGCGCACTTCCACCTCGGTGTGCAGGTCCTTGTATCGCCGCCAGCCGAAGATCAGCAGGGCGATGTTGAGCAGGACGGCATTGGTCAGCAGCAGGTTGGGCGCGTCGCCGCCGCCGAACCAGGCGCGCACGATCTGCGGCATCAGGGTGCCGCCGGTGCCGACAAACAGGATGACAGCCGCAATGGCGATGCCGAGCGCGATCATGTCGCGCTCCGCACTGCGGATCTTCCGGTCGGCGGGTGCCGATGTCGTGTCAGTCGCTTTGTCCAAGCGCACAGTTCCCCAATTCAACGGACCGCTTATCGCTCAACATGTTCAACATCCCGTTAATTGCCCCAAGAGGCTCCACCCGTTAGGGAGGGCGGCATCGCAAAGGAGAGAGAATTGCCCAACTACTGGCTCATCAAATCGGAACCGTTCAAGTACTCTTGGGACCAGCTGGTGGAAGACGGCGAGACCGTGTGGGACGGTGTTCGCAACCACCGCGCGGCCGACAACCTGCGCGCCATGCAGGAGGGCGACCAGTGCTTCTTCTACCACTCCAACAAGGGGCTGGAGATCGTCGGCATCGCCGAGGTGAGCAAGGCCGGGCTGATCGACCCGACCGACCCGGAAGGCAAGTGGCCCACAGTCAACGTCAAGCCCGTGCGTGCGCTGGACAACTCCGTCACGCTGAAGGCGATCAAGGCCAATCCCGATCTCGAAGGCATAGAACTCGTCCGTCTTGGCCGCCTGTCGGTTGCGGAGATCACGCCCCGCGAGTGGGAGATCATCCTCAAGATGGCGGAAGGCTGACGACGGCCTGACGGCGCTGCCCCGGACTTGTCCCCCGTCCCGCATCTGAACATGTCCACAGGACGGGGAGCCAAATGGTTAGCAAATCGTTAAACCGGGGCCATGAGACGTTCACTTGTCCTTACCACCGAGTCGGCCCGCCACCCGTTCCGCGCCTCCCTGCCGCCGCACGTGCTGGCGCGCGCTAACGAAATCGAACCGATGGCGCCGTGGCGCAAACGGCTGGCGCTGGGCCTTTCGCGCCAGGACCTGGAAACGGTCGCCGCCACCTATGCCGCAGGCTTCCTGGCGACGATCACCTTTATCTTCTGATCATTCCGCAGCGGCGAGCTGCGCCGCGGCCTGCCGTTCCGCCTGGTACAGCTTCGCGCCCAGCCAGACCGAGACCAGGCACATGCCCGCGCTCAGCAGCACCTGTTCGGCCAGCGGAATTCCCACGGCGCTGAGCGCCAGGGCCAGCAGCGATCCCACCACCATCGCCCCGGAATTGACGATATTGTTCGCCGCCACCGCGCGGCTGGCCTGCGATGCCGGCACCTTGGTGGTGAGAAAGGCGTAAAGCGGCACCACGAACATGCCGCCGAAGATCGCGATCAGCAGCAGGCTGCCCAGCACCGCCCAGGCCAGCGGGTAGGAAAGGAAGGTGGCGATATCCATCAGCTGGGTATCGCGCAGCCCCGCGTTCCATGCCTTGCAGACGAAATAGAACACCGCGACCATGCCTGCCATCAGCAGCACCGAAACGGGCGAATAGCGCGCCGAAACCTCGCCCTTCAGCAGCAGGTTCACCGCCACCGAGCCCACCGCCACGCCGATGGAGAAGAACACCAGGAACAGGCTGGCGACCGTCGGGTCGGCCAGCAGCACGTTCTTGGCCAGGGGCGGGAACTGGATGAACAGCACGCTGCCGATGGTCCAGAAGAAGCTGATGGCGATGATGGCGTAGAATACCTCGCGGTTGTGGGTGCATTCGCGGATCATCCGCCACGAACTGGTGAAGGGGTTGAAGTCGATCTTCTCCGGCTCTCCCTGTGGCGGGGCAGGGGGCACCTGGCGACTGGTGGCATAGCCGATCAGGGCAAATACCAGGATCGCGGCTGCGGCAATCTCGATGTGTTCGGCCAGTACGCCGGCGATGATAGTGCCGGTCATGATGGCGATGTAGGTGCCTGCCTCCACCAGCCCGGTCCCGGCAAGGACTTCATTCTTTTCAAGATGTTGCGGAAGGATGGCGTACTTGATCGGGCCGAAGAAGGTGGAATGCACGCCCATCGCGAACAGCGCCAGCATCAGCAGCGGTATGGCCAGCGCTTCCACCGCGATGCCTTCCCACGACAGGAACAGGCCGAAGGCGCCCACGCTCATGATGCCGATTTCGGCTGCCTTCACCTTGCGGATGATGGCGGCCTTGTCGCGCAGGTCCGCCAGCTGCCCGGCGATGGCGGAAAGCAGGAAGAACGGCAGGATGAACACCGCCGATGCCACGCCGGAAAACATCGTCTCGCTCTCTGCCGAATTGTAGACGCTGTAGACGACGAACAGCACCATCGTCGTCTTGTACAGATTGTCGTTGAAGGCGTTGAGCAGCTGGGTGCAGAACAGCGGCAGGAACCGGCGTTGCTTCAGCAGGTGGGTGGATGTGAACATAGTGCCTTTGCTGCTTGCCGCGCCAATCTGGCCGCCTGTGTCTCCAGAGTGTGACGCTTTAAGGATAATGGCCAGTGCAGGCCAAGCTTTTTCCCGGGCAAGAAAGCGGCTAGGGCGCAATGCACGATGTGGACCTTGCCCAATATCCTGACGCTCAGCCGTATCCTGGCGCTGCCGTTGCTGGCCTTCCTGCTGTGGTGGCCGGGGTGGGAGCTGGGCTACCTGACGGCCTTCGCGCTGTACTGCCTGATGGGCATTACCGACTATTTCGACGGCATGCTGGCGCGCAGCAGCGGCGCGGTAAGCAAGCTGGGCATCTTCCTCGATCCGATCGCCGACAAGATCATGGTCGCAACCGTCATCCTGGTGCTGGCCGCGCAAGGCATCCTGCGCGGGCCATATGTGGGCGACATGCACGTGATCGCAGGGCTCATCATCCTGATTCGCGAGATCGCGGTGTCGGGCCTGCGCGAATTCCTGGGCGGCCTGCAGGTCAGTGTGCCGGTCAGCAAGCTGGCCAAGTGGAAGACCACATTCCAGCTGGTCTCGCTCGGCTCTCTGATCCTTGGGCAGGGCCTGCCGGGCTGGACGGTGCAGGTGGGCGAGATCGCCGCCAACGTGCCGCACACGGTTGGCCTGGTTACCCTGTGGGGCGCGGCCATCCTGACGGTGATTACCGGTTGGGATTACCTGCGCGTGGGCCTGAAGCACATGGATTGAAGGTGGAGCGCCCAAGGGGGCGTTCTGAAAAACTTCGGTTGTCCTGAAAAGGCTTTTGTTTCCGAGGGTTGTGCCGGATCGGGCCGAGAGCGGTGTAACCTTTCGTCCGTGCGTGTTGCAAAGGGCCCGTCTTGCTGGCGCGCACTGTCGGGCTGGACAGGGGTGGCGGGCATCGACCATGGCGCGCCGTTGCCCGGATTGCGTAGAGTAGGAAAATCGCCGCGCCGTATCGGGGAGGCCGCTCGGCCTTCGGCTACCTGATCTTGTGTCCGGAACCGGTCCATTTGGCGACCACTTCCGCCGTCGGTTCGCCGCCTTGCCCGGAAGGGGCGGGGCAATGGTGCACCGACAGCACGGTGGCATAGTTTTCCGCCCCGGCCCGTTCGATCATGACTCGATCGCCGGGAGAGGGAAGGGCGAGGAAATCGAAGGCGCCCCAGTCTTCGGATTCGCCGCCCTTGGCCCGCACCACGATCACTTTGCAGCACACCATTTTCACCTCCATGCGGGGCCAAGCATATCAGAAACATGCCCGCTGTGCGCAGGTCTTGCTGCGTGCGACACGGTGACGGTGCATGACGACCTGCCTAACCGGCGCGCAGTTCCTCTGCCAGCAGCCGGAATTCCTCGGCACGCGGGCTGTTCGCGCGCCATACCAGGGCGATCTCGCGGCTGGTCTTGTCGCCTTGCAGGGGGCGGGCGACCACGTCGGTCTCGTGCAGGATGCCGGCATCGATCGCCATCTGCGGCAGCATGGTGACGCCAAGGCCGTTGTCCACCATCTGCACCAGCGTGTGCAAGGACGTGCCGATCATGGTGGCGCTGGCGTTCAGTTCCGGGCGGTTGCAGGCGGCCAGCGCGTGTTCCTTCAGGCAGTGGCCGTCTTCCAGCAGCAACAGGCGGCCTTCCTCGATCATCTCGGGCGGGATTTCCGCCGGGGGATCGCGGGGATCGTCCTTGGGGAAGGCAACGAACAGCGCATCGTCGCAGATCTTGGCTTTCTCCACCTCGCCGCAGGCAAAGGGCAGGGCCAGCAGCACGCAATCGGCCCGGCCGTGGTGCAGCGATTCCAGCGCCTGTTCTGTGGTTTCCTCACGCAGGAACAGCTTAAGCTGCGGGCGTTCGCGGCGCAGGCGCGGCAGGATGCGCGGCAGCAGGAAGGGCGCGATGGTGGGGATGACGCTCATCCGCAGTTCGCCCGACAGCGGCTTTCCGGCGGCCTGCACCAGTTCGGCCAGTTCTTCCGCTTCACGCAGCACGCGGTGGGCCTTTTCCACCACGGCATTGCCCAGCGGAGTGAAGCGCACCACGCGGCGGCTGCGCTCCACCAGGGTCACGCCCAGCAGCGATTCCAGCTCGCGGATACCGGCGGACAGGGTGCTTTGCGAGACGAAGCTGGCCTCTGCCGCGCGGCCGAAGTGCTGCTGCTCGTGCAGGGCGACGAGGTACTGCAACTGCTTGATGGTGGGAAGGTATGTGCTCACTCGGCGGCGGCCTCTGCCTCTGCCATTTCCGCCTTCACGTCGTCGATATGGGTCATCTTCAGGCGGCCTTTCTCGACGGCGAAGGCCAGCTTGCCTTCGACCAGGTCCAGCGCGTCCTTGCCGAATACCTCGTAGCGCCAGCCTTCCAGCACCTGCAGCTTGCGCACGCCCGCGGCCAGCGCTTCCAGCTCGTCCGAACGGGTCAGCAGGCGAGCGGCCACGTCGATTTCGCGGGCGCGGATTTTCAGCAGCAGCTTGAGCAGGTCGGCCACCAGCGCGCCTTCCTTGCCCAGCGGGGCGCCGCGCTTGGGCTTTTCGGGCATTTCCTCGGGTGAAAGCGGCTGGGCCTTGTCCAGTACGCGCATCAGCCGCTTGCCGATCTCGTTTTCCTTCCACGCGTTGGAAAGCCCGCGCACCTTGGCAAGGTCGGCCTGCTTCTTGGGCGGGTGGCTGGCAAGGTCGGCCAGCGTCTCGTCACGGATGATACGGCCGCGCGGGATGTCCTTGTCCTGCGCCTCGGTCTCGCGCCAGGCGGCCAGCGCCTTCAGCCGGCCCAGCACCGCCGGGTTGCGGCCCGGCGCACGGATACGGCGCCATGCCAGGTCCAGGTCGTTGGCGTAGTTGGCAGGATCGGCCAGCTTTTCCATTTCCGCGTTCAGCCAGTGGCCGCGATCGGTCTTGATCAGCTTTTTCAGGATCTTGGGGAATATCTTGGCAAGGTAGGTGACGTCGCCGATGGCATATTCCAGCTGCCTGTCGGTCAGCGGGCGGCGGCTCCAGTCGGTAAAGCGTGCGCCCTTGTCGATGGTGGTGTTCAGCCACGATTCGACGAGGTTGGCATAACCGATCTGCTCGCTCTGGCTGATCGCCATCATCGCGATCTGCGTGTCGAAGATGGGGTGCGGCGTCTTGCCGGTCAGGTTGTAGATGATTTCCACGTCCTGCCCGCCGGCGTGGAAGATCTTCAGCACGTCCTCGTTGTCGGTCAGCAGGTCCAGCAGCGGGGTCAGGTCGATGCCGTCGGCCAGCGGGTCGATCGCGGCGGCTTCGTCCTCGTTGCCGATCTGGATCAGGCACAGGAGTGGGTAATAGGTGTTCTCGCGCATGAATTCGGTATCGACACACACGAAGTCATGCCGGGCCAGCCGTTCGCACAGGGCAGCCAGCTCGTCGGTCTTGGTAATCAGGGGATGGATTTGCATTCGTCTTCTTTTCGTATCCGGCCGGTTCACCGTCCTGCGGCTCCGCGATGGTCCTTGTCCAAGGTTGTGTCTCCTTGACAAAAGTCCCTGCTTCGCCTGTTAGCGCGCGCGTAAGAACTGGCGTTCTGCTGCCCGCGACCGTTCGCGCGCCCTTAGCGCCATAACCTGCTTGATGAAAAGAGTCCCCATGCACGCCTATCGTACCCACAACTGCGCCGCGCTGAGCAAAGAAAACGTTGGCGAGACCGTTCGCCTGTCCGGATGGATTCACCGCAAGCGCGACCATGGCGGCGTGCTGTTCGTCGACCTGCGCGACCATTACGGCATCACGCAGGTGGTGGCGGACGAGGATTCGCCCGCCCTGGAACTGCTCGATTCGCTGAAGCTGGAAAGCGTCATCACCATCGATGGCGAGGTGAAGGCGCGCGATGCCGAGGCGGTCAATCCCAACCTGCCTACCGGCGAGATCGAAGTGTTCGCCCGCGCCGTGACGGTGCAGAGCCATGCCAGCGAGCTGCCGCTGATCGTGAACTCGGCAGAGGATTACCCGGAAGACACGCGCCTGAAGTACCGCTTCATCGACCTGCGGCGCGAGCGCGTGCACGCCAACATCATGCTGCGCAACCGCGTGATCACATCCTTGCGTCGCCGCATGACCGACCAGGGCTTCTCCGAGTTCCAGACCCCGATCCTGGGCGCCTCCAGCCCCGAGGGCGCGCGAGATTACCTGGTGCCCAGCCGCCTGCATCCGGGCCGCTTCTACGCGCTGCCGCAGGCCCCGCAGATGTTCAAGCAGCTGCTGATGGTCGCCGGTTTCGACCGCTATTTCCAGATTGCCCCGTGCTTCCGCGACGAAGACCTGCGCGCTGACCGCAGCCCCGAATTCTACCAGCTCGACTTCGAAATGAGCTTCGTCACGCAGGAAGACGTGTTCCAGGCGATCGAACCGGTGCTGGCCGGCGTGTTCGAGGAATTCGGCGAAGGCAAGGACGTGACGCCCGCCGGCGAATTCCCGCGCATCCCCTATGCCGAAGCCATGCTGAAGTACGGCACCGACAAGCCCGATCTGCGCAACCCGATCCTGATCTCCGACGTTTCCCACCACTTCGAAAAGAGCGGCTTCGGCATCTTCGAAAAGATCGTGGGCAGCGGCGGCGTGGTGCGTGCAATCCCGGCGCCGAACACCAATGAGAAGAGCCGCAAGTTCTTCGACGAGATGAACGACTGGGCGCGCAAGGAAGGCTTCTCCGGCCTGGGTTACGTCACCCGCAAGCAGGGCGAATTCGGCGGCCCCATCGCCAAGAACCACGGGCCGGAAAACATGGCCAGGCTGTACGAGGAACTCGGCCTTGGCGAGAACGATGGCCTGTTCTTTGCCGCTGGCAAGGAAAAGGACGCGGTGAAGCTGGCAGGCCTTGCCCGCACCCGCACCGCCGAGAACCTGGAGCTGATCGAACAGGGCTGCTTCAAGTTCTGCTGGATCGTCGACTTCCCGATGTTCGAATACGACGATGAACTGAAGAAGATCGACTTCAGCCACAACCCGTTCTCCATGCCGCAAGGCGAGATGGAGGCGCTGGAAACGCAGAACCCGCTGGAGATCAAGGCGTGGCAGTACGACATCGTCTGCAACGGCTACGAACTGTCGAGCGGCGCCATCCGTAACCACCGCCCGGACATCATGTACAAGGCCTTCGAAATCGCCGGCTATACCAAGGAAGACGTGGATGCGAACTTTGGCGGCATGATCGAGGCGTTCAAGCTGGGCGCACCGCCGCACGGTGGCTCTGCGCCGGGCATCGACCGCATCGTGATGCTGCTGGCGGACGAGCCGAACATCCGCGAGGTCATCGCCTTCCCGCTCAACCAGCGGGCGCAGGACCTGATGATGGGCGCCCCCAGCGAAGTGAGCGCACGCCAGCTGCGCGACGTGCATATCCGCACGGTGGAACCGCCCAAGGACAGCTGATTCCGGCCCGCGGCTCGGCCCCGTTCATGGCAGGTTGAAGCGCGCGCCTGCACAGCCTAACCCTCTGCCAGCAAGGGGGAATGGCAATGCATTCGTTTCCTATCGCGGTCTTGCTGTCGCTGGGTTGCTGGCTGGCCGCACCGGCGCAGGCAGAGACCTTGCGGATAGCGGGCGTCTATCCGGCGGGCAGCGACGAGGCTGCCACGGTCGAGGCCATTGCGGTCGATCGCTTTGCCGGGCCTGACGGTGCACGCCTGTCGTTCCTGGTCGAGGACCGGCTGCGCCAGGTCTCCGTCGGCGGGCAGCCGTGGTTCACCGTGCTGGTGTCGCAACTGGCGGACGAGGCCGACGCGCTGCTGCAAGGCTATGTCGAGCCCGATTTCAGCGAATCGCGCTATCGCGCCACGCGCAGCGTCTGTGCCGAGGAAGACGAGGACGGCGAATGTATCGAGCACCGCGATGTGGAGACCGATTGCCTGCGGGTTACCGCCACCCTTTCTCCCGAAATGCGGCTGGTAGGCTATGACGGCCTCCTGCTGTGGTCCAGCGATGCGCGCCGCAACACGACCGTGAGCTATTGCCCGCAGTTCGACGACAAGCCCGACTTTTCGGGCACCATCGATGGCTGGCTGGAACAGATCGCCGACCAGACTCGCGCCAATCTCGCCCCGCGCTACCGTGTGCAGGATATCCGCATCATGGAAAGCCGCCGCGGGCTGGAGCGCGATGCGCGCAACGCCTTTCGCGATGCCATCCGCATGACGGAGGAGGACGAGCGCGAGGCCTGCAACATGTTCGAGATGCTGTTTGCAGCGCACCCGCAGCACCCGTCGCTGATGTTCAACGCGGGCCTGTGCGCCGAGCAGGGCGGGGCCTTCGACCTGGCCGAGGCGCGCTATCGCCAGGCGCTGCATAACGACCGCTCCGATGACGAGGCGCAGCAGGGCCTGCGCCGGATCGCGGAGCGGCGCCGTGCCGAACGCCAGCTGGCCGAGCGAGCAGCCTTGCGGGAACCGGACGACTGAGCGCCTACCAAACTTGTGGGATGGACCGACGCGTGTTTGCGACGGCAGTCTGCGCAGCCAGAACGGAAGTGCAAACGAAGCGGGGCACCAGGGCATGGCTGGCGATTTATTGCGTCTCGACTGGCTGCTGCGAGCGCCGGGACTGATCCGCAGCGCGGCGGTCTATTCGGCGTTCCTTATCGACGATAAACTGTATTTCCTGCGCACCGGGCCGGGCTGGCAGCGATTGGGCGGCAGCTACCAGGCGTTCAATTTCGTCGCCGATTCCGTGATCGAACGGCAGATTACCCGCAACCGGCAGGCGCATGTCGCCATGGCCGACTGGGACCTGCGCACCGAGGTGCCGAAGCTGGCGGACATGCACTATCCGCTCAACGCGCTGACGAAGCTGCAGGTGATTGCATCGCACGGCACCGGGGTCGCCACGGTACGTTTGCAGGCAAGGGCGGGAAAACCCCGCTCGCTGACATTGGCAGCGCAGGATTACCTTGCCGGGCCGCAAGCGCGCGAGCGGTTCTTCGCGGCGATCGCCGTAACGGAATATCGCTGACTTGTAGCGGGCATTGCCCGGTTGCCGCCAGACCGCCTAGCCGTGGGCGCTGGCCCAGGCGCCCATCGATCCGAGATAGACATCGACATTGTCGAAGCCCTTGCTGGCCAGCCAGCTGGCGGCGACCGTGGCGCGCATGCCGCTGGCGCACATCAGGGTGTAGGATTGCAGCGGATCGAGTTCCCGCCACTGTTCGTTCAGGTGACCGGCATAGATGTGGCGCGATCCGTCGATCCTTGCCTCGTCCCGTTCGTCCTGGGCGCGCACGTCGATCAGCGTCCAGCCATTCTCGTCGGCTTCCAGCCTGCGGGCGACCTCTTCGGTTCCAATCATCGGCACCTGACCCAGCTTGCGGCCCTGGGCGGCTGCCGGCACGACGCCGGTATAGCCGCCGGTCACGTTGTCGAGGCCGATGCGGATGAGGTGCTCGTGCGCGGTTTGCAGCGCTTGCCGGTCGGAACAGACAAGGGCAATGCTTTCCCCTTCCTCGACGAACCAGCCGGCAAAGGCAGGAATCATCGAGACGGGCAGGCACCAACTGCCGCAAATGTGACCCGCGCACCAGGCGCCGGGTTCGCGAATGTCGATCACGTGGTCGGCCTCCGCTTCCTCCAGTTGCGCAAGGGTGAGGTTGGCCGGGCGCGTCACCCTTGGCGGCGTGCTGCCACCTTCGAGGTTGAGCCGTTCCATCAGGCGGAAATAGGGCGGCTGGTAGTGCACTTCGGCAAGCTTGGCCTCGATGAAATCGTCGCGGTTTTCGATCTGCAGGCGCGGATTGTTGCCTCGTTCGTGGCCGATGGTGGAAAACTCTCGCTCCGCCATGCCCGATCCGCAGACGGAACCCGCTCCGTGTGCGGGATAGACGATGGCCTGGTCGCCCAGCGCCAGCAGCTTGTGCAGGCTGTCGTACAGCAGGTCTGCCACTTCGCGGGCGCGATCGGGATAGAAATCGGTGCGGCCCACGTCGCCCACGAACAGCGCATCGCCGGTGAACACCCCCACCGGCCCATCGGGATAGGCGCTGTCGTGCAGGACGAAGGAGAGGCTGTCGTCGGTGTGGCCGGGCGTTTCCAGCACTTCGATGCGCAGTTGGCCGATGCAGAACTCATCGCCCTCGCGCGCGGTTTCGGCATAGGCGACCTCTCCCGCCGCATTGGGACCGTGCAGCGCCCTTGCCCCGGTCCATTCGGCCAGGATCGGTGCGCCCGAGACGAGGTCCTCGTTGCGGTGCGTTTCGAAGATATGGGTGATGGTCAGCCCTTCGGCGCGCGCCTTTTCGAGGTAGATCTCGCAATCGCGGCGCGGGTCGATCACGGCAGCCTGGCTGCCGGAACCGACGAGATAGGAAAGGTGGGAAAGGCCGGGTGTCTTGATCTTTTCGAGTATCATGCACCCGGAACGCGCAAGAGAAGCGTGTGTTTCCAGACTCCCGGTGTGCAGCATGCGCATGGTCTGGCTGGACAGAAGCCCGTTCCGCCTGATTTCAGGCTATCAATAGGCTTCCAGCCGACCGCGGTCGCTGCCCCATCCCTCAACCGGGCGAACCGTAATGCTGCGAGAGGTTTCCGCCCCGTCCAGCTGGAAGTTACGACGCCTTTCGACTTCGGCAAGGGCGCTGGCGTAGTCCGGCGTATCGCTGGTATGCCAGACTATGTTGCAACCGCTGCTTGGCAAGATGCCGGCCAGCTCGCCCAGCCTGTTCATCTGGCCGCGATATTCGGCTCGGAGGCGCCGCTCTATTTCTGCCTCGCCATAGGCATACCAGGCATGCCAGATGCCGATTTCGCTGATGTACAGGTCCGAACGCTGTGCCGAGTAATGGGCGAAGCAGAAGAAATAGGCGGGAACGCGTTTGCTCCACTGTTCGTCAGTGCCAGCGCGCCGGGATCGCCGGTTTGCAGGCGGTGTCGGGGCAGGGGTTGCAGTGGCATCGCGGCTCGCGCGGGTTTGCGGTGCCGCGCCGCCGGCTGCCGGCCCGATTGACAGGGTGAGTTCGCGCGAATTCTTGTACACCTCGCGGATTTCCCGTTCGCGCTCCAGCATCTGCGAGGTGCTGTCGATGAAGCTCTGGAGGCGCTCCAGCGATGCCGGACCGCGGGAATCGCCGTTGAGCTGTGCCCACAGGCTGTCGATCCGCCGGGCAGTGGTGGCCAGCTGCTGCAGGTTGCCGAGGTTGCGTTCCAGGATCGCGATATTGCCATCGAGGTTTTCGTAGCTGGTGCCCCAGCCTTGCGTGGAGCTGCCATCGTAAAGATCGCTGGCGAACCGGGTCATCAGTCTTTGCAGCTCCTCGCTGCGGCGCATGCGCTCCTGCTGTTCCGGCGTATAGCTGCAATCCATCCCGCCGCAGGGAAGGCGTTCGATGTAGACCTGCCGGGCATGGCTGTCGTCCTGGGCCCAGGCGCTGCCAGCCAGTGCGGTTCCCAGCAGGGCCGCTATGACGAGGGTGCGCCGGCGCATCATTTGTCGTCTCCATACAGGCGGCGGTATTCTGCCATTTCGGCTTCGTAACGGGCGCGTTCCTCTTCGGCGCGGCGCACCTCTGCCTCGTATCGGGACTGTTCGGCGGCGGCCCGCTCCAGCTCGGCCTTGTGCGCGGCCATGTCCTGTTCGTGGACCTGCATCGCCTGGCGATAGCGTTCCTGCGATATCGCGGCCTCTTCCATGCGCACGCGGGCGACCATGTCTGCCGCCATCTGCGGATAGTTGGTGGCGATATTGGCGCGGGCCCGTTCCAACTCGTCGCGCGCGTGATCCTGTTCGGCCTGCAGTCGATCCAGTTCTGCCGAGGGGTGCTGTGCATGGGCCGGTGCGCAGGTGAGGGCGACAGCGAGGCAAGGCCCCAGCAACCGGAAAATGTGCATGTTGGCTCTCCCGCAAGATGCCGTTTCTTCCATGCTAGGCCGCAGATGCTAAATTAGGCAAGGTCATGCCAGGGCACTTGCCTTGCCCGCGCGCGTTCATTAGGGCGAAAGCGTAATTCGAAACCCCAAAGTGAGAGGGCATACATGAGCGATATCGCTGCACGCGTGAAGAAGATCGTTGTCGAGCATCTCGGCGTCGAAGAAGACAAGGTGACTCCGGACGCCAGCTTCATCGACGACCTGGGCGCGGACAGCCTCGACATTGTCGAACTGGTGATGGCTTTCGAAGAAGAGTTCGGCGTGGAAATCCCCGACGATGCTGCCGAAAAAATCAACACCGTCGGCGATGCCAACAAGTACATCGAAGAAAACGCCGGCTAACACCGGCTGCCCTGTTCGCGAAAGCTCCCGCCGACGCGGACGGGGATGGGAGGCTCAGCCACGATGGCTGGGCCTTTCTTGATTGCGGAGAAAGATTATGCGGCGCGTTGTCGTAACCGGCCTTGGCCTCGTAACCCCGCTGGGTGGCGACGTGGAGACCACCTGGAAGAACCTGCTGGCCAGCGAAAGCGGGATCGGCACGATCACCCGCTTCGATACCGAGGGGCAGAAGTGCACCATCGCAGGCGAAGTGAAACCGGCTGACCACCCCTGGGGATTCGACCCCGACAAGCGGGTGGACAGCAAGGTGCAACGCCAGGTCGATCCGTTCATCATCTATGGCATCGATGCTGCGGGGCAGGCGATCGAGGATGCCGGCCTGACCGAGATGAGCGACGAGCTGAAGCTGCGCGCCGGCTGCTCGATCGGTTCGGGTATCGGCGGCCTGCCGGGTATCGAGCTGGAATCGGTGAACCTGCACGAGCGCGGGCCGGGCCGTGTCTCGCCCCACTTCGTGCACGGGCGCCTGATCAACCTGATCAGCGGCCAGGTTTCGATCAAGTACGGCCTGATGGGCCCGAACCATGCCGTGGTGACGGCGTGCTCCACCGGTGCGCACTCCATCGGCGATGCCGCGCGCATGATCCGCGACGACGATGCCGATATCATGCTGGCAGGCGGCGCAGAGGCGACCATCTGCCCCATCGGCATTGCCGGTTTCGCCCAGGCCCGCGCGCTCAACACAGCTTTCAACGATCGCCCGACCGAAGCCAGCCGCCCCTACGACAAGGACCGCCAGGGCTTCGTCATGGGCGAGGGCGCCGGCGTGGTGGTGCTGGAAGAGTACGAGCACGCCAAGGCGCGCGGCGCGACGATCTATGCCGAAGTGGTGGGCTATGGCCTGTCGGGCGATGCCTATCACGTCACCGCGCCGCACCCCGAAGGCAAGGGCGCGGAAAACGCCATGCGCATGGCGCTGAAGAAGGCCGGGCTCGAGGGGTCGGATATCGACTACGTCAACGCCCACGGCACCTCGACCATGGCCGACACCATCGAACTGGCCGCGGTCAAGCGCGTGCTGGGCGACGACCTTGGCGGCGCCTCGATGAGCAGCACCAAGAGCGCCATTGGCCACCTGCTGGGCGGCGCAGGCGCGGTGGAGAGCATCTTCTGCATCCTCGCCATGCGCGACCAGGTGGTGCCGCCCACGCTCAACCTGCAGAACCCGGACGAGGGCACCGAAGGTGTCGACCTGGTTCCGCTCACTGCAAAGCAGCGCGAGGTGAAGGCGGTGCTCAACAACAGCTTCGGCTTTGGTGGCACAAATGCCTCGCTGGTGATGAAGCGCGTCGAGGACTAGGAGTACAGGCACCATGAAAAAGCTGCTGGCGGCTGTCGTCGCGCTGGGAATCCTGGCGGTGGCAGTCGTGGGCGGCTGGTTCGCGCTGGGCTGGTACGGCACGGCGCAGGTGGAGGAGGAGACCGCCTTCATCGTGCCTTCGGGCGCAACTTTGACCTCGGTGGCGGAGCAACTGGCGGAAGAGGGCCACATCGCCTCTGCCGATGCCTTCCTGCTGCGGGCAAGGGTGCTGGGCAGCAGCGATCCGATCAAGGCAGGCGAATTCCTGCTGCCGCCGGGCATCAGCAATGCCGGCATCCTCGACCTGTTCCAGCACGGCGACGTGATCCGCCGTTTCATCACCATCCCCGAAGGCACGCCTTCGGTGATCGTGCACGATATCCTGATGGCAGAGCCGCTGCTGGTGGGCGAAATCCCCGTGCCCGAGGAAGGCAGCGTGCTGCCCGAAAGCTATGACTTCGAACGCGGGGAAGAGCGCGTGGCCGTGCTCGCCCGGATGCAGCGCGCCATGGACGAGACGATTGCCGAACTGTGGCCGCGTCGCACGGACCGCACCGTGGCGACCACGCCGCAGGAAGCGGTGATCCTGGCCTCCATCGTGGAAAAGGAAACCGGCGTGCCGGAAGAACGGCGCATGGTCGCCGGGCTCTATTCCAACCGCATCCGCCAGGGCATCTTCCTGCAGGCGGACCCGACAATCATCTATCCGATCACCCGTGGGCGCCCGCTGGGGCGGCGGATCCGCCAGTCGGAGATCGCCGATATCAACGACTACAACACCTACCAGATGGCGGGTCTGCCAGCGGGGCCGATCACCAATCCGGGCCGCGCCAGCATAGAGGCGGTGCTCAATCCGGCGCAGACCGACGCCATCTTCATGGTCGCCGACGGTTCCGGCGGGCACGAGTTCAACGCCACGCTGCAGGAACATAACGAGGCGGTCGAACGCTGGTTCGCCCTGCGCCGAGAGCGGGGCGAGATGTGAGCGGGGACCGCGCCCCGGCCCCCCTTATCGTCACTGCCGAGATGCCGCCGGACCTGTTCAGCTGGGCCAACCAGCTGCGGCAGGACCATTTCCCGCCCGAACGCAATTTCCTGAAAGCCCACGTCACGCTGTTCCACGCCTTGCCGCCCAGTGCAGAAGGCGAAGTGCGCGATTGCCTGAAGGAACTGGTGCGCGACAACCCGCCGGTGCCCGCGCGGCTGGTCGGCGTGATGAAGCTGGGCAAGGGCACTGCGCTGCAACTGGAAAGCGAAGGGATGATCGACCTGTGGCAGCAGATGGCAGACCGTTTCCACGGCATGCTGACCCCGCAGGACGAGCACAAGCCGCGCCTGCATGTGACCGTGCAGAACAAGGTGAGCATAGAGGAAGCCAAGGCACTGCAGGCAGAGCTTGCCCCGCGCGTGCAGCCGCGCGATTTCGGCTTTACCGGGCTGGGCCTGCATGCCTACCTCGGTGGTCCTTGGGAACGTCTTGGTAAATTCGCCTTTCGCGGGCACAATAGGCGCTGAACCGGCAAAGCTTTCCGGCAGGGGGAACTGTCATGGGTTACTCTGAGATCGCCGCGTTGACTGCAGGCGGGCTGCTGGTGGCGGCCATGGCCATGACGTCCATGCGCTGGTTGCGCATCGTGGCGCTTGTCGCCGGGCTGGCCGCGCTGGCTGTCGTGCTACTGGTCGGGCTGGGGACAGTCGGCAACCTGCTCGTGATCGCCTTCGTCATCGTCAACGCGGTGCAACTCGTCCGGCTGGTGCTGCGCACGCGCGCGCACCACCTCAGCGCGGAAGAGCGTGAGTTGCTGGAAGGCGTGCTGGAAGTGCAGGAACCCGATCACCAGCGCCGCCTGCTGGGCCTGATGCAATGGCGCGATGCCGGGCCCGACGAAGTGCTGATGACGCAGGGACAGGCCAATCCGCCGCTGATCTACATCGCCGCAGGTGCTGCCGCGATCGAGCACGAGGGCAAGATCGTGGGCGTATGCGGCGCCGGCGATTTCCTGGGGGAAATGAGCCTGCTTACCGGCGAAAACGCCTCGGCCACCGTGCGTGTTACCAACGACCTGCGGATGGCCAAGTTCGACCGCGATGGCCTGGCCCAGTTCACCGCCGGCGTGCCCGAATTGAAGCGTGCCTTCGATGCCGCGCTCAATCGCGGGCTGGCGGCCAAGGTGCTGCGCATGAACAAGGCGGCAGCTGCCTCTGCCGACTGATTTGTGGCGGGGTAAATTGGCAGGTTGACCGGAGAGAAAAGCGGACCTAAATGCGCGCCTCGCCTGCCGCCCATTCGGCGCACGCAGGCTTGCCGGATGGCGGAGTAGCTCAGGTGGTTAGAGCAGCGGAATCATAATCCGCGTGTCGGGGGTTCGAGTCCCTCCTCCGCTACCATCCCCTTGGAATGTGATCGGTTAGCCGCGCCTGTCCTTTGGTGCGGCGCGCTTTCCCCTCGCGCCGCCTTTCGGCTTGCCCTTGAATGGCTTGCCGGATTTGCCACTCTTCTTCCCTTCTGTCTTGTCAGACTTGCGGTGCGCGGGCCGTGCTTTCACCCGCGGTGTGTCCGCATTGCGGCGCGCAGGGAAACGCTTGCGATTGCCGCGGGCAACATCGCGCGGCCCGGTGTCGGACAGTTCGATCACAACGGGCTCCTCGTCACCATCGGCCTGGGCTGATCGCGCAGCCGCATCGGCAAACTTCCCGGCGATCTGGCGCGGGATCTGGAAATAGGTTTCGTCAGGCCCAATCCGGATGGCACCGATCTCGTTACGGGTGATATGCCCGCGTCGGCACAGCAGCGGCAGGATCCAGCGCGGGTCTGCATTCTGGCGTCGGCCCAGCGCCATGCGGAACCAGACGGTGTCCTCGAAGCCAGGACGGTGGCGCTCCTTCTGCGCCGCGCGCCGGGCCTCCGGCGTGTTGGCGATCAGATCTTCGGGTTCGGGCATGCTGGCTCGGTGGGCTTGCACCAGCATCGCGGCGATCTGCTCCGGTGTGCGCTCGGCCAGCAGGCGTTGGGCCAGTTCGCGGTCGCCTTCGTCTATTTCGACGGGTTCCAGCAGCTTTTCGAGCAGTCGCTTGCGGTCTCTGGTCTTGATGGCATCGCGGTCGGGCGCATCGATCCATTCTGCGGTGATCTTCGCATGGCGCAGCATCGATTCCACGCGCTTGCGCCTGGAAAAGGGCACGATCAGCACCGCGGTGCCTTTTTTTCCGGCGCGGCCTGTGCGTCCCGATCGGTGCTGGAGAGTCTCTGCATCGCGCGGGATTTCGACGTGAATGACGAGGCTCAGCGTTGGCAGGTCGATCCCGCGTGCGGCCACATCGGTGGCGACGCACACCCGCGCACGTCTGTCGCGCAGGGCTTGCAGCGCCTGGTTGCGTTCCGACTGGGAATGTTCGCCCGACAGGGCCACCACGGCAAAGCCGCGTTCCTGCAAGGTGGCATGCAGGTGGCGCACCTTTTCGCGCGTCGCGCAGAACAGGATGGCGGTTTCCGCCTCATGATAGCGCAGCAGATTGACCACCGCGTTCTCGATCTCCGGTGGAGAAACCGTGACGGCCTGGTAGGAAATGTCGCCATGGCCGCGCCCTTCGCTGATCGTGGCGATACGCAGGGCGTCGCGCTGGTATCGACGGGCAAGGGCCTCGATCGGGCGCGGCATCGTGGCCGAGAACAGCAGCGTCCGGCGCGATTCCGGCGTTGCATCGAGGATTTCCTCCAGCTCTTCACGAAAGCCCATGTCGAGCATTTCGTCCGCTTCGTCGAGTACCACGACTTTCAGTCCTGACAGGTCTAGCGCGCCGCGCTCAAGGTGGTCACGCAGCCTGCCGGGAGTGCCAACCACGATGGTTGCACCAGAGCGCAGCGCCTTGCGTTCCTGCTGAGGGTTCATTCCACCAACGCAGGTGGCAATGCGCCCGCCAGCCTTGGCGTAGAGCCAGCCCAACTCGCGGCTGACCTGCAGGGCCAGTTCGCGGGTTGGCGCGACGATAAGGGCCAGCGGCTGTTCCGCAAAAGGCATGCTTTCGCTGTCGCCCAGCAGTTCCTGCGCCATGGCAAGGCCGAAGGCGATAGTCTTGCCCGAACCGGTCTGGGCGGAAACGACCAGGTCTCGCCCCGCAGCATCGGCTTGCATGACTTCGGCCTGCACCGGAGTCGCCGTGGCGTATCCACGCTCGGCAAGGGCAGCCTCGAGGCTGGAGGGAAGGTCAGGGAAATTCATGGCAGTGGCCTAATATCGAAGGGGGGCACGCCAGTTCGCCGCGAATGACGAACGCGCTCTTTGCGTATAGCATGCCAAGGCAATCGAGTTTGCGTGCTTGCCGCCCCCATAGGGCGGGATTTTGCTCTTGGCTTGCGAAAAATGGATTCGGGCCTCTGTGGAATCCGGGGCAAGGCGTGTTGCGCCTGAAGCCCGGATTGTCTGCGGTGCCAACTCCTCCTGCCGGAAGCGACCTGTGGTGGCATGCGCGCCGCCATCCACGGTCAGGCACCATAGAGGTAGATGAAATAGGCGCTGACGAAATAGACCGAGGCCAATGACATGCTTGTCCAGCCGATCGTTCCGAACAGGCGGTTGCGCGGTTGGTAGAGCAGGGCCACGACGAAAATGCCGTTCATGATGACGGCGGCCAGCGCCGAGGCTGCATTTGCGGGAGAGACGGCTGCGAAGATGCTGCCCTTGGTGTAGGCGAGATCGTCCAGCGCGATCACCAGGATGTCGAACAGGTTGCTGCCCAGCAGGGCGGCGATTGCCATGTCTGCCGAGTTGCGACGCAGGGCGCTGACGATCACCACGAATTCGGGCAGCGAGGTTGCCATCGCGATAAACAGCGTGCCGACGAAGCTTGCTTGCCAACCGGTTACGGCGGCAATCTGCAAGCCGGCGGAAGGCAGCAGGCTGCCGGCAATAGCCACCACGATCGCGGCTGCCAGGTATCGCACCATTGCTTGCCGGAGGGTGAGGGGATCGGCATCATCCCCTGCGGGTGCGGTGATCGCGAGGCGGCGCTCGTGCATGAAAGTCGCCCTCATGGCGACGAAGTACAAGAGGATGATCAGCGGCGTGTAGGCGCTGAAATGGTAGATGGCACGGCCCACGATCGTTCCGGCGGTCAGGATCGTCAGGCCGACGATGCCGATCAGGATCACGCCGAAGCCTGCCGTCAGCACGTGGCTCTGGTTGATCCGGCAATAGATCGATTCATCGCGGCTCAGGGCATCCAGCGCCACCAGCAGGGCCAGGTTGAGGATGCAGCTGCCCAGCGCGTCCCCCATCGCGATGTCCGGTGCGTCGAACAAGGTGACGGAACTGATGCCGGTGAACAGTTCGGGCAGCGACGTCGCGGTCGAGAGCAGGACCAGGCCGATCCAGGAACTGGGCAGGCCGGTCCGCCGTGAGATAACACCGGCATAGCGGGTCAGCTTGTGCCCCGCGAAACCGATCAGCATCGCGCAGACGAAAAACTGGAGCCAGGGCAGGAGGATCGCGATCAATTCCCGGCCTTTCGTGACATGCGCACGATACCCTGCGCCAGCTGGATAAGCGCCAATGGTGCAAGGCTGGCAAGGATCGCCAGGGTCCACATGGCCGCGGTCGGAAGCGCCAGGCCCAGCACCATGCGCAATTGCGGCAGGTAGACCGCGAGCAACAGCAGCAGGCTGCAAAATCCGATCGACACCCAGACCCAGGCACTGCGCGTGATTTCGTTGCGTAAGACACCGGCATCAGGGTGCCGCAAATTGAACACGTGCCACAATTGCGAGAACGCCAGCGTGAGGAAGGTGACCGTCACAAGCTCTGCATCGGCCAGCGCGAGCCACTGGCTTGCCATGGCCATGGCTGCGAAGACGGCACCTGTCAGGGCAAGGCCATGCAAGATGATGCGACGCCATTGGGGCAGTCCCAGCAATGCCATGGCCGGAGGGCGTGGCGGGCGCGTCATGATCGCCTTGTCGCCCTTCGCGGTTGCCAGTGCAAAAGCGGGAAACACGTCGGTCACCAGGTTAAGGAACAGGATCTGCAACGGCAGGATTGGCAAGGGCAGGGCCAGCAGCACGGCAAGGCCGACGACCAGCACCTCGCTGAGATTGCACGCCAGCAGGTAGGTGGCAAAACGGCGGATATTCTCGAAAATGATGCGGCCTTCGCGAATGGCCGCAACGATCGAACTGAAGGCATCGTCCAGCAGCACCATGTCGGCCGCCTCACGGGCAACGTCGGTGCCCCTCTTTCCCATGGCGACCCCGATATCGGCCTGGCGCAAGGCGGGGGCATCGTTCACGCCGTCTCCTGTCATCGCCACCACCTGGCCGGCGTCCTGGAAAGCTTTCACCAGAGCCAGCTTCTCGCTGGGATTGACCCTGGCAAATACCGTGGTCGATCGCAGGGCGTCCTCATCGAAATCCATCCGCGCCAGCGAATGGCCTTCCACGGGCGTGCGCCCGTCGACCGGCAGGCCGACCTGGCGACCGATGTTGACCGCGGTCACCGCGTGATCACCGGTGACGATTGCCACCTGGATGCCGGCGTCATGGCACGCGGCGATCGCCTCTGCCACGTCCGCGCGGGCCGGGTCGCGCAGGCCAACAAGGCCAAGCAAGACCAGGTTGCCGTAAGGGTCTTCATCAGCAGTGGGCGCAATCTTTCGCGCCAGGGCAATCACCCGCATGCCTTCACTGGCGAGTTGCGATACCAGTTCCAGCCATTGCCCGCGCAATTGCGGATCCAGGTCCAGGTCCCGGTCGAGGTAGCGCAGCCTGGTGCAATGCTCGACAACGACTTCGGGAGCGCCCTTCACCGCAAAGAGGAAACCATCGTCGTGCCGATGCACTGTCGCCATCATGCGCACTTCGGCTGCAAAGCCATGCAGCTTGACCTGTGGGTTGCGCGCGATGAGCTGTTCGCGAGGCAGCCCGGCGTTGGCGGCGGCGCGCATCAGGGCGATTTCCAGCGGATCGCCAACCCCGTCGCCGGTGTCTGCATCCAGTTCGCTGGAACTGCACAAGGCGGCTACCGTCAGCAGGCCGTGCAGCATCGGCTGCTCTGCATCCTCGATTGCGCCATCCTGGTGACTAGCGGGCGCGAGGTCGGCGGCAGGCAGGCATATTGCTTCCACCGCCATGCGGTTCTCGGTGAGCGTGCCGGTCTTGTCGGTCAGGATCAGCGTGACCGAGCCGAACGTCTCGACCGCGGAGAGCTGTCGCAGAAGAGCGTTCTGGCGGGCCATGCGCCACATCCCCTGTGCCAGGGCCAGGGTGGCCACGACCGGCAAGCCCTCTGGAATGGCCGCCACTGCCAGGGCAATGCCGGTCGTCACCATAAGGAACGTGTCGGCCTGGCGAAGCAGGCCTGCAACGACGACCAGCGCGGCAATGATGATGGTCAGCCAGACGAGCTGGCCTGCCACCTTGATCAGCCGTTTCTCCAGCGGCGAGCGCGTTGACCTTGCCTGTTTTACCAGCTCGGTAATCTCGCCCAGCGCCGTCTGGTGCCCGGTGCCAACGACAAGGCCCGTGCCCGTGCCGCGCGTCACCGCGGTTCCCTTGAACAGCATGCTGGATCGCTCGGCCAGGCGGGTGTCCCGGGGAACGGGCGCTGCGGATTTCTCGACCGGAACGGATTCCCCCGTCAGGGTCGATTCATTTGCCGCCAGGTTCGCGCCTTCGACGATGCGCAGGTCCGCCGAAACCAGATCGCCCGTTTCGACAAGCACGATGTCGCCAGGCACCAGCTGTTCTGCCGGCACCACTTTCTGGCGTCCGTCGCGCAAGACCCGGGCCGAGCGATGGCCGAGCGACCGCAGCGCCTCCATCGAACGGATTGCCTTCATTTCGGCGGCATATCCGATTGCCGTGTTGATCAGCAGCACCGCGATAACCGCGGCGGCTTCCACTCGCTGGCCGAAGGCAAAGGCCAGCACGGCCGCAGCGGTCAGCAGATAGACGACCGGGTTCGCAAACTGATGTAGCAGCAGGGTAACAGCGGAAGCGGGGCTTTCCGCCGCGATCGCATTTGGGCCGAAACTTGCCGCGCGCTGTTCCGCTTCACCCTGGCCAAGGCCCTGGTCGATGCGCACGGCATAGGCGCGCAGCAGCGTGTCAACGGGGTCACTGTAAGGGTTCTGGCGCTGCATTCTATGGCTGGTTTCATCCCGCTCCACGACCCGTTCGCACCATACCCGGCCTGGCTCTGTTCGTATACCGGCTACCCGCCGAACAGCCAGTTGAGGCCGGAGCCTGCCCCGTAGGCGAGGATCGCGGCCACAGAGCCGATCGCCAGCGTCTCCAGCGCGGACTGCAGCGGAGGCCGCCCGACCAGGCGGCCCTTGCCGGCGCCAAGAGCAATGAAGGTCACAACGCCAAGCGCCGCACTCGCGCCGAACATGGCCGCGAAATCGCCGATACCGAAAAGGAAGGGCAACAGCGGGAAAAGGCCACACAAGGCGAAGGCGCCGAAGGTGGTGAGGGCCGCTCTTACCGGGCGCGCGGATATTTCGCTCATCTTCAGCTCTTCGGCCATCATCGTCTCGACCCACACCTGGCGGTCGGACGTAATGACCTCGACGATTTCCTCCAGCGTTTCTCCGCTGAAACCCTTGCGGGCGAAGATCTCGCGGATTTCACTGCGTTCGCCTTCGGGGAAGGCGTCGATCTGCCAGTCCTCGTCGGCACGGCTCTGGCTCACCTCTTCCTGGCGCGCCCGTGTGCCGACATAGTTGCTGACGGCCATGCTGAAGCCGTCCGCCAGCAGGTTGGCGATGCCCAGGATGATGACGGTTGTGGAAGACAGGTGCCCGCCCGCGCTGCCGGCGATTATGGCAAAGGTGGTAACCACACCATCGATGCCGCCAAGCATGAAGTCGCCGACCGGACTTTCGCCGCTGGGGCGGTTGATCCGGTTGCGAATGCTGGTGAGCGAATGTTCTTCGCGCAAGTTGCGGCGGGACGGTCGTACGCCGTTCATTCGCGCACGACCATGACCGAGCATTTCGCATGGCGCACGACTCGCGCCGCATTCGCGCCAAGCAGCCAGTCCTTCATTTCGGGCCGATGGGAAGAAAGCACGATCAGGTCTATGGCCAGGCTTTCGGCAGCGGAGAGTATGCCGCCGGGAATGCTGCCCATCCTCACTTCGATATCCAGATCCTCGTGGCCCAGTTCCCTGGCCAGCACCAGCAGCCTGGTGCGCGCTTCTTCAAGCAATGACCGCATCGAAACAGAGGTCCACTCTGCCTTCAGCGCGGCGAGGCTTTCGGGCACCACCGTGCAAAGCGTCACGCTTGCATCGAAGGCCTTTGCCATAGCCATTGCGGTCGGAACCGCCTTGCGCCACGAGCTTGGTTCTTCGAGATCGACGGGAACGAGTATGCGAGAGTACACTGGTGACCTCCGGCGGGCTTGGCTTTTCCAACCGGAGCATACGCGAAAACGGCCACACCGCAATTCGCTGCCATCTCCGGCGAGTGCTCTGGCGGTGGTCGATTTGCGGGGCAAATGCATGGGCAATGTGTGGGCGATGGGGCCGGGCCCTGCTGCGCCACCATTCCCTTGTAATGTGCATGCTGGTCGCTAGACCGGGCGGCAATGCCTGCATTGCCTCCTGCCCCCAGTATCGCGTCGCTTGCCCGGCAGCGACCGCTGGCGCTGTTCCTCGATTTCGATGGTACGCTGGTGGACCTGGCGCCAACGCCGGATTCCATTCACGTGCCGGGCGGCCTGATGGATCGCCTGCACGATCTTTCGCGGCAGCTGGACGGGCGCCTGGCGCTGGTTAGCGGTCGCGGGATCGCAGACCTGGAAAGACACCTGGGCCACATCACCGTGGCGGTTTCCGGTTCGCACGGCAGCGATTGCCGCGCGGCAGACGGCAGCAGCATCGGCGAAGTGCCCAGCGGATTGTCGCAGGCCGTGCTTGCCGAAGTGGCCGACTTTGCTGCCGCGCGCGGGTTCGACCTGGAAGACAAGCCGCACGGCGCCGCGCTGCATTTCCGCGCAAATCCCTCGCTTGAAGGAGAGGGCGAAGCCTTTGCCGATGCGCTGGCGGCGAAGCACGAACTGGACGTGAAGCGCGGCAAGTGCGTGATCGAATTTGTCGGGCGCGGCGCCAACAAGGGCGCGGCCTTGCGCAGTTTCATGGACGTGGACCCGTTTCGCGGCGGCGTGCCGGTGTTCGTGGGCGACGATATCACCGACGAAGACGGCATGCTGGCTGCGACGCAAATGGGTGGATTCGGCATACTTGTGGGGGACAGAGAGCCCACTTGCGCCAAATACGGCCTTGCCAGCCCTGCTGCAGTGCACCATTGGTTAGGGCTGTGACTGCTCATCAAAGTGATTTGGACCTCTGGCCGATCGGCAATTGCCAGGTTTCCGGCCTGATCGACAACCGCGGCGGGATCGTCTGGGGCTGTGTGCCCCGGGTGGACGGCGATCCTACCTTCTGCGCGCTGCTGAACGGAGATGCGCAGGACGTTGGCGTCTGGCGTTTCGAACTGGAGGGGCAAACCTCTTCGCACCAGGAATATATCCGCAACACGCCGATCCTGCTGACGCGGCTCGAAGCCGGAGATGGCAGCGCAGTGGAAATCCTCGATTTCTGCCCGCGCTACGAACGCTCCGGCCGGATGTATCGTCCGGTTGCCTATGCCCGCATCGTGCGGCCCATCGCGGGCAATCCGCGCATCAAGGTCGTGCTGAAGCCGATGAAGAACTATGGCGCCGAGGTGGCCGATGCCACCAATGGTACCAATCACATCCGCTACCTGACCCAAGGGCAGGCGCTGCGCCTCTCCACCGATGCGGCGGTGGGCTACATCCTCGACAAGCGGGTGTTCCGCATCGAGGAAGACACGCATTTCTTCCTCGGCCCGGACGAACCCTTCAACGGCAACCTGCGCGAACAGGTGCGGCAGATGGAGCAGTCCACGCGCAGCTACTGGCAGAACTGGGTGCGCAGCCTGGCGACGCCGTTCGAATGGCAGCAGGAAGTGATCCGCGCGGCGATCACGCTGAAGCTTTGCCAGCACGAGGAAACCGGCGCCATCGTCGCCGCGCTGACCACCTCGATCCCCGAAGCGCCCAATTCGGAACGCAACTGGGACTATCGGTACTGCTGGATCCGCGATTCCTACTACACCGTGCAGGCGCTCAACCGGCTTGGCGCGCTGGACGTGCTGGAGAAGTACCTCGGCTACCTGCGCAACATCGTCGATGCGGCAGCGGGCGGGCAGATCCAGCCGCTCTATTCGGTGATGGGCGTTGCCGAACTGAACGAGACCACGGCCAGCTGGCTGGCCGGCTATCGCGGCATGGGGCCGGTGCGCGTGGGCAATGCCGCCTACAAGCAGGTGCAGCACGATTGCTATGGCCAGATCGTGTTGCCCACGGTGCAGGGCTTTATCGACCGGCGCCTGCTGCGCATGGCCGACGATCGCGATTTCGAAAGCCTCGAGCAGGTGGGCGAGATGGCGTGGACCATGCACGACCAGCCCGATGCCGGCCTGTGGGAATTCCGCACCCGGCAGGAAGTGCACACCTATTCCGCGGTGATGAGCTGGGCGGCCTGCGATCGCCTGGCCAATGCCGCTGCCTACCTTGGCAAGGAAGAGCGCGCGACCTTCTGGCGCGAGCGCGCCAATACCATCGCCGCCACGATCGAGGAAAAGGCGTGGAAGGAAAATGGGGAGGGCGGCCACTACGGCGCCAGCTTCGAAAGCGACTATCTCGATGCCAGCCTGCTGCAACTGCTGGAGCTTCGCTTCATCGCCCCGGATGACGAGAAATTCCTCTCCACCTTCGAGATGATCGAGCGCGACCTGCGCCGCGGGGAACACATGTTGCGTTATGCCGCAGAGGACGATTTCGGCGCGCCGGAGACCGCCTTCAACATCTGCACTTTCTGGCTGATCGAGGCGCTGGCGCTGATGGATCGCAAGGAGGAGGCGCGGCAGCTGTTCTGCACCATGCTGGCGCACCGCACCGGTTCCGGCCTGTTGTCGGAAGACATGGATTTCGAAACCGGCGAGCTGTGGGGGAACTTCCCCCAGACCTACTCGCTGGTGGGTATAATCAACTGTGCCGGACTGCTATCGAAGAGCTGGAATACCGTCCGCTAGGAGGCTCAAGTGCCACGTCTTGTTGTGATCTCGAACCGCGTCGCCGTTCCCAAGGCGCGCGGTGTGGCAGGGGCACAGGGCGGGCTGGCAGGCGCGCTGAATTCGGCGCTGAAGGACAATGGCGGCATCTGGTTCGGCTGGTCGGGGCAGGAAACCGACGAATTCACCGGATCGATCAACTACATGCAATCGGCCGAGGGCGTGACCACGGCCACGATCGACCTCGAACACCAGGATATCGAGGAATATTACAACGGCTATGCCAATTCCACGCTGTGGCCGCTGTTCCACTACCGCATCGACCTGACCCAGTACGAACGCGAGTTCGGCAAGGGCTACGAGCGCGTGAACGAGCGCTTTGCCGAAAGCGTGATGCCGCTGATCGACAAGGACGACCTTGTCTGGGTGCATGACTATCACCTGATGCCGCTGGGCGACTGCCTGCGCAAACGCGGGCTGACCAACCGCATGGGCTTTTTCCTGCATACGCCGTGGCCGCCGACCAACCTGTTCGTCTCGCTGCCCTATCACGAACGGCTGGTACGCACCTTGCTGCAATACGACCTGCTGGGTTTCCAGTGCGACACCTGGCTCGACAGCTTCCTGCACTATTGCTGGAAGGAACTGGGGGCCGAGGTGGACTACGAAACCGGCGAAGTGACGCTGGACGGACGCACCACGGTCGCACGAGCCTATCCCATCGGCATCGACTACGATTTCTTCACCGCCAAGGGCGACACCGGCGAGGCACGACAGGCGCAGCAACGGCTGCTGTCTTCTACCCGCCATCGCACGGCGATGATCGGGGTGGACCGGCTGGACTATTCCAAGGGCCTGCCGGAAAGGCTCGACGGGATTTCCCGCTTCTTCGATCGCCATCCGGACCGGGTGCGCGACCTGGTGTTCATCCAGATCGCGCCGCCCAGTCGCGAGGATATCGGCAGTTACCAGCAGATCCGCGAGACGCTGGAGCAGAAGGCCGGACAGATCAACGGCGCGCGGTCGGACGTGGACCTCGTGCCCATCCGTTATGTCAACAAGGGCTATCCGCAAGAGGAGCTGTTCGGCTTCTATCGCGCGGCCAAGATCGGCCTGGTCACCCCGCTGCGCGACGGCATGAACCTGGTCGCCAAGGAATATGTCGCTGCGCAGGATCCGGAAGATCCCGGCGTGTTGATCCTGTCGCGCTTTGCCGGGGCAGCGCAGCAGCTGGATTGCGACGGGGAGGGGGCACTGCTCGTCAACCCGCACAGCGTGGACGATATCGCGCACAATATCCGCCTGGCGCTGGACATGACGCTGGACGAGCGCAAGAGCCGCTACGAGAAGATGATCGTCACCGTGCGCGAGGAAAACGTGCAGCGCTGGACCGACAATTTCATCTCCGACCTCGCCGAAGTCTGACCGCCGTTACACCATGCGCACGGCCATGACCTGGCCGTTGGTGGCGCGCGGGCTAACCATTTCCTCCAGCGGCGTATGCTTGCGGCGCCCGGCCCGCTGCAGCAGCAGGCGGCTGACGCGATATACCAGGTCGCGCTCGGTAAACGGCTTGCGAATGTAGTCCTGAGCGCCGTTGTAGTAGGCGATCTGTTCCTCCTCCTTGCCTTTCACTGCCGTCAGCATGGCCACGGGCAAGTCGTAGAAGCGTGAAGACAGGCGCAGGCGCCGCAGGAAGGTGGCGCCATTCTCGCGCGGCATGTTCTGGTCCAGCAGCAGCAGGTCGGGCCGGCGCCGGTGCAGCGCGATGAAGGCGGCATCGGTATCGGTGACCCAGTCGCAGGCGTGCCCGGCATCGATCAGGATGCGCGCGGTGTTTTCCGCCAGGATCTCGTCGTCATCGACCACAAGGATATGGGCCAAGGTGCTGTCCTTCTCGCAAGGTTTCATTGCGAACAGGGTTAGCGGCATGTTTACCATATCGCGTGAAGCGCGCCCTTGGTGGTGATACCTAGGCGGCGAATACCGCTATCGCCGCGATCGCTATCAGCGCTGCCAGCACAAGCGAACTGGCGGCGAACAGCAGGAAGCGCAGCACCACCTTGTTGACGGTCGCCTGCACCAGCGAATGCACGACGCGCAGAGCGACATAAAGCCAGGAAAGGATCGCCCCGACTGCAAGCAGGGTGGGGGTCAGGGCCTGCGTTGTCAGGGCAATCAGCGCCAGCACCAGCGCCACGGCGTAGAACACCGTGGGCGCTTCGTGCAGGTGGTTGTAATTGTGTGCCTTCCAGCTGACGCGCGGCGGCAACAGCTTGTCCAGCGAAGCATCGGGATCGCGGGCCAGGCTGTCAGGGTCGACCCTGGCCGCGCTCATCGCGGGCAAGCGCGTTGCATACATCCACAGCCACATCACCATGGTCCAGGCCGCCAGCGCGACCACGGCTTGCAGGAAGGCCATCAGATCACCGCCAACAGCGCGCGCACCGCCATCACGGTCAGCAGCAGGCTGGAAACGGTGAACAGTGTCAGGCGCACCGGGATCGTGTTGACCAGCGCCTGCCACAGCGAATGCACCACGCGGATGGCGACATAGGCCCAGGCAAGATACAGGTCGAACTGTGATCCACCGGTCAGCGCAAGGATCACCACGACCGCATAAAAGGCCGTAGGTTGTTCCATCAGGTGATTGTAGTTGTGTGCCTTCCACTGGATTTCCGCGGGGAGGACACCGTCGAGGTCCGAGCCCCTGCCTCCGCGCGACTGCTCTGGCGGAAGTTTCAGTTTCGCAAGTGCGGGCAGGCGGGTGGCGGCCATCCATAGCAACATGACCATCGACCAGACCGCAAGCGCGGCTGCCGGGGCGAGCATTTCGGTGTTCATGGCGGGGCTCTCCTCTCCCTGTTGTGGAGCGGAGCCTGCGGACTGGAAATTAGATTGTCAAATGAAACCTAATTTGTCGGCCAGACCGTGCGGCAGAACTGGTGCGGGTCGACGTTGCCGCCCGAGAGCAGGATCACCGTGGTGCCGTCCAGCTTCGCCTTGCCTGAAAGCGCAGCCGCCAGCGCCACCGCGCCACCCGGTTCCAGCACCAGCCGCAGTTCGGCAAAGGCGAACCGCTGCGCTTCGCGCACTTCTTCCTCGGTGACGCGAAGGCCATAGGTGCAGCGCTGTTTCAACACGGCAAAGTTGATCGGGCTGGTCTGGAACGTCTGCAAGGCATCGCAAGCGGTGGGCGGCGGGTTGTCGATGATCGACTGGATTTCGCCGGTTTCGATGGAGCGGCAGACGTCGTCCCACCCTTCGGGCTCCACCGGCACCACTTCGGCATCGGGGCAGGCGAGGGCGAGGCCTGCCGAAAGACCGCCGCCGCCGCAGCAGGCGAGTACGCGCGTGGGGGCAGGGGCGCCTTGTGCCTCCAGCTGGGCGAGCACTTCGATCCCGGCGCTGCCTTGCCCCTCGATCACCCACGGATCGCCAAAGGCGTGGACGTAAGTCGCGCCCTTTTCCGCCGCCAGCCCTTGCGCGATTTCCTCGCGGTTCTCGGTCATGCGGTCGTAGGTGACGACTTCGGCGCCCAGTTCTTTCGTGCGGCCCAGTTTGATGGGGGGCGCGTCCTGCGGCATCACGATGGTGGCCGCCATGCCCAGCCGCCGCGCGGCCCAGGCCACCCCTTGCGCATGGTTGCCGCTGGAAACCGCGACAACGCCCCTGGCCCGTTCGGCCTCGTCCATCGCGCTCAGCCGGTGCCAGGCCCCGCGGATCTTGAACGCGCCGATGGGTTGCAGGCACTCTGCCTTCACCCACACCTGCGCATCGCCGATCTCAACCGGAATCAAGGGCGTAGCTGGCAGGATTTCGGCTACCTTGCGCGCGGCTTCGATCACGCCTTCGCGGGTGGGTTCACGTTGTTGCTGGGAATTCGCCATCGGCGCGTTATTACGGCTTTACCAAACCAATGCCAGCACCTAATGGCGCGCGCCCGCATCGGCGGAACCGATGCACCATAACACCCGTTGTCCGGGGCATACGGACAGGAGACTTGAAGACGATGAGCGACAGCCAGATCAACGACACGCGCAAGGCGGAACTGCTTTCCACGCAGGTCGAGCATATCGACATCACCAGTTTCGATGCCCGTCCGATAATCGATTCGATGGGCAAGATGAGCTTCACCAGCCGCGATCTCGCCAATGCGACGAAGATCTACAACCAGATGCTGGAAGACAAGGACTGCACCATTTTCCTGGTGATCGCCGGTTCCACCAGCGCGGGCGGTTGCATGGACCTGTATGCCGAACTGATCCGCAGCAACATGGTCGATTGCGTCGTTGCCACGGGTGCCACCATCGTCGACATGGATTTCTTCGAAGGGCTTGGCCACAAGCACTACCAGGCGCTGGAAGTGCCCGACGACGATACGCTGCGTTCGCTCTACATCGATCGCATCTACGATACCTACATCGACGAAGAGCAGCTGCAGGATTGCGATTTCACGATCAACAAGATCGCCAATTCGCTGCCGCCGGGCCCCTATTCCAGCCGCGCCTTCATCCGCGAGATGGGCAAGTACCTGGCCGAACACGGCAAGAAGGAAAACAGCCTGGTCAAGCTCGCCTACGAGCATGACGTGCCGATCTTCTGCCCGGCCTTCGTCGACAGCTCTGCCGGGTTCGGGCTGGTGAAGCACCAGGTCGACCAGATGGCCAAGGGCGAGCCCTACCTGATGATCGATGCCGTGGCGGACTTCCGCGAACTGACCGACATCAAGATCAAGGCCGGTGAATCGGGCCTGCTGATGGTTGGCGGGGGCGTGCCCAAGAACTTCATCCAGGATACCGTCGTCTGCGCCGAGATCCTGGGCCACGAAGACGTCGCCGTGCACAAGTACGCGGTGCAGATCACCGTTGCCGACGTGCGCGACGGGGCCTGCTCGTCCTCCACGCTGCAAGAGGCCGCAAGCTGGGGCAAGGTCTCTACCGCGATCGAGCAGATGGTGTTTGCCGAAGCCGGTTCGGTGATGCCGCTGCTGGCGTCGGACGCCTACCACCGCGAACACTGGAAGACCCGCGAGAAGCGTCGCTGGGCCAAGCTGTTCGATAAGTAAGACGCCGCGCGGCGCCTGACGATTACCGCCGGTTCAGCTCGATCGCCAGTTCGGCCAGCGAGCGGAACTGGCGGATCGTCTGCGCCACCTTTTCGCGGTCCCTGGCTGGATCGAGGTTGCCGCTCTCGAACATGTTGCTGGCCGACAGCATCACGGTGATGGTGCCGTCGCAGAACAGCGCGCGAAGCTCGCTGCCGGCGAAAGCCTGCTCGATGGCGATCAGCCGCTCTACGTAGCTGGGGTGGATGAGGGTGCGCGCCTCCACCTGGTCGGTGGCGTAGATGTCGAAGGCATCCTCGAATTCGGGGTGCACCATGTCGACCAGGTCCAGCTGCTTGCCCGCGGCCGAAATCGAATCCGCCTTGCCACCGAAAAAGCCGAAACGCTTGTGCCTTCCGGCGCGCTGCACGATCGTGGTGCCGTGGAACGGCTCGGCGCAGCCGATGGTCAGGAAGGGCCCGCGGAACTTCGTTGTCGAGCGTGACCGCCCCTGGCTGTCGTTCGTCCGCTGGACAAGGTGCGCCTCGAACAGGCGAAAGGGCTGTTCCGCCACGTCCCCTTCCCAGAAATCCTCGAAGCTCTGGCGATTGTGCCCCGGCAGCATGCGGTGGGCGTGGAGCAGGCTGTAGGCCGGATCGGGATTGCCGCGATGGCTGTAGGTAATGCCCACGGCCTGCGCGATGGCTTCGTTGATGCCGGTCTTCACCGCCTGCTTCGCCCTCCAGCGCGGCCGGTAGGCCCAGATCATGGGTATGCCGATGGCGAAGGGGAACAGCACGAACCAGAAGCCGGCGCCGGCCAGCCCGTCCTTGAAGATCAGGTAGAGCAGGGCGGCCGATACCAGTGCGGCGATGGCAAAACGCTTGTTGGACCGGGCGACGGCTTCGCGCCGCGGCCCTTCCTGCTCCGCCAGCCATTGGCCCAGCGCGCCCTGCATCAGGGCATCGGCATCCAGGTTCCCGATCACGCGCTAGCCCCTGCCAGGCAAAGCTGCCTCAACGCTCCATCTCGTTCAGCTGGGCGCACAGGTCGGCCATGGCCATGAACTGGTTGACACAGGTTTCCACCATCTCGCGGTCGCGGGTGTGGTCGATCGCGCCGCTTTCGAACATGTTTTCCGCCTTCAGCACGATGGTCAGCTCGCCGTCCTTGAACAAGGTCTTGATATCCTTGCCCTGAAAGGCGTTTTCCAGCGCGATCAATCGCTCGATATAGGCAGGGTGGACAAGATAGCGGGCCTCTGTCTGGTCGGTGGTGAAGACGGTGAAGGCGTCCTCGAAATGGGGATGCACCATGTCGGCCTTCTGCAGCACCTGGCCATCCACGGTGATCTCGTCCGCCTCGCCGAAGAACAGGAACTTCTTGTGATGGCCTGACCGCGTGACCAGTGTGGTGGCATGGAAATCGCGCGCGAAACCGATGGTTATCACCGGCCCGCGAAACACGGTAACCCAGCGCCGGTTCTTGCCGCTGCCCTGCTGCTGTTCCAGGTGCGCCTCGTGCAGGGTGAAGGGCAGGCCCTGCATGTCGCCCGACCACAGGTCTTCGAAGTTGGAGCGTGAATAGCCGGGAAACATCTTGTGCGCCTTGGCCCTCGTAAAACCCGCCCCCGCGTCGCAATCGTGCTGGTAGTTGAGCCCCAGCGCCTGCGCGATTGCCGCGTTGATGCCCGACTTGGTTTCCTTCTTCGCCGCCATCACCGGCAGGTTCGACCACCAGAAGGCGCCCATGCCGCCCGCCATGGTCAGGAAAATGCGGAAATCGCCGAGCGGGGTGAACCACACGAAAGCCAGGATCGGCAGCAACACCACGGCAGAGAGGAAATAGCGGTTGCGCGTCTTCGCCCGCGCTTCCTCGCGCACCGACACCTGACCTTGCAGGAACTGGCCGAGCTCGCCCGCCATCAGCGCGTTCACATCGGGACGCTCGATCATCAAAATTCCCCCTGCGCGCGCAGCAAAGCGCAAACCCCATTGCCTTTACTGCTTATGATGGCACACAATTGTTTAACAGGGGAACTGTAGAGTGGGGGCCATGGATACAATCATCATTCTCATCGTCGTCGGCGTGGTGCTTCTGGTGGGCGTCGGCATCTACAACCGGCTGGTGGGGCTGCGGCAGAACGTCAACCAGGGCGTGGCCGTTATCGATGCCCAGCTGCGCCAGCGACACGACCTGATCCCCAACCTGGTGAACACGGTGAAGGGCTATGCCGCGCACGAGCAGGAGACTTTCGAGCAGGTGATTACCGCGCGCAACACCGCCGCGCAGGGGTCCATCAATTCGCAGGACGAAGCCCAGCTGCGCGTGGCGCTGGATCGCCTGCTGGCCCTGGGAGAGGCCTATCCCGACCTGAAGGCGAGCGCCAATTTCCAGGAATTGCAGCGCGAGCTGGCCGACGTGGAAGACAAGCTGGCCGCCGCCCGCCGCGCGCTGAACGCTGCCGTGTCGCGCTATAACACCGGTCGCGAATCGTTTCCCGCCGTGCTGTTTGCCGGGATGCTGGGGTTCCAGCCTGCCGACTTCCATCGCCTGGATGACAGCGAAAAGGGCGTCGTGGACCAGGTGCCGGACGTGAAGTTCTAGGCGGGAATCGCGGCTGCGGGAACGACCCGTCCGAATTCACTTGCAATTCACCCTATCCGGCTTAAATGCGCGCTTCCGCTGCCCCAAGGGATTCCCACCGCAAGGCAGCTGCTTGTTGTTTGACACGTTAGGGGGTCCCTTGAATTGCTCCAGTATCCCGACGCCAAGGCTGTAGTCCGCGCCCTCGAGCCGGATGAACCCGTGACCCTGCTGCGCCCGCACGCAGCGTCGCGCGCTGCCCGATTCTTCACCGAGAAGTTTCCGGGCAAGGCGATGTACGCGGTGAAAGCCAATCCCTCTCCCGACCTGATCCGCATCCTGTGGGATGCAGGCGTCACCCATTACGATGTCGCCTCGATCGCAGAGGTGCGCATGGTGCGCGCCACGCTGCCCGAAGCCGTGCTGTGCTTCATGCACCCGGTGAAGACCCGCCGCGCCGTGCGCGAGGCCTATTTCGAGCACGGGGTGAAGACCTACAGCCTCGATACCCTGGAAGAGCTGCAAAAGATCGTGGAGGCGACCACCGCCGAAGACGGCACGCCGGCTGCGGACCTGAACCTGCTGGTGCGCCTGCGCGTATCCTCCGAACATTCGGAGCTGTCGCTGGCGGCAAAGTTCGGGGTCGACCTTGCCGATGCCGCGCCGCTGCTGCAGGCCACCCGCCAGCATTGCGATGCGCTGGGCGTGTGCTTCCACGTCGGCAGCCAGGCGATGACGCCGTTTGCCTATGTGCAGGCGCTGGAGCGCGTGCGCGCAGCGATCGCCGAGGCGGCGGTGACGGTGGACATCGTCGATGTCGGCGGCGGCTTTCCCAGCGTCTATCCGGATCTCGACCCGCCCGCGCTGGAGGACTACTTCCAGCTGATCCACCAGCATTTCGAAGCCTTGCCGATCTCCTATTCGGCAGAGCTGTGGGCAGAGCCGGGCCGGGCGCTTTGCGCGGAATATTCCAGCATCATCGTGAAGGTGGAAAAGCGCCGCGGCGACGAGCTGTACATCAACGACGGCGCCTATGGCGCGCTGTTCGATGCAGCGCACGTGGCCTGGCGTTTCCCGGTGGTGGCGCTGGAGGACGACCTGCTGCAGCCGCTGGCCGAGTTCGCCTTCTACGGCCCGACCTGCGACGATGCGGACTACATGAAGGGGCCCTTCATGCTGCCCGAAGATATCCAGGCCGGCGACTATATCGAGATCGGCATGCTTGGCGCATATGGCGCAGCGATGAAAACAGCCTTCAACGGTTTCGGTGCCAGCGAAGCGGTGCTGGTGGCGGACGAGCCGATGTTCAGCCTGTATCGCGGCGATCGCCCCGATCCGCGCAGCAGCGACAACGTGGTGAGCCTGCGCTGATTGCCAGCGCAGGCCACACCGCGATCGTCCCCTAGTCGAACATGCTGATGCCGCGCGATTCGCGCTCGGTCGAACGGTGCAGGATGCCTTCGGACGGCAGTTCCGGCTTGAAGGCATTGTGGCAGCCTTCGCAGTTCTCGATCAGGCGATCGCCGATGGCGCGCCAGGCTTCCACGTCGGTGGACTGCGCTTCGGCAAGGGGCAGAGCATCCTGACCGATCAGCGTCAGCTGGTCTGCCCATTCCTGCCAGTTTTCCTCGGCGGTCCACTGGTGGTCGAATTCGCCCGTACCCGGCACCTTCATCACCTGGCCGCCCAGGATCATGTCGTAAGTGGCGCTGCGCACCAGGTCCCAGTCGAGTTCGTTCTTGGGCATGTCGCCGTTGCCCACGGTCCAGATGTAGTCGGCAGAGTTGTCGATCAGACCGACCATGGTGGCATTGATGCTGACCGGCAGTTCGGTCAGCGCCGGGGCAGCGGCTTCGGTCGTGCCTTCGTCGGCAGGAGCATTGTTGCAAGAAGCAAGCGCAAGGCTGAGCAGCCCGGCGCCGATGGCAGTCTGAATTCGCATGGTCATCTCCCACTATACGGCCCAAACTCTATGGTATGATGACAGTGTTCATTTGGCCAGCATTGATGCAGGTCAAGGCTCGCGCGCCAAACGCAGGTCAGTGTCGTGAAACCGTTACCTGCATGAATTGCGGCTGGCTCTTGGGGCTGTCGCCACCGCCCAGCATGGCGTTGGGATAGTTCCCCGGCGGCAATGAGGTCAGCGGCATGCCGGCTGCGGCCAGCGCATAGGGCGAGACACGGTGGCGGGTGCACAGGCCGCCCGAACCGTCGCTGATCAGCGGGGTCTCGAACTCCACGCCGATGGTGGCATCCTCGCTGCGGCGCACTTCGCACACCACCAACTGGCCGCCGCCAAGGTCCAGCACCAGCCCGGTGCCCACCGGCACGCCGACCAGGCCCTCGATCCGCGATCCGGTCTTGCAAAGATCGCGCATCACCGCTTCATAACGGTGATCCTCGTGGATCACGCCGATCCGGCGGAACACGCTGCGGCGTTCGGGGCGGTAGGTATCGGGCCCGCTGGGCTTGATCTGGTAGCCGCCGCTGGCGATTTCCTCGAGGATTTCCGCCTGCGGGCGTGCCTTGGAATAGATCCAGCCCTGGATGTACTTCGCCCCTTTCTTGCAGACGAGGTCGAACTGGTCGAAGGCTTCCACGCCTTCCACCGTCACATCCATGCCCAGCGCATTGGAAAGGCCGATGATGGCGGAAATGATCTTGGCGCTGTTCTGGTCTTTCTGCGTGCAGCTGTCGACAAAGCTCTTGTCCACCTTCAGCTTGTCGAACGGGGCAGAGCGCAGGTAGCTGAGCGAGGAATAGCCGGTGCCGAAATCGTCCAGTGCCAGTCGCACGCCCAGGTGCTTGAGCGCGGCGAAGGTCTTTTCGGTGGTCTCCAGGTCGCCGACGAAGACTGTCTCGGTCAGTTCCAGTTCCAGCCGGTCCGGATCGATGCCGGTTTCGCCCAGCACCTGGGTGACAACGGCGACAAAGCCCTTGTTGGCGAACTGCTTGGCCGAAACGTTCACCGCCACGCGGACGTTCTCCGGCCACTGCATCGCGTCCTCGCAGGCCCGGCGGATCGCCCATTCGCCAAGGCGGTTTATCATGTCCGAATCCTCGGCCACCGGGATGAAGTGCATCGGCGGGATATTGCCCTTGTCGGGGTGCTCCCACCGCATCAGCGCCTCGAAGCCGACAATCACGTTGTCACTGGTGCGCACCACCGGCTGGTAATGCAGCTGGAGCTGATCCTTCTCCATCGCCTCGCGCATGTCGTCGAGCATGATCTGGCGTTCCTGCTCGACGTCTTTCAGCTCTGCCGAATAGAAGCGGTACATGCCGCGCCCGCCGTTCTTGGCGGCATACAGCGCAAGGTCGGCGCTGCGCGTCAGTTCGTCGCGTTCCAGCCCGTCGTACGGCGCGATGGAAATGCCGACGGAGGCACCGATGATCGCGCGCTTGCCTTCCACCTGGTAGGGGGAGGAGAGCATCTGGATGATCTTGTCGGCCAGTTCGCCCAGTTCCCCGCGATCGTCGATATCGGGCAGGATCACCTGGAATTCGTCACCGCCCAGCCGGCCGATCTCGCCGCGATTGCCGATCACGGCGCGCAGGCGATCACCCACCTGGCGTAGCAGGTCGTCGCCGGCAGGGTGGCCCATGGTGTCGTTGACGTACTTGAACTTGTCGAGATCCAGCATCATCAGCGCGCAGGCGCGCTTGGCGCTCTTGTAGGCGGCGAGGGTGGAATCGAGCCGCCGGTCCATGCGGTGGCGATTGGCAAGGCCGGTGAGCGAATCGTATTCGGCCATGCGTGAATCCTCCAGCTTGCGCTGGAAGGCGAGGGTGATGTCCTTGGCGCTGCCGCGATAACCGCGGAAAGTGCCGTCGGCATCGACCTTGGGATGGCCGGACAGGCTCCACCAGCGCGGCTTGTCGGTTTTCCCGGTGAATTTCACCACCAGGTCGGACAGCTTGTTGCGTGTCGACAGCTGGAAATTGAGCGGGCGGTCGCTCTTCTCGTCGGGATTGTCGCGATCGATCTCGAAGATGGAGACAAGCGGCTGGCCCAGCAGGTTGGCGGCGTCGCTGCCCAGGCATTCCAGGGCCTTGGGCGAGAGGTAGATCAGGCGGCCTTCCGCATCGCTGGCCCAGATCCAGCCGATCCCCGCCTGCTCGAAGTCATCGAGCACCTCGCGGCGCAGGGCTTCGCTATCGTCGCCCCGTCCGCCGGCAAGTCCTTTCAGGAGGCCTTTTACCGCCATCTCACTCCAACACATGCAACCGAGGGCCGGTATTCCGGACCCGTGGGGAGCATTGGAGCCTAATGGTTAATTTGGCGCTAAAACCGACCGGGAATTGCCCGGATTCCGGGCAGGGCGGCTCAGGCCGCCTCGCGCAGTTCCAGGTCCAGCCGGTCCCAGATTTCCACCAGGGCATCGGCCAGTTCGTCCATCATCGCTTCGGTGTGGGCGGGGCCGGGGGTGAAGCGCAGGCGTTCGGTGCCGCGCGGCACGGTGGGGAAATTGATCGGCTGCACGTAGACGCCGTATTCGGCCAGCAGGATATCGCTGATCTTCTTGGCGCGCACCGGATCGCCCACCATCACGGGCACGATATGCGTGGTGCTGTCCATCACCGGCAGGCCCTTGGCACGCAACTTGTCCTTCAGCATGGCGGCTGCGGCCTGCTGTCCGTCACGCTCCACGCTGCTGGCCTTCAGGTGGCGGACCGAGGCGAGCACGCCGGCCACCAGCACGGGGCTGAGCGAAGTGGTGAAGATGAAGCCCGGCGCGTAGGAGCGGATGCAGTCGATGACCTTCTTGCTGGCCGCGACATAGCCGCCCATCACGCCGAAAGCCTTGCCCAGCGTGCCTTCGATCAGGTCGATGCGGTGCGCGGCGTCGTCACGTTCGGAAATGCCGCCGCCGTGTTCGCCGTACATGCCCACGGCATGCACTTCGTCGATGTAGGTGAGGGCGTTGTACTTGTCCGCCAGGTCGCAGATCGCGTGGATCGGGGCCACGTCGCCGTCCATCGAATAGACGCTTTCGAAGGCGATCACCTTGGGCGTTTCCGGGTCTTCGGCGGCCAGCAGCTCTTCCAGGTGCGCCACATCGTTGTGGCGGAAGATGCGCTTCTCGCAGCCCGAATTGCGGATGCCGGCGATCATGCTGGCGTGGTTCAGCTCGTCGGAGAAGATGATGCAGCCCGGCAGCAGCTTGGCCAGCGTGGACAGCGTCGCATCGTTGGAAACGTATCCGCTGGTGAACAGCAGCGCGGCTTCCTTGCCGTGCAGGTCTGCCAGTTCCTGCTCCAGCTGGATGTGATAGTGCGTGTTGCCACCGATGTTGCGCGTGCCGCCCGAACCGGCGCCGACGTCGTGCAGCGCCTCTTCCATGGCGGCGACAACCTTGGGGTGCTGCCCCATGGCAAGGTAGTCGTTCGAACACCACACCGTGATCGGCTTCGGCCCGTTGTGCCCGGCAAAACAGCGCGCATTGGGGAAGGCCCCCTTGTTGCGCAGGATATCGATGAAGACGCGGTAACGCCCCTCGGTGTGCAGGCGGTCGATGGCCTGGTCGAAGATCTGGTCGTAGTTCAGCGTACCTGTCCAAGCTGCGCCGCTGGTGGAATCGCGGCTTCCCGTGGCGGCGGATTTAGTCAATCCGGCCTCATGTTTGAAGCACGAAGTTTGCGAACGGTTCGCATTAGATTCGCAGGATTCTGCCGATTCCGTATCTGGCGAGGCTTTCGAGAAGAGCTGGGTTATCCTGGTCATCACCTGTCACAATCGAAAAGTCTTCGTCTTGCCGGTCGAACGACTGGCCCTGCGTCAGATAGGCGATGCGACGGGCGATTCCTTGCGCTCCGTCAACAAACTGCACTTTCCCGCCGAACGCCTTGTCCAGCTCCTCCTGCACCAGCGGGAAGTGGGTGCAGGCAAGCACGACCACGTCGATATCCGCGCCGCCCGGCTGTTGCAGCAGCCCCTGTGCCGCGCGTTCGAAGATCGCGGGATCGGGCGTACCGCCGCGCAGTTTCAGCTCGGCGGCATCGACCAGTTCGGGCGCGGCATGGCGCAGCAGGCGCTTGCCCGATGCAAATTCCGCCTCAAGGTTGTCGACATAGGCCTGCCGGATCGTGGCTGCCGTACCCAGCAGGCCGATGGTGCCGGTCTGCGTCATCGCCGCAGCAGGTTTGATCGCGGGCACGGTGCCGACGATGGGCGTCTCCAGCACCTCGCGCACCATGCCCAGGGCAATGGTGCTGGCGGTGTTGCAGGCGATGCAGATCAGGCGCGGGTGAAAGCGCTCGGCCAGCCGCCCCAGCAGCCCGGCCACGCGAGCGGCAACCTGCGCCTCGGTCTTCTCGCCATAGGGCATGCCCGCGAAATCGGCCGCGTAGATCACCGGCGCACCGGGCAAGTGTTGGCGCACGGCGCGCAGCACGCTCAGCCCGCCAAGGCCGGAATCGAACAGCAGCACGGGGGAAGAGGCATCGACGGTCACGTTCATCGCCCTAGAGCGAATTGCAGGGCTTTCACAAGCATCTGAATTGCGGGTAAGAGGCTGGAGATGGAACAAGTTCTCGGATTCCTGCTGGGATATGCCTGCGGCTCGATCCCTTTCGGCCTGTTGCTGGCCAAGGCGGGCGGCATGGGCGATATCCGCACTATCGGCAGCGGCAATATCGGCGCCACCAACGTGCTGCGCACGGGATCGAAGAAGCTGGCGGCGGCGACGCTGGTGCTGGACCTGGCCAAGGGGCTGGTGCCGGTGCTGCTGGCGAAGGCGCTGTTCGATGCGCCGGCCACCATGCCGGAAGCTGCCTATGGCCCGGTGCCGCTTGCCGCTCTGGGCGCGGTGCTGGGGCATTGCTTCCCCGTCTGGCTGAAGTTCAAGGGCGGCAAGGGCGTGGCTACCAATGCCGGGGTCGCCTTCGGCCTCGCCTGGCCGATCGGCCTTACCTATGCGGTTATCTGGATCGCCATCGTCTACCTTTCGCGCATCAGCTCGCTGGCGGGGATGAGCGCGGTGATCGCAGCCAGCATCGCTGCGGCGGCACTGGGGCTGGAAGCCTACGTTCCGGTAACGGCGGCCATCGCCGTGCTGGTGCTGTGGCTGCACCGAGCCAACATCGGCAGGCTACTGCGGGGTGAGGAGCCGAAGGTCGGGCAGGGCAAGTGACCGACGCGCCCACGCTCACCCAGGAAGAGGCCTTTGCCCGTATCCGCTTGCTGCGCTCGGCCAATATCGGCCCTGTCAGCTATGCCCAGCTGCTGCGTCGTTTCGGCACTGCGCAGGACGCGGTTGAGGCGCTGCCCGACCTTGCCGCACGCGGGGCCAAGCGAAACTACAAGCCCGCGCCGCGCCAGCGGGTAGAGGCCGAAGTGCAGGCAGCCCGCGCTCCCACGTGCAGGAACTGCCCGAGCATTTCGTGTACGACGATGCCGACCAGGACCTGCCCGCCGATGAAGTGGCGGCCATCCTTTCCAGCGCGCCGGTTGCCGTGGACGAACTGGTGCGCCAGACAGGTACCACGCCGGGCGCGGTGCAGATGGCGCTGCTGGAACTGGAAATCGCCGGCCGGCTGGAACGCCACGCCGGGGGAAGAGTGAGCCTTGCCTGATACCGCCCAATCCGCAGCAACCTTCGTCCGCCGGGTCTACCTGGTCGCCGCTATCTACGGCTTTCTCGCCGTGCCCATGCTCTATTTCACCGACGCGCCCGATCCGCACCGGCTGCTGTATTTCGCCTTCGCCGGCATCGCGCTGGTGTTCCAGGGCGTGTTCCTGGTGATAGCGCGCGATCCGCTGCGCTACGCCGCCTTCCTGCCGCTGACCGTGTTCGAGAAGGTGAGCTTCGGCGTGCCTGCGCTGGCCTTCTGGTCGCAGGGACAGGCGGCGGACGACATGGCGCTGGGCGGGGCGGTGGACCTGCTGTTTGCCGCGCTGTTCGTCGCCGCATGGCTGAAAGTGCGCAAAGTGGCCTAACTGGCTGACTTGACAGCATGTTTGAATTTGCGACTGTCGTGCGCGTGGGGTCGCAAGGACAGGGGGCAGCATGGATATCGCACCGGCAAGGGAATTGAAGACAGGCCGCGTCATCGAGACGACGCTGGACGTGGTGGAGCGCTGCGCGATCCCCGCAGCGATCTTCGTGGTGGTGTTGACGGTGCTCAACGGGTCCATGGCGTTCTTCGGCCTGACCTATACCTCCATCGCGCAGCAGGTGTCGCTTGCCGTGGCGGGCTTTGTCATTGCCGTGGTCGCGGCCTACCTGCTGATCGATGCCATGTTGCGCCAGCATGGCTACATCCAGCCGGATGCCGACGACGTCATTCTCGCCTACGCCGGGTTCTCGATCATCTATTCGCTGGCCGTGGGGGTGGGATTCCTCCTCATCATCTTTCCGGGCCTCTACCTGATGGCGCGGTGGAGCGTGGCGCAGCCGTTGCTGATCGCGCAGGGCAAGGGCCCGATAGCCTCGATGAAGGAAAGCTGGGAGCGCACCCGGGGCAGCGAGTTCGCGATCCTTGTTGCCATCCTGGTGCTGGTGGTCGTTCCCGGCGTAATCTCGCTGCTGGCGGGGACGCAGTTCGAACCCGGCGATCCTATCGGGATCGGCATTACCCAGCTGATCTCAAGCGCATCCAGCATGCTGGGCATCGGCATGGCCGTGGCGCTGTACCGGCTGATCGTCGTCGAACGCGATGCCAGCGCGGCAAAGACCTTCGAGTAGCCACAAGGCCACTTGACGAATCTTCGCAAGCCGCACCACCCTCGCGCGTACGTACACGCGTAAGGATTGCCAAACACCACCATGCAACTTGTTATCGTCGAGTCGCCCGCCAAGGCGAAGACCATCGAGAAATACCTGGGCAAGGACTTCAAGGTCCTCGCCAGCTATGGCCACGTCCGCGACTTGCCGCCCAAGGACGGCTCTGTCCGCCCGGACGAGGATTTCGCGATGGACTGGGAAGTCTATGCCGACCAGCGCAACCGTTCTCAGGTAAAGGCAATTGCCGATGCGGCGAAGGATGCCGACCGCCTGATCCTGGCGACTGACCCCGACCGCGAGGGCGAGGCGATCAGCTGGCACGTGATGGACCTGCTGAAGAAGCGCAAGGCCCTGCCCGCCAAGGTGGAGCGCGTGACCTTCAACGCCATCACCAAGTCCGCGGTGACCGAGGCGATGAAGCACCCGCGCGACCTCGACCAGGACCTGATCGATGCCTACCTGGGCCGCCGCGCGCTGGATTACCTGTTCGGCTTCACCCTTTCGCCGGTGCTGTGGCGCAAGCTGCCGGGTGCCAAGTCGGCGGGCCGCGTGCAGTCGGTCGCCCTGCGCCTGATCTGCGAGCGCGAGCGCGAAATCGAGGTGTTCAAGCCCGAGGAATACTGGTCCGTTACGGCGAAGATGGAGCAGGACGGCACCGGGTTCGATGCCAAGCTGGTGCGCTTCCAGGGCGATAAGCTGGAGCGCATGTCGATCGGCAACCAGGGCACGGCCGATGCCGCCAAGGCAGCCGTGGAGCAGGGCACCTTCACGGTAGAGGAGGTCGAGACCAAGCCGGTAAAGCGCAACCCCGCACCGCCGTTCACCACCTCCACCCTGCAACAGGAAGCCGCGCGCAAGCTGGGCTTTTCCGCCAGCCACACCATGCGCTGTGCACAGACGCTGTATGAAGCGGGCGCCATCACCTACATGCGTACCGACGGCGTGCAGATGGACATGAGCGCGATTCTTGCCTGCCGCGATGCCATTGCGGACAGGTTCTCCGACCAATACCGCCCGGAAAAGCCGCGCTTCTACCAGACCAAGGCCAAGAACGCGCAGGAAGCGCACGAAGCCATTCGTCCCACCGATTTCAGCCGCGAGCGCGCCGGATCGGGTGACGAGGCCAAGCTGTACGACCTGATCTACAAGCGCGCGATGGCCAGCCAGATGGCCACCGCTCAACTGGAACGCACGACCGTCACCATGCGCGATGCCACCGGCCAGCACGACCTGCGCGCCACCGGCCAGGTGGTGAAGTTCCCCGGCTTCCTGGCGGTCTATTCGGAAAGCTTCGATGAGAAGCGCGAGGAGGATGACGAGAACCTGCTGCCGCTGATGCGCAAGGGCGATGTGCCGGCGAAGAAGGCCGTGGAGGCGACCCAGCATTTCACCCAGCCGCCGCCGCGCTTTTCCGAGGCATCGCTGGTCAAGCGGCTGGAGGAGCTGGGCATCGGGCGCCCGTCCACCTATGCCTCCACCATCCAGACGCTGCGTGATCGCGACTATGTGCGGATGGAGAAAAACCGTTTCTTCGCAGAGGATTCGGGTCGCCTGCTGACGGCGTTTCTAGAGCGCTTCTTTCCGCGCTACGTCGCTTACGACTTCACTGCGGAGCTGGAAGACGAGCTGGACGAGGTTTCCGGCGGGCGCTTCGAATACAAGAAACTGCTTTCGGACTTCTGGCGCGACTTCAAGCCCAAGAGCGACGAGGTGATGGAACGCCAGCCTTCGGAAGTGACCGAGGTGCTGGACACCTTCCTCGAGGATTTCCTCTTCCCTGAACGCGACGACGGGCACGAACCGCGCTGGTGCCCGCTGTGCGCGGAGCAAGGCCGCGAAGGCGGCGAACTGCACCTGCGCGGCGGGCGCTACGGGGCGTTTATCGGCTGCGTAAACTATCCGGAGTGCACCTTCCGGCGCAAGTTCGGCCAGCCCGGCGGCGAGGACGGATCGAACGACGGCGTGATGGGCGAAGACCCCGAAACCGGCCTGCCGGTGGAGCGCAAGACCGGGCGCTTCGGCCCCTACGTCCAGCTGGGCGAGGGCAAGGATGCCAAGCGCGCCTCCATCCCCAAGGATATCGACGATTTCGACCTGGAATGGGCGCTCAAACTGCTCAGCCTGCCGCGCGTGATCGGCCAGCATCCCGATACCGGCAAGGATATCGAAGCGGGCCTGTGGCGCTATGGCCCTGCCGTGCGGCACGAGGGCACTTACGGCAAGTTGCAGAACACGGCTGAGATCTTCGAGATCGGCATGAACCGCGCGGTCGACCTGCTGGCGCAGGCCGCCAGCCGCAAGGGCGGCGGGCGCGGTTCCCGCGAGCCGCTGAAGGTGCTCGGCAAGACCGAGGCGGGCGACGAGGTCAAGCTGATGGACGGGCGCTATGGCGCCTATGTTACCGACGGCAGCGTCAATGCGACGCTGCCCAAGGACACCAGCCAGGAAGACCTCACGCTGGAAAAGGCGCTGGAACTGATCGCTGCCAAGGCGGCGAAGGGCCCGGCGAAGAAGAAGCGCAAGGCGCCTGCCAGGAAGAAGACCGCAGCCAAGAAGAAAGCTCCGGCCAAGAAGAAGGCGGCAGCCAAGAGCTAGCTGCCTTTCGCGCTTGCACAATTGCCTTGCCGCGCTCACATGGCGGCGATGGAACGGCATGAGCACACGCGCGCGGCGCGACCGGGCAGGGTGGTGGATGACCACCCAGGCCTGCCCAGGCCGCGTCGGCTGTGGGCGATCATTGCCATCAGTTTCGGCACCTCGCTGCTGGTGATCGACGGCGCCATTCCCAACGTCGCCTTGCCCACCATCGCCCGCGACCTTGGCGTCAGCGAATCTGCGGTGACCAACGTGGTGACCGTCTACCAGCTGGTGCTGGTAATGCTGTTGCTGCCATTCTCCTCCCTGGGTGACAGGATGGGCCACCGGCGGCTGTACCAGCGCGGGCAGGCGCTGTTCATGCTTGCCTCCGCTGCCTGTTTCTTCGCCGACAACTTCGTGATCCTGCTGGGCCTGCGCGCGCTGCAGGGCATCGGCGCGGCCATGGCCCTCAGCGTCTCTGCGGCCATGCTGAGACAGATCTATCCTGCCACGCGGCTGGGCACCGGCATGGGGATCAACAGCGTGATCGTGGCCAGTTCGGCAGCCCTTGCGCCAACGCTGGGCGGCTACATCGTGGGGCACCTGCCGTGGCAGACCGTGTTCGTCGCCGCCGCCCCGATGGCGGTAATCTCGCTGCTGCTGGGCCGCGCGCTGCCCGATCCCGAACCGCGCGACCAGCCGCTGCAATGGCGCAGCGCCAGCCTGAGCGCGCTTACCATGCTGCTGCTGGTGGGCGGCGTGCAGTTGGCAACGCACGATGCGCTGGGCTGGGGCGTGGCTGCCTTTGCGCTGGGCGTGGTGGCGCTGCTGGCGCTGATCCGGCGGGAAAAGCGGCGGGAGGCGCCGGTGTTCCCGGTAGACCTGCTGGCAAGGCCCGTGATCGGCCTGTCGGCGCTGGCCAACTTCGCCAGCTTCATCGCCGCAGGCGCGCTGATGCTGGGCCTGCCTTTCCGGCTGGAGAACGGCATGGGCTATGCCCCGCAAACCGTGGGCATGCTGCTGCTGCCGTTCCCGCTCACCATGCTGGTGGTCTCCCCGCTGGCGGGCTGGGCGTCCGATAGGATCGCCGCGACCAAGCTGGGCGTCACCGGCATGGGCGTGGCCATCGTCGGCCTGCTGCTGCTGGCCACCATGCCCGACCAGCCGGGCGAATGGGGCATCGCCTGGCGCCTCAGCCTTACGGCCATGGGCTTCGGCCTGTTCTTCAGCCCCAATTCGCGCCTGCTGATCGGCCGCGCGCCAAGGGACCGGGCAGCGGCGGCGGGCGGCTTGCTCTCCACCGCGCGCCTGTTCGGGCAGACCATGGCCGCCGTGGTGATCGGCATCGTGCTGGCGAGCGGCCTGGGCCTTGGCCCGACCCCGCTCTACGTCAGCTGCGCGCTGGCCGTGGTGGCGGCACTGGCAAGCGTGGCGCGATTTACGCAGCGGGATAGCGCGGCGAACGGCTGAGTGGCTGACAACCTTCGAGGTGCGTGTTAGCCCTTCAATATGTTGTCTTTCCTTCTCTTCCTGCAGGCCGCCGGAATTGCGATGCCGGACGCCGATGCCCGTTTCATGCGGCGCTATATGCCCGGATATCTGGCTGAGGTTCAGATGGAGTTTTTCGTCACTCCTCGAGGCAACGTACTTGAGTGCACTGTCCTGTATCCGCGGGTGAGCGATGAGCTGGGTGCTCAATTGTGTGAGCCCACGATCGGAAAGCGGCTTGGTTCGCCCGCGCGAGGTCCGGACGGCGAACGCACTTACGGTATGACCGCAGCCACAATCGTGCGATCGACAAGGTCCGAGTCACCAAGCGAGCGGGACGGAAATTTCGTACCGTCACCGGATCTCGTTATTTCGGTTTCGACCATGCCTGGTGAGAAAGAACGACACACCGTCAACGTGTTGGTCCTGATCGATGAAGAAGGCCGGATTCAAGACTGCGAATCGCAGGCCCGATCTGAAGATGGGTTTGCAGCAGTGGCTTGCGAGCAAAGTGTAGGACACCAGTTCGCGATCCACCGGGGGGAAGATCGTGTCCCCGCACGTTACGTCGACTCAATCAGGGTCGACTTCGTTCTCGACACTGCCGCTGACTAATTCCTACTTCACCCAGTCCAGCCCGATTTCCTCGTAGACTTCGCGGTTGTCGGCCCATTTCTCGTCCACCTTCACGTGCAGGAAGAGGTGGACTTTCTGCCCCAGCATTTCGATCAGTTCCTTGCGTGCGGCCTCGCCGATGGACTTGATGCGGCTGCCGCCCTTGCCCAGAACGATGGGCTTCTGGCTGTCGCGCGCGATCACCACCTGCTGGTGGATTTCGACCGAGCCATCCTTGCGCTGGGTATAACTTTCCGGGCGCACGGCGGCGTCATAGGGCAGTTCGTCGTGCAGCTGCTGGTACAGCTGTTCGCGCGTCACTTCGGCGGCCAGCAGGCGTTCGCTTGCATCGGAAACCTGGTCTTCCGGGTAGTGCCACGGCCCCTCGGGCATCATCGCGGCCAGGTGCTCCTTCAGTTCGGGCACGCCGTCGCCTGTCAGGGCGGAGACGAAGAACACCTCGGAAAAGTCCGCCAGCTGCGTCAGCTCCTGCGCCAGTTCCAGCAGCGGTTCCTTCTTCGACACGTCGACCTTGTTGAGCACCAGGATCTTGCGCTCCTTGCGGTCCTTCAGCTGCTCCACCAGCGGCATCAGCTCGTGGCGGCGCTGCTTGATCGGATCGACCACCAGCAGCACGGCATCGGCTTCCACCGCGCCTTCCCACGCGGCGCTGACCATCGCACGGTCCAATCGGCGCTTCGGCTCGAAGATGCCGGGGGTATCGACCAGGATCATCTGCACGTTGTCCTGCAAGGCAATGCCCAGCAGGCGGGCGCGGGTGGTCTGCGCCTTGGCGCTGGTGATGGCGACCTTCTGCCCCACCAGCTGGTTCACCAGCGTGGACTTGCCTGCATTGGGGGCGCCAATCACGGCGACGAGGCCGCATTTCTGGGTTTCGGATTCGCTCATCCGTACTTCTCCATGAACAGGCGCGCGGCCTGCGTTTCGGCTTCGCGCTTGCCGCTGGCGGTGGCCTGTACCGCGCCGACGTTGTGGACCGAGACCTCTACCGTATAGCGGCGATTGTGATCGGGGCCGCTGGTGTCGGTCACGCGGTATTCGGGCGGGCGGCGCTGGTTGCCCGCGGCCCATTCCTGCAAGGCGCTCTTGGGATGCTTGCGGCGCCCGGTCTCGCCTTCGAACACGTCGCGCCAGATCCGCTGGATAAGGTCGCGGGTGGTATCGAACCCGGCTTCAAGGAACTCTGCCCCCAGCAGTGCTTCCATGATATCGCCCAGCACGTTGTCGCTGTCGTGCGCACCATCTTCGCGCGCCTGCTTGCCCAGCCGCACGTGGTCACTGGTGCCCAGCGCCCGCGCCCGGCCCGCGCAGGTGTGCTTGCTCACCAGCGCGTTCAGCCGCTGCGCCAGCTTGCCTTCCGCGCTGTCGGAATGGTCGTACAGCCAGTCGGCGATGGTCAGGCCCAGCACCCGGTCACCCAGGAATTCCAGCCGGTCGTAATCCTTGGTCTCACCCATGCTGCCGTGCGTCAACGCCTCGTGCCACAAGGCCTCGTTGCGCACGGTGAAGCCGCGCGCTTCCAGCCAGTCGCGGGTGGCGGGCTCCAGCTTGCTCATATGCCTTTGAAGATCCGGCTCCAGCGCACGCCGTTGCCCCATGACCAGTACATGAAGCTGGCGCGCGCCACCAGGTTCTCGGTCGGCACCAGGCCAACCCAGCCACCGGAGACGGATGCGCGGCGACTGTCCTGCGAGTTGTCGCGATTGTCGCCCATCATGAACACGTGGCCTTCGGGAACCACCACGGGCGCGGTGTTGTCGACGCCGACCACACCAAGATCGAGCACGTTGTAGGTCACACCATTAGGCAGCGTTTCCTGATACTGCGGATAGCGGCAGGCGGGCGTGCCGTCTTCGGTCTGCATCGAGAAACGACCCGAATAGCAACGCTCGTCCGCGCGGATTTCGACGATGAAATCCTCGATCCGTTCCTTCGGCACCGGCGTGCCGTTCAGCACCAGCTGACCGTCCACCATCTGCACCGTATCGCCCGGCAGGCCGATCACGCGCTTAATGTAGTCGGTGTGGTCGATGGGATGCTTGAAGATCGCCACGTCGCCGCGTTCGGGCAGGCTTTCGAAGATCCGGCCATCGCCCACGTCGATATCGAACGGCAATGAATAGCGCGAATAGCCGTACGGCCACTTGGCGGCGAACAGGTAATCGCCCACCAGCAGCCGCGGCATCATGCTTTCGGACGGGATGTTGAAGCTGGTGAAAACGAAGGTGCGGAACACCAGCACCACGATCACCAGCTTGACCAGGAACCAGCCGAAGCTCTTCCAGTCTTCCTTCTTCTCCGGCTTCGCCGCATCGGGCTCCACCACTTCGCGGGGGGTTACGTTGTCAGTCATCGGCGGCGGTCTTGTTGCGACAGGCGCGCCGCGTCAAGCATATAGGCGCGCCAAGGGGGTGGGGACGACCTAATGTGGAGCACATGGAGCACTGTCCTGGAGGCAAAAACCCGTCTTCTTCGCATGTGCGGAAAAAAGGGTCGGCATTTGCGGTTTTCAATCATGGCCACAGGGCCTAGCCAAGGGCGATAGCCGTAGGAAAGGAATCGCCCCTCGATGACCATCACCCGCGATGAAGCCTGGAAAGCGCTGGCCTTGCACCCCGATCCCACGCTGGAAGAGCTGTTTGCTGCCGATCCCGACCGGCTGGACAAGCTTGCCACCCGGCTGGAACTGGACGTTTCGGGTGAGAAGCGCGGCATCCTGTTCGACTGGTCGAAAACGCACCTGACCGACGAACTGCTGGGCGAGTTCGAGGCGCTGGCCGAGGCATCCGGTTTCGATATCATGCGCGAAAGGCTGTTTGCCGGCGAGGTGGTGAACCCCACCGAAAACCGCGCCGCCGAACACTCCGCGTTGCGCGGCGTGGGGCGCGAGGCGAGCGTGGAGGAAGCCGAGGCGCTGCGCGCGCGCATGAAGCTGCTCGTGGAAGCCATCCACCAGGGCGCGCTGGGAGAGGTGAAGCACGTGATCCACGTCGGCATCGGCGGTTCTGCCCTTGGCCCGGCTTTGGCGGTGGACGCGCTGGGGCGCGACAAGCCGATTGTCGACGTGCACGTGGTCTCCAACATCGACGGCGTGGCGCTGGAGGAAGCGTTCGAGGCTTGCGACCCCGAAACCACGCTGGTGGCGGTGGCGAGCAAGACCTTCACCACCATCGAGACCATGACCAATGCCCATTCGGCGCTGAAATGGCTGGCCGACAGCGGCGTTGCCGATCCCACCGGCCGGGTGATCGCTCTGACCGCCTACCCGGAAAAGGCGGTGGAATGGGGCGTGGACGAAACCCGCATCCTGCCTTTCGCGGAAAGCGTGGGCGGGCGTTATTCGCTGTGGTCCTCCATCGGCTTTCCCATCGCCATGGCCATCGGGTGGGAGGAATTCGAGGACATGCTGGAAGGCGCCGCGCAGGTGGACCGGCATTTCCGCGATACCCAGGGGCGCGCCAACCTGCCGCTGCGGGCGGCCTTTGGCGATCTTTACTACAGCCGCCTGAAAGGCGCGCAGACCCGCGCCGTGTTCGCCTATGACGAACGGCTGCGGCTGCTGCCCGATTACCTGCAACAGCTGGAGATGGAGTCGAACGGCAAGAGCGTGACCGTGGACGGCGAGCCGAGCGGCCCGACAGCGCCGATCACCTGGGGCGGGGTGGGGACCGATGCCCAGCACGCGGTGTTCCAGCTGTTGCACCAGGGCACGCACCTCGTGCCGATAGACTTCATCGCCAGCATAGAGCCGGGCGACATGCTGGATGCAGCGCACCACCACATCCTGCTGATGAACTGCTTTGCCCAAGGGGCCGCGCTGATGGCGGGCCGCCACTCCGACGATCCGCACCGCAACTACCCCGGCAATCGCCCCAGTGCCACGATCCTGTGCGACGACCTCGACGCCGCCACCTTCGGCGCGCTGATCGCCTTCCACGAACACCGCGTGTTCGCGGCGGCGGTGATGCTGGACATCAACCCCTTCGACCAGTTCGGCGTGGAACTGGGCAAGGAAATCGCCAAGAAGATCGAGGCTGGCGGCGAGAAGTTCGACGCGAGTACCGAGGCGCTGCTGAAGGAAGCGGGGTTGGGGTGAGCACCTCCCCCCTCTTCACACCCTTCCAGCTCGGCCCGCTGACGCTGCCTAACCGTTTCGTCATGCCCGCCATGCAGCGCGGGATGTGCGAGGGCGGGGCGCCCACGCAGGCGCTGGCGGAGTACTATGCGCGGCGCGCCGAGGGGGGCTGTTCGCTGATTATCGGCGAGTCTGCGGCCATCGACCATCCCTCGGCCACGGTGCAGCCCACGGCGGCATGGCTGACGGAGAAGACCGCCGATGCATGGAAGACCTGTGTTGACGCCGTGGGCGAAGCGGGCGGGGCGATGTTGCTGCAGCTGTGGCACGAGGGGGCGATGCGCAGCGATGGCGATGCGCTCAGCCCCTCGGGGCTTGCCTATCCCGGCAAGGAAAGCGGGCGTGCGGCGACGCTCGATGAGCTGGCGGACATCCGCGAGGGGTTCGTCCGCTCGGCCAAGGTGGCGCAGCAGGTCGGCGCTGCAGGGGTCGAGGTGCACGCCGCACACGGCTACATGCTCGACCAGTTCCTTTGGGCGGGCAGCAACCGCCGCACCGATGGCTATGGCGGCGACGACATTGCCCACCGCGCACGTTTTCCGGCGGAGATCGTTGCCGCCATTCGCGACGCTTGCGGGCCTGATTTCGTGATCGCCCTGCGCTTGTCGCAGTGGAAGGAAGTCGATTACGAGGCCCGTATTGCCGAAACGCCGGCGGAGCTGGCCACGCTGGTGACGATCCTGCGCGATGCCGGCGTCGACGTGCTCCACGCCTCCACTCGCCGGTTCTGGGAGCCGCAGTGGGCAGGTGACACCCGCAACCTGGCGGGCTGGGCGAAGGCGCTGGGCGACATGCCGGTGATTACCGTGGGCTCCGTCGGCCTGGATACCGACGTGATGGACACCTTCACGCAGGATGCAGAACCGGGCGCGCGCGTGGCCGAGGCTATCGAAGACCTCGAACGCATGATCGAGGCCGGCGAGTGCGACCTTGTCGCCGTGGGCCGCGCGCTGATCGGCGACCCCGATTTCGTGAAGAAGGTGGAGGCGCGCGACCATGGCGCGATCCGCACCTTTCGCCGCGCCGACCTTGGCCAGCTGGAATGGGACCTGAGCGTGCTGGAAGAAGCCCAGCAGGCGCAAGGCTGAGCGGCTAGACCAGCACGAAGTACATCACTGCCAGCGCGCCCATTACCGCGATCGCCGTGACGCAGATCGCCTTCATCGCCGTGCTCGGGCGCGCATCGTCGGGCAGGTCGCAACGAGTCACCACCAGCAGGTTGAGCAGGGCGATCAACGGCGCGACCACGAAGGTGGCTGACGTCACGAAGTCGAGGAAGACGGTGAACTCGCTCATCAGGGTGAACAGCGCGACGATGGAAAGACCCACCAGGCCGATGCAAGACCACAGGTAGGCGCGCTTGCCGACGCTCTCGTCCTCGCGCCCCTGCCACACGGCAACGGCAACGGGCAGAGTGCGGCAATAGGCGTCGACGGCAGCGATTACCGTGGTCAGCATCACCGACAGTGCGGCGATGGCGGCGAGGATGGCCGCGCCTTCGCCCAGCGCCTCTCGATACAGGTTCACCAGCTGGCTGGCGAAGCCGGGCGCATCGCTGACAGGCGCAATATCCTGCGCGTGCATCACGCCGGCGCCCATGATGCAGAAACACACGGCCATGAACGAGGTCATGATGTAGGGCAGGCGGAAGCTGGTGCGCGCTTCATTCATCGTCGGGTGCGCTTCGGGCGGCAGCGTGTGGTCGGCCTCCACCTTCCAGACGGAGACGACCACCGACACGTCCATCGGGTTGGGCATGAAACCCGCCAGCGCGACGATGAACAGCAGCGCCGTTGTTTCGCGCGTCCAGGTGAAGTCCACCAGCGTGCCCCACTCCACGCGCGGCAAGACCATGGCGGTGGTAATAAGCGTTGAAATGACAAGGAAGGCCAGCATCACCGCGTTGACCCGGTCGAGCAGGCGATAGCCACCCAGCAGCAGCAACGCCGATGCCGCCAGCAGCACTAGGCTGGCCAGCATGGGGACGGACAGGAAGGGGCCGATTATCGCCCCGATGATCCCCGCCGTTGCGGCTGCCAGCGCGGCCCAGACGATGGGCACCAGCGGGATCACGGTGACAAGGAACAGCGCCAGCGCCCACAGGCCCAGTTCGCGATAGCCCGTCAGCAGCGATTGCCGCCGGGCGTGGGCGAAATCCATGCCGAAGCGGAAGGCCGGGTACTTCAGCAGGTTGGCGAGCACGATCACCCCGATCAGCGCCGCGCCGAACATGGCGCCTGCGCGAGTCGACTGGACAAGGTGCGACGTGCCGATGGCAGCGCCGGTGAACAACAGGCCCGGCCCGGCCATGCGGCGAAACACGTTACGATCCATCCGGCATTCCCCCAATCCCGATGGCGTGGAAGGTGCGCGCAATCGCGCACGCGGGCAACCGAAATAATCGTGCGGACAAGTGAAAGAAATTGACTTTTCGCGCGTTCTCCCCCACATGGCCCCCATCGAAGCGCGCGCCAGCGTGAAGCGGTGGATACAAAAACTCCCACCCCGGCAGCCCTTCGGTCATTTTTCCCAAAGCTTCCCTTTTCACGCGGGCGGTTTTCAAACCCCGCGATGGCGCGCGCCTGCATGGCTGCGCGCTCACCGCATATATTGCGAGTTAAATACTTATAATGACTATCCAATTTTCCGACCTTGGCCTGTCGCAGCCGGTGATGCAGGCGCTCGACATGCAGGGCTACAAGGTGCCCACGCCGATCCAGGCGCAGGCCATTCCCGCCGTGCTGGAAGGGCGCGACCTGCTGGGCATCGCGCAGACGGGCACCGGCAAGACCGCAGCCTTCATGCTTCCCAGCATCGATAACCTGCGCAAGGCCGACAACCAGATCCCGTTCAAGTCGTGCCGCATGCTGGTGCTGGCTCCCACGCGCGAACTGGCTGGCCAGATCGCCCAGAGCGCCAAGGACTATGGCGCGCTGGCGGGCCTGAAGGTCCATTCCATCGTCGGCGGCACTTCGGTGAACAAGGATCGCAACAAGCTGCACCGCGGCTGCGATATCCTGGTTGCCACGCCCGGTCGCCTGCTCGACCTGATCGACCAGAAGGCCTTCAACCTCTCCGGCCTGGAAATCCTGGTGCTGGACGAAGCCGACCAGATGCTGGACCTGGGCTTCATCCATGCCCTGCGCCGCATCCGTGACCTGGCGCCGGCCGATCGCCAGACGCTGTTCTTCAGCGCCACCATGCCCAAGCAGATCAAGGAACTGGTTTCCGGCTATTGCCACGATCCGGTGCAGGTATCCGTCACGCCCGAAAGCACCCCGGCGGAACGCATCGAGCAGTTCCTGTTCATGGTTCAGCAGGACGAGAAGCAGGCACTGCTGGAACTGATCCTGTCCGAACGCCACCCGGTTCCGGGCGAGTTCGAACGCGTCCTCATCTTCACCCGCACCAAGCACGGTGCGGATCGCGTGGTGAAAAAGCTGGGCCAGGTGGGCATCCCCGCCAACGCCATCCACGGCAACAAGAGCCAGCCGCAGCGCCAGCGCGCGCTGGATGAATTCAAGCGGGCCAAGACGCCGATCCTGGTGGCGACCGATGTTGCCGCGCGCGGGATCGACATTCCGGGCGTTTCGCACGTCATCAACTACGAGCTGCCCAACGTGCCCGAGCAGTATGTCCACCGCATCGGCCGCACCGCGCGCGCCGGTGCCGATGGCGTGGCGATTGCCTTCTGCGCCGAGGACGAACGCGCATACCTGAAGGACATCAACAAGCAGACCGATGCGAGCTTCGAACGCCTGCCGCTGCCGGAAAACTTCCGCGCCGTGGTGGAAGGCGTCGGCCCGACCAAGCCTGCGCCCAAGCAGCAGCGCCAGCGGGTGAAACCCAAGCCGCGCGGTGCCTCTGCCGACATGCGCAGCGGTGACAAGCCCAAGGGCAATCGCGGCGGTGGCCACGGCGGCCAGGGCGGTCGCGGTCGCGGCGGGCCCAAGCGCCGTCATGGCGGTGGCAAGCCCGGTGGCCAGGGGCAGGGCGGCGGCAACCGTCGTCAGCGCGGCCAGCGTCGCGGCGGCGCGCAATCCCAGGGTTGAATACCTAGGATAGCCTAATCTTAACCACGCGCGCCCTAGAACGGTTGCGTTCAAGGGCGCGCGAGGGATCAGGCTACCAATGATACGAACGAAGACCGCAGTAATTGTGGGCGCGGGCGCCGCGGTCGAGATCGAGCTGCCCGGCCAGCGCGAAATGCTCTCCCGCATCGCGCAAGGCTATGATTTCCAGCGCCTTGGCAGTGACCTGGCAACGCAGGACATGCAGGACTTCGATACGCTCTTCAGGAAAGTGAAGGGCAAGGCGGAAGACCTGCGCGAGGCCGCGCTGCGCATCCGTGCCGGCGCGCGCCTGTCCAGTTCCATCCACGCGCTGTTGCAGCAGCATGGCGATGACAAGCACGTGCTGGCCGCCGGCAAGCTGGCGGTCGCCTATTACACGCTGAAAGCCGAAGAACAGTCCGCCATGGCGGCTGAGCCGCGCGATCCGGGCGACATGCCCTTTCGCGGGGTGGAAAACTGGCTTTTCCAGCTGGGCCGCATGGTGGTTGACGGGGTGGCCCGCTCGCGGGCGGAGCATTGCCTCGACAACCTGCACATCGTGAACTTCAACACCGATCGCGCCATCGAGCATTACATGCCCTGGGTGCTGCATTCCGGTTTCGGCATGCCGGTTACCGAAGCACAGGACCTGTGTGCGGAAAAGCTGAAGGTCGTGCATCCCTATGGCCGCGCCGGGCGGCTGGAATGGGAAAAGGGCAGCGAGGCAGAGGCCGGTTGGGGTGACGACAACCAGCGCAATCTGTTCAAGGTGGCAGAGGGTATCCGCACCATGGCCGACCTGGTCGAAGACCGGCAGTTCAAGGCCAGCCTGACCGGCGGGATAAACAATGCCCGGCGGCTGCTGTTCATCGGCTTCGATTTCAACTCGCTCGACACGTCCCTGCTGTTCCAGGAACGGCTGAGCCACGCGCCCGATACGCTGGTTGCGCTGCCCGAAGCCGAGCAGGGCAAGGCGGAAACGATCCGCCGCGTGCTGCGCACCCACGGCGGCATCGCGGCAGAGGCGCTGGCCGTCTTTCACGTGGGGCAAAGCTGGCAGATGCTGAGCGACAACGGCCTGCTGATCGAAAGCTAGGCGCCCGACGAAACCCTTGCCCGCTGGCAATCGTATGGCCATTGACCATACCAAAGTGCCAGCAGCAGGAGTTTGCGCAAGCCCATGTCCGAATTCGAATACGACCTTTTCACCATCGGCGCAGGTTCCGGCGGCGTGCGCGCTAGCCGGGTGGCGGCAGCCCACGGCGCGAAAGTGGCCGTGGCAGAGGAATACCGCGTCGGCGGCACCTGCGTGATCCGCGGCTGCGTGCCCAAGAAGATGCTGGTCTACGCCAGCATGTTCGCAGACGACCTGGCGCACCCGGAAAACTATGGCTGGACGGTCGATGAAAAGAGCTTCGACTGGGCGACCTTGCGCGATTTCGTGCAGAAGGACGTGACCCGGCTGGAAGGCCTCTATGGCAAGACGCTGGCTAGCCACGAGGTGGAGGTGTTCGACGAACGCGCCACGATCACCGGGCCCAACAGCGTGCGCCTTGCCAGCGGACGCGAGATTACCGCGAAGTACATCCTCGCTGCTACCGGAGGGCGGCCCGCCATGCCCGATTTCCCCGGCGTGGAGCATTGCATCAGCTCGAACGAGATCTTCCACCTGGAAGAACAGCCGGGGTGCCTGATGGTGGCGGGTGGCGGCTATATCGCCATGGAATTTGCCGGAATTTTCAACGCACTGGGCAGCGATGTTCACGTCATCAATCGCACCGACCGCATCCTGCGGGCCTATGATGAACAGATCGTCGAGCGCATGCTGCACATCGCCATGGGGCGCGGCATCAATTTCCACATGCACACGCTGATCCAGAAGGTGGAAAAGCTGGATGACGGCGGCCTGCTGGTCGACCTGGGCGAAGCCAACCCGGTGAAGGTGGACCAGGTGCTGATTGCCGCCGGGCGCGATCCCAATACCGAAGGGCTGGGGCTGGAAAACGCCGGGATCGAACTGGGCCGCAAGGGCGAAATCCCGGTGGACGATCACAGCCGCACCTCCTGCCCATCCATCTATGCCGTGGGCGACGTGACCGATCGCGTGGCGCTGACCCCGGTCGCCATCCGCGAAGGGCAGGCCTTTGCCGACAGCGTGTTCGGCGGCAATCCGCACACGGTCGACTATTCCGCCATTCCCAGCGCCGTGTTCAGCCAGCCCCCGCTGGCGGGCGTCGGCATGACCGAGGCCGAAGCACGCGCCGAATACGGCAACATCAAGGTCTATTCATCCGACTTCCGCCCGATGAAGAATATCTTCAACCCGCACCCGGAGCGCGGGCTGTTCAAGATGGTGGTGGAGGCAACTTCCAAGAAGGTGCTGGGCGTGCACATGATCGGCCCTGAATCGCCGGAAATCCTGCAAGTGGCCGCCGTCGCCGTAAAGGCCGGGCTGACCAAGCAGGCCTTTGATGACACCATTGCCCTGCATCCCAGCATGGCCGAGGAGTTGGTGCTGCTGAAGTAGGCGGTTCAGCTGCCGAAATCGAAGCTGAAAGGCTGGGACGAGTTGGCGCTGGCAGCGGCGGCTTCCGATCCGGGATTGGTTGTCCAACCCGACAGCGGGCCGCGCCAGACAAGCTCCAGTTCGCGTGTTTCGCTATCTCCGTCGCGCAAGACGATGTATTCCGTGATGAAACCTTCAGCCTGAATTCGCGCCTGCTGCCCGTTCGAGGCGATTTGCCTATACGGGAAGTTCAATCGCCAAAGGTCCGAATGATTGATGATCGCGGTGTAGTTGAACCTGAACTGGAACTGGTAGGTTCCCGGGAATTCATCGATCACAAGCGCGGTGGTTCGATCGTCGATCTCCCTGCGCCTCACCGAGCGAATCTCTTGCGGATTGATGATGTAGAAGTCGCCTGGGGTCACATCCGGATGCGAGATGACGATGGACAACCGGCCCGATGCGTCCTCTCGTGCTTCCATCAGTTCGGCGATCTGCGTGAAACCGGATGAGCGCGCCAGGTCGATGGGCGTTTCGCCGTAGGTGTTGGTCCGCGTTGGATCACCCCCGGCATTAAGCACCCGGCGTACCGCATCGATATTTCCGGTGGCGGCTGCTCGGTGAAGCAGATAGTCGCCGGAAATCAATTTCCGGTTCAGGTCGACCGTGGGCAGGTTTGCGCGCGTAAAGCGCCGCGAAAGCGCATATTCGAGATCGCCCCATCGACGCTGGTCGATGGCTCTGCCAACTCCCTCTGCCCAGTTGGTGGGCTGCACGACGCCGTAAAGTCGACCTCCGCCGAAAATGCGATTGTCGTTTGCCATAAACGCCGATTCCAGCGGCACGTAGGTCTGCCCCTGCATGAAGGGCAGTGTTACCGCCGCCGTGGCGACCATGGCGTTTCGCACCACGTAGTTGGAGAAGTTGAGCTGCGCCTCCGTCGTCGTCGTCGTCGTGGCGTTGCGCTGGTAGCGATAGTAACCGGAGGCGCTCTGGCTAGATGACTTTATGCCTGCCGTCAGGAAAGCCATCAGGTCTGCCTGCTCAAGCCCGTCGAGCAGTTCCAGCAATTGTTGCTGGAACTCGCCGTTCTGTGCACCCGGCAGGTTGAGGGCCTGAGCGTAGAGCGTGTGCGCCTGGGCAAGTTCCGGGCTGTTCGCCGCAACGGCGGCAGCATGGGCGGCAAGATGGCGCTGGCGCACTTCCGTTGCCGTCGACCTGGCAAAGCCGAGCATGTCCTCCACCATCCGCTCCTGCTGCGGCGTGGGATCGACCAGCAGGACGGTGAAGTTCTCCGTCTGGGAATTGTAGCCGCCGCTGTTGGCGCTTTCCCTGACATACGTGTTGCGCACTTCGCGCGTGAAATCGAAGGGGCCTACGGCAAAACCGCTGCGCCGCCGCCGCTCGATGATCTGCTTGAAGGCCTGGAACCAGCTGTTGCTTACAAGCCTCGCGTCATAGCGGACGCTGGCGCTTGAATATGATGAGAGCGGGTAGTTGTAGAAGGCTCTCAGGTAGAAATTTCCTTCGCGAATTGCGTTTATCGTCTCGTAATCGTCCAGCGGAATGGTGAATTCGGCTGCGCCGGTGCCGGAGACCAGGGTGTTGTTGTAGGTATGTTCCTCAAACACCTCGCCGGCGACGATCAGTTGCACCTTGTTGATCCGGGCGCGGACGAATTCGATGGAGTAGTCATCGAATGCATTGATCGACCGTCCGGAAAGGTGCGCGATGCGGCCCTTGAGAGCGGGTGGGATGAACTGCGACTGCCCGATGATCCTGTACCCGAAGCGCAAATTGCCGCCCGAAGTGATTCCCATGCCATAGCGCCCGAAATCGTTCTGCGCCCAGTAACTGGCGCTGCCCGGTTGCGCGATGAATGGAAGCAACCTGATCCGGCCACCTTGATTGGTTTCTTCGATCCAGCCCTGCCACTCGTTCTCGGAAAACTGTTCGAAATCTTCCGCCTGCGCGGATCCTGGTGCGACCGCGATAAGGAAAATTATCGCGAACAGTCCGAAAATTAAGCGCATGGAGCCCCCCTTCCATTCGTAACTGCCTGAACGATAAGGCACGAGCGGTTTCAATCAAGGTCCGGCTGTCAGGAGCGCTACGAGGGTGTGCTATGTGGACACGGCCCGATTGACCCAACCCGTTTCGCATGCAACGGCTTTCCTTCACGAAGAGGAGCACCAATGTCCGCCAATATCGCCGAGATGGAACGCCGCCGTGAAGCCGCCCGCGTAGGTGGCGGGCAGAAGCGTATCGATGCGCAGCACGCCAAGGGCAAGCTGACCGCGCGCGAGCGGCTGGAGGTGCTGCTGGACGAGGGAAGCTTCGAGGAGCTGGATACCTACGTCGAGCATGACTGCGTCGATTTCGGCATGCAGGACCAGAAGATCCCTGGCGACGGCGTGGTGACCGGCAGCGGCACGATCAACGGGCGGCTGGTCTATGTCTTCAGCCAGGACTTCACCGTCTTCGGCGGGTCGCTGAGCAAGCGCCATGCGGAAAAGATCTGCAAGGTGATGGATACCGCCATGAAGGTGGGTGCCCCCGTCATCGGCCTTAACGACAGCGGCGGCGCGCGCATCCAGGAAGGCGTGGCCAGCCTTGGCGGCTATGCCGAGGTCTTCCAGCGCAACGTGCTGGCCAGCGGCGTGGTGCCGCAGCTTTCGCTCATCATGGGGCCGTGCGCGGGCGGCGCGGTCTATTCGCCCGCGATGACCGACTTCATTTTCATGGTGAAGGACAGCTCCTACATGTTCGTGACCGGGCCGGAGGTGGTGAAGACCGTCACCAACGAAGTGGTCACGCAGGAGGAACTGGGCGGTGCCGTCACCCACACCACCAAGACTTCGGTCGCCGACCTTGCGCTGGAAAACGATATCGAGGCGCTGCTGGCCGCGCGCGAGCTGATCGGCTTCGTGCCCGCCAACAACCGCGCCGAGCTGCCTGACCTTCCTACCGACGATCCGTGGGACCGGCAGGAAGACAGCCTCGACACGCTGATCCCGGCCAGTTCCAACATGCCTTACGACATGAAGGAACTGATCGCGAAGGTCGTGGACGACGGCAACTTCTTCGAGATCCAGCCGTCGCACGGCGCCAATATCATCACCGGCTTCGGCCGCATCGAGGGCAAGCCCGTGGGCTTTGTCGCCAACCAGCCAATGGTGCTGGCAGGCGTGCTGGATATCGACGCCAGCCGCAAGGCCGCGCGCTTCGTGCGCTTCTGCGATGCATTCTCCATCCCGATCGTCACTTTCGTGGACGTGCCCGGCTTCCTTCCCGGCACTTCGCAGGAACACAATGGCATCATCAAGCACGGCGCCAAGCTGCTGTTCGCCTATGCCGAGGCGACCGTGCCCAAGATCACCGTGATTACCCGCAAGGCATACGGCGGGGCTTACGACGTGATGGCCTCAAAGCACCTGCGCGGCGACTTGAACTACGCCTGGCCCACGGCAGAGATCGCGGTGATGGGCGCGAAGGGTGCGGTGGAGATCATCTTCCGCCAGGACCGCGACGACCCGGACAAGATCGCCGAGAAGACGAAGGAATACGAAGACCGCTTCGCCAACCCCTTCGTCGCCGCCCAGCGCGGCTACATCGACGAGGTGATCTACCCGCACTCGACGCGGCGAAGGATCGCGCTGGGGCTGCGGAAACTGCGCACCAAGAATCTAGAGAACCCCTGGAAAAAGCACGATAACTTGCCGTTGTAGTGCTATGCGAATGACACAATGCACTGGAGCATCGCCCTTTTCACCGTGTTCAGCGGCTGTGCGGCAGGCTTCTCGGGCTATGTTGCCTATCGTTGTCGACGAGATGCCAACAACTGGCACATCGACGTGGAGACGAAGCTGCTGACCTTTCACGGGTGGACCGAATACCTGTTCGCACTGACCATGTGCTTCTTGGGCTTGGCGATCGTGATCCTTGCGGTGGTTCTCTAGGTGCGGGACCCGCGCTTACGAAAGCCCCACGTCCTCCCCGTCACCTGCGTGCATCAGGCGTGGTGCCAACAGCAGCTTGTAGAGCACGAACACCGCGCCCGAGACGGCGGCAAAGCCCATGTGGATCAGCCAGAATTGCGTTACCGGCATGGTCTCGAACCAGCCGCCGACCCAGCCGACCATTGAATTGGCGGCGAAGAAGGTGAGGTAGTAGAGGCCCAGCACCGTCGCGTTGATCTGCTTGGGCGCCAGCCGCGCGAACAGCGCCAGGCTGACGGGCAGCATGTGGGCAAAGGCGATGGAATTGATGATGTGGAACATCACCGGCCAGAACAGGCCGATCTTTTCGCCCTCCGGCGTGGTGGCGGCGGCAAGGTAGAGGCATCCCATGCCGAGAACGGAAAAGGCCGAACCGATGATGATCTTGGTCAGCTCGTCGGGCTCCGGCCACTTGGTCTTCCACCAGCGATAGAAGCCCGCGACGCCGGCCAGGAAGCTCACCGCAACCACGGCATCCAGCGTCACCAGCCAACTGGTCGGCAGTTTCTCGTCGCCCCAGTAAAGCGCAAAGCTCTGGTCGCCCCAGATCAGGTAGGCGTTGAAGATCTGGTTGTTGGGGACGATGGCCACCGCCAGCACCGGGATCAGCAACAGCAGGGCCAGGGTGGCCAGCCAGTCCGTCCGCGTCATCGGCTGCTTCGCTTCCGGCGCGGCTTTCTCGGGCACGTCGAAATGCTCGGCAGGCAGGTATTTCTGGCCCGCGACATAGATCGCAAGGCCGATCAGCATGCCCACGCCCGCAGCGCCGAAACCCCAGTGCCAACCGACGGTTTCGCCCAGCGTGCCGACGATCAGGGGGCTGGCGATCACGCCGGCGTTGATGCCGAGGTAGAAGATCTGGAACGCATCCGCCCGGCGCAGGTCTTCTGCATTGTAGAGGTTGCCCACCTGGCTGGCGATGTTGCCCTTGAACAGGCCCGATCCCACGATCAGGCACAGCAGCGCGAACAGGAAGGTGAGGTTGAAGGCCATCAGGAAATGGCCCGCCGCCATGGTGATCGCGCCCAGCAGCACGGTGCGGCGCTTGCCAAGGAAGCGGTCGGCAATCCAGCCGCCGGCGATGGGCGTCAGGTAAACGGTGGCGGCATAGGTGCCGAAAATGGCGCTGGCGAAGGCCTGCCCCTCAAGCCCGCCGAACAGCGCGCGCAGTTGCTCGATCCCGGCCACCTGCTCCACTTCGCCCGGCAGCAGCAGGAAGTTGACCATGTACAGCACCAGCAGCGTCTGCATGCCGTAGTAGGAGAAGCGCTCCCACGCCTCGGTAAAGGCGAGGTAGGCGAGTCCCTTCGGGTGGCCGAGGAACGAGGTATCCGTGGGGTCGTGCAGCGTGGGCGTGGCTTCGGCGACGGTCATGCGGGCGGCTCTTTCGACGATTCTGCGTGCAACTGCCTAACGCGCGGCGATGCGGCTGTCGCCTGTGCGCGTCAGTCTTTCCGCAATTCGCCGTCGAGGAACGTCGCCACGTCGGCCATCTCCACCTGCTTGTCGACGAAAGCCTCGCCGATGCCCCCCAGCAGGATGAAGGGCAGGGTGCCGGCATCCATCTTCTTGTCGTGCAGCATGTGCGCGGCCAGCTTTTCGCCGCTGCAGGAAAGGCCCAGTTCGGCAATCTCGCTGCGCAGGCCCGCCTTGGCGATGGCCGCTGTTACACGCTCGGCATCGTCCGCCGCGATATAGCCCAACCGCGCCGAATAGCGCGCGGCCAGCACCATGCCGAGCGCCACTGCCTCGCCATGGAGCAAGCTGTCCGAAAAGCCCGTTTCGGCTTCCAGCGCGTGGCCGAAGGTGTGGCCAAGGTTCAGCAGGGCGCGGGTGCCGGTGGTTTCGCGCTCGTCTTCGGCGACGATCCGCGCCTTGGCCTTCACGCTTTCGGTGACGGCGTATTCCAGCGCCTGCGGATCGCGCGCGGTCACCTTGGCGCCGTTTTCCTCGCACCAGGCGAAGAAGTCGGCATCGCCTAGCACGCCGTACTTGATCACCTCGGCATAGCCCGCGCCCATTTCGCGCGGGGGCAGGGTGTCCAGCGTTGCCGTGTCGGCCAGCACCAGCGAGGGCTGGTGAAAGGCGCCGACCAAGTTCTTGCCCGCTGCGGTGTTGATCGCGGTCTTGCCGCCCACGCTGCTGTCGACCTGCGCCAGCAGGGTGGTGGGGATCTGCACGAAGCCGCAGCCGCGCTTAAGCACTGCGGCGGCAAAACCGGTGAGGTCGCCCACCACGCCGCCGCCAAGGGCGAAGATATGGTCGCCGCGCTCAACGCCCAATTCCAGCAGCCAGTCGACCAGCTTTTCCAGCACGGCCCAACTCTTTGCCTGTTCGCCGGGCTCGGTGATGAACCAGTCCACGCGCACGCCCTTTTCGGCCAGCGCCGCTTCCAGCCGTGCGCCGTGGTGCGCATGCGAATTGCGGTCTGCGACGGCGGCAACCCGGGTCTTGCGGATGAAGTCCGCCGCCAGCGTGCCGGCCTCTTCCAGCAGGCCGTGGCCGACATGCACATCGTAGCCGCGCCCGGCCAGTTCCACGCGGATCACAGCCATTTGTCGAGTTCCTCCAGGATGCGGGCGACTGCCTCGATATGCGGGCCGGTGTCGCTTTGTACGTGAATGGGGGCCTGCGCATAGGCAGGTTCGCGCTCTGCCTTCATGCGGGTGACGATTTCGCGGGTGTCGCCGCCGCGCAGCAGCGGGCGCTTGTCGTTGCGGCTGACGCGTTCCACCAGCGTATCGACATCGCTGTCGAGCCACACGGCGATGCCGCGTTCCAGGATCAGTTGGCGGGTATCGTCCTGCACGAAGGCGCCGCCGCCGGTGGCGATCACGCAGTTGCAGCCGTCGCCTTCCAGCAGGCGGGCGATCACCCGGCGTTCACCGTCGCGGAAATAGTCTTCGCCGAACTGGTCGAAGATTTCGGGGATGGACATGTTGGCGGCTTCGGCAATCTCGTCATCAGCGTCCACGAAATTGCGACCCAGCGTGCTCGCCAGCTTGCGGCCCACGGTGCTCTTGCCCACGCCCATCATGCCGACCAGAACAATCGGACGCGTGATGCGACGGCGCAGCGATCGGATTGTCGCTTCATCGGGCAAGGGCGTGGCAATGGTCATTGCCGCAAGGCCTATAGATGGGCTAGTCGCGCTGGCAAGCATGAGCCGCTATTCGGCGGCAAAGGGAAGCTTTTTGCAAAAGTGTCGAAACGGCGGATGACGATTGGGATTTTTCTGGTGCTGGCGCTGGCCGCGATGCTGGGCGTCGCCTCGTACGACGGCGGGCGGCAGGAACAGCGCCTGATCGTGCAGCCGGTGACGCTGCCGGAGGGCAATTCGTGAAACGCGCGATTTTCTTCGCAGGCGCTGCCGGGCTGGCGCTGACCTCGTCGCTGGCGCTGGCGGGCGGGCCGGAAGACCTGCTGCCTCCGATGTTCCGCGATCCGCCGCCACAGGAGGCGGCGCCTACGCCCACGCCTGCGCCTACGGCAACCCAGCCGGTAAGGCCCGCCCAGCCGGTTCCCCCGCGCGAGCCAAGCGGGGGCGGCGAAGTGGTTCAGCCGATCCCGCAGGCCGCACCGGCGCCGTCGTTCGGCCCGATCGCCTTGCCTGAAGATTTCCCCAGTCTGGAAGAGCTGGAGGAGATGGAGGACGACGAGGTCAACGACCTGCTGGGCCTGCGTCCCAAGTTCGATATTCCCGCAGCTGCCCGCCGTGCGGTGGCGCGCGTTGGCGTGATCGACGCGCGCGAAGGCGGTTTCCCCAGTGGTTCGCTGCGCAACCAGCCGGGCGCGCTGGTCAGTGCGGCCCTGCAGGCGACGGACGGCCCGATCGTGTCGCGCTGGGGCCACATCCTGCTGCGCCGGGCGCTGGCCAGCCGGCTGGACGCGCCGCGCGGGCTTGACCCGGTGGCCTTTGCCGCCTTGCGGGCGCGGTCGCTCAACAAGATGGGCGAAGGCGCGGTGGCGCGCAGCTTCGTGCAGGATATCGACGGCTCGGAATACGACCCGGCGCTGGCGGCGGCGGCTTTCGACGCCTACCTCGCGACGGGAGACGTGCTGGGCATGTGCCCCGTTGCCCGCTTGCAGAGCGACCTTGCCGATACGCCCGAGTGGGAACTGTTGCAGGCCGTGTGCTCTGCCTACCTCGGTGAAGCGCGCAGCGCCGATCGCCGCCTGCAGCGCGCCTATGGCACGGGCGTGGCCGACGAGATCGACGTGCGCCTGGCGCAGCGTTACGCCGGTGCTGCGGGCGAGGGCAGCCGTGCCGTCGCCATCGAGTGGGACGAGGTCGAGACCCTTACTCCCTGGCGCTATTCGCTGGCGCGTGCCGTGGGTGAGAACCTGCCTGAAGAACTGCGCACAAGTCTTGGACCGGCATACGATATTTCCGACGTGCTGATCCCCGCCACACCGCTGCTGCAGCGGGTGCAGGTGGCCGATACCGCAGCCGCGCGCGGGGTCCTGTCGTCTGCCGCCATGGTCGATCTCTATTCGCAGCTCTGGGCCAGTGACCGGTATGACGCGGCGGACAAGGGCCTGCCTGCGCAATTGCGCGAAGCCTATGTCGCCAGCAGTCCGGAGCAGCGGCTCGAGGCCATGCGCGGCCTGTGGGGCGAGCAGCGCGACTATGGCCGCCTGGTCCTGACCGCCTATGCCGCCGCGCGCCTGCCTGTCAGCGAAGACATGCAGGACGATGCCGCGCCGCTGATCGCCTCGATGCTGTCGGCCGGGCTGGATCGCAATGCGCTGCGCTGGGGCAGCGTGGTGCCTCCAGGCAGCGAGGCATGGGCCCTGCTGGCGCTGGCACAGCCCGATCGCAACGGCAACGTGGATCGCGGGGCGGTGGACAGCTTCCTTGACGATGACGACAGCGAGGGCATGCGCAAGTCGGCATACCTGCTGGCGGGCCTTGCCGGGCTGGACCGTATCGATAATGCCGATTTCGAAGGCTTTTCCGACCGCCTGGGCGTGAATTTCCTGCGTCAGAGCGCGTGGAGCCGCAAGATCGAGCGGGCGGGCCGACTGGGCAACGGCGCGCTGGTGGCCCTGCTGGCGGGATTGGGGATGCAAGGCAGCAACTGGCAGCAGATGACCCCGCGCCACGTCTATCATATCGTGCGCGCGCTGAATGCCGCGGGCCTGACCGCAGAAGCCCGGATGATCGCCGCGGAGGCGGTCGCGCGCGGCTGACGGCCTGTGTCCGCCGCCATCGACAGCTTCCTTGCCATGCTGGCCGCAGAGCGCGGCGCCGCGGCGAATACGCTGGCGGCCTATCGCCGCGACCTTGAAGGCAGCGAGGAGGTGGTGGGCGACCTGGTCGCCGCCTCTCGCGATGACCTGGGCAAACTGGCGCGGGCCTGGGTGGAGCTTGCCCCGTCCACGGTGGCACGAAAGGTCTCCGCGTTGCGCCAGTTCTATGGCTTCTGCATCGACGAGGGCCTGCGCGGGGACGATCCCAGCACCGCCTTGCCGCGCCCGCAAACGCGTCGCCCCTTGCCCAAGGTGCTGGGGCATGACGAGGTGGAAGCGCTGTTTCGCGCTGCCGAAGCCGAGGCCGAGAGCGACCGCCCTGCCGCCGTCCGCATGCTGGCGCTGCTGGAACTGCTCTATGGCTCCGGCCTGCGTGCCACCGAACTGGTTTCGCTGCCCGTTGCCGCCGTGCCGCGCGATGCGCCGTTCTTGACGATCACGGGCAAGGGCGGGCAGCTGCGCATGGTGCCGGTGTCGCGCCGGGCGCAGGCGGCGATTTCGCGCTGGATGGCGCTGCGCGCGGATGGATCGCCCTACCTGTTCCCCTCACGCAAGAGTCATATCACACGCGTGCGTCTGTACCAGATGGTGAAAGACCTGGCCGCGCGCGCCGATATCGATCCGGCCAAGGTCAGCCCGCACGTGCTGCGCCATGCCTTTGCCACGCATTTGCTGGAGGGCGGGGCGGACCTGCGCGTGCTGCAAACCCTGCTGGGTCACGCCGATATCGCCACTACGCAGATCTACACCCACGTCGATTCGGCGCGGCTGGTGGCCCTGGTGAATGAACGGCATCCCCTTGCAGGCAGGCGCGGGTCGGGCTAGCGGCCATGGTATGACTTCATACCTCGAATTCGAGAAGCCGGTTGCCGAGCTGGAAGCCAAGATCACCGAACTGCGCAATGCCGCGGGCGATGATGGTGATGTCGATATCTCCAAGGAGCTGGCGCGCCTCGAGAAGAAGAGCGCCGCCCTGCTGGAGAACACCTATCGCGAGTTGACGCCGTGGCAGAAGACGCAGGTCGCGCGGCACCCGTCGCGCCCGCACTTCCACGATTATGTGGCAATGGGCTTTACCGGGTTCATGCCGCTGGGCGGTGACCGCGCCTATGGCGACGACCAGGCGATCATGGGCGGGCTGGCCAGGATCGGCGACCGCAAGGTGGTGCTGATCGGGCACGAGAAGGGCAACGACACCGAAAGCCGCATTCGACACAATTTCGGCATGGGCAAGCCGGAGGGCTATCGCAAGGCGATACGCCTGATGGAACTGGCCGACCGCTTCGGCCTGCCGGTGGTGACGCTGGTGGATACCTCGGGCGCGTTTCCCGGCATCGAGGCCGAGGAACGCGGCCAGGCCGAGGCCATTGCCCGCTCTACCGAAGCCTGCCTGGCGCTGGGCGTGCCGATGGTGGCGTGCATCGTGGGCGAGGGTGGATCGGGCGGCGCGGTGGCGCTGGCCAGTGCCGAGCGCGTGCTGATGTTCGAACACGCGGTCTATTCGGTGATCTCGCCCGAAGGCTGCGCATCCATCCTGTGGCGCACCGGCGAAAAGGCCCCGCAGGCTGCCGAAGCCATGAAGATGACGGCGCAGGACCTTGCAAAGCTGGGCGTGATCGACCGTATCGTGCCCGAACCGGTAGGCGGCGCGCAGCGCAATCCGGGCGCTGCGGTCGAGTCGCTGGCAAAGGCGATCGGCGAGGAGCTGGATGCGCTGTCAGGCATCGATGCAGACACCCTGCGCCGCCGGCGCGAGGAGCGTTTCCTGGCCATCGGGCACAATCTTTCGCGCTGATCGCAAGGGCTTGTCGCCCGCCCCGGCGGGAACATCGCTTGGACAATTTGCGTTTTCTGGGGCAACAAGCGCGCTGCTATCTGCATGTGACGCCAGCTCTGGAGGAGGCCTGAATGCCGCTGACGAATATCCGCAAGATTACTGCCATGGCGCTGACCGGCGCGGCTACGCTGGCGCTGGGTGCCTGCGCCACCATCCCCGGTGCCAATGTCGCGCCCGGATCGCCGATCACGGCGGAAGAGGCGCAGGTCGGTGCGCAGTATCACGACGATTTCGTGGCGGAATTCGGCGGTGAGATGACCGGGCCGCAGGCGCGCTATGTGCAGCAGGTGGGGCAGAACATCGCCGTGCAATCGGGCCTCGCGACGCGACCCGATGCCTTCGACGTGACGCTGCTGAATTCCAGCGTGAACAACGCCTTCGCCGTGCCCGGCGGCTATGTCTATGCCACGCGCCAGCTGGTAAACCTGATGAACAACGAGGCCGAACTGGCCGCCGTGCTGGGACACGAGGTCGGCCACGTCGCCGCGCGCCATTCGGCCCGGCGGCAGCAGGCGGCGCAGCGCAACCAGCTGCTGGGCCTGCTCGGCGCGGTGATCGGCAGCGCCGTGCTAGGCAGCTCGGACCTGGCGCAGCTCAGCCTGCAAGGCTCGCAACTGCTGACCCTGCGCTATTCGCGCAGCCAGGAACTGGAGGCGGACCAGCTGGGGGTCGAGTACCTGAACCGTGCCGGCTACGATCCGCGGGCGATGGCCACGCTGCTCTCCAGCCTGGCCGCGCAGAACCAGCTGGATGCGCAGTTGCAGGGCCGCGACAACGCGACGATCCCTGAATGGGCCTCGACTCACCCCGATCCCGCCAGCCGCGTGCAGAACGCGCTGCAACTGGCGGGCAATGGCACCGGCGTGCTGAACCGCGATACCTTCCTCGCCCGCGTGGACGGGATGATCTACGGCGACGATCCGGAGCAGGGCGTGATCGAAGGGCGGCAGTTCATCCATCCGGTGCTGCGCTTCAGCTTCACCGCGCCGCAGGGTTTCTACATGATCAACGGCACGCGGGCCGTGTCGATCAATGGCGATGCCGGCCGCGCGCAGCTGACCGTGGGGCCGTACAACGGTGACCTCGACGGTTATGTACGCAGTGTTTTCAATGCCCTTGGCGGCGACCAGCAGCAGATCAGCCCCTCCGCCATTTCCCGTACCACGGTGAACGGCCTGCCCGCCGCCTATGGCACGGCGCGCGTCAACAACGGCCAGAGCCAGGTGGACGTGACCGTGTTCGCCTACGAATTCGGCAACGACACCGCCTATCACTTCGCCGCGATCACCCCGGCGGGGCAGGCGGGTGTGTTCAATTCGCTGTACCAGTCGATGCGGCGGATCAGCGCCGGCGAGGCGGGCAGCGTGGTGCCGCGCCGTCTGGATATCGTGACTGCGGGGCGCGGCGATACTGTGCGCACCCTGGCTGCACGCATGGCCTATACCGATGCGCAGGAAGCGCGCTTTCGCGTGCTGAACGGCCTGTCTTCCAGCGATCAGGTGGTGCCGGGGCGCCAGTACAAGATCGTCGTCCGTTCCAACTGAGATAGCGACACCCGCAATGCAGAAGGGGCCGAGAGTGTTCCCGGCCCGCTTGTTCGTTGTATCTGCATCGCCCAAACAAAAGGGGCGCCAGGTTTCCCTGACGCCCCCTTCGTTAGGCTGAGACCAACTTAGTTGTTGGCGTTGGCGTCGTCGAGTTCCGACTGGACGTTGCCGAAGGTGTCGTCCAGTTCGTTGCCCAGCGACTGCATGGCAGTGATGGCGGCAACGGCGATGAGGGCAGCGATCAGGCCATATTCGATGGCGGTGGCGCCCTGTTCGTCACGGATCATGTTCTTGAAGAAGGTCATTTCTAGTCTCCTGGTTTCAGTCTTCGGTACCCGGCTCAACCGGAGTTCCCCGACTGAGCAATCTGGTTTCTACGTAGAAGGTGTTGATAAAGTCCTAACCGTGTCAGCTATTATTCGCGTCGCGGTAGTCGTCTTCCACGTTGCCCCACATCTCGATGGTTTCGTTGGCGAAACCCTGCATGGCCGTGATCATGGCAATCACGATCAGCGAGATGATGAGGCCGTATTCGATCGCCGTTGCGCCGCGGGAATCGCGAAGCAGGCGTTTGATGAATTCTTTCGCAAACAACGCTGGTCCCCTAGCTAAACTGCGACAGCATCGGGTTTTGCAGCACAGGTTTAACAAATCCTTGCGAAGGCATGGTTAAGTGAAAAAAATCCCGACATGGATTCTGGTGGTTGCGCTGGCCCTGCGCGACGAAAAGGGCCGACTCCTGCTGCAGCAGCGCTTGCCGGGAAAGCACCATGGCGGCCTGTGGGAATTTCCCGGCGGCAAGGTGGAAGCTGCTGAAAAACCGTCACTTGCGCTGGTTCGCGAGATTGCCGAGGAACTGGCGCTGGAGCTTGATCCCGGCCAGCTGGAACCGGCCTTCTTTGCCGAGGAAACGGGCGATCCGGCGGTTGTTCTCAATCTTTACACATCGCACCAGGCGGTGCCCCAGCCGCAAGGGCTGGAAGGCCAGGCCTGGGGCTGGTTCACGCTTGAAGAGGCTTCCGCGCTGCCGCTGGCGCCGATGGATCGCAAACTATTATCGCGCATTGGCGGATAGGGGTTGCCAAGCCGATTGGCGCCGCTTATGTGCCCGCCTCTCAAGCGCGCCAGTAGCTCAGCTGGATAGAGTACCTGACTACGAATCAGGCGGTCGGAGGTTCGAATCCTTCCTGGCGCGCCAAAAAAGCCCATCCCCGCAAGGGGGTGGGTTTTTTTGTTGGGTCAAAGGGAGATACGAACCCGCTCGGCTTCGGAGGCAGCGCAGCTGCCGGAGGCGACGAGCGAGCGTAGCGAGCGAGGCAATCCTTCCTGGGGCTCCTCAATCTGCAATCACCTCCCTTGGTCCGTGACCCGGAACAAGTGCGGCGCTTTCCTGTTGGTTTCGCGAACACGGATCAAAAAGGAGCCCGCATGTCAGAAGACATTTTCGCCCGCCTGAAGGAAGACCACGAAAAGCACCGCAAGCTGCTGGACAAGCTTGCCGAGACCAGCGGCGAAAGCGAGCAACGCCGTGAACTGCTCGAACGGTTCACGCTGGAAGTGAAGAGCCACGCCGCAGCCGAAGAGCAGGCCGTCTATTCCACCATGATGCGCAAGCCCGCGACCACCGATGAGACCCGCCATTCGGTGGCCGAGCATCACGAGCTGGAAGAAATGATGAACGACCTTGCCGCCACGGACATGTCCTCGCCGGGATGGATTGCCAAGTTCAAGCAGCTCGACCACGACTATCGCCACCACATCGACGAGGAAGAGGAAGACCACTTCCCCGACTTCGAGAAGCACTTGACCGAGGAAGACCGCGAGCACATGCGGGGCGTCTTCGATCGCCGCAAGAAGGCAGAAAAGGCCGACGCCGAAGTCACGCCGGAAAAGATGGAAGACGCCAAGGAATAGGGCCCGCACCGGTCAGAGGGGCAGTTGGACAGAATCGAAAACAGCATTGCCGATTTTTCCGACGCCTCCGTAGAGCCGGGCGTGTGGCGTTATGCTCGCGCCCGGCGCGTGCGTGTGGTGATCGATGGTGCCGACTATTTCGACCTGATCCAGCAGGCCATGCTGAAGGCGCGCCAGCGCATCCTGCTGATCGGCTGGGATTTCGATACCCGCATCCACCTGAAGCGCGGCCGGCGCTGGTGGCAACGCGGCTGGAACCGCAGCTATCCCTCTCGCCTCGGCAGTTTCATCCTGTGGCTCAACAGGCGCCGACCGGGCCTGGAAATCCGCATCCTCAAGTGGTCCTACGGCTTCGTGAAGTTCTTCGGGCGCGGCAGCATGATGCTGGACCTGTTGCGATGGTGGCCGCATCGCGGGATCGATTTCAAGTTCGATACCGCGCATCCGGTGGGCTGTTCGCACCACCAGAAGCTGGTCGTCATCGATGACGATTTCGCCGTGTGCGGCGGCATCGACCTTACCACCGGGCGCTGGGATACGCGCGAACACCTGGAAAAGCAGCCGGCCCGCAAGAGCCCGCGCGGCGAACCGCTGATTCCCTGGCACGATGTGACGATGATGATGGAAGGCGAAGTTGCAGCCGAACTGGAACTGCTGGGCCGGACGCGCTGGCTGCGGGCAGGGGGCAAGGCCCTGTCGCAGCCGGAACACGATCCGGGCAGCGCCTGGCCCGATGGCCTGGCACCGCATTTCGAGGATGTCGAAGTGGGTATCGCCCGCACGCGCGCCGCCTATGACGAAGACCCCAAGGTGGACGAGGTGGAGCACCTGTTCCTGCAGCAGATCGCCGGCGCAAGGCGCTTTGTCTATATCGAGAACCAGTATTTCACCTCGCGCACCATCTGCGAAGCCATCGCCAGGCGGATTGCCGAGCCCGATCCTCCCGAATTCGTTATCGTCATGCCGCGCACGGCCGATGGCTGGGCAGAAGCGCAGGTGATGGATCCGGCGCGCGCCGAACTGGTGGAAGCGCTGGAAGCGCTCGATCGCAACGACAGCTTTCATATCTACGTGCCCGTCAGCGGGAAGACACCAATCTACGTTCACGCCAAGCTGATGATCGTGGATGACCGCGTGCTGCGCATCGGCTCTGCCAACATGAACAACCGTTCGATGGGGCTGGATAGCGAATGCGATGTATTCATCGACTGCGACCGGCCCGGCAACGCCCATGCCGAGGGTACGATCCGCAAGTTGCGCGAATCGCTGCTGGCAGAGCATCTGGGGATTGCCGAGGACGACGTGCCGCAGTTGGTCGCCGAGAACGGCGGCATGGCCGGCATGATCGCCGCCGTGGGCGATGCCAACCGCCGCGACCTGCGGCCCTTCCATCCGGGCGAGCACGACGAATGGGCGACCGACCTGGCCCTGCGCCAGACGCTGGACCCGGAGGAACCCGAAGAGCTTTTCGAGATCAAGCCAGCCAGACGTGGCCTTTTCCGTCCGGGCAGCCTATTGGCGAAAGCGCGTAGCAAGCTGACAAGAAAGCACGACAAGACGAATGAGTAGCCTTGTAGGTCCGGACGAGGACGATCCCCGGGGTAAGCCCCCGGTTCCCGAACATGTACAGGACGCGATCCGCACGCTCATCAAATGGGCGGGCGACGATCCCACGCGCGAAGGCCTGGTCGATACGCCAAAGCGCGTGGCGCGGGCGTGGAAGGAATATTGCCAGGGGTACGACGAAGATCCGGCGCACCACCTTTCCCGCGTGTTCGAAGAAGTGGGCGGATACGACGAGATCGTGCTGCTGAAGGACATTCCGTTCCAGAGCCACTGCGAACACCACATGGCACCGATCATCGGCAAGGCGGCGATCGCCTATTTGCCGACCGACCGGGTGGTAGGCATTTCCAAGCTGGCGCGCGTGCTGCATGGCTATGCCCGGCGCCTGCAGGTGCAGGAACGGCTGACCGCCGAAGTGGCGCAGTGCATCCAGGATCACCTGAACCCGCGCGGCGTGGCCGTGGTGATCGAGGCAAGCCATGCCTGCATGACCGCCCGCGGCGTGCGCACGCCCGGCGTCACCATGGTCACCAGCCAGGTGATGGGTACCTTCCGCAAGGACCACAAGAGCCGCGAGGAAGTGCTCAAGTTGATGGGGTACTGAGCCCGATCTCAACGGCACCCGGTATTACTGAAAGGAACCCAATGACTGCACTACGCGTAAGGGGCGGGCAGAAGCTGATCGGCAAGATCGATCCCTCCGCCAACAAGAACGCGGTGCTGCCGGTGCTTTGCGCCACCTTGCTGAGCGACGCGCCGATCATGCTGCGAAACGTGCCCGAGATTACCGATGTCACGCGCATCCATGCCTTCTTCACCGAACTGGGCAGCACGGTCGAATGGGACAAGGCGGCCAAGACGCTGCGCATCGACCATTCGACCATTTCGTCCAGCGCCAAGGCCAAGCTGCCGCAGGAAATGCGGGCCTCGATCATGATGATCCCCGGCCTGCTGGCGCGGCTGGGCGAAGCACGGCTGGAACACGAGGTGAAGGGCTGCACGCTGGGCGCGCGCGAAATCGATCCGCACGTGCAGGTGTTCAAGGCCTTCGGCGCGGAGGTTTCCTACGAAGGCAAGCACATCGTCTTCCGCAACGCGCGCAAGGCCGAAGGCACGCGCATGTGGCTGGAATATGCCAGCGTGACCACCACCGAGAACTTCATCATCAGCGCGCTGACCGCCTCTGGCACCAGCCAGATCGTCAATGCCGCGTGCGAGCCGCACGTGCAGGAGATGTGCACCTTCCTGGAACTCATGGGCGCCACGATCCGGGGGAAGGGCACCTCGATGGTCTCGGTCGACGGGTGCGGTGATTTCAAGCCGGTCGATTACACCTTCGTGGAGGATTTCCACGAGATCGCAACTTTCCTGGCGCTGGCTGCGGTCACGGGCGGCGATATCTCGGTGCGCAACACGCGGCCGGAAGATTTCATGCTGATCGACCGCACGTTCGAGAAGTTCGGCGCGCACGTGGAACACGCCGATGGCTGGTCACGCCTGCAGGCGCCGGAAGAGCTGGTGGTGCAGCAGAACTTCACCAGCCACCTGATCACCAAGGTGGAGGCCGCGCCGTGGCCCTATATCCCGGCGGACCTGCTGCCGATCTTCATCGCCCTTGGCGTGAAGGCGCGCGGGCAGACCATGTTCTGGAACAAGGTCTACGAAGGCGGGCTGACCTGGCATACCGAACTGTCGCTGTTCGGCGCGCATACCCTGCTGTGCGATCCGCACCGGCTGATTACCTTCGGCGGTGACAAGCTGGTGCCGGCCACGGTCACCAGCCCCTATATCATCCGCGTGGCGATTGCCCTGCTGATGGTGGCGGCCAGCATCGACGGCGAATCCACGATTCTCGACGCCGACCCCATGCGCCGCGCGCACCCGGATTTCGTGCCCAATATCGACAGCTTGGGCGTGGATGTGAGCTGGGACGACTAGGCAGCGCCGCGCCAATGAAAAAGGGGCGCCTTCCACATGGAGGGCGCCCCTTTTCGATTCCGGTTGTCGATCAGAGCTGTTCGAGCATGTGCTCTGCGCTGGAGACGCCGAACTCGCCGGGGCCTTCGACGTTGATCTCGGTGACGACACCGTCGTCCACGATCATCGAATAGCGGTTGGAGCGGGTGCCCATGCCATAGGCGGAGAAATCCGCATCGAGGCCCAGGGCCTTCGCAAAATCGCCGCTGCCGTCGGCCAGCATGGTGATATCGTCGCTGCCGTCGGCCTTGTTCCAGGCGCCCATCACGAAGGCATCGTTCACCGCGGTGCAGGCGATTTCGTCCACGCCCTTCGCCTTCAGGTCGGCTGCCTTGTCGACATAGCCGGGCAGGTGCTTGGCAGAGCAGGTTGGCGTGAAAGCGCCGGGCACGGCGAACAGCGCCACCTTCTTGCCGGCAAAGAAATCGCCGGACTGCACCGCTTCGGGGCCTTCGCTGGTGGGCTTCACCAGCTTCACGTCGGGAAGTTTGTCGCCTTTGGAAATCGTCATTGGATAGTCCTCCTGTCTCCGTCCGCGCACCGACATAGGCACTTCGCACCGCCGCGCAAGCGCATTGATGGTCATCGCACGGCCCCGTTGGCAGGTCCGTAGCTAGGGGTTGTCCCGCGAACCGCAGCCGCCTATGGCGCGTTGCAGCATAGGCGTTGCACGGAGCCCCGGCGACGCATCACCCGCACATCACAGGAGAAGTGCTCGTGGCCGACGCCGCTTTCAACGATTACATCATCAAGGATATCGCCCTTGCCGACTATGGCCGGGCCGAGATCAACATTGCCGAAACCGAAATGCCGGGCCTGATGGCCACGCGCGAGGAATTCGGTGCTGCGCAGCCGCTGAAGGGCGCACGCATCACCGGCTCGCTGCACATGACGATCCAGACCGCCGTGCTGATCGAGACGCTGGTGGCTCTGGGTGCCGAAGTGCGCTGGGCCACCTGCAACATCTTCTCCACCCAGGATCACGCCGCTGCCGCCATCGCCGCGCAGGACATTCCGGTGTTCGCGGTGAAGGGCGAAAGCCTGGCCGAATACTGGGACTATGTCGGCAAGATCTTCGACTGGTCGTCCGATGACGATCCCGACCAGACCGCCAACCTCATCCTGGACGACGGCGGCGATGCCACCATGTTCGCGCTGTGGGGCGCACGCGTGGAAGCGGGCGAGGAACTGCCCGAGCCGGGCAATGCCGAGGAAGTCGAATTCCAGCGCGCGCTGAAGGAATTCCTCAAGCGCAAGCCGGGCTACCTCACCGCCTCGGTCAAGAACATCAAGGGCGTGTCGGAAGAGACCACCACCGGCGTCCACCGCCTGTACCAGCTGGCCAAGCAGGGCAAGCTGCCGTTCCCGGCGATCAACGTGAACGACAGTGTGACCAAGTCGAAGTTCGACAACCTCTATGGCTGCCGCGAATCGCTGGTCGATGCCATCCGCCGCGCGACCGACGTGATGCTGAGCGGCAAGGTTGCCTGCGTTGCCGGGTTCGGCGATGTCGGCAAGGGCAGCGCCCAGTCGCTGCGCAACGGCGGCGCGCGCGTGCTCGTGACCGAAATCGACCCGATCTGCGCGCTGCAGGCGGCGATGGATGGCTTTGAAGTCGTAACCATGGAAGACGCCGTGAAGCGGGCCGATATCTTCGTCACCACCACCGGTAACGAAGACGTAATCACCGCCGAACACATGAAGGCGATGAAGCCGATGAGCATCGTGTGCAACATCGGCCACTTCGACAGCGAGATCCAGATCAGCGCGCTCGACAACTACGAGTGGACCGAACTGAAGCCGGGCACCGATCTGGTGAAGTTCCCCGACGGCAAGGAAATCATCGTGCTGGCCAAGGGCCGCCTGGTGAACCTGGCTTGCGCCACCGGCCACCCCAGCTTCGTGATGAGCTGTTCCTTCACCAACCAGGTGATGGCGCAGATGGAACTGTGGGAACGCCACGAGCAGTACGAGAACGATGTCTACGTCCTGCCCAAGCACCTGGACGAGAAGGTCGCCGCGCTGCACCTCGACAAGCTGGGCGTGAAGCTGACCAAGCTTTCGCAGCAGCAGGCCGATTACATCGGCGTGCCGGTGGAAGGCCCGTTCAAGCCGGAACACTACCGCTACTGATCCGCGCTTCCGACGCGACCATCACACGAGACGCCCCGGCCGCTTTCGCCGGGGCGTTTCTTTTTGTGCATCAGGACTGTCGGCACAGGCGCGCTGCCCATTGCAAGTCGCCCCGCGCTCTCATAGCTGCATAACCAATGGAATTGACGCCTTCTGCCATGGCCCTGCTGGGGCTGATGCTGGCCGCGTGGACCTTTGGCGCGGTGTGGCTGGTCGTGGGCTCTCTCCAGCGGGCACGTGCGGCCCGTCACGCGCGCAATTCGGTGCGCCGCCTGTCGCGCATGATCGACGATGCGCCGGCCATCCCGCTGCTGGTGCGCCCTGATGGCAAGATCGAGGGGCCCGATCGCCTGGCCAAGTGGCTGGGGCTGGACAGCCTGCCGGGTTTCCTAAGCGAACTGGGCAGCGGCCTTGTCGATGAAGACCTGAAGGACCTTCGCGAAGCCGTGCGCCGCACGCAGAAAACCGCCGCGCCGTTCAGCATGGTGGTGACGCCCAAGGGCTCCACCCGCAGCCTGGCCGTGCGCGGCCAGCTGGCGGATTCGCTGATCGCCTCGGGCGGGGCGGCGCTGGTGTGGTGGTTCGACTTTTCCGAAAGCCAGGGCGAACTCGCTCGCCTGCGCGAGGAAACGGCGCGCGCGCGCAACGACTTTGCCGCGCTGGTCGGCCTGATCGAGGCAGCCCCCATGCCGATGTGGTTCCGCGGGCCGGAGATGGACCTGCGGCTGGTCAATAGTGCCTATGTCAGCGCAGTGGGCGCAAAGGACGCCGCCAGCGTGGTGGAGGAACAGATCGAGCTGGTGGAGACCGTCGACGGCCTCACCGCCGCGCAAGTTGCCGGGCAGGCGCATAGCCGCGACATGCCGGTGGAGCGCATCGTGCAGGCCACCGTCGGCAACCAGCGCCGCACCCTGCGCGTCAGCGACCTGCCGCTGGGCGAGGAAGGGGTGGCCGGATACGCCATCGATATCGAGGAGATGGAAGAGCAGACCCGCGCCTTCCGTGCCTTCCGCGCGGCGCAGCGCAGCATGCTCGACCAGCTTTCCATCGGCGTGGCGCAGTTCGATGCGGATCGGCGGCTGTCGTTCTCCAACCAGCCGTTCCAGAGGATTTTTGCCTTGCCGCCATCGGCGCGCGTCGATCCGCCCGATTTCCATCGCTTCCTGGACATGGCGCGCGATGCCGGTCGCTTGCCCGAAACGCGCGATTTCCCCGCATGGCGCACCGAGCTGGAAGGCTGGTTCATGGAGGATGCGCCGGTGGAGGACGCCTGGACGCTGCCCGATTCCACGCACCTGCGCGTGGTGGCCCAGCCGCTGCCCGATGGCGGGCTGGTGCTGCTGGCGGAGGACCGTTCCGAACAGCTCGCCCTGTCGGCCACGCGCGACACGCTGCTGCGCACCCGCACGGCCACCATCGATTCGCTGTTCGAATCGCTGGCCGTGTTCGCGCCCGATGGCCACATGCAGCTGTGGAACCGCCGCTTCCCCGCGATCTGGGGCCTGCCGGAGGAATTCTTCGACGAACACCCGCATGTCGACAAGCTGCTCGATCGCATCTCCAACCGCCTCGCTCGCCCGGCGCAGCGCAAGGCGATTGGCGAAGTCGTGCGCGCCGCCACGCTCGATCGCCAGCAGCGCGGGGGCCGCGTGGTGATGAGCGACGGGCGCACGCTGGAATTCGCCGGCGTGCCGCTGCCCGACGGCAACGGCCTGCTGACCGTGCTCGACGTGACCGATTCGACAAAGGCGGAAGAGGCGCTGCGTGAACGCAACCAGGCGCTGGAAGAGGCGGACGCGGTGAAGACGCGCTTCCTTGCCAACATGTCCTACGAATTCCGCACGCCGCTCACCTCCATCGGCGGTTTCGCAGAACTGCTGCAATCGGGGGTGGCGGGTGAGCTTTCGTCGCAAGGGCAGGAATATGTCGCCGCGATCATCGCTTCGGTGGAGCGGCTGTCGCAGCAGATCGAAAGCGTGCTGGACCTGACGCAAAGCGAGGCGGGCCTGCTGCCGATGGCGACAGAGGATGTCGACCTGCTGAACTTTGCCACGCAGGTGGTGCGTGCGCGCGAAGACGCCATCGATGCCAAGAACATCACGCTCGACCTGCGCGGCGACAAGAGCGCAGGGCACGTGCAGGCAGACCCGCGCCAGCTGGGCCGCGCGATCGGCAACCTGCTGGACAATGCCATCGCGGCCACGCCCACGGGCGGTCGCATCCTGGTGGCACTGGGCCGCCGGAAGTCGGGCGCGCGGATCGTGATTTCGGACAATGGCGAAGGCATGCGCCCGAGCGAACTGGCGCGCGCGCTGGACGGCTATCGCCTGGCCGGCAGCGACGGCAGGGAAGGCAAGCGCGGGCTGGGCCTGCCACTCGCTCGCCAGCTGATAGAAGCACATGGCGGCCGGCTGGAAATCCAGTCGGAGAAAGGCGCGGGGACGACTGCCAAGGTGAAGCTGCCTTGAAGGTTGACCTGCCCGACCTGGCAGCGATGGAAGCGTTTGGCCGTCGCATCGCCGCAAGGCTGCGGCCCGGCGACGTGGTGGCGTTGTCCGGCGGGCTGGGCACGGGCAAGACCACGCTTTCGCGCGCGATCCTTGCCGCGCTGGGGCACGAGGGCGAAGTGCCTTCCCCCACCTTCACCATCGTGGAAACATACGACAACCTGAACCCGCCCGTGGCCCACGCCGATTTCTATCGACTCGAAGATTCGTCGGAGGCGGAACAGCTGGGCCTGGACGATTACCGGGAAGGCGCGGTGCTGCTGGCGGAGTGGCCCGATCATGCAGGCGGTTTCGCGCATGAGCCAGCCTGCCTGCAAATCGCGCTGGAAATTGCGGGTGACGGACGCTTGGCCGTTGTCGAGGGCGGGTCCGCTTGGCTAGAGCGCATGCCATGAGCGACCTTCCCACGGGTATCGACACTTTCCTGGCCAAGGCAGGCTGGGCCGACGCCGCGATCGAACCGATTCCCGGTGATGCCAGCTTCCGCCGCTATTTCCGCCTGTGTCGCGGCGATGACACCGCCATGCTGATGCACGCCCCGCCGCCGGAGGAGGACCCGGTGCCGTTCCTGAAAGTGGCCGACTGGCTCAACGCCCACGGCATGCGCGGCCCGGCGATCATGGGTGAGGATGCCGCACAGGGCTGGGTGCTGACCGAGGATTTCGGCAACGACCGGATGAAGGAATGGATCGAGGCCAATCCGGCTGCGGAGCAGCAGGCCTATGCCATGGCCGTGGACGCCGTGGCCAGGCTGCACAGCCTGCCGCCCGGGCCTTTCCCCGCCTATGACATGCCCACCTACCAGCGCGAGGCGGGCCTGTTCACCGAATGGTTCTGCCCGGCAGCCGGGATCGCCGCGGATGATGCCAGCTACCGCGCGGCATGGGCCGAAGTGCTGGCCCCGGTGCTGGCCGAACAACAGCCGGGCGTTACCGTGCTGCGCGATTACCATGCCGAAAACATCATGATGCTTGCCGACGGGCAGGGCCTGATCGATTTCCAGGATGCGCTGGTCGGCCATCCGGCCTATGACCTGGTTTCGTTGCTGCAGGATGCGCGCCGCGATGTCTCGCAAGAGCTGGAGGGGCAGATGCTGGAGGCTTACAAGTCCGCCACCAGTCCCGCCTGGGACGTGGAAGCCAGCTACGCCGTGCTCGGCGCGCAGCGCAATGCCAAGATCGTGGGCATCTTCACCCGCCTGTGGAAGCGCGACGACAAGCCGAAATACCTCTCCATGATCCCGCGCGTGTGGCAGGCGATGGAGCGCGACCTGGCGCATCCCGCGCTCGCCCCCGTGGCGCGCTGGTTCGATACCAACGTGCCCGACGATGTGCGCGCCAGGCGGGGAGGCATTTTCGCGTGAGCAAGCTGGCTAGCGATACCGCCATGGTGCTTGCTGCCGGCATGGGCAAGCGCATGCGCCCGCTAACGGCCACCCAGCCAAAGCCGATGGTGCGCGTGGCGGGTAAACCGCTGATCGACCACACGCTGGACAAGCTGGCCGAAGCCGGCGTGGCGCGCGCGGTGGTGAACGTGCATTACCTGGCGGATTCGCTGGATGCGCACCTCAAGGAACGCCAGAGTCCTGCCGTCACCATTTCCGACGAGCGCGAGCAACTGCTGGAAACCGGCGGCGGCATCGTGAAAGCGCAGGACCTGCTGCCCGACCCGTTCTTCTCGCTCAATTCCGACAATATCTGGCTGGATGGCCCGCTGGATGCCTTCGCCGACCTTTCGGCTGCATGGGACGCGGAGAGGATGGACGCGCTGCTACTGCTGGTGACGCACAAGGCTGCGCATAATTTCACCGGCAAGGGCGATTTCCACATGGACGCGCTCGGTCGGTTGCGGCGCCGCGCCTCGGGCCGGATCGCGCCCTACATTTTCACCGGCATCCAGCTGGTTTCCAAGCGCCTGCTGCGCGATGCGCCGGAACGGCCGTTCTCCACCAACGTGCTGTGGAACCGCGCGATCGAGGAAGGGCGGCTGTTCGGCCTGGCCTTTACCGGGCAGTGGTTCGAAGTCGGCACGCCGCAAGCGATCAGGCCGACAGAGGAAGCCCTTTCCGCAGTCTGAAAGCCCGGCTAGTCTTGGCGCATGGCGGCAGACCAACAGCTTCAAAATCCGCAGGTTTACTCGATTGCAGCGCATCGCGGCTTTGCCGATGCACTGGTAGCCGGCCTGGTGCCGCGTTACGCCGAGGAGGGCTTCGGCCTTGCCCGCCTGACCCTGCTGCTGCCCAGCGCCCGCGCCGCGCGCACCATGGCAGAGGCTTTCGTCCGCCATGCCGGCGAGACCGGCAATGCCGGCCTGCTGATGCCGCGCATGGTGCTGGTGGGCGATCTCGACCTCGACGAATCGCTGGGGCCGCTGTTCGATTCGCTGGGCGCGGGCGCGGCGATCCCGCCTGCCGCCGATCCCACCCGCCGTTGGCTGCGGCTGGCCGCACTGATCCGCCAGGTGCGCGGCGACGCGGCGCCTAAGGGTGCCGCGCTGCTGAAGCTGGCACAGGAAACCGGGCAGGTGATGGATCGCCTGCTGGTGGAGGAAATCGCGCCGGACGACCTGCTGTCTGCAAAGGTGCTGGAACTGTTCGACGACAGGCTGGCAAAGCATTGGCAGGATAACCTGCGCGAATTTGCCATCATCCAGCAATACTGGCTGGCCGAACTTGACGCACGCGGGGAGCGCGATGCCGCCGCCCGGCGCAACATGCTGTTTCGCGAGGCTGCGCGGCGCATGCGCGAGACGCCACCGGAAACGCCTTTCGTCGCGGCAGGCGTTACCAGTGCGGCGCCAGCGCTTGCGCGCCTGCTGCGCACGGTCTCGCAGCTGCCGCAAGGCGCCGTGGTGCTGCCCGACCTCGACCTGTCGATGGACGATGCGGTGTGGGATGAACTGGGCAGCGCGGGCGACACGTCCGGCGAGACGCCGTTCGGCGCCGGCGATGCGGTGACGCACCCGCAATATCATCTCAAACTGCTGCTCAACCGCATGGGCGTGGCGCGCGGCGAAGTGCAGCAATGGCACCGGGCCGGGATCGCCAAGGGCCCGCCGGAACGCACGCACGCGATATCCAGCCTGTTCCTGCCCCCGCAAGCGAGCAAGGCATGGGTCAAGCTGCCCGCGAAACAGCGCCGCATGGCCGGCGTACGGCTGGTGGAAGCTGCCAATCCCGAGGAAGAGGCGCAGGCGATTGCGCTGCTGGTGCGCGAAGCGCTGGATGAGCCGGAGAAGCGCGTGGCCGTGGTCACGCCGGATCGCGGGTTGGCCGGGCGCGTGGCGCAGCACCTGCGCCGCTGGCATATCGAGGCCGACGATTCCGCCGGTCGCCCGCTGGGAGAGACGGCTGCGGGGCGCGTGCTGCTGTTGCTGGCAGAGGTGGCGGCAGAGCCGGCTTCACCCGTGCCGCTGATCGCGCTGCTGGAACATCCGCTGGCGGCAGCGGGCGAGGGCAGGGCCGCATGGCTGCGCGCCGCGCGCCGGTTCGAACTGCAGCTGCGCGGTCCGCGCAAGGCGCCGGGGCTTGCCCCCTTGCGTCCGCTGGCGGCGAAAGCGGGGGTGGAGCCGTGGTGGCAGGAGGTGGAGGCAAAGCTATCGCCCTTGCTGGAAGCGGGCGAGAGCGCCGAGCTTGCCACCTGGCTGGACCTGCTGGCCGCAGCGGGCGAGGCGCTGTGCGGCGAAGGGCTGTGGGCGCGCGAGGATGGCCGCGCGCTGTCTGCCTTCATCGAAGACCTGCGCCTGCACGCGCGCGAAGTGGCCATGCCGCTGGACGCCGAAGACCTGCCCTACGTGCTGCGCGATGCCATGGACCGGGTCGCCGTACGCCCGCCCTATGGCGGCCATCCGCGCGTGGCCATCTACGGCTTGCTGGAAGCGCGCATGACACGGGCCGACCTGGTGATCTGCGCCGGGCTGAACGAAGGCACATGGCCACCGCGCCCGGCCACCAATCCGCTGCTGGCCCCCGGCGTGTTGCGCGCGCTGGGCGTGCCGGGCGCGGATTTCCGCATCGGCCTGGCTGCGCATGACCTGGCTGGCGCACTGGGGGCGCCCGAAGTGGTGCTGACCCGCGCGCGGCGCGATTTGTCCGGTCCCGCCATTGCTTCGCGCTTCCTGCTGCGCGTGCGGGCCCTGCTGGGCGAAGACCTGGTGCAGCGGCATGAGGATCATGGCGTGGTCACGCTGGCCCGCGCGCTGGACGATCCCCCGCCGGTCGATTCCGCGCCGCGCCCGCACCCGTGCCCACCGGCGCAGCTGCGCCGCCAGCCGATCAGCGTTACCGCGCTCGACCGGCTGCGCTCCGATCCCTACCAGTACTATGCCTCCAAGCTGTTGCGCCTGGCAGAGCTGGACCATGTCGATGCCGAGCCGAGCCCCGCGTGGCAGGGCGAACTGGCGCACAAGATCCTGGAGGACTGGCACAAGGGCAAGGGAGAGCTGGCGGAACTGGCCGACAGGCACCTGCGCGCCATGGCTGCGCACCCGCTGATGCGCGCGCTGTGGCGCCCGCGCCTGCTCGCTGCGCTGCAATGGGCGCAACAGTCCATCGAAGGCGACCCCGATCGCCAGCCGGTCGCCATCGAGGAATGGGGTGCGATGGAAGAGCGCGGTGTCCGCATTTTCGGCAAGGCCGACCGTATCGACCGGCTGGCCGACGGCACGTTGGCCGTGGTCGATTACAAGACCGGCGGCCCGCCGACGGGCAAGCAGGTGCAGGAAGGCTATGCCCTGCAACTGGGCACCCTGGGCCTGATCGCGCAGGCGGGCGGGTTCGAAGGCGTCTCCGGCACGCCGGTGAAGTTCGAATATTGGTCTCTGGCCAAGGCCAAGGCGAAGGACCATCCCACCGGTTTCGGCTATGTCGCCACACCGCTGCTGGAGGGCAACAAGCGCACCGGCATCCCGCCGGAGGAATTCCTGCCCAAGGCGCGCGAATACCTGGACGATGCGCTGGATCGCTGGATCCTGGGTGAGGAGCCGTTCACCGCGCGGCTCAACCCCGATGCGCCGGGCTATGACACTTACGACCAGCTGATGCGGCTGGCCGAATGGCAGGGGCGGGACGACACATGAGCGGGAAGGTCTATCCGCTGAAGGGCAACCAGGCGCTGGCGGTCGATCCGCACGACAGCGTGTGGCTGGGCGCCTCTGCCGGTACGGGCAAGACGCAGGTGCTGTCCGCCCGCGTGCTGCGCCTGCTGCTGGAGCCCGGCGTGCGGCCGGAACACATCCTGTGCCTCACCTTCACCAAGGCTGGTGCCGCGGAAATGGCGACCCGCGTGAACGAGGTGCTGGCAAACTGGGTGCGGATGGAGGACGCACGGCTGGCGCGCGACCTGATCGCCATCGGCGCCAGCGCCGATCCCGATACGCTGGCCCGCGCCCGCACGCTGTTTGCCGCCGTGCTCGATTGCCCAGGCGGGGGGCTGCGGATCGACACCATCCACGCCTTCTCGCAATGGCTGCTGGCGGCCTTCCCAGAGGAAGCTGGCCTCGTCCCCGGCACCCGCCCAATGGAAGACCGCGACCGCGAACTGCTGGCAGAGCGGGTGCTGCGCGAATTGCTGGTGGAATGGGAAGAGAGCGATCCGGCAGCCGAGGCGGCGCTGGAAATGCTCTCCCTGCGCCATGGCCCGGACGGTGCGCGCGCATGGCTGATGCGCTGTGCTGCGGCGCGCGACGTGTGGCTGGGGCCGGGCGCGTGGCAGCCGCCGATGGAACCGCGGGTGAAGCGGCTGCTGGGGCTGGATGCGGATGCCAGCAGGGAGATGCTTGCCGACCTTTGCGCCGACGATGCCTTTGACGTTGGCGCCTTGCGGCAATGGCGCGAAGTCCACGCCGACTGGGGCACCAAGACTGCGCTCGCCTGTATCGAGGCTATCGACAGCTGGCTGGCGCGTGATGCTGCCGGGCGGCTGGAAACCTGCGCGGACCTGACTGCGGCGCTGTTCACTCAGAAGGGCGACGTGCGCTCGCTCTCCAGCCTGGAGAAGAAGGATCCGGCGGTTGCCGACTATGCCGCCCGCGTTGCCGAACACCTTTCTGCAATCAGCGAGCAGGCTGTGCTGCTCGACCTTGTCGATTACATCACCCCCGCGTTGGACGTGGGCCGCAAGTTCGCGCTGGCGTGGGACGATGCCAAGGCGCGCGAGGGGCTGGTCGATTTCGACGACCTGATCGCCCGCGCCGCCCAGTTGCTGGGCAATTCCGACATGTCGGCGTGGATCCGCTACAAGCTGGATCGCCGGTTCGACCATATCCTGGTGGACGAGGCGCAGGATACCAACGAGGCGCAGTGGGCGATCATCGATGCGCTGACAGACGATTTCTTCAGCGGGTTGGGACAGGCCGAGGACCGGCTTCGTACGATATTCGTGGTGGGTGACTACAAGCAGGCGATCTTCCGCTTCCAGGGCACCAGCCCGGAGAATTTCGCCGCCGCGCGCAAGAGCTATGCCCGGCGCCTGGCCGACTGGGTGCGGAATGCCGCGCAGGCGCGCGAGCGGATCGATGCGCGCGAATTGCAGGAGCTGGGCCTTGGCCGCTCCTACCGCACCGCGCAAAGCGTGCTCAGCTTCGTGGACGAGGCTATCGACGCCATCGGCCCCGCCAGTTTCGGCCTGGAGCAGCGGCCCGACCCGCATGTGGGCGACGATCGCCCCGGCCTCGTCACGCTGTGGGCTCCCGTGCCCGGCCACCCGGACGAGGTGGAGGTGGAAGGCGAGGACGGACCCGAAATCGGCGTGTCCGAGCCGGAGCGGCGCATGGCGGAGAAGATCGCCGAGCAGATCAAGCGCATGTGGGACGGCGGCTTTCCGTTGGTGAAGGACAAGGACAACCCGCGCAACGCCACGCCGGGCGATTTCATGGTGCTGGTGCGCAAGCGCCGAGAACTGACCGGGTTGATCGTGGCAAAACTGCATGCCGCCGGCGTGCCGGTAGCCGGTGTCGACCGCTTGCGCCTCGGCGCGCCACTGGCGGTGAAGGACCTGATGGCCGCGCTGCGCTTTGCCGCGCAGCCGCGCGACGATCTTAGCCTTGCCAGCCTGCTGGTCTCGCCCATCCTCGGGTGGAGCCAGGACGACCTGCTGCAATATGCCCCGCGCGAAAAGGACGTGGCACTATGGGATCACTTGCGCGACCTGTCGGCGGACAAGCCCCGCGAGACCGTGGCCATGCTGGGCGAATTGCTGGCGCTGGCCGATTTCGAGACCCCGCAGGCGCTGCTGCACTGGTTGCTGCTGGGGCCGTGGAAGGCGCGCGGCAAGCTGGTGGCGCGGCTCGGCCGGGAAGCGAACGACCCGATCGACGAGCTCCTGAACGCCGCGCAGCAGTTCGCCGCGTCGAACACGCCCAGCCTGCAGGGCTTCATCCGCTGGTTCGACGCTGGCGAGGGCGAGTTGAAGCGCGAGGCCGAAGGGGCGGGCGACCTTGTGCGGGTGATGACTGTGCACGGTTCCAAGGGCTTGCAGGCGCCCATCGTCATCCTGGCCGATGCTTGCGGCAATCCGGACAGGTCGCGCGATTCGGGTATCGCGCTGGAGGAAGACTTGCCGGGCGGGGACGGGCGCGAAATACCGCTGCCCGGCCTGAGCAAGGAGGAGCGGGTCGGGCGCATCGAGGCTGCTGCAGAAGCGGCCAAGGCGGCCGATCGGCAGGAACACTGGCGCTTGCTCTATGTCGCCATGACTCGCGCGGAAGAGGCGCTGTTCATCGGCGGGGCGCTGGGCAAGACCGAGAAGGAACCGGCGGAAGACAGCTGGTTTGCCCGCCTTGCCCCGCTGTTCGATGCGCAGCCGCTGGACGACCCGATCTGGGGCTGGCGACTGGAGCAGGGGCAGCGCGCGCCCGACATCCCGCACAAGTCGCAGCAGGCCTTGCCGATCCCCGAAGTGCTGCCCGCATGGGCCACAACGCCCGTCGGCCCCGAACCGCGCCCACCGCGTCCGCTGGCGCCCTCTGCCGGGGCGGAGGAACTGGGCGCGGACCCGCCACTGCCGCCGGAACAGGCCGCCATTGCCGCGCGGCGCGGGGTGCTGATCCATGCCCTGCTGGAACGCCTGCCCGATACCCCGCGCGAGCTGCGCGAAAGCGGTGCGCGGGCGTGGCTGGCGCGCCGTGCGCCGGACCTGGCGCAGGCGGAGCGGGACGAGATGCTGGCGCGCGCACTGGCGGTGATCGACGCACCCGAATGGCGCGACCTGTTCGGCCCCGATGCGCTGGCAGAGGTTCCGCTGGCGGCCACGGTGGGCACACAGGTGATCGCGGGCACGGCAGACCGCCTGCTGGTCTTGCCGGACCGTGTGCTGGTGGCCGATTTCAAGACCGCACGGCGCCCGCCTGCCGATCTGGCGGGTGTTCCGCCAAGCACGCTGAAACAGATGGGCGCCTATGCCGCCGCGCTTTCGGTGATCTACCCGGATCGCACGATCGAGGCCGCGGTGCTTTACACCCAGACGCCGCAACTGGTGGCCATTCCGGCTGACGTGCTGGACGTGCACAAGCCTGAATAGCTGTGGACCCAAGTAAAGCTATTGCCGCCTGCCCATTGAGTCCCCCAACGAAGTGCCTAGGTAGGGGCCACGAGATAGCAGGAGAAAGCCAATGGCGACCGTGAATGTTACCGATGCCAGCTTCCAGGAAGACGTGCTGAACGCCGACAAGCCCGTGCTGGTGGATTTCTGGGCCGACTGGTGCGGCCCGTGCAAGATGATCGCACCCGCGCTGGAAGAACTGTCCGACGAGCTGGCCGACAAGGTCACGATCGCCAAGATGGACATCATGGAAAACCCCGACGTGCCCGGCCAGATGGGCGTGCAGTCGATCCCCTTCCTGGTGGTGTTCAAGGATGGCAAGCCGGTGGCCCAGCAGATGGGTGCGGCTCCGAAGAACGCGCTGAAGACCTGGCTGGAAAGCGTCGTCTAGGCGTCCAGCGAATTGATCCGCGCCGCCATGGCTTCCCACAGGGATGGCGTGGCGGCCGCGACCAGGCCCTTGCGGTCCCATTCGTCCACTCGGTAGGGCGAACCGTCGTCGGGCCGCGCGGCCTTGCCGCCCGCTTCCTCCAGCCACAGGCAGCCTGCCGCATGGTCCCAGGCTAGCGTGCGCTCGAAGATGGAAACATCGTTCACGCCAAGGCCCAGGCGCGGGTATTGCTCCGCCGCGCAATAGGGGATGTCGACCAGGCGATAGTGCGGGCAGATGTGCGCCTTCATCGCCTCGCGCTTGCTGTCGTCCATGAAAATCAGCGAGATGGCGGCCACGGGCGGCTCTTCGCCGGTGGTGACGGCGCTCACGCGTTCGCCGCCGACAAAGGCGCCCTTGCCGCGATGGGCGGCGCAGAACCGGCCTGACGGGCAATCGTAGATCCATCCGCTTTGGGCCACGCCGCCATCGGCCTGCGCGATCAGGATGCCGAAGGGCGGCTGTCCGCTGGCAAAGTTGCGGGTGCCGTCGATGGGGTCGACGATCCAGCATGGCCCCTTGAGGTGTTCCATCACGCCGGCATCGTGATGCGCGGCTTCCTCACCCACGCAGGGCAGGCCGGGGGCGAGCTTGTCGAGCGCTTCCTGCAGCGCCTCCTCGCTCTCGCGGTCGGCGATGGTGACGGGGTCGTAGCCGCCCCCCGAAGCCGATTTGTCTTCGACATGGTGGTCGGCAAGGTTGCGAAAGCGCGGCAGGATCACCTGCTCGGTCACCTCGCGGCAGATGGCCAGGATCTCGCGGTCGATAATGCTCATGCGCGCGCCCTCACGAACGATAATCCGCGTTGATCGAGATGTAGCCGTGCGTCAGGTCGCAGGTCCACACGGTGGCGTGACCTTCGCCCAGGCCAAGGTCCACGGTAATGTCGATCTCACGCCCTTCGAGGTGTTTGGCAACCGGTGCTTCGTCATAGCCTTCCACCGGCAGGCCTTGTTTCGCCGCCCAGACACCGCCGAAGGCGATGCCCAGCTTGTCGCGGTCCGCCGGTTCGCCTGCCTTGCCTACCGCCATCACCACGCGGCCCCAGTTGGCATCGCCGCCTGCAATCGCGGTCTTCACCAGCGGCGAATTGGCGATGGCCAGCCCGACACGCCGCGCGCTTTCGTCGGAAACGGCGCCCGTCACTGAAACGGCGATGAATTTCTGCGCCCCTTCGCCATCGCGCACCACCAGGTGGGCGAGCTGGCGGCACATGTCGGTGAGCGCGGCCATGAAGGCATCGGCACCCGGATCGTCGAAGCTGGCCAGCGGCGCATTGCCTGCCTTGCCCGTGGCAAAGGCCAGCACGGTGTCGCTGGTGGAGGTGTCGCTGTCCACGGTGATGCAGCTGAAGGTGCCGGCGTTCGCCTGGGACAGGCATTGTTGCAGGAAGGCAGGCTCTACCGCCGCATCGGTGAAGATATAGCCCAGCATGGTCGCCATGTCGGGCGCGATCATGCCGCTGCCCTTGATGATGCCGTTCAGGGTGACGCGCGTATCGCCCAGCATCGCCGCGGTGGTGGCGCCCTTGGCGAAGGTATCGGTAGTGCCAATGGTGGTGGCGGCCTGTTCCCAGCTGGCGGGTTCTGCCTCCAGCACCTTGGCAATCCCTTCGCGCGCCTTGTCCTTGGGCAGCGGCACGCCGATCACCCCGGTGGACGAAACCAGCACTTCGCCCTTGTCGCAACCAAGCGCATCGGCCACCTGCGCCATGATCTGTTCCACCGCCTCGCGCCCGCGATAGCCGGTGAAGGCGTTGGAATTACCTGCGTTCACCACCAGCGCGCGCGCGCGGCCCTGTTTCACCTGCTCGCGGCCGATCTCCACTTCGCTGGAACAGCACACGTTGCGGGTGAACACGCCTGCCAGAGCCGTACCTTCGGCCAGTTCGGCAAAGGTCAGGTCGGCGCGGTCCCATGTCTTGTAGCCAGCCCGTGCCACGCGCAGGGTGACGCCCTCTATCGAAGGCATGTCGGGAAAGGGCAGGGCGAGAGGAGAAGTTTCCAGATCCATGGCGCGCGCCTAGCACCGGCCGGGGATCATTCAAAGCTCGCTTGCAAGCGGTGATGCGCGGTCCCTGTCCGCAGTCCTGCGCCTGGTCCGCGAGCGCTCCAGCGTAAGGGCGACGTTAACGGCAAGGCTGATGCTGCCGGTCGCTGCCGCGCTTTCCAGCAACAGTCCGCCACCAAGATGGCGGGCGAGGGTAAGCGTGGGTCTGTGAATGGCATATAGGGGGTAGGAAATGGCACCCAGCCAGGCCATCGCAGCGTTCAGCCGCCCTGCCACCGTTGGGCCTGCGGGTCTGCCACATGCGCGCCATCAGCATGCCGCATGAATAGGCAAACAGCACCCGGAAGAAACCGAAGTGCCAGTTTTCCTGGAACGCGCCAGCCGTGCCGCCTCCCACGTAGTGGCACGACCAGGCGAACAGCAGCGCGGACATGGCCACGAGGGCCGCGAGTGCGCGGGTGTGCAGCCGCCACAGGACCAGCGCATGCAGGATGTTGGCGAGAAGCTCGAAAAACAGCGACCAGTGTGCCCGGTTCAGCGGAAACAGCGCGGGATCGCGATGGATGGTGATGATCGGGATCAGCAGTGCAGCCATCGCCAGCCGCTCTGCCCAGCCGCGAATTCCCCAATCGGGCTGGGTGACGACGAGATAGACAAGCGCCCCTACCGCAACACCCACGAACACCACGGGCAGCAGGCGGCGATAGCGGGCGATGATGAAACGTCAGCCCGGCCAGCCACCGCGCAGGCGCGGTTCGGCAGACAGCGTCAGTACGAAACCGCTCAGCATGAAGAACAGGTCGACCATCAGGTATCCGCGGTCGAACTGCGCGGGGATGGGCAACTGCATATGGAACAGCAGGACGACAAGAGCCGCGACGCCGCGTATGCCATCAAGGGCGACCAGTCTGTGGCGCGATTGTCCCGACATGCTGCCTTGCTTCGTTGCCTGCGGGTGGTTTGGCAAGCGCGAAGCGCCGCCCCCGGACAGGGGCTTCTTCCCGGCTTTTTCGCGCAGTCAGTGGACTTTAAGGAAACAGGCGCTATCTGAGCCCCTACATGCTTCGCCAATTGCTCACCCTGCTTGCGCTTGTTTCCGGCCTTGGGCTGGCGAGCACGCCTGCCGTGGCTGCGCAGGCGAGCGTTGTCAGCGTGGCAGCAGCCGGTACTGCGGAGGACTGCCAGACGGTCACCATGCAGCCGCTGGAGCTTGTCCGCCTGGCCCCGACCGGCCAGCGTACCGCCACGCCATGCCCTGCGAAGCCGGTGATCGTCTGGACGCCCACCGTCCAGCTGCAGGCAGACCGCGCGCGCGAATAGCGCCGCGACGTTCCACACCCGCCTGATGTTTCCGGCTGCGCACGCGCGCGGCCTCTTTCCATATTTTCTGACAGGATTCGTGCCTTATGTGGCAGACCATCGCCAAGTCCATTTTCGGTTCGGCCAACGACCGTTACGTCCGCTCGCTCGACAAGATCGTCGCCCGCATCAACGCGCTGGAGGAGCAGCTTGCCGACTTCTCCGACGACGAGCTGAAGGCGCAGACCTTCAAGTTCCGCAAGCAGATCGAGGAAGAGGGCAAGACCCTCGACGATATCCTGCCCGAAGCCTTCGCCACGGTGCGCGAGGCGTCGAAGCGCGTGCTTGGCATGCGCCACTTCGACGTGCAGATGGTGGGCGGCATCGTGCTCCACCGTGGCGAGATCGCCGAGATGAAAACCGGTGAGGGCAAGACGCTGGTGGCAACGCTGGCCACCTATCTCAACGCCATCGAGGGCAAGGGCGTGCACGTGGTGACGGTGAACGACTATCTCGCCCGCCGCGACGCGGAATGGATGGGCCAGCTGCACCAGTTCCTGGGCCTGACCGTGGGCGTGATCGTGCCCAACCTGCCCGAAGCCGCCCGGCGCGAGGCCTACGCCGCCGACATCACCTATGGCACCAACAACGAATTCGGCTTCGACTACCTGCGCGACAACATGAAGCAGGAACGCAGCCAGATGGTGCAGCGCCCGTTCAACTACGCGATCGTCGACGAGGTCGATTCGATCCTGATCGACGAAGCGCGCACCCCGCTGATCATTTCCGGCCCGACCGAGGACAAGTCCGACCTCTACATCGCGCTGGATGGCGTGGTGAAGCAGCTGGTGAAGGACCAGGAGGCGCTGGAGCGCGAGCACGGCGATGCACTGACCGAGGAAGACAGCTATTACACCAAGGACGAGAAGAGCCGGAACGTCCAGCTGACCGAGTTCGGCGTCGAGGAAGTCGAACAGCGCCTTATCGCTGCCGGCCTGCTGGAAAGCGACAACCTCTACGATATCGAGAACACCCAGGTGGTCCACCACCTCGACCAGGCGCTGCGCGCGGTCATCATGTTCAAGAAGGATACCGACTATATCGTCAAGGACGACAAGGTCGTGATCATCGACGAGTTCACCGGGCGCATGATGGATGGTCGCCGCTGGTCGAACGGCTTGCACCAGGCGGCAGAGGCCAAGGAAGGTGTGGCGATCCAGCCCGAGAACCAGACCATGGCCTCGATCACTTTCCAGAATTATTTCCGCATGTATCCCAAGCTTTCCGGGATGACCGGCACCGCCGCCACCGAGGCGAGCGAATTCTGGGATATCTACAAGCTGAACGTGGTGGAAATTCCCACCAACGTGCCTGTTGCCCGCATCGACGAGGAAGACGAGTTCTACAAGAACACGCAAGACAAGTTCCAGGCGATTGCCAAGGCGATCCGCGAAAAGAACGAGATCGGCCAGCCGGTGCTGGTGGGCACGGTGTCGATCGAGAAAAGCGAACTGCTCAGCCGCTTCCTTGACAAGGAAGGCGTGAAGCACGCGGTGCTGAATGCCCGCATGCACGAGCAGGAAGCCCACATCGTGGCGCAGGCGGGCCGGATCGGCGCCGTCACCATCGCCACCAACATGGCCGGTCGCGGTACCGACATCCAGCTGGGCGGCAACGTGGAATTCCGCATCGAGGACGAGTTGCGCGACATGGAGGACGGCCCCGAGAAGGATGCCGCCATCGAGCGTATCAAGGCCGAGGTGGCCGAGGAACGGCAGAAGGTGAAGGACGCCGGCGGCCTGTTCGTGCTGGGCACCGAACGCCACGAAAGCCGCCGCATCGATAACCAGCTGCGCGGCCGTTCGGGCCGCCAGGGCGACCCCGGCCTGTCGCGCTTCTACCTGTGCCTGGAGGACGACCTGCTGCGCATCTTCGGCCCGGACACGCTGTTCGCCAAGATGATGAATTCCAACCTGGAGGATGGAGAGGCGATCGGCTCCAAGTGGCTCAGCAAGGCTATCGAGACCGCGCAGAAGAAGGTCGAGGCGCGCAACTACGAGATGCGCAAGCAGGTGGTTCAGTACGACGACGTGATGAACGACCAGCGCAAGGTGATCTACGAACAGCGCGCCGAGATCATGGACTCCGAACGCGTCGACGACGTGGTGGAAGACATGCGCCGCGACGCCATCAATTCGCTGGTGGCCGAAGCCTGCCCGCCGGGCTCCTATCCCGAACAGTGGAATGTCGACGGGCTGAAGGAAAAGGTCGAGGACGTGCTTGGCCTCAACCCGCCGATCGACGACTGGATGCAGGAAGAAGCGGTCGAGCCCGAACTGATCGAGGAACGGCTGCAGGAAATGGCCGAGCAGCGCCTGGCCGAACGCACCGCCGAAATTCCCGAAACAAGCTGGCGCCGGGTGGAAAAGTCGATCCTGCTCGAACGGCTGGATTTCCACTGGAAGGAACACCTCGCCACGCTGGATGCGCTGCGCCAGGTGGTGTTCCTGCGTGCCTATGCGCAGAAGCAGCCGATCAACGAATACAAGCAGGAAGCCTTCGGCCTGTTCAAGGCCATGCTGGATACCCTGCGCGAGGACGTGACCAAGGTGCTGCTGACCGCGCAGTTGCGCCCGGCTGCTCCGCCGCCGCCGCGTGAATTGCCCGACCTGCCCGATTTCCTGACCGGGCACGTCGATCCGTTCACGGGCGAAGACGACAGCAACGACGGCGACGGTTCGCGCCTGATGCAGCCGCTGTTCGGCACGCTGGCGGGCTCTCCCGTGGCAGAGACCGGCACGCGCGGCTCTGCCCAGCGCGACAACCCCTACGCCGACCAGAACATCAGCCGCAATGCGCCGTGCCCCTGCGGTTCGGGCAACAAGTACAAGCATTGCCACGGGGCAGTGGCCTGACCATACCATCCTCCCCTTGCCGCAGGCATGGGGAGGGGGACCGCCGCCAAAGGCGGCTTGGAGGGGCTTAGCCTAGCTTGTTTTTCGAAGCCGCATCCGCGGCTTCGTCCTCGCTGGACGCGCATCCGGACTGCGCCCGCTGCGGGCGGGCGTTCGCACTTGCGTTCCGCTAGCCGCGGACCAAGCATCGCCATTGCGCTTTCGTCAGCACTTGCCCTGATCCTAACGATCGTTAGTATTAGCGATCGGAGGGGATTGAGGGATGCGCATCACCAAGCTGGACCTGCCGCGCTGTTCGGTTGGCGAGGGCCCTGTGTGGGACGTCGCCGAGCAGGCGCTGTATTACATCGATATCTTTGCGAAGAAGGTGTTTCGCTGGGACCCGGCCAGCGGCGACCATCGCGCGTGGGATGTGCCCGATATCATCGGCTCCATGGCGCTGCGGGAAGTTGGTGGGGCGGTGCTGGCGCTGGGTGACGGCGTCCACACGCTCGATTTCGATAGCGGCGAGACGGCGCCTTTGGCGCTGCTCGACCCGGCCAATGCGGACGTGCAACTGGCAGACGGCAAGGTGGACCGTGCCGGGCGCTTCGTCTTCGGCACCAGCCACCGCAAGGCCAGCGAACCGCTGGGCGGCCTGTTCAGCCTTGGCTCGGACCACGCGATCCGCCAGCTGGACGCAAAGCTGTTGCTGGGCAACGGCCCGTGCTGGTCTCCGGACAATGCCACGCTCTACCATGCCGATTCCATGGCGCACTTGATCTACGCCTACGACTACGACCTGGAGAGCGGCACCGCATTCAATCGCCGCGAATTCTTCGACACCAGCGATTATGGCCCCATTCCCGACGGCGCGACCATCGACGCCAACGGGGACATGTGGGTGGCCATCTGCGAGGGCGGGGTGGTGCTGCAGCTCTCGCCCGCAGGCGAGGTAAAGCAGGCGATCGAAATGCCGACGAAACTGCCCGCCAGCTGCATGTTCTTCGGCCCCGAGCTTGACCGCCTGTTCGTGCCCAGCATCGACCCGAGCTTCCTGGGCCGCGAGCCGGAGGAAGGCGACGGGTTCAACTACGTGATCGACGGCCTTGGCGTTACGGGCCTGCCGGAACCGCGCTATGCCGGGTAACTGCCGTGGATAGGCGCCTTCCTCCGCTGCTGGTCGCGGTATTCATCAATATCGCTGGGTTCAGCCTGATCCTGCCGCTGCTGCCGTTTTACGGCCAGGTGTTCGACGCGCAGCCGGTCGAGATCGCGTTGCTGTTCGCCGCCTACAGCTTCGGCAATGTCTTTGGCGAGATATTCTGGGGCCGCAAGTCGGATAGCTGGGGGCGGCGCAAGGTGCTGGCGGTGACGACCATGATCGCCGGCCTTTCCTACGTGGCCTTCGCCTATGCGCCCACGCTGTGGGCGGCGATCCTGATCCGCGTTTTCAGCGGCTTCTTCTCGGGCACGCTGGGCGTGTGCCAGGGCTTTATCGCCGACGTTTCCCCGCCCGAACGCCGTGCCAAGACCATGGGCTATTTCGGCGCCGCCTTCAGCCTTGGTTTTGCCTTCGGCCCGGTCCTGGGCGGGGTGTTCGCGGGCGAAGAGGTGGCAGCGGAAAGCTTCCGCCTGCCGATCTTCCTGGCCGGCGGTCTGTCGGTGTTGGCCAGCGTTTGGTGCATGGCGGTGCTGCGCGACGCGGTGCCGCCGAGCGGCAAGGGTCGTCCGCTGCCGAAATACTCCGAAGCCTTCACCTTCGTTACCTCGCAACCGCTGCTGGTGCGGCTGTTCGTAATCGCCTTCTTCGGCATCGCCGCCTTCGCCTCGATGGAAGCGATCTACGGCTTGTGGAGCGAGGCGAATTTCGGCTGGAGCGCGCATGACCTGGGCTTTGCCTTCCTGGCCATCGGCGCTGGCGGGCTGTTCGCGCAGCTGGTGCTGATCGGCCCGCTGGTGGCCCGCTTTGGAGAGGCGCGGGTGATCGTTATCGGGCTGGTGCTGCTGGCGGCATCGATGGTGCTGCAACCGGTGATCCGCACGCCTGTCTCCGGCGTTTTGCTGATGGGCGTACTGATGATGGGCCATAGCCTGGCCTTTCCCAGCGCGGGCGCACTGCTCAGTCGCAATACCCCGCCCGAACGGCAGGGCAGCACCATGGGGCTGCTGATGGCGTCCAACGCTGTCGGCCGGATCGTGGCGCCGCCCATTTTCGGGGCGATCTATGGCCAGTGGGCGATGGATGCGCCGTGGTATGTCGGTGCGGCGATGATCGGGCTGGTTGCGATCGTGGCCGTGCAGGCGGTGAGGCTGCTGGATGCGCAAAAGGCTGCCGCCGCTTAGGACCTTGCCGCGGCGGGCAATGGCTTTAGCATGGGGCGCGAAGGAGAGCCCACCATGCGACTTGTCCCCCGTCTCGCCACCGCCACCATTGCCACGATTTCAGCCCTTTCGCTGGCTGCCTGCGGGGCCAATACCTCGCCCGTGCCGGTCAGCTATGCCCAGGTCGATATGGCAGACTACATCATGGCGGCCGTGCTTAGCCCGGCGCGCCCGGCCGAGGACGTGGCCCGCGATGCAGCGCGCAAACCCGAGGAAATCGTCGCCTTTTCCGGCGTGCAGCGCGGCGACGTGATCGCCGAGATCGCGCCCGGCGGCGGCTATTACACGCGCATCCTTGCTCAGACCGTGGGGCCCGAAGGCAAGGTCTATGCCCTGATGCCCGCCTTCTTCGCCAGTCGCCCCGGGGGGCTGGACGGCATCAACGCGATTGCCGAGCAGTACGGCAATGTCGAGGTCGTGGTGGTCGACGGCTATGACACCATGACCCTGCCCGAACCGGTGGACCTGGTGTGGACCACCGAGAACTACCACGACCTTGCCAACGGCAATATCGCCGGCGCCAATGCGGCGGTGTTCGCCGCGCTGCGCCCCGGCGGCATCTATTTCGTGGAAGACCACGCCGCGCCCGGCACCGGCACCAGTGCTACCTCGACGCTCCACCGCATCGACCCCGCCGCCGTGCGCCAGCAGGTGACGACGGCAGGCTTCGTGCTGGAGGCGGAAAGCGACGTCCTGCACAACCCCGCCGACCCGCGCGATGTCGCGCCCGGCGATTTCGACGGCGTTAGCGACAAGTTCGCGCTGCGGTTCCGCAAGCCGGGCTAATCCGGTTACCCGCGATGTGGTGGAAAATGGCTCCCCGAGTTGGATTCGAACCAACGACCAAGTGATTAACAGTCACCTACTCTACCGCTGAGCTATCGGGGAGCAGCCCGAAGGCGAGCCGCGCGTATATGGGCGGCGATTCCGTTTTGCAAGACCCCTTTTTAACCGAATCTCACGTTACGAACTGTTCGGCCACGATGCGTTCGTCCAGCGCCTGGTGCGGATCGAACAGCAGGCACATTTCCTTGTCGCGGGCGATCTCGATGTGCACCTCGGCAACGTCGCGCACTTCCTTGGAATCGGCCACGGCGGCAACCGGGCGCTTGGCCGGTTCGTTGACGCGGAAACCGACCTTGCTGGATTCCGGCAGGATCGCTCCGCGCCAGCGACGCGGGCGGAAGGGGCTGACCGGGGTGAGCGCCAGCATCCGCGAATCGAGTGGCAGGATGGGCCCGTTGGCAGACAGGTTGTAAGCGGTGGAGCCCACCGGGGTGGACAGCAGGATGCCGTCGCCCGCCAGCTCGGGAATCCGCACGCGGTTGTTCACCGAGACCTCTACCTTGGCGGTCTGGAAGGTTTCACGCAACAGGCTCACCTCGTTCACGGCGTAGGCGCAGGTGCGCTCTCCGGTCTGGGTGGTGACGTCCATCTTCAGCGGGGCAACCGGCATGCGCTTGGCTTCTGTCAGCCGCTGCATCAGTCCGCTGGCGCCGTGATAGCGGTTCATCAGGAAGCCCACGGTGCCCAGGTTCATGCCGAACACGGGCAGGATGCGGTCGGCGTCCAGCATGTCGTGCAGGGCATCCAGCATGGTGCCATCGCCGCCCAGCGCGATGATCACGTCGGCCTGTTCGACAGGCACGAAGTCATACCGTTCGCACAGTTCCTTGGCCGCCTTTCGCGCGCGGTCGCTTTGCGAATAGGCGAGGGCGAGCTTTTCGTATGTCGGTTGATCGTCTGCCACGGAATCTGTGTCCCCCCGATACAATGGGCCGACCCTATGGAGCGGCGTCCCGATTTGCAACGCGCCTTTCAGGTGGGGAGACCGCATTTGAAATTTGCGACAGGACAATGGCCATGCCCGTACCCGTCCATACCCTTGAGCGCCGACGTGTAGACCGTCGCCGCAGCGAACCGCATCCGATCAGCGAAGACCTGGCGCAGGCCCTGACGGAAAATGCAGTGCAGATCGTGTTCCAGCCGCAATTCCGCAGCGCGGACGAGTCGCTGGCCGGGGCAGAGGCGTTGGTGCGCTGGAAACATCCCGAACATGGCGACCTGGCCGGCGATGCGGTGGTCGCCATCGCCCAGTCTGGCGGGATTGCCCGGCGCCTGGCGCGGCATATCGCGCGCGCCGCGCTGGAGGCAGCCGTGCGCTGGCCGTCAGACCTTCGCCTGTCGCTCAACGTCACCGCGATGGACCTGTTCGATCGCACCTTTGGCGAAGACCTGCTGGCCATGCTGGCCGACACCGGCTTTCCCGCCGATCGCCTGACGCTGGAGATCACCGAGCAGGCGCTGGTGGCAGATCTCGATCGTTCGGCAGAGCGCCTGAAGCTGCTGGCCGATCACGGGATCAGCATCGCGCTCGACGATTTCGGCGCGGGCTTCTGCAACTTCCGCTACCTGAAAGTGCTGCCGCTCGAAGCGCTGAAACTCGACCGATCGATGATCGACGGTATCGCCACCGACGAGCGCGACCTTGCCGTTCTGCGCGGCATCGTGGCGATGGCCCGCGCGCTGGATATCGTCGTGATCGCCGAGGGGGTGGAAACCGCGGAACAACGCGACGTGGCCGTGCGCGAAGGCTGCGCGGTGTGGCAAGGCTACCTTGGCGGCAAGCCGATGGGGGATGCGGATTTTGTAGAGTTTGTGGCCGGCTGAAGGAACTGTCTCCTCTTGCTGTTGGTTTTTGACGTGAAGCCACCGAAACCAGACCTGAACAGGAGACGCACCGCGATGGAGATTTCCCGCAAGGATGAACAGGAAGCAGTCGCCGGACCGGAAGAATATTTCACTGGCCGCGCCACCATTCGCGGTATGTTCGCACGCGAGGAGCCTTCGCGCGTCACCGGCGCCATCGTCACGTTCGAGCCCGGCGCGCGCACTGCATGGCACCCCCATCCGCTCGGCCAGACGCTGATCGTCACCGATGGTGTCGGGTGGACCCAGGTGGAAGGCGAGGAAAAGGTCGAATTCTACGAAGGCGACGTCCTCTGGTGCCCCAAGGACAAGAAGCACTGGCACGGCGCCACGCCGGATTGTTCAATGACCCACATCGCCGTGCAGGAATCGCTCGACGGCGTGAACGTGGTGTGGATGGAGAAGGTGACCGACGACGAATACCTCGCAGGTCCGACATCGTCCAAGGACGAGGCCTGACTCACCTATTTCGCCGCCTTCCTGACCACGCCGCTCAGCCCCTTGGTCAGCTGGAACAGGCCGTTCAGGCGGCTTTCCGGGTCGCCCCAGGCGCGGTTGATCACCAGCTTCATGTCCGGTCGCAGCTTGGCCGTGCGCTTCAGCCGGTCGACATAGGCAACCAGGCCTGCGGGATCGGGGAAGTCGTCCTTGTGGAAGGTGACCAGCGTGCCGCGCGCGCCCACTTCGATCTTGGCGATGTTCGCCTCGATTGCCTGCGCCTTGATCTCGATCAGGCGAATGAGGTTCTTGGTCGGCTGCGGCAATTCGCCGAAGCGGTCGATCATCTCGGCGGCCAGGGCTTCCACTTCGCCGCGCCCCTCGGCCTGGTTCAGGCGGCGATAGAGCGCCATGCGCACGGCAAGGTCGGGCACGTAGTCCTCGGGGATCATGATCGGCGCATCGACGGTGATCTGCGGCGACAGGCCGGTGCGGTCGGCTTCCAGCCCCATGTCGCCGGCCTTGGCGGCCATGATCGCGTCTTCCAGCATCGACTGGTAGAGCTCGAACCCGACTTCGCGGATATGGCCTGACTGTTCGTCGCCCAGCAGGTTGCCCGCGCCGCGAATGTCGAGGTCGTGGCTCGCCAGCTGGAAGCCCGCACCCAGCGAATCGAGATCGCCCAGCACTTTCAGTCGCTTTTCCGCCACTTCGCTCAGCGCCGTATCGGTGGGCGTCGTCAGGTAGGCATAGGCGCGGATCTTGCTCCGCCCCACGCGCCCGCGCAGCTGGTAAAGCTGGGCGAGGCCGAAGCGGTCGGCGCGGTGGATGATGATGGTGTTGGCGCTCGGCAGGTCCAGCCCGGACTCGACGATGGTGGTGCTCAGCAGCACCTCGTACTTGCCTTCGTAAAAGGCGCTCATGCGCTCCTCGATCTCGCCAGCAGCCATCTGGCCGTGGGCGGTGACGCATTTGATCTCGGGCACGGTCTCGTGCAGCCAGTCCTCCAGCGCGGCCATGTCGGAAATGCGCGGCACGACGATGAAGCTCTGCCCGCCGCGATGGTGCTCGCGCAGCAAGGCCTCGCGGATCACCATGTCATCCCACTCCATCACATAGGTGCGCACGGCCAGCCGGTCGACTGGCGGGGTCTTGATGGTGGAAAGCTCACGCAGGCCCGTCATCGCCATCTGCAAGGTGCGCGGGATGGGCGTGGCGGTAAGGGTGAGGACGTGCACGTCGGCGCGCAGCTGCTTCAGCTTCTCCTTGTGGGTGACGCCGAAACGCTGTTCCTCGTCCACGATTACCAGGCCCAGATCCTTGAACTTGGTGTTCTTCGACAGGATCGCATGTGTGCCGATCACGATATCGACATCGCCCGAAGCCAGCCCGTCGCGGGTCTCCTTCATCTCCCTGGCGGAGACGAGGCGCGAGAGGCGGCCGATCTTCAGCGGGAATCCGGCGAAGCGTTCGGTGAAGGACTGGAAATGCTGGCGGGCGAGCAGGGTGGTGGGGGCCACCATGGCCACCTGCTGGCCGTTCATGGCTGCGACGAAAGCAGCGCGCAGGGCCACTTCGGTCTTGCCGAAGCCGACATCGCCGCAAACCAGCCGGTCCATCGGCTTGCCGCTTTCAAGATCGGCCAGCACGTCGGCGATGGCCTGTTCCTGGTCTTCCGTCTCCTCGTACTGGAAGCGGTCGAGGAACTGGTTGTAGCTGGCCTCTTCCGCCGCCAGCACCGGCGCCTTGCGCAAGGCGCGGCGCGCGGCGACTTCCATCAGCTCGCCGGCGATGGCGCGGATGCGTTCCTTCAGCCGGGCGCGGCGTTTCTGCCATGCCTCGCCGCCCAGCTTGTCTAGCGGCACGCCTTCCTCGGAAGAGCCATAGCGCGATAGCACGTCGAGGTTCTCTACGGGTATGTAGAGTTTGTCTCCGCCGGAATACTCCAGCATCACGCAGTCGTGCTGGCTCTTGCCCACGGCGATGGGTTCGAGGCCGATGTACTTGCCGATCCCGTGGTCCACGTGGACCACCAGGTCCCCACGGCTGAGCGCCTGCAGTTCGGCAAGGAAGGCGTCGGCGTCCTTCTTGCGCTTGCGACGGCGCACCAGCCGGTCGCCCAGCAGGTCCTGCTCGGTGACGACTTCCAGCTCGTCGTTGGCAAAGCCGGTGTCCAGCGCCACGACCATCGCGGTCGCCTTGCCTTTTGCCGCCGTGCCCAGCGCCTCTTGCCAGGTCTCGGCCAAGGCGACGGGCGTTCCCGCTTCCTCGATGATCGAGGCAATGCGGCTGCGCGACCCGGTGGAATAGGCGGCCAGAAGCGGGCGCTTGCCGGCCTTGACCAGGTCCTTCAGGTGCGCGGCTGCTGCTTCGTACACGTTCTTGCCGGTAGAACGTTCGGGCGTGAAATCGCGCGCCGACCTGAACCCGAAGTCGAGCACCTTGTCGCTTTCCGGTTCGGTGAAGATGGAGGCGCGATGGATCGGCCAGTCGGCCATCGCCGCGCCGAAATCGTCCTGCGTGAGGTAGAGCGAGGCGGGGTCAAGCGGGCGATAGCTGCCCCTGGCCTGCCCGGAGGTATCGCCGCGCTGGCGATGGTAGTCGGCAATGTCGTTAAGCCGTTCCTCGGCAGCGGACATGGCGCCGGAATCGATCACCAGCACGTCTTCGGCGGAGAGGTGGTCGAACAGGGTGGACAGGCGATCCGCGAACAGCGGCAGCCAGTGTTCCATGCCCGCAAGGCGCCGCCCTTCGCTTACCGCTTCATACAGCGGATCCTGCGTGGCATGCGCGCCGAACATCTCGCGATAGCGGCTGCGGAATCGCTTGATCGAATCCTCGTCCAGCAGGGCTTCGCTGGCGGGCAGCAGCAGGTGGCTGTCGATGGTCTTCGTGGTGCGCTGGGTGTTGGGATCGAACAGGCGCAGGCTTTCCAGCTCGTCACCGAAGAAATCCAGCCGCAGCCCTTCTTCCAGGCCGCTTGGGTGGATATCGACGATGGAGCCGCGCATGGCGAATTCGCCGGTGTCTGCCACGGTATCGACGCGGGTATAGCCTTGCCGCCGCAGCAGCGCCGCCAGGCTCTCGAAACCGATCTGCGTGCCCACCTTGAACTCGCGCACCGCCTCGCGGATGCGGAACGGGGTCAGCACGCGTTGCAGCAGCGCGTTGACGGTGGTGACGACCAGCTGGTTCGGGCCGTTCTTGGCTTGCAGGGCGTGCAGCGCGGCCAGCCGCCGCGCGCTGACCGACAGGGCCGGGCTGGCGCGGTCGTAGGGCAGGCAGTCCCACGCGGGGAATTCCACCACCTCAAGTTCCGGCGCGAAGAAGTGCGCGGCATCGGTGACGGCGCGCATGGCCGCATCGTCGGGCGCGATGAACACCGCGCGCCGCTTTGCCGCCCGCGCAAGGTCCGCCATCACCATCGGCTGCGCCCCGCGCACCACGCTGGACAGGGTGAGCGGCGACTTGGCGGTCAGCAGGCGGGAAAGATCGGGCATGGAAAACCTTTGGCGGACAACACAAAAGCCCCCTTCTCGAAAGAGGAGGGGGTGGGAGGGCGTATCTAGGGGCGTGAGCGCGCCAGCGCCAGCACGTTTTACCTGCCCTAAAGTGCAGGCCGGGAGGTCAGATCTTCACGTAGTCCAGCTTGCGCATGGCATCCATCTGCGCACCCGCGAAAGCCTCTGGCACCTCGGCCGTGCCCATCACCCATGCCAGCACGTCGACGTCTTCCTGTTCCAGCAGGCGTTCGAACCAGGCCAGGGCGGCCTCGTCCCACTCTGCATGATAGCGATCGAAGAAGCCGCCGAAGGTATAGTCGGCCTCGCGCGTGCCGCGATGCCAGGCGCGAAACTTCGCGCGGGCGAGGCGAGTGGTGAAGTCGGCTGGTTCGGTCATGTCATACGGGGCCCCTCGAAGGAGAGGCCCCGTGTAAGCACTATGGCGCGCCGATCAAGGGTGCGTGTGGGTGTAGACCGTGCTCGAACTTTCCACCAGCGTGCCCCACTCATCGCTCAGTTCCTCCAGCGCCTCTTCGCTGCCGGCAATCTCCGTCATTGCTTCCCAGAAGGCGGCGCGTTCGGGATTGGCGTGAGCGTCGAAACTGGCCATGCCGCGCGGCATTTCGGAAATCAGGATGATGTCATAGTCCTCGTTGAGCATCACCCAATGGACCGTCTGCGGCGAGAGGCCGGCTGCCTCGCGCGCCGGTTCGATATACTCCGCGCGAATTTCGGCCCAACGGTTGTCTGCGCCGTCGGCCAGCTTGAGCATGGTTACCGAATAAGTGGTGCGCGGCTCTTCCTCTTCCTGCGCCATGACAGGCACTGCCATCAGGGAAAGAGCCGTAGCTGCTGCAAAAATACCAATCGATTTCATAAATTTATTCCCCCCATTACTTTTTCTATCAAGAAAAAGTACTGCTCATGATGCGACCCGTTGAGATCGTTAACACGATTCATTCGTTTAGCGAACACCATTGTTAATATGTGTTGCGCTGCCAGTCCTTCGCACTTCGCTTTGCAACGCCAAGGCGCTAGACGAGGGGCACGATGCGCCCCGATATCCTCAACCCCCTGTTTGCCGAGACCGAGAGCCTCGAAGGCGTGGGGCCGAAGCTGAAGAAGCCGCTGGAGAAGCTGGGCCTCACCCGTATTCGCGACCTGCTGTATCACTTGCCCGAACGCTTCGTGGTGCGGCGCGCGGTCAAGGACCTCGACGATGCGCACGTGGGCGAACAGGTGGTGGTGGCGCTGGACGTGGTGGAACACCGCGCCAGCCGGTCGCAGCGCGGGCCTTACCGGGTGCTGGCCAGCGATGCGAAGGGCAACATCTGTGCGCTCACCTATTTCGGGCGCGCCAGCTACACCGCGAAGAAGCAGTTGCCCGTGGGCGCCAGGCGCTGGGTGGCTGGGCGCCTCGACCAGTACGACCAGATGCTGCAGATCGTCCATCCGGACCATGTTTCGGAAACCAGCGATGCCGCGATGGGGCAGATGGTGGAGCCGATCTATCGCCTGTCCGAAGGGCTGACGCAGCCGCGCGTTGCCAGCCTGGTGGAGCAATCGCTGGCGCGCGCGCCCGACCTGCCCGAATGGATCGAACCCGGCACCTTCGCGCGCGAAGGCTGGCCCAGCTGGCGCGAGGCCATCGCCGCGGCGCACAAGGGAGAGAATGCCAAGGCGCGTGACCGTTTGGCCTATGACGAACTGTTCGCCAATGCCCTGGCGCTGATGATCGTGCGCGAGAGCAACCGCAAGCGGCGCGGCCAGCCGCTGCAAGGCGACGGGCACCTGCGCGACAAGCTGCAACTGCCGTTCCCGCTGACCGGCGCGCAAAGGCGGAGCATCGACGAGATTACCGGTGACATGGCGCAGCCCACGCCCATGCTGCGCCTGCTGCAGGGCGACGTGGGCGCGGGCAAGACCGTGGTGGCGCTGGAATCGATGCTCGCCGCTGTCGAAGCGGGCGCGCAGGCGGCCATGCTCGCGCCCACCGAACTGCTCGCCCGCCAGCATTTCGAGACGCTGCGGGCGATGGCCAAGCCCACCGGAGTCGAGATCGCGCTGCTTACGGGCCGCGACAAGGGCAGGGCGCGCGAGTCCATCCTGATGGGGCTGCTGGACGGCTCCATCGATATCGTTGTCGGCACCCATGCGATCTTCCAGGAGAGCGTAAGCTACAGGAACCTGGGGCTGGTGGTGATCGACGAGCAGCACCGCTTCGGTGTCTCGCAGCGGCTGATGCTGTCGCAAAAGGGCAAGGTGACGCCGCACACGCTGGCGATGACCGCCACCCCGATCCCGCGCACGCTGGTGCTGGCCAACCATGGCGAGATGGAAGTCAGCCGCCTAGACGAATTGCCGCCGGGCAGGCAGGCCATCGATACCCGCGTGCTACCGATGGACCGCATCGGCGACCTGGTGGCGGCGATCGGACGCCACGTTGCCACCGGGCAGCAGGCCTATTGGGTCTGCCCGATGGTGCGCGGCTCCGAAAGCGAGAGCGACGACCTGGCCGCTGCCGAGGCGCGCTATGCGGGCCTGAAGGAGCACTTCGGCGACGACGTGGTGCTTGTCCACGGCCAGCTGGCCCCCGAACTGAAAGACGCCGCCATGGCGCGTTTTGCGGCAGGCGAGGCCAAGGTGCTGGTCGCCACCACGGTGATCGAGGTAGGGGTCGACGTGCCCAATGCCACGCTGATGGTGATCGAACAGGCGGAACGCTTCGGGCTTGCCCAACTGCACCAGTTGCGCGGCCGCGTGGGTCGGGGCAGCGAAAAGAGCACCTGCCTGCTGCTGCGCTCGGGCGAACTTAGCGAAACGGGCAAGAAGCGCCTCGAACTGATGAAGAGCAGCCAGGACGGCTTCCTGCTGGCAGAGGAGGATCTGAAACTGCGCGGCGGCGGCGAACTGCTGGGCACGCGGCAAAGCGGGGAGGAGGGCTTCTCCATCGCCAGCCTGGAGCAGGTCAGCAAGTTCATCGACATGGCCAATGCCGATGCGAAGATGCTGGTGGAACAACAAGGTGGCCTGTCCAACCCCGAACGCGGCGAAGCGGCGCGGGTGGTGCTCTACCTGCTGGAACGCGACTGGGGCGTGCAGACACTGCGGGGTGGGTAGACTTCCGGCACGAACCGCCTAGTCTCCCGCGCAACCAGATTCCCGCAGGAGACCTCCCCACAATGAACCGCCTTCTTGCCGCATCCGCCCCTGTGCTTTCTCTGGCGCTGGCCATTGCCTTGCCGCAGCCTGCCCTTGCCGATGCGGAGGACGATTTCACCGAGCTTCGTGAGGACGTGTGGCAGTGGACGCTCGACAATTCTCCGCGCCTTGCCACCGACCTGGGCGACCGGCGCGGGGACGGGCAACTGGGCGATCCCTCGCTGGGAGGGTACGAGCAGCGGCTGGAGGAAACGCGTGCCCTCCTTGCGCGGGTGGATGCCATCGACGAGGACGCGCTGCCTGAAAACCTGCAGATCGACTATGCGCTGATGGCGCGCGATTTCCGCGATACGCTGGAAGCCAGCACCTTTGCCCAGACGCGCTACATCACCTTCACCAATCGCGGCGGGCCGCAGCAGGCGATTTCCGGGCTGCCCTATTCCTCGCCGCTGTTCACCGTGGCGGATTACGAAAGCTATCTTGGGCGACTGGAGGCCTTTCCCGAATATATCCAGCAGTTTATCGAGCGTAATCGCCAGGGAATCGAACTTGGGCTGACCCAGCCGTGCGAGCCGATGGAGGGCTACGAGAACTCCATAGCCGGGCTGATTGCCGAGACCCCGGAGGATTCGGTGTGGTGGCAAGCCTTCGAAACGCGGCCTGCAGCCATTTCGACAAGCGACTGGGAAGGCCTGCAAGTCCGCGCCCGCACGGCTATCAGCGAAGGTGCCTTCGAAGGGTTGGGCGAGTTCCTGGAATACTACACCGAGGACTATGCCCCCAATTGCCGCGCCGACGCCTCTCCCGGTATCGGCCAGACGCCGGGCGGGCAGGATTACTACGCCTACCGCGTACGCAGCTTCACCACCACTGACATGACCCCGCAGGAAGTGCACGACCTGGGCCTGTCCGAAGTTGCCCGCATCCGTGCCGAAATGGAGGAAGTGGCGGCGGAAGCGGGCTTCGACAGCCGCGAGGCCTTTATCGAGCACCTGCGCACCGATCCGCAGTACTATCCCACCGACGAGGAAAGCTACCTGCAGTACACCGCCGCGCTGGCGAAGGAGATCGACGGGTGGATGCCGCGCCTGTTCGGGCGCCTGCCGCGCCTGCCCTATACCGTGCAGCCGATCCCTGCCGCCAATGCGCCGGGCAACACCACCGCATATTACGAAAGCGGCTCCATCGCCACCGGGCAACCGGGCATCTATCGCCTGAACCTGACCGAGCTGGACCAGCGCCCGCTGTGGGAACTGCCCGCGCTGGGCGTGCACGAGGCGGTGCCTGGCCACCATCACCAGATCGCCTTGCAGCAGGAACTGGATATCCACCCGCTACGCGCCAACGGCACTTTCTTCACCGTGTTCGTGGAGGGCTGGGGGCTCTATTCCGAACGGCTGGGCATCGAGATGGGCCTGTACGATACGCCCGCCAAGCAGATGGGCCGCCTGTCATACGAGATGTGGCGCGCCAATCGCCTGGTAGTCGACACCGGCATTCATGCCCTTGGCTGGACGCGTCAGCAGGCAGTCGACTACATGCTGGAGAACACCGCGCTGTCCGAAGGCAACATCAATGCCGAGATCAACCGCTACATCACCTGGCCGGGCCAGGCACTGGCCTACAAGCTGGGCGAACTGAAGATCCGCGAACTGCGTGCCCGCGCGGAAGCGGCGCTGGGCGAGGACTTCGACCTGCGCGCGTTCCACGATACGGTGCTGGAAAACGGCTCCGTCCCGCTCGACGTGCTGGAAGCGCACGTGGATGCGTGGATCGCGGCGGAATTGGCCGAGTAGCGAAGGGCGCGGTTTCCTACAGGAGGGGGAACTGCGACATGCCCCGGCATGCGCATTTGCCCCCTCACCACCGCACAATTCCGCGCTTTTCAGGCCCCAGGGCTTTTCGCTCCAGGACAGTGCTCCATGTGCTCCACATTAGCCCGTAAGGCGCGCAGCCGTGGAGTTGTCGCGGGTTCAGCTTGCCTGCCTTACCACGCCTGCCTAAACGGCTTGGCAAACCTGCAAACAAGGCTTCAGTCCGCAACGTGATCCTCTCCCCCTTCGAATGGACCATCGCCAAGCGATACATGCTGCCGGGGCGCAGCGAGGCGGTGATTGCGCTGGTGGCGGGCATTTCCATCACCGTGGTCATGCTGTCGGTCGCCATGCTGGTGATCGTGATGAGCGTGATGAACGGCTTTCGTGCCGAACTGCTCGATCGCATTACTGGGCTGAACGGCCACGCGGTGATCCAGGCCTATGGCGGGCGGCTGGAGAACTGGGAGGACATCCTGGAGGAAGTGCGCAGCACGCCCGGCGTCACTCGCGCATCGCCGCTGATCGAGCAGCCCTTGCTGGCCACCTACAACGGGCGGGCAGAGGGCATCTTCGTGCGCGGCAACACGCCCGAGGATATCGAGCGGATGCAGGAAAACGTGCTGATCGGCGACCTGTCCACGCTGCAGCCGGGTGCGCGCAATGTCGCCATCGGGTCGCGCCTGCAGCAGAACCTTGGCATTCGCATGGGTGATACGATCACCATCATCAATCCGCAGGGCCGGCCGACGCCATTCGGCACTGTGCCGCGACAGGTCGGATACACGGTTACCGCCGTGTTCGAGGTTGGTCTCTACGACTTCGACGAGCGGTTCGTGGTCATGCCCATTCCGCAGGCGCAGACCCTGCTCATGACGGGCGATGCCATCGGCATGATCGAAGTGCAGACCCAGGATGCCGACCGCGTGGACGAGATCCTGGCCCCGGTGGAGGAATGGCTTTCGGGCCGTGCCGTCGTTACCAACTGGCAGCAGATGAACGCCAGCCTGTTCGAGGCCTTGCAGGTGGAACGCGTCGCCATGGCCTTTGCGCTGGGCATCATCGTGCTGGTGGCGGCCTTCAACATCCTGTCTTCGCTGGTGATGCTGGTGCGATCGAAGACGCGCGATATTGCTATCATGAGCACCATGGGCGCGACGCGGCGATCCTTGCTGAAGATCTTTGTTACCACCGGCTCCATCGTCGGGGTGATCGGCACCGGCGCGGGCGTGCTGCTGGGGCTCGTGGTGCTGTTCTTCCGCCAACCGATCGTGGAAGGGATCAGCACGGCTTTCGGCGTGGAACTGTGGGACCCTTCGGTCCGCTTCCTGACCGAACTGCCCGCCCGCACCGACCCTGTCGAAGTGCTGGCGATTGCCGGGGCTGCGATGGGCCTGGCGTTCCTTGCCACGCTCTACCCCGCCTACCGGGCGTCCAACACCGATCCGGTGGAGGTGCTGCGCTATGAGTAATCCCGCCCCCGTCATCGCGCTGCGCAACCTTGAGCGCAGTTTCGAGCAGGGCGACGTGCGCATCGACGTGCTGCGCGGCGTGAACCTGGAAATCGCACCGGGAGAGATCGTGGCGCTGCTGGGGCCGTCCGGCTCGGGCAAGTCGACCATGTTGCAGGCGGTCGGCTTGCTGGAAGGGGGCTTTTCCGGGCAGATCGAGCTGGCGGGCCAGGATGCCAGCACGCTCGATTCGGGCGGTCGCACCACCTTGCGGCGCGAACACCTGGGCTTCGTCTACCAGTTACATCACCTGCTGCCCGATTTCACCGCCCGCGAGAACGTAGTGCTGCCGCAGCTGTTGCTGGGCGTGAAGCGCAAGGATGCCGAAGCGCGGGCCGAGGAATTGCTCAGCGCGCTGGGGCTGGAACACCGGCTCGACCACCGCCCCAGCCAGCTTTCGGGCGGGGAGCAGCAGCGCGTGGCGGTGGCCCGTGCGCTGGCCAATCGTCCGCAACTGGTGCTGGCGGATGAACCCACCGGCAACCTTGATGAAAAGACTGCCGACCGCGTTCTGGGCCAGTTCCTGGAACTGGTGCGCGGGCAGGGCAGCGCGGCGCTGGTCGCCACGCATAACGAGCGGCTTGCCGCACGCATGGATCGGGTGGTTCGCCTGCACGAAGGGCAGATCGCCTAGGGAAACCACGGGGCGCCAGTAGCGTTTTATCAGAACAAGGAGAGTAATCCCCATGACCGACCATCCCAGCACCTACAAAGGCGAAAGCAGCGGCGGTCCCGGCATCGACTGGGACGATCGGGCATTCCTGCACCACGTCGGCGATGGCCGCGGCTTGCTGGACGGCGCCAAGTCGATCCGCGACGGCACCTTTGCCGATCTCATCAAGCACATCATGCTGTTGCCGGAGGATTCGCGCGCAGAATACTGCATCCAGAAAGCAGGTGACCGCCGCTTCGACTATCCGGAAATCGCGGCGCTCTATGAAAGCGAGGACTTTCCGCGCGGCGAGTGACTTGCATCCCCCGGCGCGCTCGTCCAACCTGCCGGGCGGGACGATAACCGGGGGACACACATGTCTTTCTTTGCCGCTCTCGCACTCCTCGCACCGCTTGCGCAGGAGGCAGCGCCTGCTGCGCCACCGCCACCGCCAAATCCTTGTGCAGCGGAGGAATATGCTGCCTTCGATTTCTGGCTGGGCGAATGGGATGTCTACCAGACCGGCACCGACACGCAGGTGGCCACCAGCCGGATCGAGAAGGTGAGCAATGGCTGCGCGGTGCGCGAGACGTGGATGCCGCTGCGCGGCGGAGGCGGGGCCAGCCTGACCACGCTCGACCCGCAGACGGGCACGTGGAACCAGCTTTGGGTGGGCGCACAGCCGGGACGGGTGTTCTTCGAAGGCGGCCCGGTAGACGGCGCCATGGTGCTGACCGGATACTGGGGGCTGGATGCGCAAGGCCAGCCCAGCCTTGTCCGTATGACCTATACGCTGGGCGAGGATGGTTCCGTGCGGCAGTACGGGCAGGCCAGCAGCGACCACGGGCAAAGCTGGAGCGACAGCTTCGACCTCACCTATCGTCCAAAGGCGGGGTAACCAAGCGGCGCTTTCCTGCGTATCCGGGAGAGAGATAACGGGAGCGCTACATGCTGGAAGACGCAAACAACTGGATCATTGCCCTTGGCGGCCAGTACAACGTGAACCCTTATGTGTTCGCAGCCATCTACGTGGGCGCGATCCCGTTCTTCTTCGCCTCTATCGCCTGGCTGGTGAAGCGGGCGCGGGCAGGACGGTCCACCGTGGTGCCAACCATGTTGGCGGGGTTCTTCTTCGTCTCAGCCTATCTCTACCTGGCGATATTCGGGCAGGACATCCCGCTGTGGGTGTGGCTCTTCCTCGCCGCGCTTATCCTCTACGGCGCCTGGTCGACCATTCGCGACACGCGCCGCAAGATTGCCGCGGCGAGGGAGGAACTGCAGGACTAGGCGTCGTTACTCGGAAGGCTTGTCGACCGTGATGGTCACTTCCTCGCCGTCTTCGTTGCGGAAGGTGGCCACAGCGCCGTCTTCCCCGCCTTCGATCCGGCCGTATTCGCCGAAGTCGATTGTCACATCGTCGCCGCCGGCGGCACCACTGGCTGCGGAAATGCCGCCTGAAGTCAGCGCGCCGATGCCGACAAGGCTCGCAGCGATCATGCCGAAGACAACGGACACTACCGCCGCGACCACGACGGTCACGATGGTGTAGACCACGCTCTTGTCCTCCGGCACGTTCATCACCGGCGTTGCACCCTTGTACAGCAGGTAGAGGCCATAGAGCCCGAGGATGGAGAGGAACGAGAGCGCCGGCAGCAGACCGAAGATGCCCGCCAGCCACGATGCCGTCATCGAATAGGCGACAAGCTTGAAGGCAGAAGCGAAGTCATCCTTGCCGCCGAACTTGGGAGACAGGAAATTGGCCACCCACGAAACGACCCACAGGCCGATCAGCGCCAACACGTAGCTGACAATGGCCGAACCCAGCGCGGTCATGATGCCCGGGCGATAGGTGACGCCGAACGCGCCATAGCCGAACACCAGGCTGCCGATCATCGTGGCGACAGGACCGATGGCTGCAAGCGGCACGGCATATTTGATGAACACGTCCTTGGGCGTCTGCTGTTCTGCCGCGATGACCGGCCATTCGCCCGCCGGGTTCATCAAAATGGCCTTGGCGCGCGTTGTGATTCCCGCAACGTCAGGCGTAAGTTCATGTTTATCCATTTTTCTTCCCCCGAATTGATGGACCTTCCTTCATGCAGTGCATCATGATTCGCGCCACATGGCAAGAATCGCCCGCTTTTCCCCAAGCAGCGGTGCGGCGCAGCTTGATCGCATGAACAAGCCAGCGCATCTTCGATCCATGCCATTTTCGCCCTTCGTCCCCTTGCGCGTGCTGTCCAGCTACTCGATGCTCGAAGGAGCGATCGATCCCAAGGCGATTGCCAAGCTGGCCAAGGAACAGGGCTTTCCCGCCATCGCCATTTGCGACCGCAACGGGCTCTATGGCTCCAGCATGTTCGCCTCTGCCTGCGTGGGCGAAGGCGTGCAGCCGATCGTCGGCAGCTTGCTGGGCGTGCTGGCCGACGATGGCGAGACCGTGGACCACCTGCCGCTGTTCGCGCAGGACGAGGACGGGTGGAACAACCTCTGCCACCTGGTCAGCCGTGCGCACCTCGATCGCCCGCTGGAACGCGTGCCGCATGTCGGCATGGCCGATTTCGAAGGGCACACGGACGGGCTGATCGCCCTGTCCGGCGCCAGCGAGGGGGCGATCACCCGCTTGCTGGCAAATGGCAAGGAACGCCGCGCGCACGACCTGGCCGATCGCATGTCCGCCCTGTTCCCCGGTCGACTCTACATCGAACTGGCGCGGCGCGGGAACCCGGTGGAAGAGGCTGCGGAGGAAGGCCTGCTGGACCTTGCCTATGCCAAGAACCTGCCGCTGGTCGCCACCAACCCCGCCAATTTCGCAGAGCCGGGGATGCACAGCGCGCACGACGCGATGCTGTGTATCGCCAATTCCAGCCAGATCGACAGCGACGATCGACCGACCTCCAACCCGGAAGCCTGGGTCAAGCCGGCCAGCATGATGGAGGAACTGTTCGCCGACCTGCCCGAGGCGACGGCCAACACGCTGGTGATCGCCCAGCGCTGCGCTTTTGCACCGCCACGTCGCAAGCCGATCCTGCCAAGCCTGGCAGGCGATATCGAAGGCGAGGAACGCATGCTGGAGGAAGACGCGCGCCGTGGCCTCGCCGCGCGCCTGGAGCAGTACGAGGAGCTGTCCGACGAGGAACTGAAGACCTATACCGACCGGCTCGACTACGAGATCGGCATCATCAAGCGGATGGGCTTTCCCGGCTACTTCCTGATCGTTGCCGACTTCATCAAGTGGGCCAAGGCGCAAGGCATCCCGGTGGGGCCGGGGCGCGGTTCGGGCGCTGGTTCGCTGGTCGCCTGGGCGCTCACCATTACCGATCTCGATCCGATCAGGCTGGGCCTGCTGTTCGAGCGTTTCCTGAACCCCGAACGCGTTTCCATGCCCGACTTCGATATCGACTTCTGCGAAACGCGGCGCGGCGAAGTGATCCGCTACGTGCAGGAACGATATGGCAAGGACAAGGTCGCCCAGATCATCACCTTCGGCAAGATGAAGGCGCGCGCCGTGCTGCGCGATACCGGCCGCATCCTGCAGATGCCCTATGGCCAGGTGGACCGGCTGACCAAGATGGTGCCCAACCACCCGACCGACCCGTGGACCCTGCCGCGCGCGCTGAACGGCGCTGCCGATTTCAAGCGCGAGTACGACAACGACAACGAGGTGAGGCGCCTGGTCGACCTTGCCATGCAACTTGAAGGGTTCCCGCGCAATTCGTCCACCCACGCAGCCGGCGTGGTGATCGGCGACAGGCCGCTTAGCCAGCTGGTGCCGCTGTACCGCGATCCGCGGTCGGACATGCCGGTGACGCAGTTCGACATGAAGCATGTGGAGGACCAGGGGCTGGTGAAGTTCGACTTCCTCGGCCTGAAGACCCTCTCGGTGCTGCGCAAGGCGGTGGACCTGCTGAAGCGGCGGAACATCGAGATCGATCTCGATACCCTGCCGTGGGACGATCCCGGCGTGTTCGACCTGCTCAAGCGCGGTGACACGGTGGGCGTGTTCCAGCTGGAATCCGAAGGCATGCGGCGCACGCTGACGGCGGTGAAGCCGACCAAGTTCGAGGATATCATCGCGCTCGTCTCGCTCTACCGACCGGGCCCGATGGACAACATCCCCAGCTTCGGCAAGCGCAAGGCGGGCGAGGAAGAGATCGTCTACCCGCACCCCAAGCTGGCGGGCATCCTGGAAGAGACCTACGGCATCTTCGTCTACCAGGAACAGGTGATGCAGGCCGCGCAGATCCTGGCGGGTTATTCGCTGGGCGATGCCGACCTGCTGCGCCGCGCGATGGGCAAGAAGAACCAGGCGGAAATGGACAAGCAGCGCGCCCGCTTTGCCGAAGGGTGCCTGGAAGTCAGCGGCATCGAGGAAGCGGAAGCCAACCGCCTGTTCGACGTGATCGACAAGTTCGCCGGCTACGGATTCAACAAGTCGCACGCTGCTGCCTATGCGCTGCTCAGCTACCAGACCGCCTGGCTCAAGGCGCACTACCCGGAGGAATTCTACGCCGCCTCCATGTGTTTCGACATGCACCAATCGGAAAAGCTGGCGGTGTTCGTGGACGACCTGCGGCGCAACGAGGTGGCGCTGCTGGGCCCGGATATCAGCAAGAGCGAGGCCGAGTTCGCGGTGGAGGCAACCGACACTGGGCATGCCGTGCGGTATGCCTTGGCGGGTATTCGCAATGTGGGCGAAAAGGCGATGGAAATGGTCGTGGCCGAGCGTGAGGCGCACGGGCCGTTCGAGAACCTGGAGGACATTTTCCAGCGCCTGCCGGCCGGATCGATGAACCGCAAGCAGCTGGAAGGGCTGGCCAGCGCGGGCGCTTTCGATGCGTTCGAGCCCAACCGCGCCAAGGTTCTGGCCAATGCCGACATGCTGCTGGCCGTCACCGATGCCGCCAACCGCGAACGCAGCAGCGGGCAGGGCGGCCTGTTCGGTGGGGAGGACGAAGCGACGCCGGAGCTGCGGCTTGTCGATGCGCCAGCCTGGTCACGTTCCGAACAGATGGCGGTCGAGAAGGACGTTTTCGGCTTCTACTTCGCCGCGCACCCGGTGCAGGAATTCCGCGAGATCGCCTCTGCCAACGGCGCGCGCAGCTATGCTTCCCTGATGGAAAGCGGGGTCGATGGCGGCAGGGCGCCGGCGGTTATGGCCGCCATGGTGGAAAGCGTGAACAAGGGCCGGACGAAGCGCGGGGCGGAATTCATCCGTGCCGATTTCTCCGACAGTTCGGGCCAGTTCAGTGCAGCCTGCTTCGAGGAAAGCCTGGTCGACAGCTTCGTGCAGTGGGCGCAGGAGGGCACCTGCGTGCTGCTGAACGTCGAACTGGATTCGCCCAATCCCGACGATCCACCCCGCGTTACCGTGCGCGGCGCGCGTCCGCTGGCGGAAGTGAAAAGCACCGCCAAGATGCAACTGTCCGCCGATGTGCACCAGGCCGAAGCCATCGTGGCCTTGGCGCAGATGCTGGAGATCGGCCGGGCCGGGCATGGCGAGGTGGTGCTGCACCTGCGCATGGGCGAGGAACGCGATCCGAAAATGCTGCTGGGCAGCGATTTCAAGCTGGGCGGAGACATGGTGGACAGGTTCGCCGCCATTCCGGGGCTCTCCAACGTCTCGATCACGCCCATCCGCGGCGTCGGCCACCTGCGCCTCGTCGCCTGATTTTCTCCGATGAACTGCGCCCGCAAGGGCCACGGTTCTCCTTGCCGTACCGACGAAGCAAAAGGGCCGGGGGATTGCTCCCCCGGCCCCTTCGTTTCCCGTGGTCGGGTAGGGCTTAGTTGCCCGAGCGCCCGATTAGTTGCCTGAACCGGGGCCGTAGGTGATTTCCACGCGGCGGTTCTGCAGCTCGCGCACGCCGTCGGCGGTCGGCACGCGGGGCATGCTTTCGCCGAAGGCTTCGCTGGA